>ERZ772874.1754-NODE-1754-length-11115-cov-5.756239_pt1 | contig 11115 bp, 7 predicted proteins | sample MGYA00580586_ERZ772874 | MGnify/ENA primary metagenome ERZ772874 (study PRJEB29015, sample SAMEA2737952) | human oral metagenome | biome: human oral; feature: human-associated habitat; material: dental | place: China | collected 2154 ... | reverse complement strand
CCGCGCGCTCCTTGCGAAGCTCCTCCAGCTTGCGGGCCTCCTCAGCCTTGCGCGCCTCCTCGGCACGGCGGACTTCCTCAAGTTTGCGTGCGGCCCTCCTCGCCGCGCGCTCCTTGCGAAGCTCCTCCAGCTTGCGGGCCTCCTCAGCCTTGCGCGCCTCCTCGGCACGGCGGACTTCCTCAAGTTTGCGTGCGGCCCTCCTCGCCGCGCGCTCCTTGCGAAGCTCCTCCAGCTTGCGGGCCTCCTCAGCCTTGCGCGCTTCTTCGGCCCGCCTGGCCTCTTCAGCCTGACGCGCCTCCTCCGCGCGACGGGCCTCCTCGGCCTCGCGGGCCTCTTCGGCCTTGCGCGCGGCCTCGACCCTCCGTGAAATCTCTTCTAACCGAGCTTCCTCCTCGGCGATTCTCGCACGCTCTGCCTCCTGGCGCGCGCGATTCTCAGCCTCACGGTGCTCTGCCCTCCTCGCCTTGCGTGCTTCGGCAGCTTCCTCCATCTCGCGAGCCAACCGCGCTTGGCGGCGGTTGAGGCTCGGGGTCTCCTGCCTAACACCCGAACGGCGCGTCCGGGCAGCCTGAACCTGAGCCTGCGGCTCGGTGTTAAGTGCGTGCCTGCCCATCATCCTCCGGTTCTACGTGATTTCCGGTGACTCCATTACAAAATGATAACGGACCCGCCGAAAGGCCACCACCCGCTTCACGCGACGACGGCCGAGACGACCTTCTCAATGCCGGAACGCCCTTCCAAACGCCCCCTCGATCTCTTTAAATCACTCCTACAAATATGGCACGCATCTGCGGCCGACGTCGGTTTTAGAAATACACATCACTTTCGACGCATGAAACTCGCCGCCGAGTCCCGTAGCCTTGACGTGTCGAATTCCAAAGGAGTGGGGAAACAGTGTCAACGCAGCCACACGACGACTTCGGGCCCAACCGCGGCTTCATCGAGGATCTCTATGCCGACTTCCTCAAGAATCCGTCTGCCGTCCCTCCGCAGTGGGGCGACCTTTTCAGAAGATGGCGGGCCGAGGGGCGCCCGCTGCACAGACGGGCGGATCCCGACACGGCCAAGGCGCAGATCGAGATACACTCCCAGAGCGACTCCCGGCAGGCGGCCCCCGACTCGGTCTCCACGCGGTCGGACCTTCCTCCCGCTCCGCCGGCCGCGGCGCAGCCGGCCCTCACCCCGTATGCCAAGCGGCACAAGCTGGTGGCGAGCGACACCCCGATCTCTTCGGGCGAAACCGTCCGCATGAAGGGCGCGGCGAAGTCCGTCGCGGCCAACATGGACGCTTCGCTCGCCATTCCGACGGCGACGTCGTTCCGCGAGATCCCCGCCAAGACGATGTTCGACAACCGCGCCATCATCAACGAGCGTCTGCGGGCCACCCGGGGCGGCAAGGTGAGCTTCACCCACCTGGTGGCCTTCGCCGCGATTGAGGCGCTCGTCCAAATGCCCGAGATGAACGACTCGTATGCGCTGGCCGACGGCAAGCCCGCAGTCCGCCATCCCGAGCACGTCAATTTCGGCATCGCGATCGACGCACGCCGCCCCGACGGCTCCCGCACCCTCGTCGTGCCTTCCGTCAAAGCCGCCGAGCTCATGACTTTCCGCGATTTCCTCTCCGCTTACGAGGACCTCGTGCGCCGCGGACGCGAAGGCGCCTTGGGAATCGACGACTTCGCGGGAACCACCGTCTCGCTCACGAACCCCGGGGGCATCGGCACAACTCAGTCGGTCCCGCGGCTCATGGCGGGGCAGGGCGCGATCATCGGCGTCGGCTCCATGGTCTATCCCGCTCAGTTCTCCGGCACGTCGGACACCGTGCTGGCCCGCCTCGGCGTCTCCAAAGTGGTCACCGTCTCCTCCACGTACGACCACCGCGTGATCCAGGGGGCCACTTCAGGCGAGTTCCTTCGCCTCATCGAACGCAAACTCACCGGCCTCGACGGCTTTTACGACAGGGTCTTCCATTCGCTCCACGTTCCGACGGAGCCTTTCGTCTTCGAGCGCGACGTCGAATACAACCCGCTCAAGGACCTGGACAAGGCTTCTCGCGTGACGAGCCTCATCCACGCGTACCGCTCGCGGGGGCATCTCATCGCGGACACGGACCCGATCTCCTTCCGCACCCTCCGCCACCCGGACCTTTCCCTCGGATCCTACGGCCTGACGTCGTGGGACCTCGACCGCTCCTTCCCCACCGGGGATTTCACGGACAACGGCTCGATGACCCTGCGCGACGCGCTTTCGCTGCTGCGAGAGACGTACTGCGCGTCGATCGGCTTCGAGTACATGCACATCACGGATCCTGAGCAGCGCCGCTGGTTCCAGGAGCGAATCGAGCGCCCGCGCGCCAAGCTGACCGACGACGAGCGTTTCCAGATTCTCGAGAAGCTCAACCAAGCGGAGGCGTTCGAGACGTTCCTGCACACCAAGTACGTGGGGCAGAAGCGCTTCTCGCTCGAAGGCGGGGAATCGCTCATTCCCGCGCTTGACGCCATACTCTCCCGCGCCGCCCGCGACGGCCTCGATTCGGTTGCGATCTCGATGGCCCACCGGGGAAGGCTCAACGTCCTGACGAACATCGCGGGAAAGCAGTACAAGCAGATTTTCACCGAGTTCGACGGATTCGTCGACGAGCGCACCGTCCAGGGCTCGGGCGACGTCAAGTACCATCTGGGAACCGAGGGGACGTACACCTCCCCGACCGGCGAGACGACCGGCGTCTATCTCGCGGCGAACCCTTCGCACCTCGAAGCGGCGAACGGCGTTTTGGAGGGCATCGTCCGCGCGCGCCAAGACCTTCAGGACCGGGGAGACCGAGGCTTCGCCGTTTTGCCGATCCTCGTCCACGGCGACGCCGCATTCGCCGGCCAAGGCGTCGTCCCGGAGGCGCTCAACCTTTCGCAGCTTCGCGGCTACCGCACCGGCGGAACCGTTCACATCATCGTCAACAACCAGATCGGATTCACAACCGCCCCGCATTCCGGGCGTTCCTCGAACTACGCGAGCGACGTGGCGAAGGGCCTGCAGATACCGATCTTCCACGTCAACGGCGACGACCCGGAGGCCGTCGTGCGCGCGGCGGCGCTGGCGTACGAGTACCGCCAGGCTTTTTCGAAAGACGCAATCGTCGACGTCGTCTGCTATCGACGCCGCGGACACAACGAGGGCGACGATCCGTCGATGACCCAGCCGGTCATGTACGCCCTGGTCGATTCGAAGAGGACGACCCGCCAGCTGTATAAGGAGGCGCTCATCGGCCGAGGCGAGATGACCGCCGAACAGGCCGAAGCCTTCGAGGAGAACTACAGGGCGACCCTCGACAACGCCTTTCGGCAGGTCAAGGCCGCCGAGGCCGAGGCGGCCGCCGGCAAGTCCGGCGTCTACGAGGGCCTCGAGATTCCCGCAGCGCAACAGGAAGACGCGGGGACGATGATCGGCTGGACCAGCTGGACCACCCGCGAGATTTTGGCCAGGATCGGCGACGCCCACCTTCAAATTCCCGACGGCTTCACACCTCATCCGAAGATCACCCAGCTCTACGAGCGCAGGGCGAAGATGATGCGCACCGGAGACGTCGATTGGGGCATGGGAGAGATCGCCGCATTCGGCTCGCTCCTCATCGAAGGGGTTCCCGTGCGCATGTCCGGTCAGGATGTGCGCCGCGGAACCTTCGTCCAAAGGCACGCGGTTTCCCACGACCATGAAACCGGCGCCGAGTGGACGCCCCTCGATCATTTGACGGAAGACCAGGCAAAGCTGTGGATCTACGACTCCCCCCTTTCCGAGTATTCGGTCATGGCCTTTGAGTACGGCTATTCCCTCGAGCGTCCGGACGCGCTCGTGGTGTGGGAGGCGCAGTTCGGCGACTTCGCGAACGGCGCCCAAACGGTTGTCGACGAATTCGTCTCATCCGCCGAGCAGAAGTGGAATCAGCATTCGTCTCTCGTTCTCCTCCTTCCCCACGGATACGAAGGCCAGGGGCCCGACCATTCCTCCGCGCGAATCGAGAGGTATCTTCAATTGTGTGCGCAAGACAACATGTGGGTCTGCCAGCCGTCGACCCCGGCCAACCATTTCCACATGCTGCGCACGCAGGCTTATGAACGTCCGCGCCGGCCGCTCATCGCTTTCTCGCCAAAGCAGCTTCTGCGACGCCGGGGCGTCGTCTCGCCGGTCGAAGACTTCATTCGGGGTTCTTTCCGCCCGGTCATCGGCGACGACGCCGAGCACGAAGCCCGCCGAAGCGACGCCTTGGGAGGCGCTCCCGCCGGAGATTCGCCTGCGGGAACTGCGCCGACGCGGGAGGCGCCCGTTGGAAACGCACCGACGCGGGAGGCTCCCATTGGAGAATCGCCCGCCGGAGGCGTGCCGAGAGCGAACATCGACCGCGTCCTCCTCTGCTCCGGCCGCATCTATTACGATTTGGCCGATTTTCGGAGAAAGACCGGCGATTGGCGCACGGCGATCGTCCGGCTCGAACAGTACTATCCGCTGGCCACCGATGCTCTGCGGGCGGAGCTGGCGAAGTATCCCGGCGCCGAGATCGTCTGGGTTCAGGACGAGCCCGAGAACATGGGCGCATGGCGCTTCCTCCTCGTCACCGTGTTTCGCGAGCTCGGGCTCACGCCGAGGCTCGTCTCCCGCCCGGCCTCGGCGTCGCCGTCGGTCGGCATCGCCCGAGCCCACGCAACTCAGAACGAAATTCTCATGCGCGCTGCGTTCGAGCGCTGAGGCCCCGCTTCCAAGCGCAGCCGTCTGCCCGCAAGCGCTGAGGCCTACGTTCAGGAGCCGCCACACGCCTTCAAGGCGCCACGCCGACCTCCTGGAGCCGCCGTACACTTTCGCGGACTGCAGCTCCACGTGGCTTTCTCGCGGAGCTGCTCCAGTCCCCAGATTGGGGGCATTCCAGCCCGGCTTGTCGTCGGCTGCGGCGTAGGCGGCTCCAGTCCCCCCCCCAGATTGGGGGCGGCTCTCCGGCACAGCCCTCAAAAGCTGCCTCATTGGCCTCCAGCCCCCGGATTGGGGGCGGTTCCCCAAGCTGGATGGGCCGCTCTCTGACGCCGACGGGCGGCTCTCCGGTCCGAATGGGCGTGCTTCTCCACCCCAGATTGGCGCCGCTTCCACAACAGCGGGGGCGCTACAGTCTAGAGTTGAAGGTAACTTCTAAGATGCAGCACAACTGAGGAGCAAACGTGGCGATCTTCTTCATCGGCGACGAGCTCGTCGCGGGCTTCGGCGACGCGCGGGCTCTCGGCTGGACTGGGCGAGTCATGGCACGAACCCGCAGCGAACCGCCTCTCATGCCAATAACCCTTGCTGTTCCGGGCGAAGACACAGCAGCATTGGCCAAACGCTGGGGCGACGAAGTGGCCCGGCGCCTTCGCCATGACGAAGACAATCGCCTCATTATCGGTCTAGGATCCCATGACCTCGACTCGGGCCAGACGCTTGCCCGCGCTCGCCTCCATCTCGCGAACATCCTCGATGCAGCTGCGCGAATGAAGCTCCGATCCTTCATCGTCGGCCCTCCCCCGCGTCGAGAAGTGCCTTTCAAAATCCAATTGGACCTGTCGAAAGCCTTCGGCGACGTCTGCGCTCGCCGCGACCTCCCGTACGTCGACACTTTCACTCCTCTCGTCGAGCACGAACAGTGGAACACCGACTTATCGATGTCTAGCGGCTACGAACCACGCCAAGCCGGCTACGGCCTCATCGCATGGCTGGTTCTCCACAATGGGTGGAACGATTGGCTGGGAGTCCCAGCCGTTGGCGCGTCTTAGGCTCACTTAGACTCACTTAGGGCTTAGGCCCGTCAAGGCCCCGAGGCCTTGGCAGCAGCGCCGGCTTTTTGCCCAACCGTCTTCCGCTTCTTGCTCAGTCATGTTCCGTGCCTCTTGACGCCTATCGTCTTGCCGTCAGACGACGTGAAGACAAAGCCTCCGCTGTGGTGCGCGATCGCGATCTTTTCACGGTGAACGAGGGCATGATGGCGCCAGCACAGCAGCACGGCGTTCGCAAGGTCGGTTTTTCCGCCCGCTTCCCAAGGCAAGGCGTGATGAACCTGTCCATGAGAAATCGTGTCTCCACATCCTGGATATCGGCATGTTCGATCCCTCGCAATGACCGCACGGGTTTGAGCGGGGGTGAAGAGGCGTTTTTCCCTGCCCACGTCGAGGACTTCCCCGCTGGCCGAGAAAATGAGGCGCGAGACGGATGAATCGCAAATCAACCTCGCCAGCTGAGTGACCGACAGGGGCGAGCCGTCGTCCAAGGAGGCTGGATCGATCCCCCGTAAAGCATCGACGTCGGTCAGAGCAGGAATCGACCCTAAAATCGTTCCAAATTCTTCTTGTTGACGCACAGAGGGTTCAAGGCATGCGCCAAAGCGCCCTTGCCCTCGCCCGGTTTCACGGCACGCTTCCCCCGGGCAGCCCGCACTGTCGCAGCGTTCCGATTGGTTCGGGCGGCCGCGTCCCCGATCCGTCTTCGCCTTCGGCGACCGCGCGGTCTTCCTCGGACGCGAACCGCCGCGATCCTCGCGGGCGCCGTCGTCGCCGACAACGCTCCGACTTTGCATGTTTCCGGCTCCAGGACGCGGCGTTCCGTTTTCCAAGCCGCGAAGGGTTTCGAAAGGAACGTGCACTAAAATATGCGGTCGGATTCTTGCACCTTTGCCGAGACTGCCTTCATCAAGCTTCGCGCCGGCCAGTTCGACGAGCGCGCCGGCCCGTCGCTGCGGCAAACTTCTGGCGTCCTCAGCGCGTTTGCGGCCCATGAACGCCGACAAAGCGGTGTCCACAATCGCCGAACTTTCGTCCGACAACCACCCGGAAATGCGCATCCCCGACCCGTCTTTAGCGAAGACTACATTCTCCTTCTTCGCCTCGGCTTTCTCGGTCTCGACTCCGAACGACGGATTGTGCCGATAAGCACGCGCTTTGACGCGCCGCTCGAATTCCCGCGGAGAGCACTCCCGCGCCCACGCGACAAACTCTTCCTCAACGGCGTCAGTGAGCGCTCCCTCCGACCCTGGCGTCGACAGGAAGCGGCGAACGACATCGACATGCCCAGAGAAAACCTTGCCGTTCTTCAACGCCTCCGGCATCCTGCGCAGCCCTGAATCAAGGGCCTCGGCCCGTTTGATTTCCTTGACCGCCGCGCTTGGGGATTGCCCTGAAGCCTTCTCATTCCACAGCACAAAGGTGCGAGCCCCCGAAGCGCGCCAACTTTCATTCTTCTCGATGGCGACAAGCATCCGCCCGCGCACCGCTCCCAGCCGAGAGACGGCCTTCGCAAGATCAGCGGCTCCAGCCGTCAGCCTCTCCCCCGACAAGGCGGAAAAGTCGGCCTCCCCCAACTCCGCCGCAATCTCATTCAAACGCGAAAGGCGCTCAACCAATCCATTGTCGCCGTCCAAGCCCCGCCGCCGGACAGGAGGGGCCGCATCAAACGGACAGCCACCGCCGGACACCGCGGCATCCGGCCTCGCTTCGGCGTCGACACTCATCGATCTCGCCTCCTTTCGCTCCCTGCCCCTTCGCCCACTATCCTACAGAAAGAACGACTCAATGTCAATTTTTTGTTCGACAGAAATCTGCGAATCGTCATTCGATATATTTTTTGATGTCAAAATAAGCCGAACGATCTTGAAACTTAAGTTTGCAAAATAGCGACGGAGCGTCCGACCCTCGATCAAGGCCCGCCAACCCCATTCCGAAATCACCATTAAACAACCGCCACCATTCCAGAACGGTCACCAAACAACCGCCACCATTCCAGAACGGTCGCCAGACAACCAGCCCTATTCAGGAACGGTCACCAGGCAAAAGGGGTGCCCTGCGGGATCGGCGTAGATCCGCCATTCTTTAGGTCCGGGGTCGAGAACCGGCGTGAGAGGGCGCCCGCCGGCCTTTTCGACGACGCCGCAGGCCTCTGCCAAATCCTCAACCAGCAGATCGAAATGCACTTGATGCTCGCCGTGCCCTCTAGGCCATCTCGGAGGCACGTACCCCTCGCAGCGATGGAATGAGAATCTCCCGACGGGTTCCCACTCCAAGGTCACCCACTCCGGCCGCTTTTCGCCGGGAACAGCCAGTTCCAGCTCTTCGCTGACATCATCCCATTCGCGCGCGTCGCCGACGACGGAGGCCCGGTCGCAGCCCTTCCGACCGCGACCGTCCCCGCCCGAAAAAGTCCCGCTCTCAGCCTCAACGTCTTCTACAAGCCCCGACCCTCCCGGCGGCTCCGGCAGATCGAGAACCTGTTGCCAGAACCTCGCCAGCGCGACGGCGTCGTCGCACTCAAAAACAAGTTGCGTCAATCGTCCAACGGCCATGGACCGAATTTATCACCGACGCGCACAGCGGACTCCTCGAACAGCAGAAAAGCACGGCGCAGACTCGGCGCGAACGACAGGAAAACGCCGTGCATACTCACTGGGCGGCGAATAAAAACACAGCCGATTCCGCGAATGCCAGCCGAAAACACCGCGCCCCGCGATCAGACGCGGCAAGCACGCCCGCGATCGGCCGCGCGCAGACACCTCCACAGCGCGGCCACGCCCGGCACAGCCTGCGAAACAGGGAAAATTCGGATATTAAAAGGGCCCAGATTTCGGATGTCGAAAGGGCCCGGATCCTAGACCCGGGCCCGGCGCTCATGCGTTGGGACGCTTGCCGTGGTTGGCAGGCTTTCCCGCGCGCGAGCGACGCTTGCGACCGCGACGGCTCATTGTTGCTCCTCAAATCGATTGCGCGCCCGAAAGGCACACGACAGGTCGAAAGTGTATCAGCCGGCGACGTCGGCCGCCATGCGCCGCCACAACGCAATCGCCAAATGCGGCGGGCGCGCTCGCGTTCCAGCCTTGCACGGGGAAAGGCGGTTCTTAGAGTCGATTGGTTCTCGGGGGCGATTCCGAGACCGGCTCACGTCGCATTCCGGATTTGCACAGAAGTGGCTTCGCCTGGAAAAACGCTTTGCGCAAGAACGGCCCACAGGAAAGAGTTGTCCACAGATGGAACTCTGCGCGCCCGTCGAAGACCCGACGCATATAAACTTGGAGTCACTCGAGGAGAAAGGACCGCCACAATGGCCGAAACGCTGAGTCGCCTGAAAGCCCAATTCATCGACACCGCAATCGACCCCGATTCCGGCAGGGAAAAGTTTGAAGCGTTTCGCTCTCACCTCGTTCAAAGCATCCTCGATGGCAAGGACGACAAGTTCTCCCAAATCGTCGAGGGAAACGTGTATCGCGACTTTCTCCGGGGTGAGACGGTTATAACCGTCTCTCTCATCGTTCGCGACCCCGTATCAAAAAGCGTGCGCCAGGCCGATCGGCTGATCAGCGATTCGGCCTCAGCGGTCGGCATAAATGTCGTCGACGACGACACTCCGCGTTCAGAAGACAAATACAACCTGGAACAAGACGGAATCAGCTTGGTCCCGGCATGAGCGAGGACGTGTCTCGCGAACCGCTTTTAGTTCGCTTTGCGCGCATGGTAAACAGTCACCTTGGAGCTTTCCTAACTTCCACAGGATCAGTTCTGTTGGCCGTGGCCGCATTTTTCCCGACCTCATCACTCCTTTTGTGGCTTTTCCTCATCAGCGGTGCTTCCTTGACGATCATTGGACAGATCCAGTCGGAGAAAAAGGGGAAGAACCTCCGTCAGATTTTAATCGATCTGGACAAGGCAAGGGAGCAAAAGTCAACTGCCCAAAAAGCTCTTTCCGAGGCAATTGAAGGCATAGGCACTAATCTTTCCGAGGAGCTCGGCCTATGGTCGCCTGAAGTTCGTTTTACGATATATGCGCACGACGACATCAAGCACAAGTTCATTCTCATTGTTCGGAGCTCTGACAACCCAAAACTGGCCAAAAAGAATCGAACGTCTTACCCGGATTCACAGGGGTATCTGGGGAAAGTTTGGGAACAAGGGGAATGCAGCCACATGGGCAAACATGAACGAAGCGTCAGGGCCGAATCTCTAGAATTAGGCTTCACGGAAGAAGAATACAGGAACCTCACCCTCAAACCACGCTCATTAAAGGGCATCCGTCTGAGCAAAGGGAAACAGCACATTGGAGCCATCCTCTGGGAATCCGAGAACCCGAAACGCATCGACACCAGAGACTCCCGACTCGACAACATAAAAGACAACGCCACGTTCCTCGACCTTCAAGCCGTCTTCGCCGCCTCCACTCTGCTTTTCTCCGACCTTTCGGAGCACTTTTTCAAGAAGAGCGGCTGAAGAGGAAACGGAACAGCTAGAGAAAAAGTTGAGGAATTATCAAGGGCGACGGCGCAGGACGAGGACGACGACGGCAGCCGAGAAACGAGCAACCGCATTCCCCGCTCGGGCCCAGCGAAGCCGGACATGCAAAGCCGAAGTTGCCCTAATCTTGGGCCGCTCCCCTCAACCGAGCCCGGCTTCGCCCCAGGCCGTCGTCCGCGGCGTCGAGGCACACGCCACGGGCGCGGGACCGGCCTTGTTGGAAGCGACGGTCTTTCTATGCCGTAATGCAGACGCCCCACGGGCGCGGGACCGGCCTTCGCGCCGGCCTTCGCGCCGTCGTTCAGGTAGCAGACGCCCCACGGGCGTGGACCCGGCAGCAGCCTCCGCCCTATGACTGCCGACCATGCCGCGCCGCGCCTCCGCTCACCAGAACAGGAGAACGACGGCGATCGCGCGTCCATGCCGCGCCGCTCCTCGCTATGCAGCGCAACTCCACGCCGTCGTTCGGGTAGCAGACGCTTTACGCCGTCGCCAATCTGCAGCGCAGCTCTACGCCGTCGTCGACCTATAAACGGCTATCTGGTTCGTCACCCGCATGCGAAGGCTGACGGGCGCCGATTCCGTGCAGCACGACCTCTTGACGATTTCACGCACGTGGATTTCCGCCTCGGCCAGCTCCGAGCAGTGGGGGCACGTCTCGCAGTGGCGTCGCAGACGCGCGGCCGCTTCTACAGGCATTTGAGCGTCGAGCAACTCGAAAAGGTGATCGGCAACCTCTTCACACAAACCCTCGAGGAAGCTCCCCGGCGCACCGCACGGACCGTCGCCGCCCGCGCCCCGCACGCTTCGAGCGCCGCCAGACCCGCGGTCGAGGCCA
>ERZ772874.1750-NODE-1750-length-11125-cov-8.241734_pt1 | contig 11125 bp, 17 predicted proteins | sample MGYA00580586_ERZ772874 | MGnify/ENA primary metagenome ERZ772874 (study PRJEB29015, sample SAMEA2737952) | human oral metagenome | biome: human oral; feature: human-associated habitat; material: dental | place: China | collected 2154 ... | reverse complement strand
CTGTGATTCCTGGTTATGGCAGGCGCGGGATGGGGGTTGTGAAGAACCCGAAGCGCTCCGTGAAAGGGGCCATCTACCGCCGCACGACTTTCAGCGTGTGGGATTTATTCAGGTAACAAAACCTACCCCCTGTGTACTGTATGTACAATGTAAGTACAGTTATACAAGGAGGGGAACACTATGAGTACAACAGTTAAAAGTCAGCGTATTAACCTACGAGCTAGTGAACGCCAAGAGGCTCTGATTAGGCAGGCTGCCGAGGTTACGGATTCGTCTGTATCTGATTTCATTCTTAGTAGTGCCACCGAACGTGCAGAGCATGTGCTTGCTGATCGCCGGTGGTTTGTAGCTACTGAGGAACAATACGACTTATTTGTTCAGGCGCTCGAAGCTCCCGCACGAACTGAAAAACTTGAAAGGCTTTTTGCCCGAGAGTCTCCCGTTGGTAAAGAAATTGTTTTTAAAGAGGACTAATGTCTCTACAGAAACCCAGGCGTCTTCTAAAAAGCGATAACCTGTCTGATTTTGAGAGTGGCGCTCACGATTTAGATTCCTGGCTTCACAAGTTCGCCTGGGAGAATCAACGATCTCACAACTCAGTCACATATGTGGCAACTGTTGGCGACCGGGTTGTTGGTTACTATGCTCTTGCCGCTGGCAGCGTCCAAAAAGCTGCGGTCAGCAAGAATTTTGCCCAACGCCGCCCGCACGAAATCCCGTGTATTTTGTTGGCACGACTGGCAGTTGATAAAAGAACACGAGGTCAAGGTATCGGCACCCTGCTGTTGAGAGATGCTTTGGAGCGTGCAGTGTCCGCCAGCGAGACCCTTGGGGTGGCTGCGTTACTGATCCACTGCCGTGATGAAGAAGCAAAAAAGTTCTATGAGTACCACGCAGATGTACTTGAGTCACCGCTGGACCCTCTTCAGCTGATCCTGCCCATGAAGAGCATCCGCAAACTATTGGGATAGTCATACAGGTTTTGCCTAACTGGCGTGTTTATCTACCGCCGCACGACTTTCAGTGTGTGGGATTTGTTCAGGTAAATTACCTGTTTAGAACGTGGAGGACGCCGCACGGCTTCCCTCCCCTATTACCCCCACCTGTTTCTGTTCGCACAGAACGCGCCCCAAAATTTATACTTGTATAGTCCTATATGGGTATGAGACCATATGGCTATGGAGCTTAAACATGCGATTCTTGGACTACTGTCAATCCAGCCGATGAGCGGCTACGACCTCAACCGTGCGTTTAGTAACACTGTGGCGCATTTCTGGTATGCCGACCAGTCGCAAATCTACCGCACGCTCGATAAGCTCACCGCCGACAAGGCGATCACAACGAAAGTAATACACCAAGAGGGAAAACCCAACCGCAAGGTTCACTCACTCACCGCAACCGGGCGGGCTGAGCTGGAAGACTGGCTCACCTCACCCCTTGAGCAGGAGCGGTTTAAAGAGCCTTTTATGGCGCGGCTATTTTTCGCCGCAAACCTTACCTACACCGAAGTGGTACAGCTACTGGCTGAGCGTGAAAAACAGATTGAACGTAAGCTGCAGTCCCTCAAAGCCATTGACGCCCCGGCGGAAGACTTAGCATCCGCCCTGCGCGCCGCCACCCTTCGCAAAGGAATTGTTGAGACAGAGGCGGAGCTTGCCTGGATTCAGCAAACCCGCGAAAGTATCACCAGGTTCAGCCCACCTAGTAAGGAGGAATGACCATGACTGCCAAGATGCGAAATAGCAAAGATTACCCTGTGGAGCACGGCCCCCGGCAGGGTGAGACGATTATTTTCCTGCATGGCGGGAACATGGCGGGCTGGACGTGGGACCTTCAGGTTGAGGCCATGCCCGGTCGCCACCTGCTCACCCCCGACCTGCCCGGGTACGGCAGGAATACACACGAAGTATGGCCCGGTATTGCCGAGGCCGCTGACAGGATGGCTGCACTCATTCGTTCCCACAGTATCGGCGGGCGAGCGCACATTGTGGGCCTCTCACTCGGCGGATTCGTGGCGATTGAGCTGATTCGCCGCCACCCCACCCTAGCGTACACATGCACGATCAGCGGATCGCCGCTCTTGGGGTACACCCGATGGGAGCGGATGGTTATTGGTGCCCAGGTTCCGCTCTGGCACCGGCGTTGGTACTGGATTGCGCAGTCCCGCCCGTTTAACATTCCGGCGGAAGATCGGGAACTTTTTGTGCAAACCGCCAGCAGCCCGCAACCGCTCACGAACACTTTGCTGTTCCGGGAACTTGGGGTTCGGGCGCTGCCTGCCGAGCCGTTCTCATTCACCGGGCCGGTGCTTGCGGTTGCCGCCGAGCACGATACACCCTCAGTACGCCGATCCTTCGACCCGCTGCGCAAGTGCCTGCCGCAGCTGCGCACCTGGGTTGCGCCGGGGATGCATCACGCGTGGAGTGCCGAAAACCCGGAGCTATTCGCACGTATGGTTGCCACCCACGCCGATACGGGGCGGTGGCCTCAAGACTAAAAGTATAAGCGTGAGCATGGCGTGTTTTAGTCTCTGCCCCCTCACGCTGCGCGCAGAAATCTTCGCCTCCCGTGCAGTGCCCCGCTGGAGCAAGACGCCATACCCTCAGTGCCCGTATACTCGATAGCAACGTTCATTAACACCAGGTTTGCGGCGCATCTTCCGGTTCGCGCCGTCTGACCCCGTGAGGAGGCACCGTGGGTACCATTATCGGATCGATTATTACCGGCGCTATTATTGGCGCATTAGCGCGGGTGTTTATGCCCGGCAGGCAGAATATCTCTATTATCTGGACCATTATTTTGGGGGCCGTCGGGGCTTTTGTGGGCACGTGGGTGGCCGGGTTCTTCGGGGTCGCCCGTACTGCGGGTATTGACTGGATCCGTTGGGCCCTCTCAGTGCTCGCTGCGATGCTCGCCATCTCGGTCTATTTAGGTGTGACCGGCAGGAAGTAGTTTCTTCTATGTTCTGCAAAAGCGGATCCCCGAACACTCTGTTTTAGGGATCCGCTTTTATTGTGTGTTAGGGGTGCTTTTTCAAGAGCCCGCCCTTACAGGCACTTATTTATCTTGGTGCCGCGGAGCTGCCTGGGATTGAGGTTCGGAACCCCCTAATGTAGTAAGCAGGCGCCCATTTTCGACGCGTACCAAAGTTTCCAAGGCAGCACGCACCAGAGCAGAATGTTCTTCAATACCGGTGAGTGTAGCTGCTTTAGCAACTAGTTCTTCGTCCAAAGTCACGGTTGTACGCATATCAGCCTCCGCATTAATGGTGGCACATTTATGATGTAGATACCGATACTGCCTATTGGGTGTTAAACCGGTGAGCTAGAGAACGGTAATAATCATGGTCCGCCTCATCGGGGTTGTCTTCATCATAGAAATCAACTATACGAGGGTCATAATCTTTTGCACTCATGGTTTTATATCGACTTGACGCAGCATGTAAGGTACTAGAGCCTTGTGAAAAGGCCAGATACATGTCAGGTACACCTTCCCCACAGCCGATTGAGGCTGGGCGTGTGTTTCAATCCCGCCACGCGCAGACGTGCTGCCCTCCTCAGTAGCGGTAACCACGAATTTTGAGGAGAACTCTATATGCTTATCCTTATGACCACCGATAACATGCTCATCAGTGACCTCAGTAAAAGTAAAGGGGCCCGCTGATGAACCAACCGCGACCTCCAATTGCTTGGATTTCGATGCGGGCTGTACTGTAAACCCTATTTTCTGTACAACACGGTTACGCAGCTGCATTATCGTACGAACCCACGGAGGGGTTGCAGATAAAAAGCGGTGGGTAAATTCCTGGGCGTCCCAACTAGTGGGTATCTGCGCATAGTGACCATCAGAAAAATTCATATCGTTAAATCGCATATTCAAGACTTCCAGTGTGCTCAGCTGGCCCGAATAACGCAGCTTAAGGTGTATTACGCGCCCTCTCGGGGTAGGTGATACGCCTTAAGCTGCGTTTTTCAGGATACGGACTATTTGCGTGAGGCCTTATGTTCCATGCCCATGTAGATGCCGCCCTGCGCCAGCTCGGTGAGCATTTGTTCGAGGCGTTTGATACGCGTTTCTGATGTCTTGGCGCGGTTGATCCAACCGATATAGTCGTTGCGCTGGTACGCCGGGCGGGCGTTATAGTCGGCGCGTAGACCAGAGCTTTTCAGGGCCGCCGCAATATCGTTCGGCATATGGTGACGTTCGCGCATAAAGCCTCCTGAGGTGGGTGGGTACCTGTATCCACGCTACCTGTAGTACGGTGGCGGGTTCAAGATCTCAGGTAAGCGCGAACTATACCGGGCAGTATTTTCCGCGGGTCACGATGCTCCGGGGGGGTGGTTCTTGCCAGCCTTCACCTCGCAGACGCAGAGAGGCGCGCATCCTGCGATGGCTGAGGATGCGCGCCTTGCCCTCCCTTGTTTCAGGGGATATTAGCGCGGTGAAGGCTGCAGTGCCGCCTTAGGGGTTACCGCGTTCGGATTGTTCGGCTTTACGGGAGCCTGAGGTATTGCGCTTGGCGACTCATGAGTTCCTTGACCATCTATCGTGACCTCATAGGTACCGTTAGGACGTACCGCTGAGATCTTCCTGCCACCATTTTCATTCGTAACCCAGGACCCATCGGCCTTCACAGCGGCCGTGTTCCCAGTGGCTGGATTGCTCCGGTTCCACGAACCGTCAGGGTGCACCTTCACGAGCGCACCGTCAGGTTCGGTTGCGGTCCAGGATCCGTCTTCAGCGACCAATACATGCCCTTCAGCGCTGTTGGGGTTTTGGACTGCCGCCCCTCCGGGGGCGGGGGCACCCTGCTGCTGTGCGGCGGCACCGTTATCGGCGGCGTTAGCGCCAGCGCCCTGATCTGCCTGGGCACCGCCGCCGTTGCCGTTCGCGGCTGCACCAGCGTTGGGGTTGTTAGGGTTGTTGGGGTTAGCGGCGGCATTATCCCCCTGTGAGCCAGCGGCTGGGGCCTGTTCCGTTGCAGCACCACCGCCAGCGGTGGAGTTCACAGCGCCGCCACCATTGGCGCCTGCACCGGAGCCACCGGAGGTACCGCCGCCGCTGGTACCGCCGTCATTCACGGTGCCAGAGCCGCCGGAGGCGGTAGCCGAAGAATGTGTTGATGCGGAAGAAGAGGCGGACGATGAGGGCGCGTTCGACGTGCCACCGGAGTTGTTCGAGCCGCAAGCGCTCAAGGCCACCATTCCAGCAACAGCTAGGGACACGCATGCGGAAACCTTCGTGGTAGTCATGGGTCGCATCCTTTCTGCTGAATAATTATCGGTTGGTTTTTTAACCATCTCACATGACGAGGATACTTTTCAGGATTTATAAGGTTCTGACCAGTAGTTTCACAAAAATACGCAAATTTTAACTGAAAGTTTATACAGAAAAGTAATAAAAGATTGAGATGGCTGCTTCAGATGCCCCTCAGCACACTGCAACTACGGTGACCCAAGAGCCGCAGCATGTTCGCATTCCTAATAGTTGGGTACCCTTATGCACATAAAAAAGATTGGGTGTGTAGTATGTAGGAGACGTTTCTTATTAGGAAAGGAACCGAGCATGAAGCTTTCTGCCCGTAACCAGCTCGCTGGCACCATTGTTGAGATTACCGAAGGCGCTACCAACGGCATCGTAAAGATTGAGATCGCCCCCGGTCTGATTGTTTCTTCCTCGATTACCAACGCCGCTATTGAGGAGCTTGGGCTGCAGGTTGGCAAGCCCGCTACCGCTATTATTAAGGCATCCAACGTCATGGTTGGTGTTGAGGACTAATCCTCTCCCCTATGTACCCCCGGGTGCTCCCGCGCCGGGCAATACGAAAGAAGCAAAGCTCGATCCCGGTACGGTTCGCGATAACCGTACTGGGATCGAGCACGTTAAAACTAGTTACAGAGGCTCCGAGCCTTTACCCTTGAGAAGGTCAAGCCGAGCGAGTTCATCACACACAGAAGAAGCAACAAGATTACCTGATGAGGAGTTGTTATGCCCCGTAACCAGTCCATTAGTCGCTGCCGCTGAGCCCCTGTAAGGCCTCCTCCAGCGAATATAGTCTGCCCCGCGTTCTTTGGCTAGCTCTTCAGCATTGAAGGGTACCTTCTGAGACACTAAAGCGAGTTTCTCTTCCCGCCAGGAGGGCCCGGTCAGTATTTTGCCGTTCACCAGATAGCTTCCGTCACTCAGGCGTACATTGAGGATGCCGCAGTACCCGTGCCCCACGGATGCGACGATCGCGCCCCGCTCGTATGTGTTGGCGATGAGGTTGTGCAGCTCGGAGTTATGCGTGAAGTCGAACATGGTGCCGTGCCCACCAGCCAGGCATATCGCATCGTAAATGCTCGGGTCTATGGAACGGATGGGAGGAGTGTTTTTCAAAAGCGCCATGCGTTCCGGGTTACTCAGCCAGGATTTTGCGCTCTCATTGCGAAAAGGGAATTTCAGCGATCGAGGGTCTAAAGGGACATCTCCCCCACGTGGACTGGCGATATCCTGCTCGCAGCCCTCCCGTTCAAACCTATCCCAAGCGGTCGTTAAACCGGAGAGCCACAGCCCCGTCGGGTCACCATTATCGTACTGACCCACATTCGTCACTATGTGCAAGATTCTTTTACCCATAAGCCTATATTAGCTGGGGCGTGGGCATGTATAGAGTGGGCTCTGCATGTTGCCCGCAGAACCACGCCCATCTACACTACAGGCTTTATTAGGTATCTTGGAGACACCTGAATGGTGATCTTGCTAAACAGCCCTAAGACCTTTGTTAAAATCAAAACATGGATTACAACTGGGCTCTTGCTGAACTACAATCATTTATTGACCTTACAGAATTGGTTTCCCCTCCGTACACACCTGGGGACGTTTTATATCTCGGTGATGATCGTGTAACTAGAGGAAAAACCGACGAGATCATCAAGAATGCTCAGGTAATCGAACAGATTCTGGATAGAGTTATCCCCACATGGCGAAACTATCTAGAAAAACGAGATAATAGTAGATGGCAGGTACATCGCCAGGCAGCACTTCGCGCTGTATCTGAGATCGAGCATCGTGAAGAGATCGCTGAGAAACTTGGTGACAACGCCCCTCAGATTAGCGCAGCGGCACTACACCCATGGGCATGGGAATCTGCACGGTCATTATGGCAATCTGGACATTACAGGGCGGCTGTACAAGCAGCAGCAATAAAGCTAAATGCTGAGACTCAAAACAAGGTTGGCCGACGTGACGTCAGCGAGAAAGACCTCTTTTGGCAATGTTACGGTAACGATGACCCCAAACCAGGTAAAGCTCGCCTGCGCCCTGCGAATGATGATGGTGGCAAGACGGCAAGCTCAATTCGTAGGGGTATCGCTAGTCTCGCCGAAGGACTATACGCAGCAATCCGCAACCCTGCAAGTCACGATCCACTTGATGAATCAGAGGAGCATATAGCTCTTGAACAGCTTGCTGTCGTCAGTGTGTTAGCTCGGTTTGTTGATGACAGCGCTGTAATAAAGTGGGATACACATTCGTAAATTATAGAAGGTTTCTTCATGGGAGCTCTCCCAAGCATAACAGTATGCCCGGCCTTCCCCGTAGGGCGTATCCTATTAGAGAGTGTTTCCTTGATGAGCGAGCTAATTTCTGGATCCACGGGTGCCTCCAGCGAAACAGCTCTCCTACACACGCTGAACATCGAAGCACCCGCACAATACCTGACCACATGCTATGACTAGACAAAGATTTTCAAGTAAAATTGAGGTATGGCACAATGTACAGCACCTATCATAGGACACCGAACCGCAAGTGGCGCAGCGAACTGCCCAGCGTGTGGCGGTAGATCATATGGTTACAGTCCCAATTATCTCCAATACTTGGAAATACCCCAGGCTTCGATTTCAAAAGTCTCATTGTCGAGCACAAGATCTATCTCCGGGCCTACACGCCGTCCCAGATGGTCTCCCCCTTCTTCTACAGCTAGTTATACAGCAGAGGAAGTAAGAGCACTCACCCCGATCCGTGTATCAATCGAACAACGAAGTAATCAAGGTGATCGGTACGATATATTTTTATGCCATGCATGGGATGATCGACGCGAAATCGCTGTTGACCTTAACAAAGCGCTGGAGCAGGCCGGAGTTTCAGTGTGGTTCAGCGAGAAGAATTTGCAATTAGGCACAAACATGATGCGAGAAATTGACCGAGGACTAGCTAAATCGCGTGCAGGAATTGTATTAGTTACAGCTAACTTTATCAAGAGGATTCAGGCTGAAGGAGTAGCTGACAAGGAGCTCTCAGCCTTGCTTGCACGCGATCTTCTTGTACCGATAGTGCATGGCATAACCTACGATGATCTTCGTGAAGAAAGTCCACTCCTAGCATCTCGAAGCGGACTAGATACAGCTACAGATACGATGGATCAGATTGCAAACAAAATACGTGAGCTTGTTTCTACGGAAGCATTCGATACTTAACCTTCAAGTATTGCGTCGACCGCTCTACGATCAATGCTCAAAAGGATAGCTCAGAAGAGTGCCACCATTGTAGCTTCAACACTACCTAGGTGACCAATCATACCAAGACCTCGGTCAACGTCAAACGGTAGCCCCACATCATTCGCCAATTCCTGCGCCCTTTTAATAATTTCTAGTGGTTCCACAGGTAGACAATTAAGGTCGACGCGAGCGAGGAGTTTCTTTGTTATTGGCCTCTTCGAATCACGAAACACTAGAGAATTTATCAGTGCGAGACACTCAGGACTATTCAATATCGTGGTTACGATTAGCGCTTCGGTTGGATCATCAAACGGCAACATATAACAAGTATCATCGACAACTACAGGACGATTCTCGATCGGAGTAACGAGTCGGAATACAGGCTCTTTATGCAAGCCGGATATAACTACCTTGTAGGGCGCAAATGTATACGCACCATGCCCGAAAACTGAGAACCGAGGCTGGTTCCTATAAATAGACGATTTACGCCCATCCAAAACTTCAGAATTAGCCATTAAATAGTTCCATAGCTTTGGTGCCGAATATCGTAGATAGGATGTCTCAGCACCAAATTCCATCTGAGGCACAATTACCCATTTATTCAGCTGTTTATGCCTGCCACGGAATATATCTGTACTTTTTAGAAATGGAAAAATATATTCCGGTTCAAGATCCAAAGTAACACCGGACCTGGTTGTAGGCTGCGGGCAAGCAATTAGTTCAAAGACCTTTGAAGCGTCGTGTTTCAGACCTGACCTCCATTCGTATGGAGACTTACCATCAGCTTCACGAATGCAAAGGTACTGATCTACATCAGAAACCAACCGAGAGTCCACAATACCAAAACGCGCAGAGCTTGTTGCACCTTCATCAAAAATATCGTCAAAAATCTTCACCGTATAGTCAGCTTTGGCGTTTGGGCACATCTTTAATGTGAACCAACATGCATCTACACCAGCACCAAACCAATGCATTGCATCAATTCGATAGATTGCAGCGTCAAAAATCGAGAGCCCTGTCCTAGCAGCATACTCAATGACGTTACGAACAACCTGAGTTTTACAAAGCATACCCAGCGTTAGAGTCTGCCGGGCATTTTCGCGAAGAGCCTTAAGGATAATAAATTCACTTACGTCAAAATTCGACGAGCCAAGAATCGCTTCAAGGCCTTTGGCTCCTTTAAAGTTCTCTTTAGGTGGTAAATTTCGCGAATTCATGCGCCTCAACTCCGCTGAAGTTACCCAAGGTGGGTTACCTATTATAAAAAGCGGCGCATCGGTATTTCCCCAAACGGGTGAGGATAGTTCAAGTTCGAAGACATTCCTATGTTGAACCTTACCCCATGCAGATGCTTTTTTTGCATAATCAGGGTTGATTTCAACCCCCATTCGCTCTGATCGAGGGGCAATATCTGCGGCAGCTTGCAGAAAGGATCCAGCTCCACATGTAGGCTCCAAAATACGTGCGTGAGACGGAAGTTTAAGAGTCTTGAGACACTGTGTAGCTAATACAATTGGAGTCTGAAAGTCACCAAACTCGTTATTTGGCATGAAGATCCTCAAGTTCAGGCATAATAGTTTTTGCGGTTGCTGCAGCAATTGCGCGTGCGTATTGTAGCCGCCATTGGAGAGCGTTTGAAATCGTCAAAAAACCCTGCTCTGGCATATTGTACGCAAGTTGTTCAGCCAGCTGACGCCGACTAACTTCATCGAGCGGAATTGCTTTATCTTGTAGAAGCGCATCGAGATCGTCAATTACTGCTTCTACTCCTCCAGGTTGCGACTCAGCACCCTCAATAATTTCTCGAATCATCTTGGTTAGGGTGAAGTCTCCAGTGCGCTCTTTATCGATATATACAACATTCTCAATATCCAGATAAGCAACATGCTCTGCATCTACGTCTCTTTTCGAGTAAACAATCACAAGCAAACTATAACCGAGCCCATATATCTTTTGGGTGGCGGAACGAAAGGGGCAAGATGATTGCGGCTGTTTGATTGAAGTCACTTTAAGGTCGAGGTTCAGTGACGGAAAATCCAGTCCGTTGGCTGCGTTACCTACTTTCAGGTCGTAGCGGGCAAGTAGATGCTCTTTAAACATGGACTCGACTTTTGTACCAACAGCTTTACCATCGGTAATACCATACAGATCAGGAAGTGGTGTCGCCGAGAGTACCGTTGAAAATTCACGCGCAGCCGTCCTAAAAAGCTCTATCGTCAATGAAGGAAGCGCAGTCTGAGAATCATCATGCTCACTGACGGGTACAACGAGATTCGGGTTACCTTCGGTATTCATCATTTTTTCCTTTCAACAAAATAACTCTCGTGTTTAAACATTAAACCTAAACTCAACCACATCGCCATCTGCCATGATGTAGTCTTTGCCTTCCATGCGGACTTTGCCGCGGGCTTTTGCCTCGTTCATGGAGCCTGCCGCATCCAGGTCATCGAAGGAAACAACCTCGGCCTTGATGAAGCCACGCTCGAAATCGGAGTGGATCACGCCCGCCGCCTGCGGTGCTGTGTCTCCCTTATAGATCGTCCAAGCGCGCGATTCCTTCGGGCCAGCCGTCAGATAGGTCTGCAAACCCAGAGTTGAGAAGCCCACGCGAGCCAGCTTATCCAGCCCTGATTCGTCCTGACCACTCA
>ERZ772874.1749-NODE-1749-length-11127-cov-4.493226_pt1 | contig 11127 bp, 6 predicted proteins | sample MGYA00580586_ERZ772874 | MGnify/ENA primary metagenome ERZ772874 (study PRJEB29015, sample SAMEA2737952) | human oral metagenome | biome: human oral; feature: human-associated habitat; material: dental | place: China | collected 2154 ... | reverse complement strand
ATCGTTCTTCAGATCTATGTGGGTAAAGACGAAGTTGGGATACCGGCGCGTGATAATACTTTCTATAACATTACCACCGATTATATCTAATAATGGTATAATAGCAAGTAGTAAGATGGGTGTGAATAAGAAAGAAAGACAAGATATAGAAGATGTATTAAGAGTACTTAGTTTTGAGATAATTGCAAATGAGAATATTAAAAATCTTACTGCTACTACATTTAAAACAAAGCTTGAAGAAAAGCTTTTTAGATATAATGAAGATAAACAAGAAAAGAATAAGATAAATATAGGGATAAAAAATGTAGAATATGATATAAGGACAGATATAGGAATAAATTATACAAAAGATGGTAAAGATTACAAGGCCATAGTAGAAAGGTACTAGTATGAAAAGAAATAATAAGAAAAATAGTAAAAGAAAAGGTATAACACTTATATCACTTGTAATAACAGTGGTTATATTACTTATGCTTACAAGTATTGTTATATATGTAAATACAAATCGGAGGAAGTTTAGGAGTAAAAGTTGATAAACAATCTAAAAAAGGTAATGAAGAATACTTATTATCAGAGGCAAAGACAATAATAATGCAGGTATATATTGAAAAAAAAGGCACAAGTAAAGATAATATATTAACAGAAGAAAGACAAAGAGTAGATGATTTAAAAAAACAATTTGAAAAAAGAGGTGGAAATGTTCCAGATACTCTAACTGTAAATTCTAATCGGTGATATAATTATAAGAAAAGGGGTTGTTGCAAATTTTAAAGAGATAACAGGATTAGATATATTAGAAGCAGAACAACTTACAAGAGATTAAAGGGGAAGATAATGGAAGAATATATAATGGAAAACATACAAAGGAAATATCATTTAATAGGTATTGGAGGAATAAGCATGAGTGCAATAGCACAAATGCTAGAAGATGAAGGAAATATTGTAACAGGTTCTGATAAGTCAGAATCAAAACAAGTTAAAATACTTAAAGAAAAAGGTATAGATGTTACAATAGGACATGATATATTAAAAGTTAAAGATGCAGATATAATTGTATATACAGCAGCAATACCAGAAGATGATGAAGAACTTGTAGAGGCAAGAAGGCTTGAAAAAGATATATATGAAAGGGCAGAATTTTTAGGAATACTTATAAGACAGTATAAAAATAGTATTGGAATTGCAGGTACACATGGGAAAACAACAACAACATCTATGATTCTGCAAGTGCACGACGAACTCGTGCTGGAAGTGCCGGAAGCCGAACTCCCCCGCCTGCGTGCCGAACTGCCGCCGCTCATGACGCGCGTCGCCGCGCTGCGCGTACCGCTGGCCGTCGAAGTCGGCGTCGGCGCCAACTGGGACGAAGCGCACTGACGCGACGCCCGCACAGGCCACGACGCACCTTTCGTTAGAAGGCACCCCGCCAGCCCGCGTGGAATGGGCATCTCCGGAACCACTGCCCTGAAACCCTTATAAATAGGGCATATCCAGACACCCTGCCTGGAGCGCCTTTATCCATGCGGGTTTTGGAAGTACCCGCCCGGAAACGCCCTATTCATACGGAGTTCAGCACATCCCGAAAAGCCCCTCGCCCTTTGGGAGAGGAATTTGGGAAGAGGGTAAAAAAGCAAAAAGAGCGCAGGGGAAAAATCAAATTCCATCTGAAATAACAGAAGCCAAGCCTTTGGCGTGTTGCCCTCTCTGCCCCTTCGGGGCATCTCCCCCACAGGGGGAGAATTAAAGGACATTGCCAACTCGGTCGATCTGATGACCGCACATCTTCCCCGTAGGGGAGAATTAAAACCCATCGACCGCTGACGCGACTGCTCCGTTACGCTTTCGCCCAAAGTAGTGCTGCCCGCTAGCCCGCGTATTTAGGGCATTTCCGGCACCCCCACCCTGAAGCCCTTTATTTATAAGGGTTTCAGAGCACCATGCCCGCAATCGCCCTATCCACGCGGGTTTCCGAGGGGTGCGCCGAAAGCTTAATAGCGGCCCGGCTTTGCCAAAAGACAAGGCAGCAAGCTGCTGACAGACCACTCAGTACGGCAAGGCCAGGTCAACACAGCAACGCCGTATTTTGGCAAAGGAAGCCGCTATTTCAACGGGGTTGCCCGGAACCCCTTGTCTTTAGGGCATTTCCGAACAGGTACTTTTCCGGCCGGGCAGCGATAGCTGCCTTGTGGGGGTTCGAGCCTTATTCCACCGTCACCGATTTAGCGAGGTTGCGCGGTTTATCCACATCGGTGCCGCGCACCAGCGCGACATGGTAGGCGAGCAATTGCAGCGGGATCGTATGCAGCAGCGCCGAGAGCTGACCATAGTGTTCGGGCAGACGCAGGATGTGCAGGCCGTCGGACGCTGACATTTCGCTGTCGGCGTCGGCAAATACGAACAGTTCGCCCCCGCGTGCGCGCACTTCCTGCAAATTGGATTTGAGCTTTTCCAGCAAGGCGTCGTTCGGGGCAACGGCAATCACTGGCATGTCCTGATCGACGAGCGCCAGCGGCCCATGCTTGAGTTCGCCCGCCGGATAGGCTTCGGCATGGATGTACGTAATTTCCTTGAGCTTGAGCGCGCCTTCCATGGCAATCGGGTAATGGCGGCCGCGTCCGAGAAACAGCGCATTTTGTTTCATGGCGAAGCGCTCTGCCCAGACGCGAATGTGGGGTTCAAGCTCAAGCACCTTGCCAACGGCGACGGGTAAATGGCGCAAGGCGCTCAGTCCTTTCCCTTCATCGGCAGGCGTCAGCCGGCCGCGCAGTTTTGCCAGCGTCAGCGTCAGCAGATAAAGCGCAGCCAGCTGCGTCGTAAAGGCTTTGGTCGAGGCGACGCCGATCTCCGGCCCTGCGCGCGTAATGAAGCGCAAGGCATTTTCGCGCACCAGCGAGGATTCCGGCACGTTGCAGATACAAAGCGTATGCCGCATCCCCAGTGATTTGGCGTGTTGCAGCGCAGCCAGCGTATCGGCGGTTTCGCCGGACTGGGAAAGGGTCACGACGAGCGTTGCCGGATCGGCGACCGAATCGCGGTAGCGGTATTCGCTGGCGACCTCGACGCTGCACGGCAGGCCGGCAATCGCCTCCAGCCAGTAACGCGCCGTCAAACCGGCATGGTAGCTGGTGCCGCAGGCAAGAATGAGCACCTGACGCGCCGCCCTGAGCACGGGTTCTGCCGATGCGCCGAACAGTCCGGGCTGCACGCTGTGCGTGGCACCCAGCATTTCCAGCGTATTGGACAAGGCGGCGGGCTGCTCGAAAATTTCCTTCTGCATGTAATGACGATACTGGCCCAGCTCCACCGCATCTGCCGACAGTTGCGATTCCGACTCCAGGCGCTTGACAGGCGTCCCGTCAACGCGGGTGATCCGGAAACCGTCGCGGGTTATCTCGGCGCAATCGCCGTTTTCCAGATAGACGATACGCCGCGTCACCTGCAACAGCGCGGAGACATCCGATGCGGCATAGTGACCGTTCTCGCCGATGCCGAGCAGCAACGGCGCGCCGTCACGCGCCATGACAATCCGTCCCGGTTCGCTTTTGCGGAGGATGGCCAAGGCGAAAGCGCCGCGCAGTTGGGCGATTGCGGCACGTGCGGCAGCAAAGAAATCATCGTGCTTTTTCAGCTCCGAGGCGATCAGATGCGCCACAACCTCGGTATCGGTTTCCGAAACGAATTCGTAACCTTCCGCGCGCAGGCGGGTGCGCAGAGGCTCGTGATTTTCGATGATGCCATTATGAACGACCGCCAAACCGCCCGATACATGCGGATGTGCGTTGCGCTCGCTCGGGACGCCATGCGTCGCCCAGCGCGTATGGGCAATGCCCGTTTCACCGCTGGCGGCGGACTGCTCGGCCTGCGCCGCCAGCTCTGAAACGCGCCCGACGGCGCGCAGACACTGCAAACCGCCCTGACCGATCAACGCCAGACCGGCCGAGTCATAGCCGCGATACTCAAGCCGCCGCAAGCCTTCCAGCAATACGGATACAACATTGCGATCAGCGACCGCAGCAACGATGCCACACATTTTTACTCCGCATCTCAAACAGAATACTCAACGTCTCAACAGTCAGAAGAGCAGGCGCGCAGAGCGCTTACGTTGCCCAATCCGAAGCGGCTGCCCTCTGATCGCTCTCATTGCGCCTTCATCACCCTAGAAAAGCGCGAATCCAGTCAGAAATCATGGATGAGCGCAAGCTTATCACCGTTCCTTACGGGGACGTTTCCAGCCGGGAATCGAAGTCTGCCGGGCGCGCGAAATAGTCAACGCATCGGCTGGCGCATCCTTCGTCAGCGTCGTGCCGGCGCCCAGGGTGGCTCCACGGCCCACCGTCACCGGCGCAACCAGCTGGGTATCCGATCCGATGAAGGCATCGTCCTCAATCACCGTCTGATGTTTATGGGCGCCGTCGTAATTGCAGGTGATCGTCCCCGCGCCGATATTGACGCGCTGGCCGACGCTGGCATCACCGATATAGGCGAGATGATTGGCCTTGGCGTGCGCTGCAAACGCGCTCTGTTTGACTTCGACGAAATTGCCGATATGGACGTCCTCAGCCAATGTCGTCCCTGGGCGCAGGCGGGCAAAAGGACCAATACGGCCATGCGCGCCGACGACGGCCTCTTCGATATGCGTAAAAGCGGCCAGATGACTGCCCGCTTCGATGACGGCATCCTTAAGCACGCAGTTGGGCCCCAGCTCAACGCCGTCGCCCAGCGCCACCCGCCCTTCAAAAACGCAATTGACGTCGATAAATACGTCGCGCCCGCAAACAAGCTCGCCGCGCACGTCGATACGCGCTGGATCGGCCAGGCGCACGCCCTGCGCCATGAGCCGCTCGGCCTGACGGCGCTGGTAGATACGCTCCAGTTCCGCCAGCTGTGCCTTGTCATTAACGCCAAGCGCTTCCCACGGCTCATCCGGCTGCGCAGTGCGCACCGGCACGCCGTCGGCAATCGCCATGCCCACAATGTCGGTCAGGTAATACTCATGCTGCGCGTTGTCGTTCGACAGGCGCCGGAGCCACCCGCCAAGGCAGGCCGTGGGCACGGCGATCACGCCGGTATTGATCTCACGGATAGCGCATTCTGCCGGTGTCGCATCTTTCTGCTCGACAATCCGCATAACTTCGCCGGCAGCATTGCGCACGATACGGCCATAGCCGTAGGGATCGGCCGGTTCGACGGTCAGAATTGCGAGCGCATTGTGCGCCTCGCGAACCAGCCGCTGTAGCGTCTCCTTGCGGATCAATGGCCCGTCGCCATTGAGTACCAGCGTCGTTTCCGCCGCAGCTGCTAGATGCGGCAACGCCTGCATGACGGCGTGCCCCGTCCCCAGCTGCGGCGACTGCAAGGCCCAGGAAATATCCGGCGCATCCAGGGCAGTACGCACGGCTTCGCCGCCATACCCATAGACCACGCACAGTGTTTCCGGATGCAGGCTGCGCGCCGTGTCGATGACGTGCGCAACCAGCGCCTTGCCGGCAAGGGGATGCAACACCTTGGGCAAGTCAGAATGCATCCGCTTTCCCTGCCCGGCCGCCAGAATGACAATATTCATCGTTTCAACTCCACACTCCATGAAGCCGCCGCGGCGCAATGAGCCGCTCTCGGCGCATTTTGCGCCCCCTTTACGCCCGCTTCCCAAATATCGGGGGGCTGGCAGCGAAATTGGCGACAAAAAACGCCATCAGCAATAAAGATTTTGATTTTCATAGCATAACAGCCTTCTTTCCAGCCGTCGCGCATCATGCAGAACCGAAGCGAACGCCACTGCCGACGGCGGTTTGCTGATTGTCGCGGGTCACGCGCGGACACGTCCGGACAATACCGACCTGTGCCGCCGGAGAAATTTATCGGGCAACGGTCAATCGATACATTCGATCCCCCGATTGGCGACACAGCCCGACCGGTTATTCTATGAAACAGGAACACCGCATCTGCCGATACGGCCGGCAATTTGGCCGCACACCCGTCTTTCACAAACAGGCCATACAATCCAATCGCACCCTTGCTGGGGCCCAAACAGACAGAAATTGGATGGAAATGATACGCAACGGGGTATTCGGCAAGCGCGATTTCTTCTGCCAAACGGTTTGCCGTGATACGATTTTGTCCTTGTCGAAAGGACTGCTGCGCCGGAACCTTGCGTTCATGGCGGTAGAAATGCATGACTGATGACGCGGGGCAGCTTTGATTGTCGTATTTACTGCCCGCGCTCCGTGGTTTTTCTCCCGTTCGCGCAATGCATTTTCGGTCGAATTTTCCGGAAGCTTCTTGTGATTTACGCACGATCATAAAAAACCTCCCGCAAGTACCCTGCCGACAATCCAAAATACCTCTGTTTTCATGACATGGAGCTTTAAATGCCACTGACTATTGGCGTGCCGCGCGAAATTTTTCCCGGCGAAAAACGGGTTGCGACTGTTCCCGATGTCGTCGAAAAGCTGATCAAGCTTGGATTCAAGGTTGCGATTGAGTCTGGCGCGGGCGAAGCAGCGAATTTCAATGACGAGACCTATCGCGCAGCCGGCGCAGACATTGTCGCCGACGCCGCCCAGCTCTGGGCTGGCGCTGACATCATTTTCAAGGTACGCGGCCCGACGGTAGAAGAAGTCGCGCTGATGCGCGAAGGCAGTACGCTGATCTCCTTCATCTGGCCGGCCCAGAACCCGGAACTCATGCAGCAACTGGCTGCCCGGAAAGCGACCGTTCTGGCCATCGACTCTCTGCCTCGCCAGCTTTCCCGCGCCCAGAAAATGGATGCGTTGACCTCGATGGCCGGCATCAGCGGTTACCGGGCCGTCATTGAAGCAGCAAATGCTTTTGGCCGTTTCTTCAATGGTCAAATTACGGCCGCCGGCAAAGTGCCTCCCGCCAAAGTGTTCATTGCCGGGGCGGGTGTCGCCGGCCTGGCGGCGATCGGCACGGCGGCCAACCTGGGCGCCATTGTGCGCGCCAACGATACGCGCGCCGAAGTCGCCGACCAAGTCAAGTCGCTGGGGGGTGAGTTCGTCAAGGTAGATTACGAAGAAGACGGCTCCGGCGGCGGCGGTTACGCCAAGGTGATGAGCGAAGGCTTCCAGCAGGCCCAGCGCAAGATGTATGCCCAGCAAGCCAAGGAAGCAGACATCATCATCACGACCGCGCTGATTCCCGGCAAGCCCGCGCCCAAACTGATCACCGAAGATATGGTGAAAAGTATGAAACCGGGCAGCGTCATCGTCGATATGGCGGGTGAACAGGGCGGCAACTGCGAGCTGACCGAGCCGGGCCAGGCCGTCGTGAAATATGGCGTCACGATCATCGGTTACACGGATCTGCCCAGCCGTCTGTCAAAACAGTCTTCGACACTGTACGCTACCAATCTGTTGCGCCTGACGGAAGAGTTGTGCAAGACCAAGGACGGCACTCTGAACGTTAATATGGAAGATGATGCCATTCGCGGCTTGACCGTTATCAAGAATGGCGAGATCACCTGGCCGCCCCCTCCCCTGAAACTTCCCGCGCCGCCGCCCGCCAAGCCTGCGGCCGCAGCACCTGCGCCTGCCGCGAAAAAAGGGCATGGACACGGCGCCAGTGGAGAGCCGATGCCGGCCAGTACGCTAGCCATCATCGGCGGCATCATTGCCGTGCTCTTCGTCTTGGTCGGCCTGACGGCGCCGCCCGCCTTCTTGTCGCACTTCACCGTGTTCGTGCTGGCCTGTTTCGTAGGCTATATGGTGGTTTGGAATGTCACACCTTCACTCCATACGCCGTTGATGAGCGTCACCAACGCCATCAGCAGCATCATCGCCATTGGCGCGCTGGTGCAAATTGCGCCGCCGCTCACCGACATTCACGCCGATATCATTGCCGGCCGTTCCGTAGACTGGATCCGCTGTTTTGCCATCGGCGGCATCGTGCTGGCGACGATCAATATGTTTGGCGGCTTTGCGGTCACACAGCGCATGCTGCAAATGTTCCGCAAATAAGAAAAGGGAGAAAAACTCATGCCTACCAGTTTGGCTACTGTTGCCTACATCGGAGCCACCATCCTTTTCATTCTTTGCCTTGGCGGGCTGTCGAACCAGGAAACCGCGCGACGCGGCAACCTGTACGGCGTCATCGGCATGGCAATTGCCGTCATCGCTACGGTATTCGGGCCGCGTGTCCTGAGCGCCGGACTGCCGTGGATCATCGGTTGCATGGTCGTCGGCGGTGCAATCGGGCTGTATCTGGCGCGCGTCGTCCAGATGACGCAGATGCCCGAGTTGGTCGCTTTCATGCATAGCATGGTCGGCCTGGCAGCGATGTTCATCGGTTATGCAAGCTTTATCGACCCGGCTGCCTCGGTCGGCCTTTCGCCCGCAGAGCAAACCGTGCACGAGGTTGAAATGTACGTGGGCGTTCTGATCGGCGCGGTAACTTTTTCCGGATCGGTCGTTGCCTTCGGCAAACTGTCCGGCCGCATTGGCGGAAAACCGTTTTTGCTGCCCGGCCGCCATTTGATCAATCTCGTCGGCCTGCTCGTCGTCATCTGGTATGGCCGCGAGTTCCTCAACGCGCAGAGCGTTGCCGAAGGCATTACGCCAATGGTCATCATGACGGCCATTTCGCTGCTTTTTGGCGTGCATATGGTTATGGCCATCGGCGGCGCCGACATGCCTGTCGTTGTTTCGATGCTCAATAGCTACTCAGGCTGGGCGGCGGCGGCTACCGGTTTCATGTTGTCCAACGACCTTCTGATCGTCACCGGTGCGCTGGTCGGTTCGAGCGGCGCCATTTTGTCGTACATCATGTGTAATGCCATGAACCGCAACTTCCTCAGCGTCATCAGCGGTGGCTTCGGTTCGGGCGGCAATGCGTTCAAACCGGCATCGGGCGGTGACGCGGCGCCAGCAGGGGAAACGACACCGATCTCGGCCGCGGAAACTGCCGAGCTTCTGAGCGAAGCCAAGAATGTCATTATCGTCCCCGGTTACGGCATGGCCGTTGCTCAGGCACAGCATAGTGTCTATGAAATTACGCGCGTCCTGCGCGAGCGTGGCGTCAATGTCCGCTTTGGCATCCACCCGGTGGCGGGACGGATGCCTGGCCACATGAATGTTCTGCTTGCTGAGGCCAAGGTCCCCTACGATATCGTGCTTGAAATGGACGAGATCAATGACGACTTTGCCGACACGGATGTTGCCATCGTAATTGGCGCCAACGATATCGTCAATCCGGCTGCGCAAGAAAATCCCAATAGCCCGATCGCGGGTATGCCGATTCTCGAAGTATGGAAAGCAAAGACATCGATTGTCATGAAGCGCAGTATGGCTTCCGGCTATGCCGGTGTCGATAACCCGCTGTTCTACAAAGAGAACAACCGGATGCTTTTTGGCGATGCCAAGAAAATGCTGGACGAGGTACTCAATACGCTCAACGCGTCCAAATAAAATGCCGTCTGCCTGCGGCAGACGCCTCGAAGACAATCGAACCAAGGGCTTCCATCTTTCATGGAAGCCCTTGTTTTATGGCATTTCGGAGGAGGCGTCCGGAAGCCCTTTATCCACAGGCATTTCAGAGGACATGCCCGCAAATGCCCTATCCGTGCGGGTTCTGGAGCGCCCCAAAAGCCCCTCGCCCTTTGGGAAAAGGATTTAGGGAAGGGCAAGGCGGTAAAAAGAGCGTCAAGGGCAAAAAGGTAGAAAAAGTGCCGAGCGCAAAATCAAACCCCATCTGAAATAAAGAAACCGTTTTCGGCTTGCTGCGCTCTCCGCCCCTGCGGGGCATCCCCCCACAGGGGGAGAATTAAAAACCCATCGACCGCCTACGCTACCGCTCCGTTACGCTTTCCCTAAAGAGGATGCCCGAAAGCCCGCGTATTTGGGGCATTTCAGAGAAGGGTTCCCGCAAGTCCTTTATTTACGGGCATCTCAGAGGAGATGCTCTGGCGCTCTTGTAAACAGAGCATCTCCGGGCACCTGCCCGCAAGCCCTTTATTTATAAGGGTTTCAGACTACCCTGCCCGAAGATCCTTTATCCATGCGAATTTCAGAGAGGCATGCCCGCAAATGCCCTATCCACGCGGAGTTCAGGGCGCCCATATTTAGGACATTTAAAACATAGCGGCTCGACTTTGCAAAAGACAAGGCGGCGAGCCGCAGACAGTACACTCAGTACGGCAAGGCGAGCCAGCGCCGTATTCCGGCAAAGGAAACCGCCATATTCAGAAGGGCTGCTAGGAGATCCTTTACCACGCGGGATTTAGGGCGCCTAGTTTCCGACAAGCGGAGTGAGGTCACCTGCCGCGCAAACCCATTGCCAAGCATGCCGCCGCGACACAATGTACGAGTGGCTAAGAGCGTGCGCAGATTGCATTGCTAATTTCCGTCGGCGTCGCTGTATCAACGACAAGCGCCTCACCCAGCCGTTTGAGCAGCACCAGCCGCATTTTGCCGGCTTGTACTTTCTTGTCGCGCTGCATCAGTTCAAGGTAGCGGTTCACCGGCATGGCCGGGCCACGCACGGGCAGGCCAACGCGCATAAATAATTGTTCGATGCGCATTACATCGGCACGCGCCAGCCAGCCCAGGTCAGCCGAAAGCTCGGCTGCCATCAATATACCGGCGGCAACCGCTTCTCCATGCAACCATGCACCATAGCCAAGCCCTGTTTCGATGGCATGGCCGAAGGTATGGCCTAGATTAAGCAAGGCGCGTTCTCCATGTTCCTGTTCATCGTTGGCCACAATCTCGGCCTTGTGTTGACACGAGTGATAAATGGCATATTCGAGTGCGGCAGGATCCTTGTTCAACAGGGCATCTAGATGCGTTTCCAGCCAGCCCAGAAACGCTATATCCCGAATCAGCGCGTACTTGACAACTTCCGCTAGTCCCGCGCGCAATTCACGATCGGGTAAGGTTTTCAGCACATCCGTATCCGCCAATACCAGGTAAGGTTGATAAAACGCACCAATCATGTTTTTACCTAGGGGATGATTGATTGCCGTCTTACCCCCCACGGAAGAATCCACTTGCGCCAGCAGCGTCGTTGGAATTTGGATAAACGGGATACCGCGCTGATAACACGCAGCGGCAAATCCTGTCATATCACCCACCACGCCACCGCCCAGTGCGATCAGGGTAGTCGAACGCTCAC
>ERZ772874.1746-NODE-1746-length-11135-cov-4.626805_pt1 | contig 11135 bp, 13 predicted proteins | sample MGYA00580586_ERZ772874 | MGnify/ENA primary metagenome ERZ772874 (study PRJEB29015, sample SAMEA2737952) | human oral metagenome | biome: human oral; feature: human-associated habitat; material: dental | place: China | collected 2154 ... | reverse complement strand
CGCCGGAGAGTGCGCCGTATTTGGAGGCGTTGTTGGGTGCGTATGCCACTGGTGCAGCGCAGGCTATTGCGAGGTTCCAGTGAATCTCTTTGGTGTCCTGTTCACTGTGTTGGTGGTGGTGTTGCTGGCGGGTTTGGGGCTGCTGGTGTGGGGGTGGGTGGAGGTTTGGCGGGAACGCGATCGTGCCCGGAAGCGTCGGCAGTACTGCGAGCAGCTCCGCATCCACCGCGACGCTCACCATCTCGCTAGGCAGCTTCAGCGTGAGGCTTTCCGTGTCCGAGCGGACATGCTCCGTCATGTCGTGCAGCGTATGGACCAGTCGCAGCGCCCGCACCGACGCCCGGGAGGGCGTCATGGCTGAGACCCCTTCCTCGCTGGCGGACAAGCTTCTTGGGTGGTGCTTCACCGTCCTGTTGGCTGCCCTTGCTTTGAAGATTGCGGTCGACCTCATTTCCAGTATCTGGCCCTGGCTCGTTGTTGGACTGGTGGTGACCGGGCTCATTGCCTTGGTTGGATGGGTGGTGGTGCGGTGGTGGCGTTGGCGTTGAGCCGCCAGCTGTCCATGCAAAATCCAGTACAAAATCAGGCCCGATGCGCTCGTGGCGCGTCTGTTCCATCCGGTGTTGTGAAATACACCAAACCCATTGACCGTTCAATTTTTTGAACGCATACTCAGGGCAGTTCGCCGCCCGTGGCTGGTCCGCTACAAGGAAGACGGCATCGTGCCGTGCCGGACCGTCCCATCCGCGAGTGGAGCTGTCACATCACATCAATTCAAGCCCTTGAAAGGAGGCTGTGTTCGTCATGCCAAGAAACAACACATCACCCCGTAAACCTCAGGCCACCAAGCCACGCTCCTCGCGGAGGTCAGGTCGTCCTGATACACCCCCGGGACGTTCCCGCCGCGCCCACCGGTTGCGGGTCCGTTCCACGCTGCGCCGTGAACCAGATGTCCGTCGTATCGCTCGGGCGGTCATCCAGCTGGCCCTAGTCGAAGCGGAGCGCGAGGCCGGTCTGCCACGTGACGTGGCCGCCCCACCGAGTAATGCCGCTGGCGCGTCTGACGTGGTGGAGGTGTCGTCATGACTCTGGTGCCTGTCAAGACGGCGTCGCCAGCGGTGCGGTCGGTCAGTGGCCTGACGTGGCGTCAGCTGGTGCTGCCGGTGCCGGTGGATGAGGCGCGGATGCGTTCTGTGGTGGCGGCCCTGGCGGGGTTGCCGGGAAGTCCTCACCTGGCGTTCGAGGTCATTGCCCGTGGTGGTCGGGTGTGGTGGCGTCTGGGTACTGAGCCTTGGGCGCTGCGGTCGGTCCAGGCGCTGCTGTTGGCTCATCTTCCTGGTGTACGGCTGGTCGATCCCGGCGTCCACGTGGTGCGTTCGGGTCATAAGCTGGCGGTCCCCCGGGAGGCCTTCCTGGCCACCGACACCCCCGCAACCGCGCCCGCTTCGACAGTGGCGACCGTACGGTTCACCAACACTGTCTTGCACCCGTTGCGTACCGACAGCACCGAGACCGTTACTCGGAGTCTGCTGGCCGTTCTGGCTGGCACCACCACGAAAGAGACGGTGCGGCTACAGGTGGCGTGTGGCCGTCGGCTGCCACCACGTCGCTATCCCACCACTGAAGGGGCTGCGGCCCCGTCACGGCAGGTCACGGCAAGCCTGGAAGATCCCGGGTTCCAGGTAGCGGTACGCATCGGGGCCTCAGCGGCCAGCCCCTCCCGGGCCCACTGGCTGGTGTCCCAAACGGCCTCCAGTCTGCGGAGTCTGGAACTACCGCCAGTCAAGCTGCGGTTGTGGCGTTCCACCCCTGGCGCACTGGCATCAGCTCGCTCCCCGTGGCTGCTGCCGCTGCATCTGCGGGCCTCAGAACTGCCCGGCCTGTTGGCCTGGCCCGTCGCTGAGGGACTTCCCGGTGTCGCCAGCCCCCACCCGGTGGTACTGGCACCAGCAGAGGCCATCCAGACCAACCCCGAGCTGGGTAAACGGATCATCGGCGAAGCAGTGAGTGACCCCGGCACCTTGGTGGGACTCTCGGGTGAGGATTCACTGCGCCACCTCCACCTCATCGGACCCACAGGTGTGGGGAAGTCCACCCTCATGACCCACCTGGCATTGGCGGACATCCACGCCGGACATGCCGTGGTGGTCATCGACCCCAAGGGAGACCTGGTGGCAGACATCGCTGCCCGTATCCCCGATGCGGTGCTGGAGGAAACGGTCATCTTGTCCGGCAAAGACAGCCAGCCGGTGGGTATCAATCCGTTGGCAGGTACCCGTGACCCGGAACTGGCAGCCGATGTGCTGCTCGGGGTACTGCACTCCCTCTACGCCGATTCGTGGGGTCCGCGTACCCACGACATCCTCCACGCCAGTCTGCTCACGCTGGCGCGTCAGGGGGATGCCAGTTTGGTCATGGTGCCATTGCTGCTCACCAACCCCGGTTTCCGGCGCTCCATCACCGGTCGTGAGGCCAAACACGACCCGCTGGGGCTGGGAGCCTTCTGGGCTTGGTACGAAGCCTTGTCCGACGGCGAACGGCAACAGGCTATCTCGCCACTACTGAACAAACTGCGCCCCATCCTGCTGCGCCCGCAGTTGCGCGCTATCTTCGGGCAGCGCTACCCCCGTTTCCACTTCTCCGACGTGTTCGCTCCCGGTCCCGGACGCGACGGCAGGAAGCGCCCACGGGTGGTGCTGGTCAATCTGGCCAAGGGCGCGCTCGGCTCCGAAGCCGCCCAGCTCATGGGCTCGGTGGTAGTGTCCCTGGTCTGGCAAGCCGCTCTCGGTCGGGCCGCCCTGCAAGCATTTGGTCGCCGCCCTGTCATGCTGCACATCGACGAAGTGCAGGACTACCTCCGTCTACCCGGTGACCTCGGCGATGCCCTGGCCCAAGCCCGCGGTCTCGGCATGGGCCTGACCTTGGCACACCAGCACCTCGGCCAGCTCCCCAAAGCCTTGCTGCGTGGCGTCATGGCCAATGCTCGCTCCCGCGTCGCCTTCACCCTCACCGGTGACGACGCCAGTCTCCTGGCCAAACGCTCCGGCGGTCTGCTCGTCCCAGCCGACTACCAACAACTCCCCGCCTTCCACGCCTACGCCCACCTCCTGGCCGGTGGCGACCTCCAACCACCCACCCTGATCCGCACTACACCACCCACCCCAGCACGACGCCACCCCAACGACGCCGCACTGGTATCCCGTCGCCGCTACGGACAATCCCTCACCGACATCGAAGCCGACCTGGCCGCCCTCATCCCCGGCCCTCACACCAAGAACAACGGAACCAGTCAGGCAGAAACCATCGGGAGAGTCCGTCGCCCACGCGCCTCGGTCGATCCCGACCAGAAAGGGGCCGCCTCATGATCCACCAGCCCATCCGTCACCCCTTCCCGGGGCTACCGGTCGCTGTTCCACTCGACTCACCCGTCATGAACCCAAACCACGTAGCCACAAGCCTTTCCAGCCAATCACGGGAGACGAATACTCCTCGTTCCTCGTCACCCCCGGCCCGGAAACCAACCGGGCGGGTCGGTGCCCGTCAACGACGCCGCCTCGCAGCCGCCCTATCTGATCGTGACCACCACGTGCTCTCCCAGATCTGGCGACACCGCTACCTCACCACCGCTCATCTCCAAGCGTTCTGTTTCACCGGACACGCCAGCCCAGAATCCGCCGGACGCACCACCAGACGAGTCCTGAACCGGTTGGAACGAAACGGACTCATCCGCGCCCTCACGCGCCGCATTGGAGGAGTCAGAGCAGGCTCTGAAGCCACGGTCTGGCAACTGGCACCCGCAGGAGCCCGCATCCTGCTCCCCAACAAAGGCAGCTCCTGGCGCACCCACGAACCATCCGAACGATTCCTGAACCACACCCTCGCCACAGCGGACTGCCACCTCACCCTCCGCGAAGCCCACAAACAGAACATCACCGTGACCGTCCAAACCGAACCCACCAGCTGGCGACACTTCACCGGAATCGGTGGTGACACCCGACTCATCCGCCCCGACCTGGCCGCCCACCTCACCGGCACCGACCAGGACGGCCCCTGGGACGACTACTGGTTCATCGAAGTAGACATGGGCACCGAATCCCTCCCCAGCCTGCTGGCCAAGTGCCACGCCTACACCGACTACTACACCAGCGGCCTCGAACAAAGCATCCACGGCAGCTTCCCCCGCGTCCTATGGCTCATGCACGGCCCCCGAGCTGAACAACGCACCACCGAACTCACCCGACGCATCCACCGCACCACCCGCCTCGAACCACGCCTATTCGTCACCGCCACCCCAGAAAACATCGGACAAGTGCTGTGGCCAGAAACCCCTGAAACCAACCACAACATCCACCCCGAAGCGGACAGAAAGGAACACCCATGACCACAACACTCACCGCAGCACCCCAACCGCGCGGCACCATCATCGTCGGCGACGCCCTAAACCGCCTACAAGAACTCGAAACCAGCAGCATCGACTGCGTCATCACCAGCCCGCCCTACTTCCGGCTGCGCAACTACCAGCACCACCAACAACTGGGCCTCGAAGACACCATCCACGGCTGGGTGAACAATCTGCTCACCATCACCGACGAAATAGCCCGCGTCCTGGTCCCCACCGGCACACTATGGCTCAACCTCGGCGACAGCTACAGCACCCACCAACACGAAGGCGCACCAAGGAAAAGCCTGCTGCTCGGCCCCGAACGCCTCGCCCTAGCACTCACCCAACACGGCTGGACGCTACGCAACAAAATCATCTGGGCCAAAACCAACTCCATCCCCGCCTCCGTCACCGATCGCCTGTCCTGCACCCACGAGGTCATCTACCTGCTCACCCGCAACCCCCGCTACTACTTCAACCTCGACGACATCCGCCAACCACCAAAAACCCGCTGCACCACACGAAACGGACGCCCCAACCCACCACCACGCCAACCCCGCACCCACACCCGACCACAACTACACCCACCGAAAAGAGGAATACCTGAACACTGGCGCGGCCCCAACACCGACGGCGACGAGGGCCTCGCCACCATGAAACGCCAAAAGACCATCTGCCACCCACTCGGCAAGAACCCCGGTGACGTCTGGCACCTGGCAACCTCCAACTACCGAGGCGCCCACTTCGCCACCTACCCAACACACCTCGTCGAACAAATGCTGCTCGCCGGCTGCCCCGAACGACGCTGCCGCACCTGCCGCGCACCCTTCACCCGCCCCATCCGTCGTCTGGGAATCGAAGCCCTCCGCCTGACCCTGACACCGACCTGTCACTGCACCCCCACACACAACCACCCAAACAGCGAACCCGGCATCGTACTGGACCCCTTCCTCGGCTCCGGCACCACCGCCATCGTGGCCGAAGAACACCAACGCGACTGGCTCGGCATCGAACTCAACCCCACCTTCGCCAACCTCGCCTGGCAACGCATCCAAGACGCCCGCAACAAACGCAAAACGCACCCCACAAACACCACCCACAACCACGACAACAGAAAGGAACACCCATGACCCACCACCCACACCCCCACGACGCCAACCCCCGAGCACCCACCCAACCCAACGATCAGCAAGCCATAGCCGAAGGCATCCAACGCCACGGCCCCGCCTTCGCCGCCTGGGCCGACCTCGTCGACGAAACCACCCCACCCGGCACCCTCGACCACCAACTACTCACCCAATTCGAGGACCACTACCTCGGCAGCTACATGACAACTCAACAGTGGGCCCAACAAGAAACCGATGCCCTCGGCCTCGAAGACACCCTCAACCAAGCCCTACCACCCACCCTCAGGCAGTACATCACCATCGACTACCAAACCCTCGCCCAAGACCTCGAACTAGAAGGAGACATCACAGTACTGCCGAACCCCGAAGGCGGGGTATGGGTATTTAGATCAATGTAACTGTGAGATAATAGGATGAAATGAAACCTAGATCAAGAATTAAAAACGAAGAAGAGTTGCGTCAATATTATCTATCCTTGATTAGGGCGCGCAACAAGAGCCCAGCCCAGTCGTGCCAGATAGCCGAAAAAGGATACTTGGCAACCGGTGAAGAAGGATTGTCTTTCCAGCCCTCTCAGCAATGGTCACGGATTCGCGACGAGCTGGGTGCACTGTCAGCACCCGGCGCACCCGATGGCCAAGAGTCCTATATTGACTACGAGAACGCTTTGTGGCGTAGGCTCCAGAAGTTGGTCACAAAGGCCATCTAGAACATGTACTTGGAAAGCTTCTCCGCACTCCATCGGTCATCGATGACAACCCTGCCGCCCTCTTCGCTACAGAGGCGCCAGAAAATGATGTTCTCGCCATCATTGCAGACGACGTGCCCATGCCCCTTGCCGTCAGGCTTCTCGTTGCCATTATCATCTACGCCGCCATAATAGAATTCAAATCGATCTTTTCTGCCCGTAGCGCCATAAATGACCTTAATGGAATACCCTTTGAAACGGTTGCCCATAGTACCTCCTTTGTAATGGGCTTCATGCTACACGATTTCCTCGGCCACCAAGAGCCGCTCCCTTGAACCCAGACCGGGTTCAGCGGCTCCTCCACCCCGAGGAGGTGGCCTGCCCACTACGGCAGGACGAATCCGGAGAGGAAGTGTCATGAAGACGCTGGCCATCCGCCTCGATGACGACCTGCACGCCAGGCTGACCATAGTGGCGAAGCTCGCTGAAGTCTCGTTGACCGACGCTATCCGTCAGGCCATCGAGTCCCACGTCCAGACCATGTCGGCCAAGCCCGACATCCAGGCCAAGGCAGACGCCCTGCGCCAGGACATCGAACGGGAAGCCCGCGAACAACAAGGAGCCATCTCCCAACTGTTCGGCGCCCCGCCCACCAAGCCCACCACCCGCAAGCAGCACACGAGCTGACAGGAGCGGGGTGCCGAGCTGTACATACGACGACGGCTCGGCATGAGCGGCCTAGGGACGGATGAATCCGTGCTCGGGATCGCTCACTCGTGGCACACCTAGGACCAGCGAGTCCACAACCAACCCGGGCGAGATGAGGTTGAGCCAGGAGGCTCCCTCATCTCGCCCAAGAGAAACTGTTTAACTGCTACTCAGCTGCCATGAAGCATCACCGCCGTGGCCCGAGCCGATACCATGATCTGCATGACCCGCATCTCGACTGCCAGCTACGAAAACCTGCGCGAAGCTCTAAGTGTCGCGACATGGTACAAGCGTAGCTTTGAACGCTTAGTCAAAGGCCTCCTGAGGAGCCAGCCTGAGCTGCTGGCACAACTCTCCTTCTCGGGGACTAAGCGTGAAACTGCAAACATGGTCGTCGATATTCTCATGAGCGACGAGCGGCGCTATTCAGATCTGACCCTTGAGATCATGGGCGAACTTGCCTCCATGGAAAGGTTTCCAGATTTCGACCGCCTGGAGGACAAGGACCGCCTGAAGAGACAGAGAGAAGCCGAACGGGCAGTGACCAACCTGAAAGCTTCACTGAAGAATGAGTCATCTGCCGGAGATGAAGCGGCAGCTAAACGCCAGAAGATCGACGAATACCGCAGCAAGCATCCTTCAAAGCAAACCTTGACAGACTCAAGAAATCCTACCTAGCACTCACTCAGCAACAGGAACACCCACAAGAACGCGGCCTCGCCCTAGAGAAACTCCTAAACGATCTCTTCGCCCTCTTTGATCTAGAGCCAAGACTGGCATACTCATCTAACGTTGATCAGGTCGACGGATCTTTCCGCCTTGATACCGATGACTACTTAATTGAAGCGAAGTGGACGCAGAAGCCTCTGGGAAGAGATCAGGCAGACATATTTGTTCAAAAGATTGCCCGACGAGGCAAGCTAGCCGTCGGACTGCTAGTAAGCATCAACGGCTTTTCGGAACCTCTGAGAGCAGCGTACGCAACAAGCTCCTCATTTATTACGATGGATGGCTCAGACCTATTCCTTGTACTGGATGACCGCTGGCCACTCGACGAAGCACTGCTTGCCAAGAAACGCCATGTGAATGAAACGGGATCATGTCACATGCCTCTTACCTAACGGCAGCATCGCACTAACTATCCAACACCAGCACAGCCAGACTGAGACGCCAACGAAAAACAATTTGTGACCACTCGAGTAAAGCTGCCAAAATCACAACAAGTAGCCGAGCCTCGCCTACCTCTAGAATCATCTGCAATACCGCATCCATGTTGTTGTAAAATCAGCCAAACTCGTTCACATTTCTAAACGCGGAGCGTACAATAGAAATATGAACGAAACACGCCGCATTTCCACACCCATTTCTCAGGGAACCCTCCGTCATTCTGGGAGCGCACGGGGGATTCCGGCTCGTGCCAGACCCCAGCCCAAACTCGGGCGATTGTTGCGGGAAGCCCGCGAGGCTGCGGGTCTGAGTGTCCGCCAAGCAGCTGCTGAGTCTGGTATCTCGCTGGGCGCTATTTCCCTCCTTGAACAGGGCAAGACGCCCAGCACTCGTATCGATCGTCTGCTGGCTTTGACCGAGGTTTACGGTGTCGAGCCCCTAGAGATCATCGAGGCAGCTGGCTACAACCTCGCCCCCACACTGCCGACCTTCACTCCGTATCTGCGTTCCAAGTACGGCCACCTGCCACCCGAGGCCCACGAGGAGATCACAGCCGCGTTTCAACGTATCGCTGGCAAATACGGCATCGCTGAGGACAGCCGTGGCCCCGCTGCCGGCGAGGACGAAGTCCCCGTAGAGACAGGACGAACCACATAACCATATTTGCTTCAATCGAAAGGAGGCTCCATGACCACATCAAGCACACCAAGCATTCTGAGGAGCCTCCGCCAGCTCACACCCCACCGTGCCTGCTGTTTTACCGAAGCACTCGACCTGGCCGAACGCCAAGCTGCCAAACTCAACCAGTTCCTGGCCGCCAGCCATCCCAGCTTCCAACTGACCGGCATCACCGAAAACCACATCACCGGCCTGCCCCGCATCCGTATCGTCCGCGAACAGCTGCCGGTTTCTGGCATGAGCCATTGGAACGGGCAGGAGTGGATCATCTGCCTCAACTGTGACGATCCCGAAGTGCGGCAACGCTTCACCCTGCTACACGAGTTCAAGCACATCATCGATCACGGCCATACCCACTGGCTCTACACCACACAAAACCCTAAAGCCTTCACGCGTCGCTGGGGCCGCCCACCACAACTGACAGTCCACGAGCAGGCTGAGCGAGCCGCCGACTACTTCGCGGGCTGTGCCCTGGTGCCACGCACCGCCTTGAAACAGGCATGGGCTGCTGGGCTCCAAACCCCCATCGCATTGGCCGATCACTTCGCCGTCTCCGAAGCCGCCATTCGCGTGCGTATCGACCAGACCGGTATCGCCCGCACTCTCGACCCGGACCCCTCACCTGCCCGCTGTGCCCGTCCCATCCGCACCCCACGGTGGCAGCCACAGCGCTTCACCATCCAGCAACCACACTACGGAAGGAGATAGCCATGACCACAACAACGAAGCGTGCGGTGATCTACCTGCGCGTATCCACGCGTGACCAGGCCAAACGAGGAGGAGAAACCGAAGGATTCTCCATCCCAGCTCAGCGAGAAGCCTGCCACTGCAAAGCCAAGAGTCTTGGAGCGGAAGTGATCGAGGAGTTCATCGACGCTGGCGAGAGCGCCAAATCCGCCCAGCGTCCCGAGTTGCAGCGGATGCTCACCTACGTCAAACACAACACCATCCAGCTGGTCATCGTCCACAAAGTCGACCGCCTCGCCCGCAACCGCATGGACGATGTCCAGATCAACTTCGAGATCCAACAAGCCGGCGCCCAACTCGTCTCCTGCTCAGAAAACATCGACGAAACACCAAGCGGCATGCTGCTACACGGCATCATGAGTTCCATCGCCGAGTTCTACAGCCAAAACCTCGCCACCGAAGCCAAGAAAGGCATGACCCAGAAAGCCAAATCCGGCGGCACCCCCGGACGCGCCCCATTCGGCTACATCAACACCACACAGCGAACCGCCGAAGGCCGCGAAGTCCGTACCGTCGTCACCGACCCGGATCGAGCCCACTGGGTGCCATGGATGTACGAACGCTACGCCACCGGCGAATGGACCATCGGGATGCTCCGCGACGAACTCAAAACCCACGGCGTCACCACCCTCGCACGCCCCAAACAACCAGCAAGACCCCTCACCACCTCCATGGTGCACGCTATCCTCAGCAACCCCTACTACACAGGCCTGGTCGTCTTCGGCGGCGCCACCTACCAAGGCAGACACCAACCCCTGATCTCCACCGAACTATGGTCAAAAGTCGAAGCCATCCGCCGCGGCAGGTCCCACGCCAAAGAGAAACCCGCCATCCGAACCCACTACCTCAAAGGCAGCCTGTTCTGCGGACAATGCGGCTCACCCCTCAGCTACGAAATCTCCCGCAACCGCCTCGGCAACTACTACCACTACTTCTACTGCCTCGGACGCCAAGCCCGGAAAAACGGCTGCACCTTCGTCGCAATCCAAGCCCACCACGCCGAACAACTCGTCGAAGACCACTGGGCAACCATCACACTGCCAGACGAAACCCTCACCACAGTACGCGAACTGGTCGTCTCCCACCTCGACACCATCCTCAAAGAACACAACCACCAAGCACACCAAGCAAAGACCATCCTCGCCGAAGCCACCGCCCACAGCGAACGCCTCATGCAGGCCTACTACGCCGGAGCCATCGATGTCGAGCTACTCCGCAAAGAACAAGAACGCATCAGAACCGACAAAACAACCGCCGAACGCCAAATCCGCCACCTACAAACCTCCCGAGACAAACTCCACACCGCCCTCGACCAATGCCTCTCCGTCCTCCACAACGGACAACAGCAATACCTCGCAGCCACCGACAACTCCCGCCGCGACCTCAACCAAGCAGTCTTCGACAAGATCTACCTCGACGATGACGAGATCACCAACAGCCAACACAAAGCCGTCTACCACTACCTGCTCGACAGCAACCTCCCAGCAGTCCTGGAGAACGAAGCCAAAAGGCAGCAGGACACCGTGACCCCTGACAACACCAAAAACCTCCGACCAATGGCCGGAGGTTCTAACGTGACACTTTTGGTGGAGCTAAGGGGATTCGAACCCCTGACCTCTTCCATGCCATGGAAGCGCGC
>ERZ772874.1740-NODE-1740-length-11153-cov-4.830870_pt1 | contig 11153 bp, 12 predicted proteins | sample MGYA00580586_ERZ772874 | MGnify/ENA primary metagenome ERZ772874 (study PRJEB29015, sample SAMEA2737952) | human oral metagenome | biome: human oral; feature: human-associated habitat; material: dental | place: China | collected 2154 ... | reverse complement strand
AGCATATCTTAGAGAAGATGATTATATCGTTGGTTTTGAAGTAGATTTGAGTGCGTCAAAACCTTTATCGGGGTATACGATAATTGGTATTCAAAAACATACTATTTTGGCTTATCGTTCAGATTTAGATGAAGAATTAAAATTGATAATTTTTCCATCAATGGAAAAATTATTTGATGACGCTTTCGAATTGTTAGGTTTGACAGTTGTTAAAAAGCGGTATCGTGACTCATCATTTATAGGTGAAACATTAGAATCAGGGTTATTTAGTAAAGTGGTTGCAGATTTAACACCACCTATGAAAGATGTTGATTTACCAAGTAGCTTATCTGATGCAATGGTTCAAGCTATGTTAGATGCTAATGCTTCTGTTGTACGTAATACTCAAGAAAAAGCAGAAGAACCACACGATGAGCCTGACTTTGAAGCTGAACCAGAAGATGATTTCAATTTTGAGCCACCATTTGCGTATGATGTTGATGAAGAAACTGATGAAGAAATAATTGAAAGACAGGTTAGAGAATTACGAAATCAAAATTTCACCAATATTCAAGACATAGCTGATTATGTTGTGGTGCATCATAATATACCAAGAGAAATTGCTTCTCAAGTCATTACTGGTGTTTTACAAGCAAATGTTGCTCCAGAAATGCAAGTTGATATGACAATTCAATTATTTGAACGATTGTATCCGAGGTACTTATGATAGGTGGAAGAAACAGAAATATTGTAGTTAAATCACAGTTCAATATTAATGGTTCACGGGGTAAAGATGCCGGTAAATTTGTATCAGATTATGTTTCCCGTGATTCGGCTACAGATACATCTATGGCTTATATACCAGATATCACCCGACCACCTGTGGCGGGTGATGGTGTTGCGTTTACACTTGATTCGACGGCTATTTCTAGAAATGATACGTTAAAATTAGCTGACAGGATTCAGGAATTACATGAACATGGTAATCGTGCAATTCAACAAATGGTAATATCATTTGACCCTGAATATCTAGTAGAACTTGGAATTGTTGATGAAGATACTGAAATTATTAAAAAAGGTGATTATCAATATAATTATGATGATATTCGTTTGAGGCATGCTGTTCGTAGGGGTTTACAAGCTTTAGTTGATAATGAAGGTTATCATGATGGTAGAGCTGTGGCAGCAATACAACATGACACATTACATTTGCATGTTCATGCGGTTGTTTATGAAAATCATCCAAAATTGGCGCGTAAACGTGGTTATGAAGAAAAAGGTGTTATAAAGGAATCATCTTTTAATCAATTAGCTTATGATATAGACCGGAATCTCAGATTGACGAGGTCAAGTATAACACCAACAGAAAAAAAATTAATCGGTGAAAAGAAAAATATTGCTACGAAAACATATGATATGCCAGTGGATACTCCATATGTTGATATTTTCTTAAAATTGATTGAACAAAAACAACGTGAAGATGCTTTATATAATGATATTTTATCAAAATTAGAACCAACAGTGTCAAAAGCAGTGGAATAATGTTGGTGTGCGGCACAATATAATATGTTATCAAATTTGTAATTTATCAATTGTTGTGATATACTTAGATTAAAATAAAATAATAGAGGTATAGTTCCAATGACTATTCGTGTATTTAAACAAGGTAATGAGCACAAAGTTGTTCGTCTTGCAACGGTTGATACTCCAGACCAAGCGCTTGCTACAGTATATCGTGACGGTTCTTACGACGTACATAGTGAACCAGAAACTATCAAGTTAAACGTGTCTGATAAGTTTGATATTGAAAAAGATACAATTCTTTTGTCTGAAGGTGATGACGTTCAAAGCGCATTAGATGTTCTTGATGAAAAACTTGGTGAAATTGTTCCAAAACCAAAACCAATCTACACAATGACTTATGAAAATAGCAAAGGTCAAGAAAAACAAGCTGAGTTGATGGGTCGTAAAGTTGTTGACAATGAATCAGCTGTAGAATTTGGTAACAAAGTAATTGCTGATTGGTCACAAGATGGTAAGTATGACCTTAAATTCAAAGGTGTACATACTGAACCTAAAGGTACTAATGTTGGTCTTGCACAACCAGTTGAATTGTCAGCTGAAGATTTAGCTGATTTAACAGAAACTGAAGAATTAGCACAATAATAAGAGCCTAATGGCTCTTTTTTGTGTCATAATATTTGAAATATAATCAAATTGTGATATAATAGAATTATAAAAATATGAGGTGTATATAAATGACTGTTCGTGTATTTAAACAAAACAATCAACATGCAGTTGTACGTATGGGCGAAGACATTAATGAAGTTATAGCTACTGTATATCGTGATGGCTCTTATGATGTTAAAGCAGAACCAGAAAAATTTGAATTTAAAGAACCTGAGAATTTTGACTTAGCAAAAGATACATATCTTTTGTCACGTGGTTCAAAAACAGAAACAGTTCTGAAGGCGTTAGATGAAAAATTAAGCGACATTGTTCCAAAACCAAAACCAATTTACTTTATGAACTACACTAATACAAAAGGTAAAGAAAAGACTTTTGAATTAATGGGTCGTAAAATTAAAGATGCTGAAACAGCTGAAGAATTTGGTCGTAAATTGATTGAAGACTGGTCACAAGGTGGACAATATGATGTTAAATATAATGGCGTCTACACTGAGCCTAAAGGGGTTAATGTTGGTCTAGCTCAACCTGTTGAATTATCAGCAGATGATTTAGTAGATTTACAAACTGAAGAAGTACAACAATAAAAATAGAGTCCTATGGGCTCTATTTTTGTCTGTCAGCATATCTGTTGGCATCGTTAGCTCGTCTACTAGCATCCGCATAAAGTTTTCTTTCATTTGCTTGCGTAACTAATTGAGACATATCGGATAATGAACGTTGAACAATATCTGGATGTGGTGATTTGGAACCTTGTGACCATAGCATAGCGATGATGGTTGCTATACCAGCGTTTGCTGAGTCTAGTTTGTCACGTAATTCTTTTTCATTTTCAATCTGTACATTAGTTGTTTTAACATCAGGTGTGAAATTGATGGCAAATGATTTAGCCGTTAATCGTATTTTTTCAGGATAAATTGTATCAATAATAGTACATTGTTCTCCATAAGATAATTGTAAAAGCATCAGACTAACAACAGGCCATACACCTGTACATAAGGGTTCTATATCGAAATATCTAATTTTATGCACAACACCATCATGAATAACATCTTTAGTAATGGGATTTTTTAAATTAGCATGCATATTTCGAACAATAATATTAGCAATCAATTTAGGTTTTTTTTCATTGCTTACAGAAACTACATCATTTAATGACGGTGTTAATAAATTAGGTTTAATACCAAGTAATATAGCTTCAAGACTAAATTCATTAAAGTCGCTCATCAATTTCTCTCACTTTCGTGTATATGTTTTGTAATTCTTGATTCATTACCATTTGTGTTCTTAAAATCTGACTTAAACGGTCAGTCATTATATCTGTTGAGTGATACTCGCCGTCTAGACGGTCGAGATAATCATTTATTGCTTCGACTAAAATATCGTTTACTGATAAATTTTTATCATCAGCTACCGTTTTTAGACGACGTTTTAAACGTTTTGGTATGTTAGCTGTAATACGGTCTTTTATTTCAATAGCCATAAGTTACTTCCTTTATTTGTATACTACTATTATACCATAAACAGTAATAAATGTCAATAGAAATACAAACACTTGACAAAATGTACTTTTTGTGGTATAATATACATAAAGTTACGAAAGGATACATGTATGTATAAAAAAGATGATTTGACTAAGCCATTTTACAAAACTGGTGAAGTTGCAAAAATGGTAAATTTACATCCTCGTACCATACAGGGGTATTGTGATTCGGGTCGTATTGCATTTACACGTTCGTCTACTAATATCAGATTGATATCCAAAGATGCTTTGATTGAATTTCTAACAGAATTAGGTATGCTTCTCGATGATAAATATAGTTTAGGTTATATTCGTATTGCTAAAGATTCTGAATATGATGAACAATGCAGACAATTATTGATGTGTGTATTGCCATATAATCCTGTAAATATGAAAATAATCAAAGAATTAAATGTTGACGAGTCAGAAAAACGTGAACAATTAGAATATTTGTTAGATGAAATTGTATCTGGTAAAGTTGACAAATTATTTGTTTTATCGCGAAATAGTTTCGGTTTAGTGACATATCACATTGTTAAACATTTATGTGATAAACATGATGTTAAATTACATATTTTAGAGGAGTTAACTGATGAAAATTAAAAATATAGTAAATAGTAGTGATGTGTTGGCTGAGCGAGCGAATAAATTAAAAGAATTGCGTAAAAAAGGTGACGGAAAACATAAACAAGCCAAAACAGTTGAAGACATTAATAAAACCGTTGTGACAGCTGAACCTGTAAAAGAAGAAAAACCAGTTAGAGAATTGACTGCGTTAGAAAAATTACGAGCTAAACTGAATGGTAATCCTGTAGATGTTGATGATAATCAATCAAGTGATACAAATGACGTAATTGAGACTAAAGTAGAAGATGACTCAGAAGCACTTGAAGAAACTAAAGTAATCACACCTATTGAGATTGATACCAAAGACAACTCTATTGAGACAGATACAAAAGATAATTTAGAAACACCATCTAATCTGGAAACGGAACCAATAGAGGTTGATGTAGAGTCTGATACGAAACAAATTGATGTATCACATAAAGATACTAAGCGTACTATCGCTAATAAAGTGTTTATGACGCCTATTGATGAACCAGAGTCTGACTTTGAAGATGAATATGTGTCGGATGAAAAGCCCGTGTGGTATAAACGTCCTAATGTTATCACCTTTGGGTTAGGCTCATTAGCTGTCGTAGGGCTTTTAGGAGCTGCTTTGATAATGAACAATATGAACGCGAAAAAAGTAGAATCAAAGGTTGCACAATCATCTTTTGTAAGTAAATCTTCAAGCAGTTCATCGTCAAGTAAAACATCATCTAGTAAAGAAGTAGATAAAGTTGATACCGTCAAGTCAGGTCTTAAAAAAGATGCTGAAGCGTCAGGTATCGAAAATAATGTAGATGTTTCTGAAATTGGTGGTGGCTATCTATTAGGTGCTGTTACATATTATCCTAATGATGTTACAAAATCATATGTTGATTATTCTATTTCAAAACCAGAAACAGCTCAAGAACAAGCTAAAGATGATGTTGCTGAGAAAATTGAAAAAGCACTTAAAGAAAAATTACCAACTATCAATGATACTTTGAAAATCAAAGATAAGACCAAATTAACTATGGAAACATATAAATTAAAAGACGGAACATATTCGACAATTTTATTATATGATGGTAAAGCTTTTGCATATGTTACATCAGATGCAGAATTAAACATGGTAAATCATGCAACAACATATTATATTAAAGAGGTTGCTGCATAATAAGGTGGAGTATTTGACTCCGCTTTTTTAATATGATATAATAAGAGTACAAAGATATGCAAGAGGTATATAGTGAAAATGGATGTGATGGGTAGAATTGTGGTTTATGACAAAGTATCTAAAAATGCACAAAATTATAAATCAACAACAAAAGAACAAATCGGTGCGGAATTAGCTGAAATTGCTGTTTTCAAAACTACTTCTAGTTTTGAACTTGGTGATACATTGGAATTACAACAAGATGCGTATAGACATAATAGTTCATCTCAACATAAACGTGATTTTCCAGCTGTTAGCGGAACATGGTCAGGATATGACATTAATAAATATAATGGTAAAAAGGTATCTGAAGCGATTGTGTTCGCATCAGAGTCGTTTGATTTTAATAATTTAAATGAACCATGGCGACAAGTCGAAAACGAAAATCCTGATATGTATCCTGATATGATTGCTGACCGTTTTCGTATTGGTGCACCGAGTGAACCGGCGTTTGGAACATGTGATGATTTCTTCGTTTGGGAAAACGACCGACCTGACTTTCGACAATTAATAAGTCCGTCAGATTATATGAATCTTCACCCACATTATAATGAACACGGTCAAGTAGATGCTATTATTTTGGACTATACTGAGTCGTATGCTACAGCTGCAGGTTTGTATCGGTATAATGTACGTCAATTAGATATGGATGATAGTTATGCAGTATTTGACTATAGACGAGGTGGTTTATATGAACTAACCCCCAAAAATCTTGAGTTTTTTGGTTATAATAATGATATAGGAAAATACATCATTGAAGATACTAAAACAGGGTTTGTGGATGTTTGGTCAAGAGATGTCTCGTCAGAAGAATTTATTAATGCATATTTGTTTAATTCTGAGATGCATGAAAATAAAGGTACTTCCTATTATTTAGTGCCAAACAAGCAAAAAGGTGCTTATAGTCTGTATGAGTTTCGTAATGTAGATGAAGTTTATAAAATAGCTGATTTATCTAATGATGGTAAATTAACATTTTTAGAGTCTCCTGTTGGTCATAATCATGCAGCTAAATTCGCACATAATTTTGATAAAGCTATTTCGTTGGGTCAATTTGAGACTGAAAATGATAAATATTTCTATAACCTTGATGATAAATCTAAACAAGTTGTTGCAGATGCTATTACCAAACAAAATCTGGAATTCAAACCCCGAGGTGCTGAGCGATACACTATGACCTTTATGAATTCTAAAGGTTGGCCAAAAGATATGATTCTCGAGTCCAAGAAATTAACAAGCCATGAAGATGCTGTTGCATATGCTGAAAAATTGATTGAAACATGGCGTGGCGGAAAAGAAGACTCACGAATTAAACTATTAAAATTGTCAACAGCAATTAAAGACCAATATGATGTTTCTGGACATAAAGCTGTAAAAACTGATGGTGAAGTTATTGTTGATAATATGAGTTTACATTTGATGATTTGTCAGATTTACAAAAAACTGAATTGTCTCAATAACTAAAAACCTATTGACATATGATGGACATGCCCACAAAGTAGAACCTGAAATATTGATAGATAATATGACATTAATTTCTGAAGATTTGTCTGAATTCTCTGATAATCCAGAACTATAAGTTGAGAAAACCTAGTTGACATCTAGGTTTTTTCGTGATATAATAATATATATACCATCGAAAGGTGATTAAGATGAATTCAAAAGAAAAAAGTCGCGGAATTTTAGCGACATTAAAAGCTTATCAAAAAGGTCGTAAAGAATACCGAGACGAAAAACGAGCGTTATATCGTGAAAAATTTGGGCCAACATTAGGTGATGTCGCTAAAGATATTGCAGATACAGCTATTACGACTAGTTATGTATTATATGATGATACAAAATTAAAAGCATCAGACTTTGTTAATGAGAAAAAAGATAAAATTAATGAATGGGCTAAGTCGTTTTATAATACAACTCTAGATAAAAGAGATGAATTGACTAACAAGTTTAAAGAAGTATCTGATAACATAGTATTCAAAGTTGAACAATTTAACACCAACCGTGAATTTCGTCGTCAAATGCGCGCTGAAAAACGTTCGCAATTTTTCCAAGCTCTGAAAAGTAATGTACAAACATTTGCGAAACATCTAGTACGAGGACGTGATACAACTGTTGGTGCGGCTATCATTGCATATGATAAAGGTCGTGAAATTGGACGAGAGTTTCTAACAACCTCTCAGGAAATTGGTAGTAGAGCCTTAACTAATGGACGTAATAATTTAGCTGATAAATTGATTGACTTTTCTAAACGTGTACGTCCAGAAAACAAATCAAGACGTAATCGTGAAACAGAGCAAGCGGTTACTGATTCACGTGAGTTTTTAGAAGAAACACCTGAACAAACCAGTAAAAAAGTTAATAACACTATTACTGATTTGCGTCATGGCGATAAAAGTTTACTTGTCGCTGAATTTGCAACATGGTATGATTCATTAAATGATGAATCAAGACAGACTGTTCGTGATGTATTAAACGGTAAACGTCAGCCAACGGATGTTGTAAGAGAAAGTCAACAATTCCGTACTAAATTTGGTTTAGATGCTAAAGTTGGTGCTATAGCATTCTTCAAAGCTTTAAAAGAACCGTTAGCCAAAGATGTATTATCTGTTGACATGATGAAAGAAGTTGTATCTGATATGGATACATATGCAAAAGCGGAAGCAGTCATTGCTAGAGCTAGTCGCGCTATGTCAGATATTGAAAATAAATACACATTCTTACAACCAGATATGGCTCAAGGACAATCAGCATCTACATCAGCTCCTGTAATGTCAGAAGTGTCAAGTTTAGCTCCTGTCGCTGAAGAACCAGCTCAATTCGCATCTAAGGCTCCTGTGACTGAGGAACCCGCACCATTTGCGTCAGAAGCTTCTGTGACTGAAGAACAAGCTCCATTTGCATCTGAAACTTCTGTAGCTGAAGAACCAGCGCCATTTGCGTCAGAAGCTAATGTGGCTGAAGAACAAGCTCCATTTGCATCTGAAACTTCTGTAGCTGAAGAACAAGCTCCATTTACGTCTGAAGTGCCTATAACTGAAGAACCTGCACCATTTGCATCTGAAGCTTCTATGGTTGAAGAACAAGCTCCATTTGCATCAAAAGCTCTTGTAGTAGAAGAAAAAGCTCCATTTGCGTCTGCAGCGCCTGTAACTGAAGAACAAGCTCCATTTGCTGGAGAAATCGTACATTTAAGTCACCCTGTTTTAACGGATGATGATATTGCTAGTTTAATGGAACATGAAATGGCACAATAAAAGACCTAATAAGGTCTTTTTTATTACCACCAAGGTATCGAATATTGATATTTAAACGCCTGTTTAACATTGTTATCACTGTTTTCATAACTTTCTTGTGAAACATACTCAGCTTTTACAATTATACGGTATTTAGCTTCTGCATCAGTACATGTGACTAATGTTAATTCTGTCTTATCAGTGTCTTCTATCAAATCACTGCGGTCTGGTGTAACGTTATCAATACTAGTGATACGATATGTATAGACATTAGTTTTGTCAGTAACATAGACATACATACCAACTTTAGCTCGGGTCAATGGTGAAAATAGTAAGTTACCGCCATTTGAACCAAATACATGGTGACTTGCTAAAGCATAATTACCATGTCCTAATGTTTGGTTCTCTTTCATAGTTCCTGCACCATACATTAAAGAAGTTGAGTCCAAACCTTTATATATAGGTAAGTTCATATTTAGTTCAGGTATCGCTATACCGGCAACTGTTAAAAAAGATGACTCATTTTTTGTGAAAGTATTAGCGATGACATCATCCGTAGATACTGGTTTAATTTCATCAGCGTTGAATGTTGCTGGTGCTTCAGTATTTTCTTTTATTTGCTCTTTAGTCACATTCTCTATTTGGTGTTGATTAGTACGTGATTCTATAACCTTATTTCTTATAGGTTTGTTAGCCATTAAAATAAGCCCAACAATAATCAAAATAATTGCTGCTGGCGTGATAATCCATTGTTTTTTCATAGGTTTTCCACTTTATAATATAAAACATTGTTGTTTATTGAAATAATATCTTCATGATTAATTTGCTCACCAGTCAAAAATACATTTAACTCACCAGTTGTTTTAAAGGCGAGAGTTTTAATTAAATAAGGAGCCCATTCATGTTCGATACGGTATTCAGGGAAATAAAAATTAGACATTTCCTGTTTGGCGGATTAGTTGACCGACTGGTTTAAATTCAATAGTATTTTCTTTTTGAATTATATCCACTTGATAACGGTCAGCATATCGTTTGCGTAAAACATGTTCTTCGGCTAACTGAATCATCTGCCGTTGAGCTTCTACTTTACTAGTATATTGCCCAATTAATCGATTGTCTTCATATAATTTATAAGTCATTATAACATCCTTTTAGTTTATATATACTATTATACCATTTATCGGGCTCTTTGTCAAGACATTCTACTTGCGAAAAACTATTAAATATGTTATAATTGTATTATGAAAGTACATATTTTAATCGGTCCAGCAGGTGTTGGTAAATCAACATTTATCCGAGAAAATGCTGGTGAAGCACTAGTTTTATCATCGGATGCGATTCGTGAAGAATTATATGGTTCGTTGTCTGAAGGTAACAAACATAATGATAAAGTATTCACAACTCTTTTGAATAGACTTAGAAAAGCTGTTGAACAAGGCGATAGAGATGTCTATGTTGATGCGACTAATCTTAGTCGTAAAACGCGTACGCATTATTATAATCAAATTAAATCATGGAATAAAAATGCTACAGTTATAGCTGATGTCATTCATAAACCATTGAAATCTATTTTACAACAAAATGCTCAACGTACAGGTGATAAAGTTGTTCCTATGGATGTGGTAGACCGTATGTATAAGTCAATGACAATTCCACGTATAGGATTAGATTGTGATGAAATGACTGTTACAGCCCCTGAATGGTCAGAGTATCGTTCAGAAATACTTCATCGTATTAATGAGGCTCATAATTCACCATATCATGTTGAAAGTCTACGAGAACATATCGAAATGACGGTTGGTTTTGCAAAACAATCAGAACATCCTGAACGGGAAACCTTAATTGAAATTGCTAAACATCATGACTTAGGTAAATCTGTTTGTCGAAGCCGTAAACCTAGTACAAATATGGGTACACGTTATATCTACCAAATCTACGGGGAACATGACCGTTACATGTATCATGAAAACGTTGGCGCCGTGTACTATCTGGTGAAAAATAAAGATAACTTAAGTCAAAATGTGTTAGATGTCGCAGAAGCAATTCAACAACATATGCAAGCACATTCAGGATTCACGGAAAAAATTGTTCAACGTAATAAGTTAACACCAAGAATTTTAGAATTGGCTGAAGAATTTGCTAAAATTGATTCACAAAGTCGTAAGTTTGATAAAAATATTTTTGATAAATATGAATATTATAATAATCTACCAAATGATAGTTTATTATGTCAATATGCTAAGCGAACTGATGGTGAAGTAGTTATATCCAGTGATTTTGATAAAGATTTGCATACAATCAAATATCTACATGGTGGTGTTGATTTTACTGACCCTATGCTTCGTAATGCGCGTGGTTTAACACTTGATAGTGAAAATAATATAATAACAGTTGGTTTTGAGAAATTCTTTAACTATAAACAGTTGGA
>ERZ772874.1737-NODE-1737-length-11163-cov-2.973353_pt1 | contig 11163 bp, 9 predicted proteins | sample MGYA00580586_ERZ772874 | MGnify/ENA primary metagenome ERZ772874 (study PRJEB29015, sample SAMEA2737952) | human oral metagenome | biome: human oral; feature: human-associated habitat; material: dental | place: China | collected 2154 ... | reverse complement strand
GACGGCGGGGTTCATGTGCGCGCCGCTGCCGAGTGCAGTTGCAGCGATAACACCAACATACACGGCGAATGCCCAAGCGGTGGTAATGACCATCCAGCCTGCCGGGCCGGATTTGGTGTTTTTCAGACAGCAGGCAGCGACGACGCCGTTACCGAGCAGGATGAGCAGCGCGGTGCCGATGGTTTCTGCGATAAAGATATTCATATTTAGGTCTCCTATTCTTCAATCCAGTTGCGGGCGGCTTTCACCGCTTTGTGCCAGTAGTGCAGCTTTTCTTTGACGCGTTCCGGCTCAAGCTGCGGGGTGAACGTTCTATCGATTTTCCATTGCTTGCGGATGTTGTCGATATCCGCCCAGTAGCCGACGGCAAGCCCTGCGAGGTAGGCAGCGCCAAGGGCGGTGGTTTCGACGGTTTTCGGACGAACGATGTTGAAGCCGAAGATGTCCGCCTGGGTCTGCATGAGGTAGTCGCTCTTGCTCGCGCCGCCGTCCACGCGCAGTTCGCGGGTTTTTTCGCCGGCGTCCGCTTCCATCGCTTTCACGATGTCGTACACCTGGAAGGCAATGCCTTCGAGGGTGGCACGGGCGATGTGGCCGTCGGTGGTGCCTCGCGTGATGCCAAAAATAGTGCCGCGCGCGTAGGAATCCCAGTAGGGTGCGCCGAGGCCGGTCAGCGCCGGGACGAAGTAAACGCCGCCGTTGTCTTCAACCGTCTCGGCCAGCGTGTTGATGTCCGCCGAGGTGCGGATGATGCGCGCGCCGTCACGCAGCCATTGTATGGCTGCGCCACCGACGAAAACGCCGCCTTCGAGGGCGTAGGTGGCTTTGTCGCCGATTTTCCAGGCGATGGTGGTGAGCAGGTTGTTTTTACTGGTAACCGCCTGTTCGCCGGTATTCATCAAGAGGAAGCAGCCGGTGCCGTAGGTGTTTTTCAGCATCCCTTTTTCGGTGCAGAGCTGGCCAAAGAGTGCCGCCTGCTGGTCACCTGCAATACCGGCTACGGGCACGGGGTGATCGAGGTAGCGGCTGGACACAGTGCCATAAACTTCGCTGCTGGCGCGCACGGCGGGTAGCATGCTGCGCGGGATATCGAAAAGGGCAAGCAGTTCGTCATCCCAGTCCAGGGTATGGATGTTGTAGAGCATGGTGCGGCTGGCGTTGCTGGGGTCGGTGACGAAGGTTTCGCCCTTGGTCAGGTTCCAGATGAGCCAGGTATCTACCGTGCCAAAGCAGAGTTCGCCCGCTTCCGCCCGCTTGCGCGCGTTCTCGACGTTATCGAGAATCCATTTGACTTTGGTAGCGGAAAAGTAGGCGTCAATGATGAGGCCGGTTTTGCTGCGGATCCAGTCGCTGCGGTCATGCAAGGAGTCGCAGTATTTGGCGGTGCGGCGGTCCTGCCAGACGATGGCGTTATGGACGGGTTCGCCGGTGGCACGGTCCCAGACGATGGTCGTTTCGCGCTGGTTGGTGACGCCGATAGCGGCGAGGTCTTTCGCTTCCAGGCCGGATTTGGCCAGTGCTTCGGTCAGCACCGCGATTTGTGAGCCCCAGATTTCCTTGGCATCGTGTTCGACCCAGCCTGGTTTGGGGAAGTATTGGGTGAACGGCTTTTGTGCGACGCTGATGGTCTCGCCGTGACGGTTGAAGATGATGGCGCGAGACGAAGTGGTGCCCTGGTCAAGCGACATGATGAACTGGTTTTGCATGCGCATTCCTCATCAAGTGAATGGGGGTGCTAAAAAATCCACAGGGTATGCAGTTTTTTTAACGTGGAAAATATAGTTTTATTTGTGGAATGCGTGCAAGGGGTTGGCAAGACGCTAGCGCTATCCATTTGATAGAACATGAATATTTTATTTACTATTAAATGTTGTTTGCGCTGCTGAAACGGTTCTTTTCCGCAGAGTCCCGGTATTTATCCGCTTGGTGGCCATCTGCACACCCTGCACATGCAGACTGTCGCCCCCACGATTTACGATAGATGGAAAAGTTGCCTGGCAAGACAAACACAGGATTTTTTGGATGCTGCCAAGCGGCGTAAATGTTGGCCTCGCCAAGCGGCGTAAATACTGGCCTCGCCAAGCGGCGCAAATACTGGTCTCGCCAAGCGGCGTAAATGCTGGCCCCGCCAAGCGGCGTAAATGCTGGCCCCGCCAAGCGGCGTAAATGCTGGACCCGCCAAGCGGCGTAAGTGCCGGCTCCGTCAGCATGTCAGGCGTTCTTTTTTGTCCGCTTGGCTTTGGCAGTGGTTTTTTTCGTTGCTTTTTCTGTTTTAGCGGCTTTGGCTGCTGTTTTTGTGGCTTTTTCCGTTTTTTCCACAGTCTTCGCGGCTTTGGCTGCCTTGGCGGGTTTTGCTGCTTTTTCTGCGGTCTTCGCGGTTTTAGCCGCTTTGGCGGGTTTTGCCGCTTGCGCGGGTTCTGTTGTTTTAGCCGCCGGTGTTGTTGCCTGGGCAGGCGGAGCGGTGGTCTTGCCGCGTTTTTTGCCGCCGCCGAGCGCTTTGCCCTGGTGGGCGATGAGTTCGAAGTCAATTTTGCGGTCTTCGAGATCGACTTTGGCAACCTGGATTTCTACTTCGTCCATCAGCGCGAAGCGGTAGCCGCTGCGTTCGCCGGTGAGGGTGAAGGTGTCGCTGTGGTAGTGGTAGTAGTCGTTGGTCAGGGTCGAGACGTGGACGAGGCCGTCGATGCCGAGGTCGTCCAGGGCCACGAAGAAGCCGAAGTTGGTGATACCGGCGATGCGGCCATGGTAGTGCTCGCCGATGCGGTGGCTCATGAATTCGCATTTGAGGAAGTCCATGGCGTCGCGGGTGGCTTCGTCGGCGCGGCGTTCGGTCATCGAGCAGTGTTTGCCTTTTTCGACCATGCTTTCGGCGCTGTACGGGTAGTCTTCGCGGCTGCCGCCGTGCAGGTGGTGGCGGATGGCGCGGTGCACGAGCAGGTCGGGGTAGCGGCGGATGGGCGAGGTGAAGTGCGCGTAGTGTTCGAGCGCGAGGCCGAAGTGGCCACGGTTGTCCGGAACGTAGATGGCCTGGCTCATGCTGCGCAGTACCATGGTTTCGATTTGTGCGTAGTCGGGGCGTTCGGCGCAGCGGGTGAGCAGTTCGGAGAATTGTTGCGGGGTGGCGCTTTCTGTTCCGCCCTGCCAGCGGATGCCGCGTTTGCCGAGGAAGTCGATGAGGCGGGCGAGGCGTTCTTCGCTGGGGTCGTCGTGGACGCGGTAGAGGGCGGGGATTTTGTATTTGCCGATGGTTTTGGCCGCGCAGATGTTTGCCGCAATCATGCATTCTTCGATGAGGCGGTGCGATTCGAGGCGTTCGCGGGTTTTGATGGTTTCGATTTTGCCTTCGCTGTCGTAGATGAATTCGGGCTCGGCGGCGTGGAAATCGATGACGCTGCGCGCTTCTCTGGCGGCGTGCAGGATGTGGTACACGCTTTTCAGGGTATCGAGCGGGCGAGCGAGTTTGGCGAAGCTGTCACGCAGCAGGGTGTTGTCGGCAAAGAGGATTTCTTCGACGGTTTCGTAGGTAAGGCGGGCATGCGAGTGGATGACGGCGTCGTGGAAGGCGCTGCGCTTGATGCTGCCGTCCGGCGCGAGGGTGATTTCGCAGACCATCGCCAAGCGGTCCACGTCGGGGTTGAGCGAGCAGAGGCCGTTGGAGAGTTTTTCCGGCAACATCGGGATGACGCGGTCGGGAAAGTACACGGAGGTGCCCCGGTTGTAGGCTTCTGCGTCAAGCGGGCTGTCGGGGCGGACGTAGTGGGCGACGTCGGCAATGGCGACGTAGAGGCGGTAGTTGCTGCCGCGTTTTTCGGCATAGACGGCGTCGTCGAAGTCGCGCGCGGTGATGCCGTCGATGGTGACGAAGGGCAGGTGGCGCAGGTCGAGGCGGTTGTCATAGTCTTCCGCTTGCAGTTCGTCGGGCAGGCGTTCGCTTTCGGCGAGGACGTCGGCGGGGAATTCGGCGGGGATGTTGTGGTTTTCGATGGCGATGTCGGTTTCCATGCCGGCCGACATGGCTTCGCCGAGGACGGCGATGATTTTGCCGATGGGCTGCCGGTAGCGCGAGGGGTAGGCGGTGATTTCGCCGATGACGACTTGTCCCGCCTTGCCGCCGCCGAGTTCGCCCGCCGGTATGAGCATGTGCTGAGTCAGGCGGCGGTTTTCCGGGACGAGGGTCCACACGCCATGTTGTACGGCGAGTTTGCCGACGATGCGTTTTTGCGCGCGTTCGAGGATTTCCACCGGCGCGTAGTCTTTGCGGCCGCTGTCGTCTTCGTGTTTGACGCGGGCAAGGATTTTGTCGCCGTGCATGAGTTCGGCCATGTATTTGGGCGGGATGAAGCCGTCCGGTTCGCCGCTTTCCGGGCTGAGGAAGCCGTAGCCTTCCTGGTGGGCGATGACGAAGCCGGCGATGAGATCCATTTTGCGGGTGACGCCGTAGCGACCCTGGCGGTTGCACATGAGCTGTCCGGCGCTGAGCATGGCTTTCAGGCGGTATTGCAGGCGGTCGGCTTCTTCGCTGTCCATGGCGAAGGCTTTGGTGATTTGCGTGAAGGTGAGCGGTTTGCCCTGCGCTTCCAGCCAGCTGAGGATGTATTCGCGGCTAGGCAGGGGGTTCGCGCCGTATTTGCGTTGTTCGCGGGCGTGGTAGGGATCTTCCGTCCGCCAGTTTTTTGCGTTTTTCATGGTGATTTGGTCGGTTTGTATGATGGCAGCATGATAGCGCATGGGCATGAATGCGATGCACAAAAGGCGCATCAAGCGGGGGAAACATTGGCTTCTCCGATGGAGATGCGTTCCTTTATCCCCCTCAAATGAGGTGTCTCGCTGCTTTTTGCTCATCAACCCAGCATTTATCCCGCTTGGCGATGACCCCCATGCAGAACCTCACACAAAAAAGCCCCTCGCCCATCAAGTGAGGGGCTTTTCCTCTGGTGCACAAATCCAGTGTTTATCCCGCTTGGCTGTTATCCAGGGATCCGCCGGTTGTCCCGACGGCGGATTCTTGGGTTATTTCTCAGTCTCTAACCGCTGCAACAGCGTCACCAGTTCCTGCGCGCAGTGCTCCGCGCGTTGCCGGATTTCGTCTGCACTATAGAGCGCGGGGGAAGTGCCGTGGAAATAAAACGGGTCTACATAGCGCATCTGCGTGTAGTAAGCGGTCTGTTCGAGGGGTTTGCACAATTCCTGCACGCGGAAATGCGCAGCACCGTCGGCGCGGTAATCTTCAGCAGGGGCGCCGATCGTGATGCTGGCGACGAAGTTTTTGCCGCGCAGTTGATCACCACCCGTGCCGTAGGCGAAGCCATAGGTCAGCACGCAGTCAAAGTATTGTTTGAGGATGGCGGGAACGTTGTACCAGTAGAGCGGAAACTGGAAAAGCACCGTGTGATGGCGCAGCAAGGCCTGCTGTTCGGCGGTGGGGTCAATGCGGTAATCAGGATACAGTGCGGCCAGATTGCGGATTTCCAGCGAAAGGTCGCTGTGTTGCAAGCGCGTGATGACGGCCTTGTTGGCAATGGACCGGCTGAAATCGGGATGGGCTAAGATGACGAGTGCCATGAATGCTCCTGAATGATGAACGAGCGGCGGATTGTAAAAAGCCGCTTGCAGGTGCTCAATAACTATCCTTTTGCATAGGTGGAAACGATGAAGACGGAATGCCGCAGCGAACGCTTTGCCCTGCATGACAAGATTTACCCCTGCCCACTCAGCGTGGCGATGGATTTGCTCGGCGGCAAATGGAAGGCAGTCATCCTCTATCACTTGCAGGACGGTCCACAACGCTTCACCGTTCTGCGCCGCCTGTTGCCGGGGGCGACGGAAGCGGTATTGAGCCGTCGCTTGCAACAGCTGGAACAGGACGGCTTGCTGTCGCGGCAGGTGTTCGGCGAAAAACCGCCGCTTAAAACGGAATATGCGTTGACGGATTTTGGACGCAGTGTGCTGCCTGCCCTCAATGCCCTGCTGCAATGGGGTAATCATGTGGTGATGGAGCGCGGGCAATTTGTGGATTGAGGTAGCAGGCACAAATCCAGTGTTTATCCCGCTTGGCTCGCCCTTATAACTTGTCGTGATACCGCTATCGTTTTCCGCCATTTCCCACCGTCTGCTTTTTCCCCGACAATAGCCGCCCTTTTCTTTCACTCACAGACTGGAATCCCTATGTTGAAAAAACTGGCTTTACTCGCTGCTTGTGCCTGGGCGGCAGGTGTTTCCCCCGCGATGGCGGCCGACTCGCTGCTGGATCGCATCAATGCGAAAGGCACGATTACCGTCGGCACCGAAGGTACTTATGCGCCGTTTACTTATCATGAAACGGACGGCACCCTGACCGGTTATGACGTGGAAGTGACCCGCGCCATCGCCCGCAAACTGGGCGTGACCGTCGAATTCAAGGAAACGCAGTGGGACGCGATGCTGGCAGGTCTGAAAGCGGGACGTTTCGACCTCGTCGCCAATCAGGTGGCGCTGACCACGCCGGAGCGGCAGGCGACGTTCGACAAATCCGAGCCGTACAGCTGGTCGGGCGCGATGATGCTGGTGCGCGCGGATAATGACGACATCAAATCTCTGGAAGACGTGAAGGGTCGCAAGGCAGCGCAAACGTTGAGCAGTAACTACGGTGAGCTGGCAACGAAATTGCAGGCGGAAATTGTGCCGATTGATGGCATGGCGCAGGGGCTGCTCCTGATCCGGCAAAAACGTGCCGAGCTGACTTTTAACGACAGCCTCGCCCTGCTGGATTATTTGAAAAAGAACCCGGATGCGGGGCTGAAAACCGCCTGGGAAGCGCCGGCTGATGAAAAGCTGGGCGCGGGGCTGATTGCCAATAAGGGCAATGATGAAGCGCTGGCGAAAATCAGCGCGGCGATTGTCGAATTGCGCGAGGACGGCACGTTGAAAAAGCTGGGCGAACAGTTCTTCGGCAAGGACATCAGTGTTAAATAGTCTCCTCCTCTCGCTGCCGTTCATGACCGAAGCCCGCGCGGCTTTGGTCATTGAGGCATTTTGGCCGATGGTCAAGGCGGCGGTGCTGGTTTCCGTCCCGCTCGCCCTGTTTTCCTTCCTGATCGGCATGGTGATAGCGGTTGCGGTGGCGCTTGTCCGCGTCACACCGGTGCGCGGCATCGGTCACCGCCTCTTGCTGTTTTTCGTCCGCTTTTACATCTCCATCATTCGCGGCACACCGATGCTGGTGCAGATTTCCGTGGTGTTCTACGGTCTGCCCGCCATCGGTATTTTTATCGACCCGATTCCCGCCGCCATTATTGGCTTTTCCCTCAATATCGGCGCCTATGCCTCGGAAACCGTGCGCGCGGCGATTGCCTCCGTGCCGAAAGGGCAATGGGAAGCGGGCTATACCGTCGGCATGACTTATATGCAGACCTTCCGCCGCATCATCGCGCCGCAGGCTTTCCGCGTCGCCGTGCCGCCGCTCAGTAATACTTTCATCGGCCTGTTCAAGGACACTTCGCTCGCCTCCGTGGTCACGGTGACGGAAATGTTCCGCGTCGCGCAGCAAATGGCGAATATGTCCTACGACTTCCTGCCGATTTACATCGAAGCAGGCGTGATCTACTGGTGCTTCTGCTGGGTGCTGTTCCTGATTCAGGCGAAAGTGGAAAAACGCATGGCGCGCTATGTTGTGCATTAAGCGGGGAAATCATGATCAGCGTTAGAAATCTTCACAAAACCTTCGGCGCGCATACCGTCTTGCGTGGCATCGATCTCGACATCAACAAAGGCGAAGTGGTCGTCATTCTTGGCCCTTCCGGTTCGGGGAAAACAACGCTGCTGCGCTGCCTCAACGCCCTGGAATGGCCGGAGCAGGGCGCCATCACCTTCGCCGGCGAACCGCCGCTGCACATGGATTTTGCCGATCCGGCGGCGAAAAAATCCGTCCTCACCCTGCGGCGCAAATCCGGCATGGTCTTCCAGCAATACAACCTCTTTCCGCACAAAACTGCGCTGGAAAACGTGACCGAAGGCCCGGTTTACGTGCAGCGCAAACCGCTGCCGCAGGCGCGGGCAGAAGCCCTGCAACTGCTGGATAAAGTCGGGCTGGCCGATAAGGCGGATCTCTATCCCTACCAACTTTCCGGCGGGCAGCAGCAGCGGGTGGGCATCGCCCGCGCACTCGCCATTCAGCCGGATTTGATGCTCTTTGACGAACCGACCTCGGCGCTTGACCCGGAACTGGTGCAGGATGTGCTTGACACCATGCGCGCCCTGGCGGCGGAAGGGTGGACGATGGTCGTCGTCACCCACGAAATCAAATTTGCCCTCGACGTAGCGGACGTGGTGATTGTGATGGACGAAGGCCGGATCGCCGAACAGGGCTCGCCGCAGCAACTCTTCGATAACCCGCAACACGCACGCACCAAAGCCTTCCTGCAACGCCTGCGCTCGCACTGAGGTAGCGCAAAAGAAGACCCCGCGAGAGCGGGGTCTTGCTTAAGCTATCAAGCAGGGGAGATGGTGTGGCGCGGGCAGTATGCGGACCACGGCGCAAATTTTATGATCCCCGGTCAGACGCGCTACCGCTTTACTGCCCGTAGTAGGCGTTTTTACCGTGTTTGCGCAGATAGTGTTTATCGAGCAGTTCCTGCTGCATATCGGGTGCATTCGGGTTTACCTGGTAGGTAAAGAGATTCATGTAGGCGATTTCTTCGAGGACGACGGCATTATGCACGGCGTTGTGCGCGTCTTTGCCCCAGGCAAAGGGGCCATGCGAGTGAACGAGCACGGCGGGTACGTCATTGGGTGCAATGCCGCGTTCGCGGAAAGTCTCGACGATGACTTTGCCGGTTTCAAGTTCGTATTCGCCCGCGATTTCCGCAGCCGTCATGCGGCGGGTGGCGGGGATAGGGCCATAGAAATAGTCGGCGTGGGTGGTGCCGAGCGCCGGCAAATCGCGGCCTGCTTGCGACCAAATAGTGGCGTGGCGCGAGTGGGTGTGGACAATGCCGCCGATGTCCGCGAAGCGGCGGTAGAGCTCCAGATGGGTCGGGGTGTCGGAGGAGGGTTTTTTGTTGCCTTCGACGGTTTTGCCGCTCGCCAAATCCACCACGACCATGTCGTCTGCGGTCATGGTGTCATAGTCCACGCCGGAGGGTTTAATGATGACGAGGCCTTTTTCGCGGTCAATGCCGCTGACATTGCCCCAGGTGAAGACGACGAGGCCATGGCGCGGTAAATCGAGGTTGGCTTTGAGCACGTCGGCTTTGAGTGCTTCTAACATGTGAATCCTCCTTTTTGCATTTGTTCTTCGATCCAGCGGCGGGCATGAATGATTTCAGCGACAGGTTCGGCAGCTTTTTCTGTCCACATTTCGATCAGGAAGGCACCACGATAATTCAGGCGTTGCAGAGTGGCAAAGACACCGGGGAAATCAACGCAGCCTTCACCGAAGGGTACATCGCGGAACTGACCTTTACTGGTCGCTGTCACGGGGTAGGTATCTTTGAGGTGGATAGCAGCGATACGGTCAATGCCAAGTGCGAGTTCCGCCGGCACGTCGTTACCCCAGGCGCTGAGGTTGCCGACGTCAGGGTAAACGGTGAACCACGGCGAGGCGACGAGTTTGTCCCAGTGCTGCCAGCGGCTGATACTGTTCATGAAGGCCGTGTCCATGATTTCCATCGCCAGCATGACGCCGTTGCTGGCAGCTAATGCGGTGGCGCGCTGCATGCCTTCGCCGAAGCGGGCGATAGTGCCTTCATCCTGTTCTTCGTAATACACGTCGTAGCCGGCAAGCTGGATGGTACGGATGCCGCAATCTACTGCGAGCTGGATGGCTTTTTCCATGATGCGCCATGCTTCTTCACGGATAGCGGGTTCATGGCTGCCGAAGGGGTAGCGGCGATGGCCGGAGAGGCACATGGAAGGCACGGTGATGCCGGTATCCAGACAGGCACGGACGAGGTCAAGGCGTTCAGCCTTAGTCCAGTCAAGGCGGGCAAGGCGGGGATCGGTTTCGTCAATGGAAATTTCGACGAAGTCATAGCCGCAGGCTTTGGCGAGTGCCAACCGCTCTGCCCAGCTGAGATTACCGGGCAGGGCTTTTTCATAAATGCCAAGTTTGTGCTGACGCATGGTTTAGCCCCAGTAGCGGGCGAAAGCTTCGTGGAAGGCGGCTGCAGTGGCCGGACCGGTCTGCGGGTTGGCAAGTGCGCGCCCGGCGATGAAGCATTTTGCGTTGATGTCTTTGAAGATGCCGACTTCTTCTGGGACGATACCGCCGGTTATGGAAAGTTCAAGGCCGAGTTCGGAGAGGGCGTGTAGCAGTTTGAGGTCTTTCTCGCCCCAAGTCTGGCCACTGGCCTGGGCGTCTCGGCTGCGGTGGTAAATCGCCTGTTTGACGCCCATCTTCACCCAGGCTTTGGCATCGTCTAACGTCCAGTTACCAAACAATTCAATTTGCACTTCTTTGCCACGCGCAACCGCGACTTCGTGCGCTTTTTCGATCGTGGCGAGTGAGGCAGCGCACATGACGGTGAACCAGTCGGCACCAGCAGTGAAGGCGATATCGGCCAGGGTCGAGCCGGCGTCGGCAGTTTTGTAGTCGGCGACAATGATGTGTTTGGGGTAACGGGTACGTAGAGTTTCGACGGCAGTTTTACCTTCGCTCAGGCAGAGAATAGTGCCAGCTTCGATGATGTCTACATGTGGGGCGGCGACGGCGGCGACTTCGAGTGCTTCAGGGAGGCTACTTTGATCGAGGGCAATTTGCAGGAGGGGTTTGCTCATGGCATTTTCCTTTCAGGTGGATTGGGAGATAGTATCGTTGCAGGTGCGCAGTTATGTCTCGCCCTGCGTCTGTCTGAATCATAGAGTGGGAAAAGACTCTATCCGCGTGGATAACAAATTGTCACCATACACGGGATAGACAGAAGGCAGGTTAGGGCTGTGGATGCACGGTATTGCGGCAGTTTTTGGGACAAAATCCAGCATCTGCTGCTTTAAAAATATCCGCAAAGTATTCAACCATACTGCATTTTTTGTTTGCTTCTGCCGTTCTTATCTCAAAAATACGCTTCGCAAATCAAATATCCACAGCCCCTAGACAGGCAGCGCTACGCTGCCTGCTTTGGTCGTTACGCGAGTCCCGCTTCTTTGATTTTTGTCTTGGCTTCATCCACTGAGAGGATGTTTTTCATG
>ERZ772874.1736-NODE-1736-length-11167-cov-4.481731_pt1 | contig 11167 bp, 1 predicted proteins | sample MGYA00580586_ERZ772874 | MGnify/ENA primary metagenome ERZ772874 (study PRJEB29015, sample SAMEA2737952) | human oral metagenome | biome: human oral; feature: human-associated habitat; material: dental | place: China | collected 2154 ... | reverse complement strand
GTTCTCTGTAAAGTTAAACTTCTCTGACAAAGGCATAGAGACATGTTCTTCCATAGCGGCTAATGTAAAACTTACTGTACATGACATTAACAAACCTTCTGGAGTGAAACCTACCGTACCATCACCACGAGTAATGGTTACAGAATCTATTGCTGCAAATCGAGACTGCATACGACCACGGTCGTAGAATTCACAATAGAATGGAGCAGAGTATGCGTGTTTACCAACTGATTGAGACATTGCACCTGCTAAGAAACAAGCTAACGGCATGTAGATGTCTTGAAGAGCGGCACGTCGATTAGCATATCTAGATGTAAGCGTAAATGAATAAGAAGCTTTTGGTAAAGTTACTTCTGAAGATTCCCAATACTTGGGCATAGTCACCATACCACCACCACCAGCAATCAAAAGACCTTCCAAACCAATACCTGTTACCACACCCTCAGCAAGAGATTTCAGACCACCTACAATAGACTCCATGACGTTCATTATAGCATTATCGCCTAAGTTACCACCTGCTAAGTTAAAGTAAGTAGAACGAGCAGAAGCGGCAGTGGAGTTAATCTTCTCTGCCAATTCAGAAGCACGATAGCTATTACTGAATGATTCAGAAACAGGGCCTGTATCATCTACACGGAAAGATATAAATGCCGAACCTTCTTCCATTTCTGTTTTAAAATATTCTAACAGACTTGGTGCTGACAATTCATCGCCTGCTGGTGAGTCAGCAGAGTCATTAGATACTCCGGTCGGATTACCTTGAGGTTGTTGTGCTGGTGGAGGAGGTGGAGGAGCTTCAACGTTACCTTGTTCATTAATCGTTGCTTGGTTTTGTGCTTCTTGCTCGGCTTGATGGCCTAAACCAATACCTACCCCACCACCCAATACACCACCGACAGAACTATCGGGATTATAGATAGATGCGTTTTTCCATAAAGCATATAACTGAGATAATGTTTTACCTGCTTTGCCTTTAGGTCCTCGATACATCTCTTCAAGAATAGGCATAATGTCAGATCTCTCTTTACCCAATGCCTTTTCAATAATCTCACGACGTCTAATCGCTAAACGCTGACCACGGTTAGCTACAGCAATAATATCCAGATGTACACCTGGTTGACCCAGTGCATTTTTCTGAATACTATTCTGACCGTATAAGTCTGGGAATGTCTTAGCCGCAATTTCTCGTTCAAATTGGTCTGGAGTATATCGACTTAATGTTTCTTCTTCAGACAAACCTTTTTCATTAGCCAGTACTTCATCCCATGGTACAGTGTTACCGGCTAACTTTAAGTTAACCATGAAGTGGTTAAGTAATGTTTGAGCCGCAGCCCAATATTGAGTCATGCCTGGTTTTAAATAAGCGTATCGTGAAGTAGGCTTACGAGTAAGGTAGTGTACTGCTTGACCAAGCATAGACATTGCCAACAAAGGCCATGCAATTAATGACACACCAAAACCAATAATCCTACCAATTTGGAAAATAACTTCATGCACCCTACCTTTATTTACTAATGCTGCGGCACCAGGGTGGTACATGTTAAATAAGAATCCTAAGAAGGAAGTAAATGCCATTGTACCAAAACGGAAAGTGACTACTCGGTAGTTGTCATCAAATGTTTCCGAGAAGTACGCACCCATACCGTCAGCATTATTTCTAATCAGTACAGGGTTCGTAATCGGATCAGTCCAGGCAGTTGGTTGCGGTAACGGATTAATAACAATAGATCCACCCATTGCTGTATCGTTAAATTTATAATCACTGCTAGCCCAGTTGCGTTCATCTATAGATAAACCATCTATCTTGTCTTGACCTACGACAAATAACTCCCTTACCCAATCTTTATCGGTAAATTTATTTGTTGCATTTTTCATGGATAAGTTCCTCAATAATTGCTAAATACATAAATGTTAGAATTCACAAATCATAACAAATATCCCCAGACACTAGGAATCCCTAGTGTCCGGAGTATTCGTTACTTTATTTAGCCATGCTAACTATAGGTTTTCTAACAGCTGCTGGATTATTTAAATCCGATGAACCATTAATGGATTCTCTAAAACTTACCCTTTCTTTAGGGGTGAAACTATTATCTTCTCTACCAGGTTTAGATTTCTCTTTTCTAATAGTACTTAAGATATCAGTTAACAGTTTGGTTTGTTCTTTCGCTTCTTTGAGGATCTCATTAGAAACTGAGAGCAAATCATTCTTAATTGCTTTAGATTGTTCAACAGATGCTTTAGTTGACTCTTTCAAGTTGTTCTTATCGGTAGTAGCTACCACTGCTCGTTTAGCCTTATCTAAAGCCATACTTAACAGAGTAGTACCTTGAGTTTCTTTTTGCATCTCTTCACGTTTAAGTTCAGTAGATGCTAAAGCTGTTTTAACCATTGTGGCATCAATATTACCGACACCCAATAGTTTTCGAATAGAAGCTTGAAGTCTTCCTAATGCGTCATTAGGTTCACTGTTTTCTGGATTAAATACATTACCGTACTTAGAAACATCTTTTAAGATATCTCTAGTAATAGTAATACTAGAATCCGTACTAATGGTATTAGGATCTACATAGACATTACCTACTTTGATCTTAGACTTACCATCTGTTTTATCAGATACCGTAGTGCTAGTATCGTAGTTATACATGTTAGCCGCTGCTTCTGGTGTGGTGTAACTATACAATTTAGATGCTTGGGAAACCCCATCTTTTGTATAACCGAGTTTAGCAAGAATTTTACCTTTCTCGATTTGTTCTTTAGTTACTTTACCATTTACAGTACTGCTACGGAATGTACTGGTTTGACCAATAGCGTTATTCATCCCACTGTTATAAGTAGAACCTACAGTACTAGCAAAACCACCACGAGATGACATGTCGTCAACCGCAGTACCACCATTCATGTAATTACCATCACGATAAACTTTAACTACATAACCAGCTGTGTTTCTATCACGATAAGGACATGGTGATTGACATTGAATATCCGCACACCATACACTACCATTAAATACAGAAACGTGACCGTATTTACGACCACCACTACTAGCCGCCCTAGGGTTAGGATAACATACCGCAATATCACCAACCTGATAAGATTGTCCAGTTACTTCTTTCCAACCTAAGTTAAGAAGTTTCTGGCCATAAGAGTAAGCATGTCCATTACCACGAGCAGTTTTAATATAGCCTGCGTTATACAGACCTAAGCCTACTGTAGCTGCACAGTTACCACCTTTTTTCTTACCAAGAATAGAGTGAGCAATAGAACCATTTTTAGTACACCAAGCAGCGACCATACCTGGTTTGGTCTTGGCATTAACTTTAGTACCAGTATTTTGTCTAGATGAAGTATCGTAATTATAATCAATTTGTTCAGGATTATTTTTCATCATGTAAGCATGTGCTTCATTATTAATTTTAAGAAGCGCTTGCTTACGTTGAACATCAGTAAGACTCTTATTGTTCATCACGTATTGACGTGCTTGTCCAAAAGAGTTCATCTTATCACGATATTCTTTAGACGGAGCAGAAGTACTATTATTAAGGGATTGTTGAGATTTCTCCCAGTCAGCTCTGGTATTTACCCCTGCTGGAGTACCACTAGATGCCGTACCAGTAGGTTTTATCACAACTGGCCTCATCGGATCTATCTTACGACCTTTGATAATAGCCGCTAAAGAATTGGCATAATTTGGATCAGTAGCATAACCACCTCTTTGAAGTGCTTGTGCGGCCTCAAAAGGTGTTCTGGCTGCAAAATAACCACTGTTAGTATAACGTTTATTTTGTTTAGTGAAAGCTACACGAGCCGCAATACCTTCTTCTAAAGAATTATAATCAGCAAATCTGTCGTTTATATAAACCGTTCTACCATTTAATACTTCTCTTGTTCTCCTAACCGTTCCAGGTTGACCTGGTTTGGCTTTGATACCGAAGAAGTTATTTCTACCTGATTCTTTAGCACCCCATCCAGATTCAACAGCCCATTGAGCTGCCACTACAGCTGGATGTGGGTCACCGGCATTGGCTGCCGCCTGCATGACTTTCTTAAATTTCTCGTCATTACTACCAGTAAGATTACCTACAACACGATTATAACCAGATTCAATTTCTTGAGCCACATCTCCAGCATAGCCAGCGATATTATTACCTACTTCAGAAATCTTATCTTTAACACTATCTGGCAACATCTTATCAAGAAGATTTTTCATCATCCCTACAGGAGTTAAGTTGAACAATGTTTTGTTCATTTCCTTAATCCTATCACCAAATGATTTAGATTCATTGGCAGCTTCTTCTGCTTTTACTTTAGCATCGGATTGACCTTTAGAATCTACTTCTTTCTTAAGCTTATCCACATCACCATCAATACTGGATCTATTAGTATTCAGTGTCGTACCAAACGGACTTAAACTAAATGACCAGATCGTTGTTTTCACACCATCAATTTCAACAGGCACATTTACAATATCATTCACGATCAACATTTTAATTGCTGGTCGTGCTTTTACTACTGCATTAATATCTGTCGTATTAAGGTGCTTATTCATTGCGGTAACTAAGTTGACAAAGACTGGTAAGAAACGATATTTTAAGTATTTACCTAAAATCTCCATACCAGATTTATCATTCTCTTTAATACCGAATAATGTATAAGTCTCTTTGATCAAGTCAACAACATCACCACTATAAGAAGCTGCTTTACCGCTCCAACTAATATTTTCACCAGCTGCTTTTTCCAACTGATTTAAAATAGAAATTCGAGTAGTGTCACTTAGGTTAGATAAACCATACGCCTTATACTTAACAGATAAGAATGGGTCGTATTTACCATCTACACCTACAGCGGTATCTCCATTAGTAGCCGTAATGTCACTCTTAATGTCTAGAGCTGATTTAATACCATTCCAAATCATGCCCATTGGAGTGTAAGACATTAACTTACTACTCATTACGGTATCCAAGCCATTAAATACTTTTTTACCTACCCACTTAGCGGCATTGTAAGTGCCTTCAGCTACACTAGCCGCTAGTCTAAACGGAGCAGTAGCTACTTTCCAAACAGCTGTAGCAGTTTTCTTTAATAAACCAGGATTATTTAAAGATTCACCCTTATTCAGTTTCTCTAAAACCTTTTCGATAAATACAGCAGCATCCGCGCCAGTACATGCTAGGATTTGCATGTCTTTAAATGGAGCGTGCATCTCTGAATATTCACCTGGATTAGGTTTAATGGCGTTTAAGTATTTGCGAGCTTCTTCACCTTCTAGATTGTAAGAGTCTTGAATGTCGTATTTTGGATTGATGGATTTCAAAGCACTAACTGATTTGGTAAATGCTGGGATGAATCGTTTATTAAACCAGAACACCCAGCGCTGAGACTGAACCGCATCTTCTTTATCAAAACCAAAGATATCGTAAGCGTCGTCCGGATTTACTTTTGTTTTATCAATTGTAATTCCATTAGGGCCTGTTACGACAGCATCCATGACAATACGTTCAAATTTCAGGATTTTAGAAGACCAAGAATCATCTTTATCATGATCGAAACCATAAAGCATCAAACGAGCTTTTTCTAAATCACCGACTTTAGAACCTTTATACATGTCGTATAGTTTACGAGCACCTTTATAGATGCCATAACCTGCTAATGCCACACCACCGGCAGCAAGTGCCCATGGTAATGCCGCAGCTAACAAGCCACCAGCCATGCCTAGTCCGGAACCAATAGCAGAAAGTGTGCTACCGACACCAAAGATACCTGCAGATGCCATGCCTAGGTCTAAAGCAGCCATACCGTAGTTACCATCCATAAGGTTTTGAACCCCAGAGTAACCTGCATACAAACCACCTACTACTGGAAGTGCTTTACCAGCAAATGACAAAGCTTTACCACCTGCGCTTAACGCCATCTGACCACCAGCCATTGCCACACTGCCAACTTTACTAGCTGCTGAGCCAACCTTAGCTGCGTACGGAGATGCAAAATCTTTAACTGCACCTGCTGTGCTAGCCATAGCTGTTGTGCCGGCCGCCATGACATTACGTCCACCTGCCATCATGGCATTCTTGGCATTAAGAAGACTCTTACCTGCTTTAGATCGTCTAAACTTCTGACTCATGGCTTGGCGCATTTTAGCAGCTCGTGATTTTGGTTTACGAGATGATCCTTTATCACCTTTCTTAGAGCCTTTTTCATCTCCGTCAGGAAGATCACTGGCGTCAACATCTACACCGCCATCTCGACCACCACCACCTAATAAACCACCTAAACCTAAAGCACCTAAAAGTTTAGCGGCAACGCCTTGAGTTAAGCCTTCGATGATATTATCGAAAATACCATCTTCTTCTTTTTCCTCTTCTTTAGACTTCTTGCCATTTTTACCTCTGATCGCATCACCGATCATGTTGGCTAAGTTTTTGTCTCGTTTAGCTAAGGCTTTCTCTTCAGCTTCTCTTAATTTAGCAAGTCTATTTCTTTGTTTAATGTCGGCAATACCATTTTCTCGGTCACCATCTCCGTCTCTATCACCAAATACTCCGGAACTAGGTACAGGAATACGTTGATCCAATAAAGAATGGATTGCGAATAAGTATTGGTTTGTTTCGTTAGAAATAGACAGTCCTGCAAATAAAGCATCAGAAGGGTCTTTAATCTTGCCTGTTAACTTATCGTAGATGGATGTATAAGCACCACCCATGATACGTAAACCTTTAGCAGCACCTTTAGCGGATAATCCAAGGATGCTCTTAGCGGATCGATAAGCCGCCGCGCCCATTCTGACACCCATGCGGATACCAGCAATACCTAACTTAATGGAACCTTTGGCAGCTTCGATGCCTAAACCAACACCTTTAGCAATTAACCATTGTTTCGTACCTGAGAAGTTACGATAGTGGTCGGTAAACTCTTTACCAAATCTATCTACCAGACCTAAACGAAGATCTTCACGAGTCAATACTTCGTTACCGTCAGCATCCACTACTGGACCTGATACGTCAGCAATATCGACAATAGGATTACCTGTTTCTTTATCGAAGTATTTACCTGCACGAATATCTTTAGCGTAAAGAATAGGTGTTTCAGGATGACCTTTTACGTAGATGTCTTTTAACTGCATTCTCAGTTTACGACGAAGAACACCATGAGTCGCTAAAACGCCAGCCTTAACAATCTTAGCAGGAAGCGTAAGACCAGCATAACCCCATGAGCCTAATTTAGTGGATATACCAATGGTACGATCTTTAAACCAGTTAAATGTCTTAACAAGTTTATAAGTACCAGAGTCTTTTACATAACCTTTCTTAAAGTCATCGTAACTACAAACAACATTACCTTCAACATCGTAGACATCGGACTTAATATCGACAAACTGGGTAATTGGATTACCTTGTTCGTCGTAGTAATTACCTTTCTTCATCTCACGTGCTTTTAAGATCGGCTCTTTGTGTCCTTTTAGATAAACGTCAAGAACTTTTCCTTTGGCATTATCAGCAATATCTATTGCTCGTTTAGATGTAGTTTTGGTTTGGCCTTTTAAAGATTTAAGAAGGTCACCACCCATGTCCAGACCTAAACCAGTCAGTGAAGTAGCGCCAGACAAACCAAATTTAAGACCTTTACCAGTTATGTTACCCATGGCTTTAGTCAAGGCCATACCCATGGTTGCTGTAGATGAAGCAGCCCAACCACCAAATTCCCAAATGCGTTGTGCGATATGTTTTTGTTGATTAGGGAATTGGAAAGAACGTTTACGAGCAAATAAATTCTTTACTCGTTGCATGAATCGTGGTCTCAATTCAGGAGGTAAATTTTCACCAGTCGCAAACTGATTAACGGCCATTAATTGCAAGTTCTCTAATTTAAGAGACATCTCCATTAACAGGTCATTTGTTGTTGCTGTGTTTCTAGCAATAGAATTGAAATACACATCTTGTAAAGTAGATGGTTTCGGTAAGTTAAGATTCTTTGTAAAACCGGCTAAGTCAGAAACTGCATTACCTAAGAAGTCTTTAATCTTAGAACCAGTTTCTCTTGCTTTGCCTTTAATATCATCTTGGATCTTACCTTCTTCCCAGTCTTCTTTAAACTGGTCTCGGCGTTTCTTCCACTCGTCTTTAAAGTCACCAAATCGTTTTTCTGTTTTACCTTTTTGTTTCTCGTATTCTGCTAAAAGTTTTTGGAAATGCTTAGATCTAGATAACTTACCTTTAGCACCAACGTAGAAAGTATCTCTAATGTCTTCCATTGTCAGGACGACATTACCTTCTTCGTCAAATACGGTTGACTTAATATCGTTAATGCTTTTAATTACTTTACCTTCGGCATCTCGATATTTACCTTCGATAAAACCACGAGCGGTCATGATTGGTTCATCAAAGTTCTTATGGAATAAATCCTGAACCTCTAAACCTTTAGATCGTAATCTATCAATAGTCGATGCGGTTTTCTTATCGAGTTTTCTTCTGGCTAATTTAGCTTTAATACGATATTCACGTGCCTTACCTTTAATAGTGTCACCAAGTTCACCATCCCATTTTTCATGGAATTTCTCACTGACTTTATCGTAGGATTTCTTAGAAACTTTCTTAACCCAATCGTATGCTTTTGAAACACCACTGCTGATGTCGCTACCAATACCACCTGTTTGTGGAATGTAACCAGAAGCGGCAGATAAAGTTTCATTTAAAGAAGATAATTGGTGTGAAATGATTTCTAAATAAGGTGTATCGCTAGAATCAGCTAAATAACTTGCTAGACCTTGTGTTTGAGATACGTGGTCTTGTGGTCTATTTGGAGTAATACCAGGAATAATGGTACGACCACCTACTTGATAAGGATCAAGATCATTAGATGGACTAGGTTTAGCACCTTTACCATTATTGATTTTTCTCTTACTGGATTTATTTTGTTTCAACCCACCAACAACATCATCAATACCAAATGCTTCATCAAGGCTATCTAGACTATCAATGTTTCGAGTAAGTTCAACTAACTTGTCTACGTTAACAGTACCACTAGCATCAATCAAACCAATCTCTCTAAGCTTACCACCGTATCCTGCATTGACAATTGCTTGTAATGTATTCTCCGGAATACTAAAGCTTTTCAATGTTGATTTAGCATTGCTGCCTAAAGAACCAATACGATCTGTTTCGTAACCAAACAAACCACGAGCACGATCCAGTGCTGACGATTTCTTATCTTCACGAGATACTTTACGATATCTTGCTGCTAAGATTTTAGCTTTCTCTTCACCAATCGCATCTTTAAATGAATTTGGATTGGTTAAGAATCTAGCATCAATGGTTTTATTTTCAGAAGCGGCAGTAATTAATACATTACCTACAGCCAACATGTCTTCTCTAGTAAAACCATCTAGCATTTCTTTTTCGCCAGTAAGTTTATTGGTTGTAAACATACCTGCGGTAGAAAATGCATTATTACCAAGACTATTAATTAAATTAACATTCGCTTTACCAACAGCAGATTTAACAATATCTTTAGTCAGTGATGTAGAACTAGTGAACTTATTAGAACGATAGTTGTATTCTAATAGTGGAACATCTTGTCCAGTACGGATAATGGTTAACTCTCTTAAGATTCGAGCAAGATATCCTGGGATTACTACACGTTGAGCTTTAGAAACTAATTGCTCTCGTCCTAATTGATCACCGTAATTTTCGTAACCTTCGATATCTAAAGAAGTCGTGGATTTCTTATTAACTGATTGATAAACCAGTTGTTGGAAGAAGTCAACGATTGGGTCAGTGAATTCACCACTCTTATCTAACTTACGACCAAACTCTCTTACTTTACCACCAGTAAATGATTTAAGTACGTTTTCACCCAAGTTATCATTAAATGATTTTAAGCGAGATGCATTCTTGTATACCTTTTTACCAAACTTAGTTTTGTTTGACATTTGAAGCATTTTCTTGCCTAAGAAGCCAAACAGAGTAGGCGCTACAGAAGCAGTGGCAGAATGTAACGCATCTCGACCTAATGGGTCATCGTCCACAATAGCACTAATGCCTTGCTCTACCATTGGATCTAACAAATCCATAAAATCATTTACACTACCAATGGCTGATTTTGTCGCACCTAATAAGTTGTTGGTGAAATTAGTAATGAAATCACCATTACCGAAGATAGTCTTATGGACGCCTTCGAAAGCTTTTGAGCGAATCATTTGCTTAGCAGCTTCTGAAGTACGCATCTTAACAAACTCTGGAAGACCAGTGTTTAATTTGATTTCATTTAAAGTCTGAATTAATGCTTCGGATGTTTTGGTTTGGGTATTATAAATATCGCTCAATAAGTGATATTTACGTAATTGTAATTCTATCGATTTACGATAGTAGTTATACGTATTCTTATTCTGGAAAGATACCGTATTTCTTAATGACGCATCAATAGAAGACAGTACACCAATTTGCCCTTGGAAACGAACTGTTTCTACCGCATCTTTAGCGTCTCGTTTAACTTCTTCTAGTTTTGCTCTTTTCTCAGCAATTCTATTCTGAACAGAGAACAACTCACCAAGAGAAGACTGAATACTGTCTTCACGTTGTTTTTCTTTATCTACATTATTCTGACCGTAGTCATCACTACTATCAAAATCTTCTTTACCCCAGTTATTCAACTTATCGGTTAATGATTTTAAACCAATCATGTCACCTACTGGAGCTAATTGCCTCAGGTAAGATTTGCCTCTAGACTTGATACGGTTAAATTCTTTTTTAACCATATCTGTAGATTCGTTTACGCCAGAAAGTACTGCACTAATGTTGTCGTATGTCTCTCCGTATTCTGACGGAAAAGCAGCGCGTAATACTTCTTCCATGCCAGTACGCGTTAGCATACTGTCTTTCAAGCCAGCAATAACATTGTTTCTGGCTTTTGTCACAGGAGAGCGATTTTTCTCTGCAGTGGAATACTCATCAGAAACCGTATCCCATTGATCGGGAAACTGGTCTTCGAAGTCATCGAAATCGAACTTAAAGTCGAGATCTTCTGCTACGGCTTTACCTACACGATTCTTAATCGCCATGTAAAGTACTCCTATTTTAATCTAAAATAAATTCGGGTATATTTATTGTTGGCTCTAATTTATAAGCCAAAGTAGTCATATCTTCTATATAGTATATATAATGAATGAGTAGAC
>ERZ772874.1735-NODE-1735-length-11167-cov-12.661537_pt1 | contig 11167 bp, 7 predicted proteins | sample MGYA00580586_ERZ772874 | MGnify/ENA primary metagenome ERZ772874 (study PRJEB29015, sample SAMEA2737952) | human oral metagenome | biome: human oral; feature: human-associated habitat; material: dental | place: China | collected 2154 ... | reverse complement strand
GCCCCAAGTCGCAGATCGTCATCCCCAAGGAGGTCCGGGAGATCTTCAACCTGGCCCCGGGGGACAGCCTGCTCCTCCTGGCGGACCGCGCCCAGGGAATCGCCCTGGTGAACCCGGCCGACTATGCCGACGTCGTCGCGGCCGCCTTCGACGCGGCCGCACCCAAAACCGGCGACGCGACGGTGCCCGGGGCCACGGAGTAGTCACCGCGCCCCGGGCACACGCGCACCGGGCTCATCGGGCAGCGATCAGCGCAGGCAGGTGTGCCGCTCGATCGCTCGCACCGCCCACCAGACCAGGATTGCGACCAGAATCAGCGCCGCCACTGGGGAACCGATTCCCACCAGCTGCGGTTCCTGGTTCGTGCGGATAGCCTCAATGAACTGCGGGAGCATCATGCGTGTGACGATCCGCCCGCTGGTCACATCGAGCGACAGCGGCAGCAGCATCGTGGCGACCAGGGCCACGAGCTGGTTGACCGTGTACAGGATGACCAGGCCGGCTGCGGGCGCCCCGAAACCGAACCGGTTCCAGCGCCCCTGCGCCCCGATGCTTATCACCGCGGCAACCTCGATGATCGTCACGACGACGCCCTCCACCATGGTCAGCCCGTAGAAGACGAGCATGTCGGTTCCCACCATGCTGATCAGCTGACGCACCGGTTCGAAAAACTCTCCCAACGTGATACCGAGCAGATGCGCGTAGGCAGCGAACCAGCCGACCATCAGGAGCGTCGCCACCGCGACCGACGCCAGCACCGCAATGACGGCGTACAGCGTCTTGGCGGCGAACAAGGTGCGTCCCCTCACCGGCAGGCTCATGGTGAGATAGCCGCGGGCGCCGTACATGGAAGCCCAGTACTCGATACCGATCTGGACGCTCACGACGGCGGGCATGGCCACGAGCGCCACGAACGCGGCAACAAGCAGCATCGAGGAGAGCACGGGAAGCTCGAGCAGGCTCAGAAGCATGGAGCCGACGGCGATGACCGCCACGATCCCCACGACTCCTGCATTGCGCCGAGCCTGGGTACGGGCCTCCTCTATGAGCAGTGTGGTGAACATCAGTGGTACTCCTTCCTGAACAGGGCGTCCAGGCTCATACCGTGATCCTGGCGCAGGTCATCGGCGTCACCGGCCATCAGCAGGCGGCCGTCCTTGAGGAAGACGGCGGAGTCGATGATGGGTTCGACGTCGGCAATGAGGTGGGTGGAGATCAGCATGAGAGCCTCGGGGTTGAAGTCGCGCAGGATGCCGTCGAGGATGACGTCACGGGCGGCGGGATCGACTCCGGAGATCGGCTCATCGAGGAGATAGACGCGGACCCGGCGCGACATGGCCAGGCTGATGCGCAGCTTCTCCCCCATGCCCTTGCTCATCTCCTTGAGGGTGCGGTGAGTCGGCAGGTTGAAGAAGCGCACGAGCTCGGCGGCCTTGTCCGCGTCGAAGTCGGAGAAGAATCGCCGGTACTGGGCGATGGCGGCCGGGGCGGTCAGACCGGGGGCCAGGAAGCTCGCATCGGGGAGGAAGGAGACGAGCGCCTTGGACTCGGGACCGGGATCGTGTCCGGCGATACGGACCCGGCCGTCGTAGTCGGCCAGGACTCCGGCCAGGATCTTGAGCAGTGTGGTCTTGCCCGAGCCGTTGGAGCCCATGAGGCCGATGATCCGCCCGGGAGGCAGCTCGAGACTCAGCCCGTCCAGCGCAGGCAGGCCCCGGAAGGTCTTGGTGAGGTTCTCGACGACGACCAGCGGTGCGGCGCCGTCGAGGGAGGGGATGGTGGTGGTTGTGCTGAGGGTCTGTGCGCTCATGACGCATCTCCTGTTGTCTGGCGGCCCTGGCGGTCCGGGGCCCACCAGCGCTCGGTGAGGAGCGCCGTGGTCTGGTCCAGGTCCATGCCGATGGCGGTGAGGGTGTCGATGTAGGCGTCCGTGGCCCCGGAGGCCAGGTTCCGGCGAACGAAGTTGATGACGCTTTTCCTGGTGGTGACGAAGCGCCCGGCAGTCCGTTCTGCCGCGGTGAGCCCCTCGCGATCCAGCGCGCCCAGCGCCCGCTGGACGGTGTTGGGGTTGACGCCGGTGTCCGCGGCGAGCTCGCGCACGCTGGGAACCTTGGTGCCCGGGGGCCACTGGCCGGAGACGATCCGGCGGCGGAAGACGTCGGCCAGCTGAACCCAGATCGGACGGGAGTCGTCGAGATCCATGGCTCTCCTAGTGGTCGGGTACAGGTACTGCTCATGAGCGCAGCACAGGCGACCTCATCAGACCGTCTGTATTACTGCACTAATACAGTGACACAGAGGGGAGGTACCGTCAAGCCGAACGGCAGCGGGCTCACCGTTTCGCACTCCCTCATCCCGGCGATGGGCCATCTAGGCCATGCGAGCCACCGGAAACCCGGCCACCGGTGGCTGGCGAACAGCACTCGCCACAGCGGAGCCGGCCAGGCGCGCCCCATACGCATGGCCTCGTACAGACGCCCGCTCCGGACCTTGAGGACAGCGGCCACCTCCTTGCGGGTCGGAGTCGGACGGCGCCTGGCCCGGGCCGCGACCTCGCTGTCCTCAGCTGTCCTCACTCTTGCGGGCGGCGTGCGGGCGCGAGATGTCGTCGAGAATCGTGAGGCCGGCTCCAGGACCTCGGGGACGGCTGGGAAACGGCCGAGCGCCCATAGCACTCGGGGCGGGAAGGACCTGGATCCTTCCCGCCTCGAACCACGCCCTCGAATACGATCAGATCAACCTGATTTTGTTCTCCCAGTTCGGGTCGAATACCCCCAGCGCGGCGAGGGCCGCGTAGTCCGCGTAGCACTCGGCCAGCAGTACCGGGGGAACCGAGGACAGTGAGAGCGTCCGGTACCCGCTCCTGAAGGTGAGGTCTCGGGTGGCGCAGGTGATCTTGTCCTCAGGCAGGTTGGAGCCGGTGAACCGGATGGTGGCGCTCAGCCCGGCCGAGGTGAACTCCTTGACGTAGTCGTCGAACCAGCTGCCGTCCACCGGGGCGCCGCGCTCGTAGCCGCGTTTGGTCGCCGTCGCACGGAACGCGAAAGTGTCCGTGAGATGCCCCTCCAGGTCGGTGAAGGCCTTCTGCCCGGGCTCGATCTCGGGGGCGGTGGCCGTCAACTGATCGAATAGGGGCGTCACCTCGTAGTCGGCCAGGTGCTCGCGCCAGGCGCTGCACTGACTTTGGCTGAGCATGGTTCCGTGGGCGAGCGCGACGTCGGCGTCGTCGGGAAGATCGATCGTGGAGTCATCGACGCCGATGAGGGCGCCGTCCTCGGCGAGCCGGAACGTTGTGGACACGGCATCGTCGGCGCGGATCACCGCCCAGATGAGGCGGGTGCAGAGCTGCCTCATGAGAGGGTGGGCCGCCAGCGACTCGCGCCACTGGGCCCCTTTCCAGGTCCGTCCCGCGCACATGGCCTCGTAAAGGCGCCCCTTCTGGAGGGTCAGGACAGCCGTGGCCTCCTTGCGGGCGGCCGTCAGCTGCTTCTTGGCGGCCTTGACGAGCTCCTCGTCCTCACCCACCCGGGCGGCGGGCAGGGAGGCGTATGTCTTTCCGTCGGCGTCGGACAGCGCGATCTTGAGCTCAGGGGTCAGGCGCCCGGTCAACTCCCGGGTCCCGTAGGACAGGTGCAGGAGGCCGTCGTCGTCGAATCCTGCCGTCGGCACGGTCCGGTCGGCGAGCTCGTCATCGCTCCATCCGCGCTCCTCGGCAACCGCCCTGGCGAGGTCGCCTGCGGTGGCCTGAATGCCCCGCATCTTGTGCCGCCGCGCGATGCTCAGAAGCACATGCAGCGTCTCGTTGCTGGAGTGGGCGTACAGGCAGTGGACCAGCGCGTCGAACTGGGCGCGCCGACCGGGGTTGTCCCGCATGAAGGCGCGCACGAAGGCCGCCAGCTCCCCGCCGTCCATACGCACCGAGAAGGCGAGCAGGCCCTTGCTGGCCACGGCCGATCCCAGATACTCGCGCTGGTGGCGTGCGAAGGCGGCGGCGATCCGCGCCTCCAGCGGCACTGCCGCCTCCTCCTCGGCCTCCTTGAGGAAGCGCGCCTGAGCGGCGCTCTGCCGGCACCGTCGCAGCCAGGCCTGCGCTCGGTCATGCTCCTGCCGCCCCACCCTGTCCGCGTGTTCCCGGCTGTCCTCCACCGCGGGGTGACGGGTGTCCTGGGCCGCCCAGGCACGGGTGACGTGGGCGGCCAGGACGGCGGCGTCGCCCGGATCCAGCAGGGAGAGGTAGAAGTCGATCGGCCCCCTGCCGTCGGGGTTCTTCAGCTTCTCGGCGATCGTGACCCACCACTGGATGATCTGCGGCTCGACGTCGGAGCCGTCCCTCCAGCGCACTGCCGGCAGGGAGCCCATGTGGAACCATCGCAGCGACGGGGCTCTCTTGGCCTTGAGGCCCTCGGCGGCCTCGGCACTCAGGACCGACGGGGAGAGGAACTCGTCCATGTCGGCGCCGCAGTCGCGCAGCGCCGCCAGGAGCGCCGCTCGGGGTACGGGTTTCTTCTCCTCGAGTAGCGCGGTCCGCAGGGGTTCGATGGAGGCGGGATCAGCCAGGGAGCGGATCCAGTCCGCCGCCCAGGACCGCACCTCCTGGGACTTCGATGTCAGGGACTGTTCGGCTAGCTCGTGCGCCCGCGGGTAGGTGCGCAGGGCCTGTTGCGCCAGGGGCCGGTTGACCTTCGAGGACCCGAGGGCGATCGCGCCGACAGGGATCCTGAGCTCGGCCGGGATGCGGGGGAACTGGGCCAGGATCTTCAAGGCATCGGCGATGCGAGCCGGGTTGTCGAGGGCCTCGCGCAGCAGCTCGGGATGTTCGGCGCACCACGGCCACGCCAGCCGCGGAGGCGTTCCGGAGACAATGGCGGCGGACATCTCCTCGATGGCCTCATCGACTTCGTGGCCGCTCAAGCCGAGGTTGTCGATCAGGCGCAGGAGCACTCGCGGGTCGATATCGCACTCCACGCAGTAGCGCACAGCGAGGAAGTAGGGCTTGAGAACGTGGGCGCGGATGAGGCGCAGAACATGGGCGGGGTTCAGGTGCGGGGCGCAGTCGATGATCCACCACATATCCCCGAAGCGGTGGCGCATGAAGATCGGAAGCTTCCGCTTCCTTCCCTCGGCCACCGCCACCAGCTTCTCAAGTGCGGACTGCGAGGCCCGGTCGGCCCTGGCGTCCCAGGAGTCCGAGCGCCGTATGACCTGCTCGACGACTCGGCGCAGCTCAGCGGGCTCGGCAACGGCCGCATTCGGGTCGATCACGGGCAGGGGCGCGAGCTCGATCAGCTCCTCGTCCTGGGAGTCACCATCGCCCTCACCGGTACTCCCACCAGTGGCGTCGGTATCGAGGATCGCCCGGTTGGCCTGCCTGCGGGCCATCATGTCACCCAGCCGCTTGTTGGAGCCGGCCGCCTGAGCGAGCAGTTCCTCTCCACCCTCGACGGTCAACAGGAAGTCCTCCAGCTCTGCGGCGTAGGACGGCCGCGCCGTGGCCAGTGCCGGTGCCAGTACCTGACGGCACGTTGATGCATCCAGGCCCTTCAGGATGTCGATAGCCTCCTTGCGCAGCCTCTTGGATGAGCCGACGGCGAGTGCACCGACCAGGTGGGCTCCGGCGAGTGCCCATGGCGCATCGGCCCTGGCGCAGGCCAGCACCCGGGCTCGTTCTTCAAGGCTCAGCTGGCCCATCAGCTCCGTGGGCAGCTCACGGGCGTGCTCGGTGAGATAGTCCAGTACTCCGGGCAGGGCCACAGGCAGGAGACGGTGGGAGGTGAACCCGTCGCGCCTGGCTCCCCCGCTCTCGGCGAAGGCGAGGAGGAAGATCGCGGCGGGAAAGTCCTCGGGGCCGAGGCCGCCGTCATCGAGGAGGGCCGTAAGACGCGAGAGGTCCCATCCGGGCCGCATGGCGGCCATCACCGAGGCGCTCGACAACGGCTCGTCCAGGACTCGGCGCGCCCTCGGGTCGTGCTCGCGTGCGATGGCGGAGCAGCTGAGCATGTCTGCGGTCAACCGGGATAACCAGGCCGGGAACATGGTGAGCGCCGGACTCTCCTTCTGCGAGCCGACTTGATCGATCGCCTCCAGTAGGCGTCCCAATCGCCCCCACTGCTCGGTGGTCAGGGCATTGCTGCTGTACAAGCTGTCTCGCCGTCCAGTCCCTGAGGTCGCCGGGGCCTCGTCCTCCTGCCTGAGGTCCTGAAGCACTGAACTCCAGGAGGTGACCTGCGCACTCGCCGAGCTGGTCCCGGAACCGGCCAGGCAGGAGCCGATGGCGTCCAGGATCTGCGGGTCCTCGCCGGAAATGACGTAGTCGACCGCGCGCCGGTGTATGTCCTGCCCCGCATTCTTCAGCGGTTCCAGGGCCCGGGAGACAAGCCTGCGTGCCGGGGATGCGAGTGCGAACATTGTTGTGCCCCCTGGTTCTTCTCTGCTGTTCGGCATCGCGCCGCGACGGTTCCTGCGAGGTGATCTCGCTCGTGGTCCCCCTCCGCCCCGATTCACGGAGACACTCGGAGATTAGCGAGCCGCGTGCTCCCCGTCAGCCCCGATACCTGGGGGAGCACTCCCCCGGCTCCGGCGAGCGGCACCAGTGGGACCGGTGATATCAGCGCGCTCAGCGGTATCAGCGCGTCAAGGCGTCGAGCCGGTCAACGACGGCGCAGGCCCGCAGTACGGCACCGGGGCTCGGCCGGTTGTCCACCTCGGCGAGCACGGCCGCCAGGGTGGTGAGCTGGAGGTCATCGGCCATGCGAGCGCGCGTGCGCAGCACGTGCGCCACCATGCCTGTGGGACGAGTCGTCCCGGAGGCCGCGAGCGCAGTGAGCGCCTCGTGCACGTCCAGGGCCAGCGCCCGCATCGGCGTCTGGTCCGTCCTGTTCTTTTCCGGTGCTTGGGTGCGCATCCGGCTGTGCATCTGCTCCGTGCGTCGGCGCAGCCGACGGTACTCCCGGTTGGAGGCACTGCGTGAAGGGGGGAAGGTTGTCGCCAGAAGGCAGATCCGGCCGTGCTTGCGCACGAAGACACCAGCCGGGCGGTCGCCCTCGACGGTGATGGCGTGCACCTGAAGCTCGCGGGACAGCACGTCGGAGACCATCTGCATCTCCCGACCGCCGACCTCCATGGTCAGCAGATGCCTGTGCCCATCGGTGCTGGTCACCGGCCACAGGTAGCGCTGGTGGACCTCGTCGATGTCGATCGGTCCCAGGCCATCCTTGGCGACCATGATCAGACGGACCCGGGCCACGGGGGCTTCGAAGCGGGCGGCCTCCGGCCCGGAGCAGACCTGTTGAAGACGTTCGGCCACGGCTTCCAGGTCGACGTCGTCGTAGTCGGCCTCCCCGCTGCGGCGGGTGACGGCAGTGCGGCTGGAGGGGGCCAGGGCGCCGTCGGGCCAGCGCGCGGCGCCCGTCAGGCGCAAGGGTCCAGACAGGATGTTCTTCACCGAGGCGCCCCACAGGAGGATCGCGTCCTCGGAGTAGCGGAAGGCCGCGTCGACCCCGGCGGCTCGTCCGGTGGTGACCGCCTCCGGTCGGCCGTTGTCCAGATCCCAGAGCCTGATGGTCAGTCCTCGGCTTCCCGAGGGGGTCGTCCACCAGGTGGCGCTCAGTGGTAGCAGCAGGCCGGTCTCGGCCGTCTCGGTGTCGGCCGGCCCGATGAGAGCGGGTCCGGGCGGGCCGGTGACGGCTGTGAGCGCCTGGGTCAGGGACCAGGCGGCGGCCAGGGCGCTGAGGACGGTGGCCTCGTCGACGGCGTCGTCGTGCTCGGCAAGCGCTCGGAGCCTCCCGGCGGCGGAGGTCAGCAGCCGGGACAGTCGGGGCAGCTCCTCCAGACGGGTGACCTGGGCCAGGCGCTCCAGGTCGGTGGCGCTGCGGGGGCCGGCGTGTGAGATCCCCGCGGAGAGGAGAGTCTCAATGGCGGTTGCGACCGTTGAGACGACGTCCCGCTTCCGGTCGTCGAAGGTGGACTTCTCATCCGGCCACGGCCAGGGGCGGCCTGCGCGGGCGAAGAGTCGGATGACGGCTTGAAGGCACCAGGCCGCCTTGGCGGCCGAGGAGTGACGTCCAGAGACGATCATGCCTCGTGGCCCCAGTCCCGCGATCACAACGATCTCGGGAGCGTCGGGCCAGGTGATGCTCAGGCGTCCAGGGGCACTGGTCACCTCGGTGCTGGCGGCTAGCCGATCCGGTGCCATTCCAGCCAGGGACGCCTGCGCGCGCCGCCGGGCCTCAGCTCCCAGGGACTTCTCGACGTCGGCCGGCTTCCAGGCGAGGACCTCCTCCAGGACCGGATCGCTCGGGGGCCCTTGGGCGGGTGCGGGGGTGACGGAGGCATCCGGGGATGCGGGGTTCGTCGGCGTCTCGGCGGCCGTGGTGCTCTCGTCGGCCCCGTCCCGGTTGACGGCTTCGCGCAGCCACAGGCAGGCGGCGAGGATGTGCACGCAGATGCCGGCCACAGGGCAGGCGCAGCGCGCGTCCTGCGGGCCGGAGACGGTCAAGGTGACGGGAACCGCTGGCCGGCCGACTCCGATGGTCACTGTCCCGGGTACTGGCTGCTCCCCTGCTTCGGGATCAATGGGCCCGTTGACGGGCTCGACCCGGCCGGCGGCCAGCTCGGCACGTCCGCGACGCAGCAGGCCCCGGTTGCCCAGGGCGATCAGGGCGACATCGTCAAGCGCACCATAGACCGAGAAAGCAGCTGCCCAGGAGTCACCGCAGGCTCCCGGGGTCTGTGAGGCATCGGGGGCGCCGGCGGAGCGTTGAGACTGGCCGGTCCGCTCGTTCATACAGTCACCTCAGCCAGCCAGGAGGCGAACCGGTCCGGGGTCATGGCGGCGATCCTCATACCGACCTCGGACAGGCGCTCGGCCACGTCATGGTCGTACCAGGCGTGTCCCCTGTCGTCCAAGGAGACCAGCCCCAGCACGGTCATGCCTTGGGCAACCAGGTCACGCACCCGTTTGACGAGGGTGGACACCGATCCCCCCTCCTCGAAGTCGCTGATGACCGTCACAATCGTCCGACTGGGGCTGGTCACCGTTCCAGCGGCGTAGCCGACGGCGTTGGCTATGTCCGTTCCGCCTCCCAGCTGACTGGTCATGAGAACCTCGACGGGATCGTGAACCGTGTGGCTGAGGTCGACGACGGTGGTGTCGAAGACGGCCAGTCGTACGGACAGGCCGGGAAGACCCGCAAGGATCGAGGCCATGATGGCACTGTGGAGCAGGTTGGAGGCCATGGAGGCGGACTGGTCCACCAGGATGATGACGTCCCAGGTCAGGTTGCGTCTCCTCTGGCGGGACATGAAGCGCACGTCCTCGACGATCATGCGGCCCGTGCCCGGGTCCACGTTGCCCAGGTTCGCGGTAATAGTGCGACGCCAGTCGAAGTTGCGCGCCAAGGCATGAGGACTGTTGCTGCGCCGACGGGCTCCGCTCAGGGCCGTCGTCACGGGGTGCTGAAGGCGCTCCATGATGTCGGTGACGATCCGGGAGATGAGGGCACGCAGCCCGTCAGTGAGTTGGGGTAAGATCGTCCCCTTGATCCGCAGCAGTGCGGCCCCGAGCTCGGGACTGGTGTCGATGGCCTCAATGGCGTCCGGGTCGGCCAGCAGCTCGGAGAGCCCGTATCGGGTCAGCGCGTCGCTCTCGAGTCGTTGCAGGGTGGAGGCCGGGAAGAGCCTGCGGGCGCCATCGAGCCAGTCGACCGCCCGTATGACCGATGGTCCCAGGGTGGCTCTCGTGCCGTCGCCGCCTCCGGCGCCCAGCCGGTGCCCGCGGCCCGTGTACTCGCGGTCATAGATGTAGCCCAGGGCGTCATCGAGGTCGGCGTCCTGGTGCCTGCGCGGCAGTTTCGGCTCGGCGTATCGGCCCAGCACCATGCGCCAGCGACGTGCTGCCAGGTCACCCTCCGGCCCCTCCCAGGAGGCGGAGGCGTTCAACGGCGTGCCGCTCGTCATCCTGCCCACTCCCCCAGTCCGTCGCGCACCAGGGAGGCGACCAGGTCCCGTTCGATCTGAGACCCGAGCGCGACGTGGGCCGGATCCACGGTCCAGACGGTGTCGAGATCGGAGGCGGCGGCCCCGATGAGCTGTGCCACCATCTCTGCCAGGCGATGGGTCTCCACGGGCCTCAGCGTGGTGAAGGCCCGGCGCAAGTCGGGCAGTGCAGCGACGAAGGCCCGATCATCAAGGCCGGTCAGCGCCCCGGTGACGGCCTCGACGGCGTCGGGAGAGTGCAGAAGCACGTCCGGGGCGGATCGCACCAGGCCCACGATGAAGTCTGCGGCCCGTGCCGGATCCGCTCCCATTGCGAGATGAGTGACGACGGCGCACACCGCCTCCTCCTGGCTGAGTGCCCTGACGGAGGCCGCGATGCCGGTGGCACAGCCGACAAGAACCGCGGCTGCGTCGCGGCTTCGACGCAGAACCTCGATCTGACGCAGTACCGCCCCGAAGCCGGCGCCCTGGGCAGCCTCACCCATGCGCTCATCATCGGCAGCCGATCGGATGATGAGGTCCCGTACCGAGATGAGGGCATCGACGGCCTGAAGCGCCTCCTGGCCCTCCAGGCCGACCAGATCGGAAAGACGCCGGGCGATCATGGCGTCGCCCCGGTGCAGAATGGACCGGATCCGGGCAGCGGCATGGTCCAGGCGCAGTCGGGACGTGGACTCGATCAGGCCCGCCAGCCGGTGCAGGGCCTCAACGAGCTCCCCCAGGTCGCTGAGTTGTCCGAGACTGTTCTCAAGGCGGTCGCAGACGTCGCCGGCCTCGGCGTCGAGCCCCATGACCGCCAGCTCACTGACCAGCGTTGCCAGAGTCCCAGCGCTGAGCTCACCGGTGAGCCGCTCAGCCAGTCGGGTTCGCACGAGGACATCGAGATCGGGGGCCTCCTGTGCCGCGCGCACGAGTGCGGCCTCCACCATGGGGGTCCAGCTGTAGACCCACTCCTCGAGGAACTGGCCCATGCCGGTGCCGGCGACGAGGTCGGCACCTGAGATCTGGTGGGCGAAGCCGGAGCCGACGAAACGCAGGCGGGCGAGCAGCTCGCGGCGCTCGCGCTGGCGAGGTCGGCGGCTGGTGTCGAGGCTGACGCGGTGCTCGACGGCGTCGTCGATGATGAAGCGCGCGGCGCGCAGGCGGTCACGCGCCTGGCGGACCAGTGGCGGGG
>ERZ772874.1733-NODE-1733-length-11172-cov-7.523433_pt1 | contig 11172 bp, 8 predicted proteins | sample MGYA00580586_ERZ772874 | MGnify/ENA primary metagenome ERZ772874 (study PRJEB29015, sample SAMEA2737952) | human oral metagenome | biome: human oral; feature: human-associated habitat; material: dental | place: China | collected 2154 ... | reverse complement strand
GGTCGCGGAGTCCTTTGGTGGCGATGCGCAGGCCATTGGCTAGCGGAAGATGCTCGGCGATGCGGAATTTGCCGGCGATCAGCGCATTGAGGTCGTTGATGCCGGATAGTTCCAGCACTTTGCCGCCACCTGCCGCCATGGACATTTCCGAACCAATCACTGCGAGCAGGCTGGATACGCCCACCACGGGAATATCGCGGCCGATGTGCTCACGCAGGAGTTTCTTATTCTGCTCCACGATTTCCTGCCAGCGCACAAGGTGCTTGTCGGTCTTGGTGACGGCCACGATGATGGCTTCGATTTCGGAACCGGTATCACGGATAAAATCCATCTCAGGCTTCGTGATGGTGGTCGACGCATCGCACACGATCACCAGCACACACGCTTGGTCCACCGACACTTTCGCCAGCGCCGACAGCTTCGGGTCCAGCCCGCCCACACCCGGGGTATCCACAATGGTGACACCCTCCAGCGGCATCCTGCGGATCGGAATGGTGGCGCGGGTGGGCAGGGAATCCGCGTCCTCCTGCGCGGCACGCACGGCACCAGCATTGATCCATTCACCCACCTCATTGAGGCGCACGATTTTTTCACCGTTGGGGTAGAACAGGCAGGCTTGGCCCTCCCGTAACTCATCCGTCTCAGAGGTCAGAGCAATCGCCGTTGATGTTGTGACATTCACGCCCACAGGTGAGGCGTTTCGCTTGCCGACGATCGCGTTTACCAGAGAACTTTTGCCGCGTTTGACCTCTCCAACAACAACGACCGATCGTGTTTGCTGCGTGCTTGATGCGCGAGCAACGGCAAGATCGCTAATGTCATCGAGCTTGTATTGACGCAGGATTTTATCGGTAATGGTTGTCAGGAGCTTGGTTGCGCGGTCCTCAATGTCGCTGTGATCAGCCTCTTGAGCTGTACGTATCTCTGTTTTCACAATGTGTCACTTTCGGTGATAGCACGATTCGCTTATTTACCCTATCGAAAAATTAAGGTGACTGTAACCTTTCGCACGTTATGCGCATCCAAGCAAATGTTGAGGGCTGACGGCCTAAGATGTTATCTGTACTTTTGATCTCAAAAAGGAGACGCCATGAAGAAGCTGAAGGCCAGCGTCGTAGCTTTGCTCAGCGTTGCGCTGCTATCTGCTTGCGGAAACTTGCCTAACCCACTAGGCAAGTCTCAGGACGGCTCAACCGAGCAGACATCCACCGCTACCGACGCTGTCGGCGCAGGAAAGGAGTCGGACGCCGCCAAAGCTTTTGACACCGGCGGATTCAAGACGGAGCCACGTGAGGCATATAAGGATCCGACCCCGGAAACTGGTCATATCAGCGAGGCATTTTTGCTGGCAGAGTATGTGCCCATGCCGTATGAAGTTGATCCTGTGTTGAGTAAAGGTAAAGGTGGCCGCGCAGTTTTCGGTGCGGGTAACTTGGCGCTAATTGCATCCAGTCGGGCTGTCGATATGCTGAAAGCGTATGACAACAGATTGCAGTCCGGCTACTATAACTCGGCGGAAGCTCCCAAAGCTCGGGCTTTGGATCCAACGATGTCGATGTATCAGGTAGTGCTGCGCTATGACAGCCCTGCAACCGCGCAAGAGGTGGCGCAGAGGCTGGCCGAGGAAAGTACCGCGCCTGTCGCTGAAGGCGAGTTGGCTGTGTCTTATGTACCAGACTCTTTCCCCAACATGCCCAACACTTATGTATCACGCTATGCATCAGAGAGTACCGGCGAGACAAACTACAGTACGTTTACTCCCTACAATGAGTATGTGATCAGTACATGGACAGCGACGCCTGTTGGTCAGGAACAATGGAGTCGAGACTACGTCAAGAAAGCCTATGACAAGCAGATTCCATTGCTGGAGCAGTTCCCGGGCATAAAAACTCCAGCAGGATACGGTAAAACTACAAATTACCCGCCCCATGACCCCAACAACATTGCTATCTATGCATTGCAAACACGTGAGGGGGATTCTGCACAGGTTCCAGGTACGTATGGTCCGCGTGGTACGGCATCGTTGTTCTCCAACTCCAAAAACATCTACGACACTCTTACGCAAGCTGGATCAGTGAAGAATGGTAAGACTGTCTCACTTGTGTTCCGTGCCGATAATGATTTTGGTGCCCAGGCGATCCTCAACTCCTTCATGTCCAACGACTTGCAGGTCGGGGCAAAACAGTACGATGAACCGCAGGGCGTTCCAGGTACCAGCTGTACCGAGAACGAAGAGGTGAGTGGTACTGAATATGCTTGTTACGTGACTAATGGCCGTTATGTTGCTGAGGTTAGCGAACGCACCTACACCAACAAACCGCAAGACAAGGCTGAAAAGAAACAGCTGGTCTCACAGATGGCCGCGGCACAATATGAGATTCTGAAGAAAGCTGATCAGAAGATCGAAAACGTCAAAAACTAGAAACATGGGGAGACTCCACTGGTAGTTGGGGTCTCCCTGGCGTTGTGTTTATCTACAAAGAACATCGTGAAAGGGCGGCTACATGTCCGGGACAAACTGGACCATTGGCATTGACTTTGGAACCTCCAACACGGCGGCGGCGCACACAAACCCCGTCAAGGGAACCGTTGAGGCGGTGAATCTTAGCCACAACCGCACTACTATGTCCTCGTCCGTGTACGTCGAATCACCTGAGCAGATCGACGTTGGCGACGTCGCTATGGACAAGGCTGAGTCCAACCCTGCGGGTTTCATTCCGGCACCCAAGCGCGTGATCCCACAGCAAATGTTCCAGGTCAACGGCTATGATCTGTCCGCCTCCATGCCGGTTGCTGCGGTGTTGTCCTCCGTAGTGCAGCGCGTGTCCCGCGAACATGGCAACATACAGCCTTCAGAACTGGTGCTCACCCACCCGGAGGCGTGGTCGTCCAACGAGATTAAGGTTCTGCTGGATGCCGCCGCCCAACTGGGCTTGTCTGCAGCGAAAATCACCACCATTTCCGAGCCTCAGGCTGCCGCGCACTACTATTCCCGAGCAAAAGCCCTGCAACCGGGGCAACGCATCGCTGTCTTCGACTTCGGTGGCGGCACGTTGGACGTTGCGGTGCTGGAAGCCAATGACAATGATGCCTTCGATGTGATTGCTGCCCGCGGCGATAACACACTGGGTGGAAAAACCTTCGACGCGATGATGCGCAGGTGGGTTGACCAGCAGCTTGATGACCGCAACCCAGAACTCCTGGATTACTTCCGCACCCAGGCACCTCTGCAGGAACGCCACGCGCTGGAAGATTCCATCCGCCGTGCTAAGGAACTTCTCTCTGAGGCTTCCTACGCCACGGTAGTGGTCAGCGGCGGTGGTGAGACCGAACGTTTTCAGATCACTCGCGCCGAATTTGAAGAGATTATTTCCCCCGCATTGGATAAAGCTGCGGCATTGACCCAAGCCACGCTTGCCGACGCGGGAATCACCAACGCTGAGGATCTTGTTGCGTTATATCTCACCGGTGGCTCATCACGTATTCCGCTTGTGCAAGACCGCCTCAAGAATTTTGGACCACTCGCCACATTGGATGACCCGAAAACCGTGGTCGCTCAAGGTGCCATTTCCGCCTTAGGCCCCATCGTTCGCGGCATGACCCCGCACAACATGGGTGCAGATGCCCCGACTACGCAAGAACCGGCGCAGGGTGGAGTGGACTTCGGGTCATCCGGTTATGGTACTCCGAACTACGGCACAACGAATTACGGTGCATCAGCACCCACTGCGACAGCACCCGCAGGGCAGGTAGCCTCGGCGACCCCTGCGGCGTCGACAAGCGCGCCCACGAAAACCCGCAGAAACCTGATCATTGCAGCAGCAGCGGTTGTGGCAGTGGCAGCGATTGGTGCAACGACGTTGTATCTGTTGGGCAACCGTAATTCGGAGGAAACGACCACGACACAACCAACCGCAGCGGCTACTAGCAGTGCAAGCGCGGGCAACTTGGGGAGTCGTGAGGCAGTGATTGCCGCTGCCCCGTCCAAGTTCAGGGAAAGCCTGGATAAATGCGAACTCGACGGAACTACTGAGACTGGTCGACTGAAAGTTAAATGCCAGATCAAGGAAGGAAGTTCCGCGTATGGTTATTTCGCTGGGGACTCGACATCGGTTCCCAGAGTAACGTTCAACATTGACCCTGACAGCTCGGATATTGAGCGTCGTCGTATCACTGAAGGCTGGTACGACACACGCAACAAAGACACCGAAACCGTGGAAAACGGCAACAAAACCGCAGCTGCGTTTATCTACTCTGACACCGCAACGTCCGGTAGCAACAACAAATACTCATTGGCCTACTCCAGTACTGAGACAAACCTCATCCTGACCAGCTTTGATCTGAAGGACAAGGAATCTGCAAAGGCCTATCTCCAGGCGGCCGGACTGATGTAGCTAGGTTCCCAAAATAAAAATGATCATCGGTTGTAACTTTCTGTAGCTACGGCGTGTCTAAGTAGTGTCCAGCAGATAGGTTCGCCAGCGCTGACGGTCATAACCAAGACCGTAACAAGCGGGACCTGCCAACAAGAAAGGAATATTCATGAGCGACAATCCAGTGCAGGGTATGCAGGAAAACATCGAGGCAGCTATCCATGGTGCGCAGAGCGCGTTTAGTAGCTTCACCAGTTCAGGTGGCTCATCTGCCGGTTCTTCTGACGTTGCTGGGTCATCCGCAGGCTCCTCAGGCGACGCTGAAGCAGCAGCCGGTTCTTCTGCCATCCACGATGCAGCCGGTGGTTCCTCGGCTGGCGCAGGCTCGGCCGGTTCAGGCTCAGCAAGCGCAACTCCTGTCGATCACATGCCCAGCCAGCCTGAACCAGATATTTCGAACGGTTTCAGCCCGGACTACTCCCAGGATGATGTTCTGATCGCCGACCCGAATCCAAGCAATGCGCAGAACGTGTCCAGCCGCGATGTTGATGGCGACGGCAGCATTGACGTAGTGCATTCCACCATTGATGGTGTGCAGCAGATTGATTATCTCGACGGCCAGGGTGAAGTTATTCTCACCGATGTTGACCTAGATGGAAACGGCACGTTTGAAACGGCCGTCACCACTGCAGAAGGCAATGTTGTGGTTGCATCGTCCGACATTGACGACGATGGTGACATGGACGTGATCAGCTACGCCGACGGCGCAACCGGCCAAGTGTTCCAGGAAGACACAGTTGAGGGCAATGTTGTTGTTGATTCTCAGCTCGACTTGGACGGCGATGGCATCACCGATGTGGAGCTGATGGACGACAACAAGGACGGCACTTTTGATGTCGCCGCTGTTGACTCAGACATGGATGGTCACGCAAACGTGCTTTATCACGATGTAAACGGTGATGGAAACTTCGACTACGCAGCTTTCGACTCCGACGGTGACGGCATCATGGACACCAACGTGGATGCTAGCTCGTACGCCAATGGTTCGGTTGGTTCTGTGGATAACTTTGACAACCTCGGACACGACGCCGTCCAGCACGATGCTGGTATGGACGGCACTTTCTAACAGCTCGACCTTCACTCCTCCCTTCCCACTGCAACACACAAGGAAATAACGGTAATGACCTCCATGGACGGATATGACGACCACTCCATGTTCGATGAGTTGAACTCGCTCATTGACCCGAGCGACCTCGGAGACGATTCTTTCAATGAGTCCTTCGACGATATGGGGCATGATCACCCCTTCGCAGATCCGTTCGTGGATCCCATTGCCGACGACCCGGCTGTCAATATCCCGGATGACGGCCTCCCTGTTGTGCCTGATCTGCACGATCATCCCATCGATCCGACCACACACGACCCCGCCGTGCAGGACCCCGCCGTTGCTGACCCCAACATGGTGGATCCAGATACCGTGGACATTGACGATGCTGATCCCGGTCATGCCGACCCTGCCCCCGCACCGGAAGTCCACGACCCAACTACCCACGACCCAACTACCCATGATCCGGTTATCGACGCCCCCGCACCCGACCCTGGGCCCGAATCCGACCCGTCCCTTGATGTTCCTGCTCCAGGGGAGGAGCCTGCACTGGACGATGATGGCGTGTACGGCAACTCCTACGAGTGGAACTCTGACTGGTTCTACCAACAGGTAGATGGTTATTGCGGCCCCACCTCCGTGGCCATTATTGCCAACGAGTTCTCTGACGCTGGCATCACCGACCCGCAGGTTATGGTGGACCAGGCGTACAACATGGGCCTCACGCAGGACATTTCCGAAGGCTTGTATATGGAGGATATTCAGACATTGCTGGATGCCTCCGGCGTGCCCTGCGAGACTGTTACAAGTTCTATGGATGACCTCGCCGCCCGCCTTGACGCTGGTTGTGGCGTGATTGCCGCCGTGGATTCCGGCGAGCTGTGGGGCGATTCCGCTGATGCGGCTGGCGAAGATAATATGCCAGATCACGCGCTCGTCGTCACTGAGATTGATACCAATACAGGCATGGTCACCCTGGAGGATCCAGGTAACCCTGATGGAAATGGCACTCAGGTCCCGATCAGTCAGTTTGAGGATGCCTGGGCAGACAGTGGCTTCCAGATGGTGGCCACCACCGAGGGTGACCCTGATCTGGGTGGGACTAGCGACAACCCGCAACTCGCTTTTGTTAACGTGACAGGTAGTGATGTTATTCAGTAACGTTGCGGTAAAATGCACATGCTCTGGAGTTGATGGAGGATGACGATGCCACACGATGATGCGGCTCCCTTGAGCCCTGATCTTTCGTTACCAGTGGATTCCCTGGACCCAGCCGTGTGGGACCGAATCCTCTCCGACGCTCTCGCCATGCCTGATGACGACATTGATGCCTCCATCGTCCCCGACTATGACGAGTCGGATGAAATCACATTGGACGACACCGACTTCGACAGCATCATGCTTATCGACGCCGATGCAACCGATGATTCCACGGATGCCAACGATCAGGTTCATGACGAGGTCACGCATGACGACGTTGATGATACGGACAACGGGGACGATAACAGCGACTTCGGGCAGCACGACCTCACGTTTGACGTGTCCCATGACGACACTTTTCACGACAACGCCGATGGCCACCACAGTGAAGTCACCTATCACAATGATGACAATGGATTCGATGCTGACGACATAGACATTGACTTTGACATCAATGGATAGCATAAAAGCTGTATGCATTTGTCTTCAAAATAGGTTGAGCTAGGCTAAAGTTGGTAGGAGGTTGATAGGCGGCGACGCCACTCTATTTGTGGTGTGCGCATACGAGTGAAGGTTTGTTTGGGTACATGAATGATGATGCTGAGCTTCTAAGCAAAGCACGCGAGGGTGACGAGCGTGCCTTCGCGGAACTTGTCACCAGGTATCAACACATTGCCTGGAGCGTGTGCATGCGCATTACCGAAAACCAGCATGATGCAGAGGACGCACTTCAGCATGCGCTGGCCTCCACGTGGAAAAATCTGTCTCGCTTTCGAGGCGAATCGAAATTTGGCACCTGGTTCTACCGCATCGCCAGCAACGCGGCCGTAGCGTTAGTGCGCAAACGCAAGCAAGAAAAACCCATTGACGACGATGAAGACGGCTATTTCATCCAGCTGGAGGACACAGCAGCCGCCTTTGAAGAACAACTTGCTGACCATGACCGGCTCAGTATCGCACTGCAACAGATCAATGCTGATTCCCGCGAAGCACTCGTCCTCGCGGAAGTGGCGGGGCTAACATACGCAGAAATAGCGGTCCACCAGAATGCTTCCCTGTCTGCGGTGAAAGTGCGTATTCACCGCGCAAAGAAGAAACTGGCGGACCTTCTGGAAAAGTAGCGGCTAGCTAAGCGCGCGGTTAACCGCGGACGTCACGGCCTTCAAGGAAGCGTAGGTGATGGAGCGGGCGATCCCCACACCCCAGACCTTCTGCCCGTTGACCTCGGCGTAGATGTAGGCGGCAGCCGCGGCGTCGTCACCCGCACTCAGCGCATGCTGCGTGTACTCCTGAACCTCAACGTCCACCCCAATGGATTCCAGGGCGTTTGCATATGCCGACACCGGGCCGTTACCCGTGCCTGTCACCGTCACGTCCTTGCCGTTGAAGCGGATCTGGGCGGTAATGGTGGCGGTGTCATTCTCCGTTTTCGCGGCGTCAACCTGCATGGACACCTGCTCCAACGGAGTGGTCCGATCCAAGTACTCCTGGGCGAAAATGTCGAACATGTGCTTCGACTCCACCTCGCCGCCTTCGGCATCAGTGACGTTCTGAACCACGGAGGAAAACTCCACCTGCATGGGACGCGGCAGGGTCAAACCGTGATCCGTCTTCATGATGTAGGCGACACCGCCCTTGCCGGACTGGCTGTTCACGCGGATCACGGCCTCGTAGGTGCGGCCCACATCCTTCGGGTCAATCGGCAGGTAGGGAACCTCCCATTCAATATCCTGCAGTTCCTCCCAACTCACATCGGTGTGGCTCGCGCCGGGGCGCAGCTTCGCGGCCATGGCGTCCAGACCCTTGTTCACGGCATCCTGGTGGGAACCGGAGAAGGCGGTAAACACCAGGTCACCGCCGTAGGGGTGGCGTTCTGGCACGCGCAGCTGGTTGCAGTACTCCACCGTGCGGCGGATCTGCTCAATGTCGGAGAAATCGATTTGGGGGTCCACACCCTGGGTCAGCAGGTTCAAGCCCAAGGTGACCAGGCAGACGTTGCCGGTGCGTTCACCATTGCCAAACAGGCAGCCCTCAATGCGGTCCGCGCCCGCCATGTAGCCCAGTTCCGCAGCGGCAACACCTGTGCCACGATCGTTGTGGGGGTGCAGCGACAAAATGATGGAATCCCGGCGGTTCAGGTTGCGGTGCATCCACTCGATGGCATCGGCGTACACGTTTGGTGTGGTCATCTCCACGGTGGAGGGCAGATTCACAATAATCGGATTCTCGGGTGTGGGATCCATGACCTCCACCACGGCGTCACACACCTCCTTGGCGTAGGCAACCTCCGTGCCGGTAAAGGACTCGGGGGAGTACTCCCAGCGCCAATTCGTGTTTGGGTACTCGGTGGCAATCTCCTTGATCAGCTGCGCCGCGTTTGTAGCCAGCTTCTTAATGGAGTCCTTGTCTTTGCGGAACACCACGTTGCGCTGCAGGATCGATGTGGAATTGTAAAAGTGCACAATCACATTTTTTGCGCCCTCGCAGGCTTCAAAGGTGCGCCGGATCAGATGCTCACGGGCCTGTACCAGCACCTGGATGGTCACGTCATCGGGGATGAGGTTGTTTTCGATAATGTCCCGCACGAAATCAAAATCAGTCTGGGAGGCAGAGGGGAAACCCACCTCAATCTCCTTGTAACCCATGCGCACCAGCAGTTCAAACATGCGGCGCTTGCGTTCAGGGCTCATCGGATCGATCAGGGCCTGGTTGCCGTCGCGCAGGTCCACCGCACACCACTGCGGTGCGGAATCAATCACCTTGTCTGGCCAGGTACGGTCGGGCAGCTCGATTTTCTCCACCTCAACCTCAAACGGCTGGTAGCGCTTCACGGGCATAGAGGAGTTGCGTTGTTTATTCCACGCGGGCTGGCCGTCGGGTCGGGGGCCGGCCGGGGTGGAAATGTCACGCGGGGCGGAGATAAATGCATCAGAGGGGGCCATGGCTTAAAAAAATTCCTTTGGGGATTGGTTGGTTACCCAGTTTCCTATGGGCCACGGCTGGCGCGCCTGAACTCCGCGACGGGGTGCCAGCCGTGCTCTAGACCGTTGACCCGCCGCGGCACAGAAGGAGGAGACGTGCGCGCAGCATGTTGTTCAGCCTACAGTATCTTTCCGTGATATGGGCAAAAAGCTAGAAAGCTACCATAGAAATGGGATCAGGCATGGAGATTTTTCGCCCGACCCCACTTCCAACGGGGATAGCGCTTAAGGGATAATGGGGCAGTGTCGCAACAAGCCCCAGATCCCCCGGATTACCCAGCCCTGGATTACACAGCCCCGGTTACCGCAGGTCGCCCGGCGGGCTTAACTCGAGTGGACTGGCTGTGGGCGTTCGGCATTTTCAGCGTTGCCTCACTAGTGCGGCTGGTGATCATGGGCATGATGGCCACCGCCAACGGCTACACACTGCATTCCCTGTTCTACCGTTGGGACGCGGAATACTATGTGAGCATCGCGCGTGACGGCTACTTTGCCATCACAGAACCCGTGGTGGAGGTGCCTGTTTACGAACGCTCTCTGGCGTTTTTCCCGGGGTTTCCATACCTGTTGCGCGGACTGCATGCGGTGTTGCATCCGATCACGGGGCTTCACCATGAAACCATTGCGTATGGTGTGAATTTCCTTCTCGGTGTGGTGATGATCGCCGGTGTCATGGCCCTAGTCAACCGCATTCCCAGCATTAACCACTGGGGCGCTAAAAGCCAGCGCGCCCGCATCCTCGCGGCTGTTCTTATTGCCGGTGTGCCCATGGGCATCACTTTCAATATGGCGTATTCGGAATCCCTGTTCGGGGCGCTATCTATTTGGGCTCTGGTGGCCATTATGGACCGCCGTTGGTTGCTCGCCGGGCTTCTTGTTTTTGTCACCGGCCTGACACGCATTACCGCCGTGGACGTGATGTTGGTACTGTTCCTGGCCGTGCTCACCACCGACCGGAAAAACTGGCGAGGTTGGCTCGCGACTCTGCTTTCACCCCTGGGTTTGCTGTGGTATTTGTGGTGGTCCTCCGGCTACCTCACCCACATTGGCGGCTATTTCGGCATGCAGCGCGAGGGCTGGAATTCCGCGTTCGACTGGGGCATAGCCACCTGGAAATTCGCCACCTTCACCATGTTTGCCTCCCGTGAATTAGGCTACTTCCTCTCGGTGGCCGTCATGATCGCCTTTGTATTCATTGTTGCCGGGAGTTTCCGCAAACTACCGTGGCAAATCTGGGTGTTCAGCGCCGCCGTCGCCGCCAACATCCTGCTTTCCGACGGCATTATGCACTCCCGCCCACGCCTACTCATCCCGGCGTATCTACTGCTCCTTCCGCTGGTGTTCTTCTTTGCTCGCCGCTTATCGACGCCCGCGCAGATCACCATTGCCATCAGCTGGTTACTGTGGGGCGCGTGGTTTGGGGCCTACATGCTGGGTGTCTTTCCCTGGGCGATCTGACGGATAACGATCAGGCCGGTGAGCACGGCGATCTCCGCCGCGAGAATCCAGCATT
>ERZ772874.1729-NODE-1729-length-11189-cov-12.188073_pt1 | contig 11189 bp, 16 predicted proteins | sample MGYA00580586_ERZ772874 | MGnify/ENA primary metagenome ERZ772874 (study PRJEB29015, sample SAMEA2737952) | human oral metagenome | biome: human oral; feature: human-associated habitat; material: dental | place: China | collected 2154 ... | reverse complement strand
GTTACCAATTAATTCACCTACTGTTACGTGCATCTGTTACTCCTTTCTACTCTTCTCCATCATTTATCTTATTTCCTAAGTACATAGAAGACAACATGGTAAACACATAGGCTTGGATGCAGGAAATAAAGACAGAAAAGGCTGTCCAAGCCAAGTTAGCACCAAAAGCAACTGGATACCAATATAGAGCTTGATGAGATAGAGTGATTAGCAAACTAGCCATCACTTCTCCAGCAAAGATATTTCCGAACACCCGCAAGGCAAGTGATAAAAAGTTGGTAAACTCTTCTAAGATATTCATGGGAGTCATAAAGCCAGGTGTGATATAGGCTTTTAGATATTTTTTAATCCCACGGCGACGAATCCCTTCAATATGGGTCATCAGGATAATTCCAAATGACAAAGCCAAGTCAAACTGGAGATTTGCAGTTGGCGATGTCCAAAGGTTTGTCCCATCTGTAGTTTGAAGTTTCGCCATCAAACCGAGGTTATTTGCCAGTACCATAAATAGAAATAGACAAAGGAAAAAGAGCGAGTAGTCTTTCATGTAGCTTTTACCAATGTTAGGTTCTGTAAATCCAATAACGAAGTCATAGAAATACTCAAGTACATTTTGCTTTCCTTTGGGTTTCAAAGTCATATTGCGACTTGCCCAATAGATAAAGCCAAAAACAACTCCCACAATCAACAAGGTCATGGCTAACATGGTTAAATCAAAGGTAACAGGACCAATATTGATGGTTGGATTGATACTTTCTTCCATCTAAAATCCTCCCTTTTCCATTTTATACTTCTCTTTATTTGATGATAAATGAAAAGACGAGGGTAACCAAGAACGTTCCTTCGATAAAGGCAATCCCCATGATCATTAAGCTACGTAATTGTGGGATGATGTCTGGTTGGCGAGCTGCTGATTTGAACAAACCGTTCATCAACATACCTTCTGCAAGAGATACACCCATACAGGCAAGACAAAGACCGAAAAATGTTAAATTCATGATAAATTCTCCTTTTTTATTTAAATTTACTTACTTAGTTTAGTCCTAAAATTTTGATTTGTCAACTTTTTACTTACGTTGAAAGCGTTTCATATGATTTATTTCTAATTTTACTATTTTTAGTACGATTATATAGAAATTTTTAACCTGTTTCCATAAGAAATTCCATATTTTTACTAAGGTTTCTGAAGCGAAATAAAAGACCCAAGCTTAAAAACTTGGATCTATTTCTGTCTATTTGAAATAAAGTGAATGATGTTGTTTGCAACTGGGATTGAATGGAACTCTGCAATAAGGACAGGCTGCCTGTGCTTGGTATTCTTGATAGGTCATTATCTTCTTACAAGCCCCACATAAGATTGGTTTATCCTTAGAAAGTTTTAGGGGGTAGGGCGAAAACACATGTGTCTCCATAGCATTGTGACATTGATAGCATGCGTAGTATTTCTTGCATTCATAACACTGGAGTGAAACAATATCCTTTTCACTATGATAATGAACACATCTGCTTTCATCATCTACCAATAAACCTTGAGCTTGAATCATTCACTTTTCCTTATCTAGGCACGAACTGTGACACTTGTCCCGTCTTCCTTATAGAGGTTGATAAGCCCTTCCTTCAGAGCACGGACCATATCACCTGCTTGTACAGGCTGTGGAACCTTGATCGTCAAGAGTTCCATTGGATTTGGAGCGCGATCGATTTTATTTCCCTTGGCATCGTGAAGATCCTCGATATAGGTTTCAAAATGACGGAAACCTGGTCCGTAAAACTCAACTTGATCGCCTTCGTTGATTACATTCCGTTGACGAATGGTTGCTGTCTGGGTAGCATCATCATAAGAAACGACTTCAGCAACAAACTTGTACTCAGGGATCTTACGACGCGCACCAAACAATTGTTCATTTTCTGTAGGTGTACCATAGTAGAAACCTGTTGCCAATTCACGCTGGGCAACCTTCCACATCTCATCTACCAAGTCTTGTTTGATGGCTTCAAACTTTTCAGGGCTTTCGAGATAAGCATCGACAGCCGCCTTGTAACAGTTGGTTACAGTCGAAACATAGTGAATAGACTTCATACGACCTTCGATCTTGAGACTGTCTACACCATTTTCAATCATATCTGGGATATGGTCAATCATAGACATATCAACGGCTGACATCGAAAATTCTTCTGGGATCTCACCCTTAAGGCTCTTACGTTCTTTACCAAATGGCATATCGTAAAGGTCGTACTTCCAACGGCAAGACTGAGAACATCCACCACGGTTAGCATCACGCATACTCATGTGGTTTGAAAGCGTACAGCGACCTGAGTAAGAAATACACATGGCTCCATGGACAAAGGCTTCAATTTCTACATCAGTACGTTTGCGAATCTCTGCCAATTCTTCCATTGAAACTTCACGTGCCAAGACCACACGGGTCAACCCAAGCTCTTTCCAGAACTCTAGAGTTTCATAGTTGGTCGCACTAGCTTGAGTAGAGAGGTGGATTTCAAGACCTGGTGCTTCAGTTGCTGCAATCATGATCAAGGCTGGATCTGATACGATTACGGCCGCAATCCCGATGTCACGCAACTTACGGAACCATTCTCCAGCACCGGCTTCATTTCCTTCGTGCATGACCATATTGGCAGCTACATAAACCTTTGCACCGTATTTGGCAGCGAACTGGACACCTTCTTCCATCTGTTCAAAAGTAAAGTTTCCTGCACGGCTACGAAGACCATAGGCTTGCCCACCGATAAAGACGGCATCTGCACCATATTGAACAGCTACTTTCAGCTTTTCTAAAGTCCCAGCAGGTGATAAAACCTCAGGACGTTTTAATGTTTTTGTCATTTTTTCTCCTATTTGCAATATAAAAGTTTGACGTTTTTCCTTCCCATTTTATAGTAAATAATGGATAAAATCAAGCCTAGACAGATTGTTTTGACAATTCTAATCTTTTCTAAAAGAAAAACTAGTCTTAAAAGACTAGTTATTTTCAAGATAAAATTCAAAGCGTTCACCGACGTATTGACTCTTGACATATTCGAAAGCTGTCCCATCATCCAGATAGGAAACCTGAGTCAAGGCCAGAATCGCATGTCCCTCTTCGATTTCTAGGTAACGAGCAATTTTTTCCTTCGCTAATCTCGCATAAATGGTCTGTTGGGATTTGCCAATCCGGTAACCATGTTCCTGCAAGGTTTGAAAGAAATGACTGGTTACTTCTTCTTTTTTGAAGTTCTTAATAAATTTCTCAGGAATAGATGCGACTTCATAGACTAGCGGTACTTGGTCAGCATAACGCACCCGCTCCATGCGGATAATATTCTCTGTCGGAGTAATCCCCAGCTTTGCGACCTCTTGCTCATTTGGAATAGTTCTTCTGTAAGAAATGAGTTGGCTAGAAGGAACTTTGCCCTGAGATTTGACAATCTCCGTAAAACTAGTCGTTCCCCGCATTTTTTCTTGGACACGAGTGCTAGAGACAAAAGTCCCACTTCCTACACGACGCTCTAAAACACCTTCCTCAACCAAGAGAGAGATGGCTTGTCGCAAGGTCATCCGACTAACCTGAAACTGGTCAGCCAAGTCTCGTTCACTCGGAAGTCTTTCTCCGATTTTCCAACGATGCTCATCTATATCTTTTTTTATCTGGTCATGTATTTTCATATAAGCTGGTAACATGCTTTTCACTTCTTTTCTATATTTTCTCTATTGTACCGTATTTAATTAGAAAAAGTCAAACTTTGCCTTGTTTAGTTGGTAATTCGCCCCTATTTGTGATAGAATATTGAAAAAGATATTTCTTTTGAGAAAGGAAAAAGATGAGCAACATTTCAACTGATTTGCAAGATGTCGAAAAAATCATCGTACTGGACTATGGTAGCCAATACAACCAGCTAATTTCACGCCGTATCCGTGAAATTGGTGTTTTTTCAGAGCTAAAAAGCCATAAAATTTCAGCTGCAGAGGTTCGTGCCATTAACCCTGTAGGGATCATTCTCTCAGGTGGACCAAACTCTGTTTATGAAGAGGGTTCATTTGATATTGACCCAGAAATTTTTGAACTTGGCATTCCAATTTTGGGAATCTGCTACGGTATGCAACTTTTAACTCATAAACTTGGAGGAAAAGTTGTCCCTGCAGGTCATGCTGGTAACCGTGAGTATGGCCAATCACCACTTACCCATACCACTTCTGCCCTCTTTGAAGGGACTCCTGAAGAACAGATTGTTTTGATGAGTCATGGCGATGCTGTAACAGAAATTCCTGCTGATTTTGTTCGTACTGGAACTTCTGCTGACTGTCCTTATGCAGCTATTGAAAACCCAGAAAAGCACATCTATGGTATCCAATTCCACCCAGAAGTGCGCCATTCTGTATATGGGAATGATATCCTTCGCAACTTTGCCCTCAACATCTGTAAGGCTAAAGGCGATTGGTCAATGGACAACTTCATCGATATGCAGATCAAGAAAATCCGTGAAACAGTCGGTGATAAACGTGTCCTTCTCGGTCTATCTGGTGGTGTTGACTCTTCTGTCGTTGGCGTTCTTCTCCAGAAAGCAATCGGCGATCAATTGATCTGTATCTTTGTAGACCACGGTCTTCTTCGTAAAGGGGAAGCAGACCAAGTTATGGAGATGCTTGGTGGTAAGTTTGGTTTGAATATCGTCAAAGCAGACGCTGCGAAACGTTTCCTTGATAAACTTGCTGGTGTTTCTGATCCAGAGCAAAAACGAAAGATTATCGGTAACGAATTTGTTTATGTTTTTGATGACGAAGCAAGCAAGCTCAAAGATGTGAAATTCCTTGCTCAAGGAACTCTTTATACTGACGTGATCGAGTCTGGAACTGATACAGCCCAAACCATCAAGTCACACCACAACGTGGGTGGTCTTCCAGAAGACATGCAATTTGAATTGATTGAACCATTGAACACTCTTTATAAAGACGAAGTTCGTGCCCTTGGTACAGAGCTTGGTATGCCAGATCACATCGTATGGCGCCAACCATTCCCAGGACCAGGACTTGCTATCCGTGTCATGGGTGAAATCACTGAAGAAAAACTAGAAACTGTTCGTGAGTCTGATGCTATCCTTCGTGAAGAAATCGCTAAAGCTGGTCTTGACCGCGATATCTGGCAATATTTCACTGTCAACACAGGCGTTCGTTCAGTAGGTGTTATGGGTGACGGTCGTACATATGACTACACCATTGCCATTCGCGCTATCACTTCTATCGATGGTATGACAGCTGACTTTGCCAAAATTCCTTGGGATGTCCTTCAAAAGATTTCTGTACGTATTGTAAATGAAGTGGATCACGTTAACCGTATCGTCTACGACATTACAAGTAAACCACCTGCAACTGTAGAGTGGGAATAGAGTTAATGAGTTAAAAAAAGCCTAGAAATCAATATTTCTAAGGCTTTTTATTTTGCTTTAACAACAATTTAACAACAAAAACTATTTTTCAGTATTTAAACCTAATATCATTTTAACCTTTTTGGTACTTTCTATATACATACCTTTCTTAGACTTGCTAACAATTCTAGCATAATCTGTATTATCCTCACACAATTCATAAACACGGTAAAAATCATTTTTATATTCAAACTCACAGATAACATTTTCTTTTTTCATTATATTGCTCCCTTGTATATGAATTATAACTAATAATACGGTAAACTTCAATAGTTTACCGTAGGAATCTAAAGTTTAATCGGACAGACTTCGCTAGTCAGACAAAACTTTAGATTGAAAATTTTTAGTATGCTGATTGCCATTAAATTTACTTTTTCTGATATTATTGTCGCTCACCACTACTTTCCCAGTCATTCTAGTAGCAACTTCTTTCATTGCATTCGGTCTTAAATGAGAGTACGTTCCAAGTGTGGTCTTAATATCAGCATGTCCTAGACGATTTTGCATTTCTAAATCATTCATTCCTAGAGAGAGCATAAAACTAGCATGAGAGTGCCTTAAATCATGAATTCTTATTGATTTTATTTTTGCGTAATCACTATGAGAATTCAGAACACGTTTAAGAGTTGATTTTACCAATGGACTATCTGCTATGGAAAACACAAATTTACATTCCCCTATTTGAGATTGTGCTTTCTTCCAATATTTCAAATGTTCTAATGTATCATCATCGAGATACAAAAGCCTTACACCTGATATAGATTTTGTATCAGTAAGATACCACTCTTTTTGATTTTTATAATACATTGAACAATCTATTAAAACTGTACCTTTTTCAAAATCAATTTTAGACCATTCAATAGCTTGTAATTCACTTGTCCTAACTCCAGTCATAAAGAAAAACCAAAATGTAGTAAAATACAATAATTCATAGATATTAGATTTATCAAATGTACTAATAAATAGCTGAAATTCTTCCACCGTCCAAAAATCAACTTTAGGACGGTCTTTCTTTACGTTTCCTACCGTTTTAGCAACATTATTTGACAACATACCTAGTTTAACTGCTAAATCAAAGACTTGTTGTAAAATTTGATGAACAGAACGAATATAATTATTAGATAATCCCTCTATAAACATTGAATTTTGCCATTGCTTAACATGAGGAGCTTGAATATCCGATAACTTCATATTCTCAAAATATAACAGTCTTTTAAATTTTGATTGTGTCATATCAAAAGTACGTTTTCTTACTTGGCTTTTATAGTCTGGTATAAAATAATCATCAAGAAACTTTTTAAAGGTCATTGTGCTATTAACGGTTATAGAACCTTTACCAAAGTCAGCAAGCATACGTAAGCGCCACTCTTGAGCTTCCTTTTGCGTTTTAAAGCCATTTTTAAACTTTTGTATCCTTTTACCAGTCTGAACATCAAATCCTAGAGAAACAGTCGCTCTATACGTCCCATTTCCCATAGGATAGATACTAGATATTTTAGGCATTTTCTTTTTCTTCCAAATCTACTAAACTGGCTTCATCTATTTTAACACCCAAGATTTCTTCTACCGTTTCAAGTGGTACACGTCCTAAACCTTTACTTTCATACCATGATAGACCTTGACTGGCTAATTTTGCTTTAGCCTGTTTTACTAACATCATAGCTTGCCAACTTGAAAATCCTAATTTCATTAAATCTTTTTTTACAACAAACATACTTTTTTCCCTTTCTTTATGTTATAATTATTTTGGTTTTTTATTTTGATGTGTGATTGATTTTCACGCATCTTTTTTTTGCATCTATTCCATAAATTCCTATCATTCAGGAACATATAGATGTTATCTATTTCTCGCCTTACTGGTATACACTTCCCAAAGCGTACTATACGAAAATCAGTATCTAACCGTTCATCAAAGAACATCACAATTTTTTTAGCCATTTGTCACGTCCTTTGCTTTTTTAGGTAATATTCTAGGATAGATACAATCTTCAAGCAATTTACGAATAAAATCGTCTTTATCTTGCGAACAAAACAAATCTTCATAGTCAAAGTTCAAAACGACGCTAGAACCATCAGGACGTTGGAAATGCCCATTTTCTCTATTCTCTCGAACTTCTGAAACACTATAAAACCTTTCTTCCATTCAATGCTTTCTAGCGATTTCAGAAGAGTAATTGACCCTTCTTAAATACTGGTTTATATCTTCTTCCTGAATTTGTCCGAAAAATTGTTTAGGAGACATATAAGCCGACATAATAACCAATCTTGGAACTACTAGCTTATTTCGATAGCGTGCCGACATTCTAGCCGAGTTGATTGGATCGAATAACTTCAACCAATCCGCAGGAGCTAGGCTATCCTCTCGCAAGTCATCTAAAATAAGGATTTCCTCTCCTGAGTAATTGTCAAATGGATTTTTTGAGCTTGCAGAATATGAGCCACCTCTTAAACCTGCATTTTCAAGCGCTCCTTGCACCTCTAAAGCAATGTCTCTAGCAAGTGTAGACTTACCAATCCCAGGCTTCCCTTGGATATATAGGACAGTCAAATCATACTCCCCATTTTGCAAGGCTTCCAAGCGTAGAACACTTTCACGTTCTCCGAAAATATCAAAGCCCTCAAGGAATTTCTGACGATTGTTTGCCATCAGATAATACAAATTATCGTCTTTCATAATATCAAAATATGTAAGTTCTCCCTTGTAAACTTTAGACAATACCAAATCTAAACTTTCATCAGATTTCTCACGCTTTTTCGTGGCTGCATACTTCTCAAAATCTTCTTTATTCTGATTGATAAAGGTTTCATAATCAAGCGTATCAAATGTTTCCACATCACTAGCAGGATACTGATATTTATCTTTATCCTTGGCATGGATAAGATAAGCTAAAGCGTTGATACGTGTTAGGTGTCTTCCTCCTCTTGATTTTGGAGTTTCTACACGTTCTTTTTCTACTCCAAGAGCCAAGGCAACTTTTGACAAATCCATTCTTCTTGGGAAATCAATATATCCGTGAATATGAGGTTCAACCAATTTTGTCCCAAAGGAAATATCTTTATCATGGACGATAAAAGCGACTTCCACAAATTCCTCTTCTTCAACTAATTCACGGATACGGTCAAAGATTAATCTGAAAATCTTTTCTTTATTCTCTTCCCAATTTTCAAGTAATTTCTTATCTGATACAGCCCAATCCCAAAAATCTGGTTTCAGTTGTTGCTCAAATAAGAAACGTCTGTTTCTAATTCTTTTAGTCATTCTTTCTCCTTTTCAATTTATGAAAGGTTTTTGCATATTTTTTCTATATTTTCGTTTTTTTATTCTTTTGTTTTGGGCATATGCTTCATTTTTTCGAGCATAAGCCCATACATAAGCCCATGCATAAACCCAAGAAAAACCCCTTAATTTTTGGCATTTTTGTTTCCCTAACACTACGCTGACACCTTCGGTACTGTCCACGGAAAGCTTGCCAATCAAGGGATTACCCTTGGTTTGCACCATTCTATCGTCAAGTCCTAGAATGGCGCCCGCGCATAGGTTTTGGGCATATGGGCATATGCTTCCTCAAAAAACTCTTGTGACTAAAATTTCTGCATATTTAGGTAGCTTGGTTGCATTGCCCTATCGGAACAAGTCAGCCAACTAGTGCCCGCTGATACCCGCAACCGCGCAGGGCAAAAGCCCCTTTTGCGGTTGCTATCAGCTACTAGTTAGCTCACTTGTAAACCGACAGGAGCAAGGCGGCCAGCTCCCATCATATACAGAAATTTTAGACCTACATAACAAGTTTTAGCCCAGAGGCTACTAGTTTGACGGCTTTATATCCTGCATTTCTACCCTCAACCCAGTCCGCTTTGACCTGCACATCTAGCAACTCAACGAATAGAGAGCCACCAAACTCAATGGTTTCTTCAATTTCCTCGAAACTGCCATGAACTTCAATCTTGATGGACTTAACGTCCTCTTGGTCAATTAACCCATCATTTACGGCTTTAGCGGTTCGCTCATCAATTCCCTCTAAAATATAATGGCTTAAAATGTCCGTCTGTTTACCGTCTTTGAACTTCTTACTTGGTCGAGCTTTGGAAAAATCTACTTGAATTTTCTTAGGAATATCAAATTGAGAGCTTTCAAGAGCTACTTCTTTAAGTGAAAGCGGTGATGTTAGTTTAATTTTTTTGTTTGCCATTTTTTATATTTCCTTTTCTATTTTTTCAATTTTGAGAAGAACCCTTTTGCCTGTTTTTCTTCCAAGGCTTCAAGTCGTTCTTCTAGCTTTTTTAATGTTTTTAAATCCATTTCTAATGAAATCAGTTTAAAATTCACATCTTTATTCTTTATTTTTTGATTTTCTTGAAATTTTTTTAACTCAGCCACGTCTTGTTTAAGTGCCCTTTCTTCGGCACTTTTTAGATCACCCCATACAGCAGTTACAGCTTCAGTCATATTTTTTGTTTCATCAATTCGCTTAGAAAGTTTGATAAACTTTTCAAATTCTTCTTCAGTAAATTGATAATGGTCTTTTACGTGCTTATGTGTGACCTTTATTTTGACTTTCTTAAACTCGTAACCTGATAAGCGTTCAATACTTATCCGCCATTTTTTAACAGCACTATAGGACTTGCCAGTGGCTTCCATGATGTCTTCATACTCGTAATAATCTTTATAGGCCATCTCCTTTCCTCTTTTCCGTATATATGATATAATTTAGATAGATTTATTTTATTGAGTCTTTGAAGATTTCTTCTTCAAAGACTTTTTTATACAATCATAAACAGTTACCCCCAATTCTTGCCAAACATAGCATAGTTTGGTATAATTTGTTTAGTTCTTTTTAAGAACAAAACCATTGTACCATTTAGGAACATTTCTTGTCAATAGAAAAGTTCTTTTTAAGAACAAAGGAGACGATATGACATCATTTTCAGAAAGATTAAAAGAATTACGTAAAAGAAATAACCTAACTCAACAAGAATTGGCTGATAAGGTTGGAACTAACAGGGTTAATGTAACAAAATGGGAAACAGGAAGAACCGAACCAACTCTCGAAAATATAGTAAAACTAGCAAAAATACTAGATACTACCACCGATGAACTTTTAGGTAGAAAAATAAACTTTGGAGATACTATCTTAAGAAAAAAATATAAATATGATTTAAGTGTACTAAAAGAATCCAATATACAAACTCTTTATGATTTAAAAATAACATTAGCATTTGAATTATTAGATGAATCTTTAAGTCCAGTAAAACTTAAGGAAATACTAATGGAGAAAAATAAACTTGATAAAGAAGAAGAGTTAATTTTAGATACCTTACTAGCTGAAGCAAAAGAATTTGCTGATGATGTTAATGAATTTTACAAATTCAAAAAGTCTAATAAAAAATTTAAATGGCCTTGGCAAAAAAATAACAACAATTTAACAACAAAAGACTCAAATAATATCAAATAGTACTCATTGATTGTATTATCAATCACTATTAAATCAACTATCCTAAATAGTCAATATCTGACTTTTAGTGAGTGGGAATAGAGTTAATAAGTTAAAAAGTCCTAGAAATATTGATTTCTAGGACTTTTTTTCAATTTTGAAATTCGATGGTTTCAAGGTTATAGAAATCCCTCCCCCCCTACTTCTCTTTTTAAATCCTTAAAATCATGCTATAATATAATAAGTATAAGTCCAATAAACTGACCATAGAAGTCAGCGATAAAGATTTCTTACATCATCCGTAAGTGTTATTCTACTCTGATTCATACTATAATG
>ERZ772874.1728-NODE-1728-length-11190-cov-9.831971_pt1 | contig 11190 bp, 9 predicted proteins | sample MGYA00580586_ERZ772874 | MGnify/ENA primary metagenome ERZ772874 (study PRJEB29015, sample SAMEA2737952) | human oral metagenome | biome: human oral; feature: human-associated habitat; material: dental | place: China | collected 2154 ... | reverse complement strand
GTTTGACTTTGGTAATGACGGCCCGATCAAAGGCTTTGCGGCGCTTGAATAAGCTCGGCGCCGGTGACTATTACGACAGGTGCTGGTGTAGGGCTGGTGGCTTGACTGGTGTATAATGCTATGTAGTGAATAACTCTAAGTAACTATATTGATATGCCTAGTCAGATAAGTGATAATGCTGTAGAAGCCAGAAGCCAGAAGCCAGAAGCCAGAAGCCAGCTTCGCTCAGTCTGCCGTTAGCTCGTAAGGTTAAGCGAGCTAGCCCGGCGCATTCATCATCAAGCCGAACCAAGACTAAGCCTAAGCAAAAGCCCGCCGATGAATTATCGGCGGGCTTGGGTGTGGCCGAGGCTAGCAGTGCTAAGTCAAAGACTCAGGATAAATCCAAATCTAAATCCAAACCTAAGTCCGATCATAACTCGGCACAAGTAGAATCCCAGCCTCAAAGTCAAGCCAAGCCTAAGACTAAACTCAAGTCAGGAACCGGCTCGACGGTCGGGAGGCTAATCAAGTCAAAACGCCGAGTGAAAGACTTCGGCGAAGTCTTCACGCCCGAGTCTATCGTGCAGCAGATGTGCGATCTCTGCGAGCCGGATATTTCCGCCATAGACAAAAAGATTTTTGAGCCGACCTGTGGTAATGGTAATTTCCTGATAGAGATCTTGCGGCGTAAGTTGCGGAGAATTAGACAAGTAGACAATCCTTGTTTCGACCTAGAGGTGATCTGGGCGCTGTCAAATATCTATGGGGTTGATATCCAGCCGGATAATGTACAAGAAGCCCGCCAACGATTAGAGAGCGTTGTACTGGATTTTATTGCTAAATATCAAGATTCTACTCTCACCCGTCCTACTATTACTGCCGTCCTTAACGTCACCATTATTGTTGGTGACACCCTGCGAGATAAAGACGAGCTATACTTCTACGACTTTCAGCCTATCTTCGCTACAAACAGCTTTGAGATCAGCAAGTACTCACTCAGAGATATCGAACGGGATTATGCCAACAGTTGTCGGGCTGACCTGTCGGATCTAAGGGGTGGCGTCAACCAGCTATTCACGTCATCTGGCCAGCCAAAGAGTGTATCTCGGCTACCCCGCTCTCCCAGACACAACTCGCAACTAGTCTTAATTGGAAAGGCGGCTAAATGAGTGACGATAAACGGACGATCAAGACGACCAGGTTGGTCTATCCGCAGATCTATGCTTATACCCTGCCCGAGCGAGTGCAGAATACGGGCTGGCAAAAGATTGGCTACACCGATCAGGCGGACGTCCGTAAAAGGATAGAACAGCAAGTACACACCGCCGGTGTCAACGAGAGGTACGAGCTGCTCTGGAGTGCTCCGGCCTTCTATCTGCCTCATGAACGACACGAGGACTTTAAGGATTATGAGCTGCATCGCTACCTGGTTAGAAATAATATTGAGCGCAGCACTGACGATCAGCTGGGGCGGGAGTGGTTTTACTTTGATGGTACGCCCGAACGCTCAAAGCAGCTCTTCGACCAATTCATCAAGCGAGCTACACCGACTGCCCCGTCGGATAAAGTGCCCTATACCTTGCGTCGAGAGCAGGCCCAGGCTGTAGAGCAGACACTGGGATATGCTCGGGAGAATCAGACGACCGACTTTACTGCGCCTAACCCTCGGGCGCAGTATCTCTGGAATGCCAAACCTCGTTTCGGCAAGACTCTGACGACTTATGATCTGATAAAGCGGCTTGGTGCTAGGAACGTGCTGATCGTAACTAACCGTCCGGCGATTGCCGATTCGTGGTACAGCGATTACCGACGATTTGTCGAGGGCTACTATTTTATTTCTGAGACCGGTCTGATCAGAGACGAGGCGATGACTCGTGCAGAGTATCTCGAAATCATGGACCAGGATAAGAAGCAAATCACCTTTCTCAGCTTGCAGGATCTCAAGGGCGCCAGGGCCTTTGGCGGTAAGTATGACAAGCTGGAATGGATCGCTGATTTAGGCTGGGACCTGCTAGTGATTGATGAAGCGCATGAGGGCGTGGATACTCGCAAGACAGACAAAGCTTTCGAGCGGATTAAGCGTCGCTTTACCTTACACTTATCCGGTACACCATTCAAAGCGCTGGCAGACAATAAGTTCGCCAGCGACCAGATTTTTAACTGGTCGTATCTGGACGAGCAAAAGGCTAAGGAGACAGAATTAGCGGCCGATAATGAAGCTGGTGCTCATACCGACATGCCGGATCTACGTCTTTTTAACTATAAGATATCAGAGGCAACGGTAGACACTATCAACGAGGGAGTGGAGATCAATGGCAAGCGAGTCGCTCCGGCGTCTGACCTGAATGAGTTCTTCCGGGTGGGTAGTGACGGTAAGTTTATCTACGAGGCGGAGGTTCGACATTTTCTTGACCTACTTACTACTAATGAAAAGTACCCCTTCTCTACCCCGGAGCTGAGAAATGAGCTGAAGCACACCTTCTGGCTGGTCGGTAATCGGGTCAACTCGGCTAAAGCGATGGAAAAGCTCTTGCGCCAGCACCCTGTCTTTAGCCAATACAAGATCGTACTAGCAGCCGGCGACGGTAAAAGCCTGTCTGATGACGACGAAGTGACTGAGGAGATGCAAGATACCGCCCGAAACGAACGCTCGATTGAGAAGGTCAGACAAGCTATTGCCAAGCATGACAAGACCATTACCCTGTCAGTCGGACAGCTGACTACCGGCGTAACAATCAAGGAGTGGTCGGCGGTGCTAATGCTCTCGGATATCAAGCAGGAGACGCTCTACACTCAAGCGATTTTTCGGGCGCAGAACCCGTATCAATATGTCGATGTTCAGGGCGAGCTGCATCGTAAACAGTCTGCTTATGTCTTCGACTTCTCGCTGGCTCGGGTGCTTGAGGTCTACGACAAGTTTGCTAATTCGCTTAACGAAGTGGGTGCGACCGGCAAGATTACTGAGGCTTGCCGTCGTGAGAATGTCGGACAATTGCTTAATTTCTTCCCTGTAATATCAGAGGATGATGAAGGTAGGATGGTTGAGCTAAGCGCCGGCGATGTACTGACCTTGCCAAAAGCTCGGATGGCGGTAGATGTGGTCAAGCACCGCTTCATCACCAATCTGCTCTTCAAGGATATCGGCGTAGTCTACAATATCCCCGCTGAAGTGATGCGCCTAGCTAACAAGCTGAGCAATACCACCGATACGGGTAAGGTTGCTAATAAGAACCGAGAGGATGTCAGACCTGATCCGGATAGAGGCGAGCGTACTCGGCGACGCATTGATCTCAACCGTCGGGCAATCTTTGGCGAGAAGATATATGGCGAACAGCTGGAGCAGATTTTAGACGATGCTCGACAATCCACTCCGGACGATTTCGGGCGAACATTTACCGACAAGGTGATGGACGGAGCGGTCGAGCCATTGATTAGCAAGTGGATCGACACTTACAGCCCGAGTAAGACCGATCAGGCTGGGATTCGTCAGAGCTACACTAGTAAGATTAAGCAAGTGGCGCAAGAGTACTCCAGATCAGATCAGGCTCCGGCGGACACCAAACGCTTAGTCGAGGCGACGGCGGATATCATCGAGAATGACCTACCTCGTGATATGGTTGACGAGCGGGAGGAGGCTGAGTACGAGCGAGAGGAGAAATCTGACTTGGATATCATTCGGAGCAAGCTTCGCACTTTTACTAGAGCTATCCCCAGCTTCGTTATGGCGTCCAGCCACCCTAGTGAACTGAATATCGACAATATTGAGACAGTGGTAAATGATGACGACTTCAGCAGTTTCTTTACCGATAAAGAGGTACTAGCTAGGGGCGAAAAGTTTACCAAGGATGACTTTCGTGTCCTGCGAGATGGTGGCGACTATGAAGAGAACGGCGTGACTAAGCACTTTGACGGTTTCTTTGACAAATATGTCTTTAACGCCTCTATCCAAGAGTTCGCTAAGAAGCGTCGTGATCTGGCTGACTACTTGCGGGTCGATCGGCGAGAAGATATCTTTAGTTATATCCCACCCCAGCGGAGTAATCAGATCTTCACACCCAGACGGGTGGTTAATCAGATGCTTGATATCCTTGAGCAGTATAATCCGGGTATATTCAGCGACCCTGCCCTGACTTTCTGTGACCTGTACGTCAAGAGTGGACTGTACTTGGCTGAGACTGCTAAGCGCCTATTCAAGGGGCTGGTGAACGCCATCCCTGATGAAAACGCCAGGATCAGGCACATCTTTGAGAGGCAACTATACGGCTTCGCTCCGACCCGAATCATCGCCGACATCGCTCGGAATTATGTCTATGGTAGCTACCCCGTCTCTAGTGACAATCTAGTACAACGTGATCTGACTGACGACTTTAAGAAAGGAGAAAACTTAGATATGAAATTTGATGTTGTGATTGGAAATCCGCCGTACCAAGGAGATAATCATCAGCAGCTATATCCTGATTTTTATCTACAGGCACGCAAATGCGCTAATCAAGCTTGTATGATATTCCCCACCGGTTGGCAAGAGCCAAAAACGGCTAATGGTTTAGGTAAACTAAATAAAGAAGATATCAAACACGACAAACAGATAGTTGCTATTGATAACCGACAGAATATATTTCCTGATGTAGGTGGTGCCGAGTGGACGAACATTGTCTTGTGGAAACGATTCTATAATAATGGTCTTGATGGTAAACAAAGGATTCTGACTAATGGGGAGAATCCGCAAGATATTAGGCTACTAATTAATAAATCAGACAAAGAAAAGCCAGAAGAAATTATGGAAATGGCAAGAATTGTTAGTGGCTCTTTTGGCTTCAAATCAATGCAAACGATAACGTCGGTCCTCAAGCCGTATGGCTTACGCACCGACGTTATCAGAGACCCTCAAAAATATGGACTACCTGAGATTTTTGATAAGAAAATGAACGATGACGATATGGTGTTGTATGGTGATAGACGGAAGAAATACTATATTGCCAAGGATTATCCATTACCTAGAACTAGCGTGGCATTTGATAAGTATAAAGTTTTATATACTTACGCCTGGGGTGGTATGGATGGAAAGTACCTAGGAGGGAGTTACTCCGACATCATTATTGCCGAGCCATTCGAAATCTGTACAGAGACCTATCAGGAGCAAGGGGCTTATAGCACTAAGGATGAAGCTCGAAAGCATGCCAAATATATACTGACTAGGTTTGCTCGAGCGCTGCTCTATATGAATAAGCACTCTCGCCACTCGACTACTGCATGGGGTGCTGTGCCTATCCAAAGTTTTACGGAGTCTTGGTGGAGTCAGTCGATCGCTGATATCGACAAGAGACTGATGGAGAAATATAATATACCCAGCAACATTCAGAAGTTCGTTTTTGAGAATATTCAAGAGCGAGATGAAAATAATATAATTAATCTGTAGGGGTATGTGTGTAAAAGGAATCTGCTTTATTAAGGAAAAGTGAAAGAGGTGGAATAGTCGTATATAGTACGATCTTATGCTAAGTAGGCTATTGGCAAATGAGGTACAATACAGAGGTGATTGGAATTGAATATCTAAGTGCGTTTACTCGCAAGTCATACAAGAATTATGCAAATAAAGAAGCACCATTTACCAAGAGGAATGTTATCTTTGGATATAATGGGCAGGGCAAAAGCTCTTTGGCTGAGGAAATTGTTCAACAACTTCAGGGTAAGGGCTACGATGATGAGAATATTAGATTTTTCAACAAAGATTACGTCAGGAGATCTCTTTTAGTAGAGGATTCGGATGATAAGTTGCGTGGCGTAAAGATATCAATAAGCAAAGAGCGAGTGACTATGGAGAAGAAAATAGAAGATCTCTCTGCGCAGATGATAGATTTAAACAAGGACAGGATTTGGATAAGAGACGAGCGTAAAAGACTGAAAGACTATATTGACAATATACTGGATAAGAAAAGATGTACTAACACAGGAATCAAAGTAAAACAAGACAAGAAGCTTGTGCCAACGGAAATATATATGGATGATTGTATAGACATAGATGATGTTCTGCGACTGTATGACAACAATCTTAAGGAGGCTAAAGAGATACAGCCTGACGTATCTAAACTACGGGATATTACCGGTGACAGAAATTATCAATCAGAAAAAGATGCTATTACTAGCTTCAGAATACCGAAGGTGAATGCTATTGATATAAATAACGACAGTTTTGATAAGATCAAAAGTATACTTTGTGAACCATATCAAGAGAGTGTCGTTCCAAGAAATGACATTATCTCTTGGATCAAAGAAGGCTTAAGGTGTCATGACAGGAATGCAAGTGAGTGTCTGTTCTGCTCAAGTAAGAATATTAGCGTCAAGGAAATAGAGGAACGACTGCGTAGATATGAAGAAGATAAAAGACAACAGGATACAGAGTTTTTGCAAAGTATTGTTAATAAGCTATCAGATACGCTTGCCTCTCTTGAAGAAGTTACAAAAAGAAAAGATTTGCTAGAGGATAAGCTCGGAAAGCATAGCGTCGATGATGCGATAAACTTTGTGGAAGATGAAATTAAGTTGAGAGAGCTTAAGAAACGAATAACAAGCAAGATAGAGCACATGGACTCATCTGTTGCCTTATCTGATGAAGAGATTAAGTCAGTTGATGATGCGGTAGTTAATTTGAGTCGAATAAATGGCACGCTAGAGCAGCTAAAGACGGATAAAATTAGCAATCTAACAAAAGAGGAGGCCAAGCAGAGTGTCTTGGTTAACGCCGCAGTTAAGATGGTTCTTGATGAAGATCAGCTTTTTCAAAAAAGACTTAATGAGCTAAGAAACCTCGAGAAAGAGGTCTTGATGAAAGGTGAAGAAAATAAAAAGATACAGAAGCAAGTTGACGAACTAAGATCTCAGCTGTCTAGCTACGGAGGCTTTATGGATTACCTCAACCCAATACTCAGTGAACTTGGAGTGGGCTTTATGCTTGCTCAGGATCCAAGCGATGAGAAGCTGTATTATTTGAAGAGCTCTATGGAGAATGGTGATCAGCTCACGGTGGCGGATATAAGCGAGGGTGAGAAAAATATGTTAGCACTGCTCTTCTTCTATTATGAGCTATTTGACGATCCCAATCAAAGCGAAATAAAATCGAATGTTAAGATCATTGTTATTGATGACCCTATTTCGAGCTTGGATGATAATAATAGAACGCATATTATTGAAGTGATAAAATCTATTTTGCAGAAAGGGACGGATCAGACGTTTGTATTTACTCACTCGTGGGATGATTTTTGTGACATAACCTATAAGTATCGAAATCAAAAAGAAAGTGACTGCTCATTCTATGAAGTAGTTAAGGACAGCAGCAGCAGGTTGGTTAAAATTAAATCTAACATACTGCCCTACGATAAACTTTTTGGAGAGATTTATGAGATATCTGAAATTAATACCAAAGAAAAGGAATTGGACGACTGTCAAAGATATCACTCTGCTAATAGTATGCGTCGTATATTTGAAGAATATATGAAGTTCAAAATAAAATCAGACTTCAGTCCCACCGTCAAAAGCAATGGTAAAATTACAGATTTCTACGAGAAGGTTACAGGAAAGAAAATAGGCATCAATTACAAATCTAGACTTGCTTCATTTTTGAGCTTTATAAATATTATGTCCCATCGTGCCGAGAGAACTGATAAAGAGGTGATTAAGAATGCTAAGTTCTTGATGGGCTTTATTAAAAAACTGATAATTATCATTATAGTCAGACTTTGAATGCAGCGGGTGTGAAAGGTCGCAAAAGTTGATGCATTTGTATTGGAGGTAAAACTATCTGAATGCTGCTATCGTTTATTATCTAGCTGGCGCAGAACACTGGAGCTCACCGAAGTGGGGACGACGGATAATGCTAAAGTACTATAAATAAGGAGTAGAATGACTAAGACCATCATTTGTAAAGACGTTTACGGTAATCAATACACCGTTCCCGTTGACGAGCTGAATATTCGCGTCGGCGTGTACGCAGTGATTATTGAGGATAATAAGATTCTTTTGACTCGGCAATGGGACGGCTATAGCTTGATTGGCGGCGGTGTCGAGAAAGGCGAAGCGATCGAGGAATCAATTGTCCGTGAAGTCAAGGAAGAGACTGGACTGACCATCATGCCGGATAAAATCATTCATCAGGCAACCACTTTCTTCAAGCGCAATGCCGAGGCGAAAGCTAATCAGTCAATTCAGCTGTACTTCACCCATAGTCAGCTGCACGGGCAAATCAATAACGACAACATAACCGACAGCGAGAAGACCTACACCAACGGCACGCCGGAGTGGATTGACCTGGATAAGATTGACGACATAAACTTCCGTCATAGCGTGAGTTTGGGGGCGATTTTGCGGGCGTATCGGGAGACTACTAATGGCAAATAAAGAACTAAGCTTTGGCTATGTTAAATCAGAAGGTATAGATGGTTCGTGCGAAGCAGAGGTACGTAAACAGATTGAACAACACGATCTGGAGCTACTCTGGACAAAAGATGTTTTTATGGACTACTTACGCCTTCGCGAACACCAGCCAATACTGTTTGACATTAAAGGAGATCTAAACGATATTTGGAAAATTCAAGGAGCGGCTCGTTTAATAGGTACAACAGTGAGAACTCTTGGTGTGATCGGTATCGATGCTGTAGATGCTTTAATAGACGTAAAGATGTCTATTCGTGATCAGTTTGCGCTACCGTGTGAGTTTGATCGCGAAAAGCAAGTAAGTTATCCAAATTATATGCATGCTGCAGACGATATGGAGCAAGTTGAGCAAGACATTAAAATATTAATACCTGAAAAGTTACCGCTTGCCCATCAATATAATGGTGTGCATAAATTAACAAAACGGGTCTGGTAGTAATCATCCAATAAATACGTAAGCAATACACCGTGATAAGGTTAACAGTCCGCTCTAGCTTTATTGTTATTGTATATACTTAAAATAAAACTATAATCAACATCCGCGCGTTGTTTCGCGGCAAGAGTATGTTCGTGATCTGAGAGAAGTCGCTTGTATTAACTCCATCATTTTATACGACCAGATCAATACATCTGGTCGCTCTTGATGTTATGATATAGAAAGGATTATCCATGGCAAAAATTAAAACGATTTACTTCATCACCTCCAATCACCAAAAGTTCACTAGCCTCCAGAAACTTCTTCACCCGATCGGTATTAATCTGCAGCAGCTCGACTATGATTTTGACGAGGGGCGGGGGCTGGATATTCAAATGATTGCCAAAAGTAAACTATCTCAGGCCAAGAAAGCTTTTCCAAACAAGCGCCTGATCGTTGATGATCGCGGCTTTTTCATCCCAGCGCTGAAAGGCTTTCCGGGGCCGTTCGTTAAATTGTTGCTGGATAGTTTTAGCTATCCCGGCATCATCAAGCTAATGCAAGGTGAAACTGATCGTAGAGCCATCTTTTCTTTTGCGGTTGGCTATTTTGACGGCGAAAAAGACCACATTTTCGTAGCCGATGAAGAGGGATTTATCATTGACGAGCCGCGTGGCGATAATCTCCATGGCTGGACGGAATTGCTATATATTTATGGACATCCGAGCTTTCCTGACCGCAGCTTGGCAGAGCTGAATGATGAGGAGTGGAAAGAGTACTTGGCGGCAATTGAGACGGTTGATGGGTTTGTGATGGTGAGGGATTATCTAGCAAAAACATAAGACACCCCAACACCAAAGAGACATAAACCGCCCAAAAGTAATGAGTATTTTTTGAGATGCGAGATGGAATGTCTCGCGCCTTTCCTATGTTTTGGTATTATATTCATATTACAACTAAAGAATTAGCCAATGTCAACTTACTAGCCGTACGCCATCAGCAGGGTATATAATAAGCCTATCAATAAATCATAAACAAAGGAATATATATGAATATCAAACCTCTAGACATAGTATCTATGATAGGTATTATTATCGTAGTATCAAGTAGCGCTATCTCTACATATATTGCCGTAAAAGCAAGCAAGAAGCAAAAAGCTCAGCAAGAAAAAGACACTAAACCTGAAAAGACAGAACCAAGCAGTCCCGCAGCAAGCACCAGCGAACTTCACGCCGAGCTGGACGATTTGAAGAAACGGGTCGCGGCGCTGGAGAAGAAGTAAGTAGATAATCTCGCCTCTTGCATCGTGAACCTGTTTCTCGAGATAGGAGATCTAGGCATGAGATTGTAATGTGTGAGCGAACCCAGTTCACTAACAGCGCTTCGCTCTGTCTGATATACTGAAAAGTAGTATGAAGATCTCCTTGTTTCAGCCTAACACTGCAATAAAACGCCAGGCAACTCAAGCATTTTTTGACAAAACAGAGGCAAAACCCCGCGAAGAGGGCGTTGACTTCTCGCTAGCGCTCATTATGGCTGGTGTGCCAGGCGCTGGTAAAACAGAGTATATTAGCTCGTTCATTGAAGAAAATGAAATATTCAAGCGTAACGCACTGAGGATTGACTTGGATGAAATCATCACTATTTTTGAAGAATATCAGCCTGAAGAAGACAGTAGATTTCGCAGTATCGGCAATAGGATTGTTGAGAATATTTTGGATCGTGCTTTTAAGGGCGGCTATAATTTTATACTAGACGGTACGTTTGCCGGCGCTAAAGCAATTGACAACGTGCGGCGCGCCATTCGTCATGGCTATCTTGTATATATCGTTGTGTTAATTGAGGATATTGAACAGGCTAAAGAATATACGCGCATTCGCAGAGAAAAAACCAAAAGAGAGATTAAGGATGAAGCATTCGACAAGACGGTAATAGGGATAAGGAAGAATCTTAAAATTATTCAAAGCGAGTTTGTCGAGAAAGGATTGCCGGTTGTAGTTGAATTTATCGAGAAGCGCTGGCAGGAAGGTACGGTTAGCTACAAGAGAAGTACGTGGCCTAACATTGATGCTTTATATGAAAAATGATAGAATAAACCATATGGATAAGCTTAGAAAGGCGGCAGAAATGAACCCTCTAAGAAATAGAATCAAAAAGCAAGCAGCGATAGCTCGCCAAGACAAAATGAAGAAAGCCCTTGAAGATCCGAAGAAGATTCGTGCTGCTGCTCAGGGTGCTATTAAGCGACAGCAGAAGCTAGCCAAGGCTGGATAGATAATTCCGCTCATTTCACATTCCCTTCACACATCCTTGCTACACTGACATAGAACCAAGAAAGGAGATCTATGTCATTTATACAACGTGCC
>ERZ772874.1720-NODE-1720-length-11217-cov-5.637789_pt1 | contig 11217 bp, 9 predicted proteins | sample MGYA00580586_ERZ772874 | MGnify/ENA primary metagenome ERZ772874 (study PRJEB29015, sample SAMEA2737952) | human oral metagenome | biome: human oral; feature: human-associated habitat; material: dental | place: China | collected 2154 ... | reverse complement strand
TGCCGATCGTCGCCTTCGCCGGGCGGCTCGGCGAAGGCGTGGAGGAGCTGTACAGCCACGGCTTCGTCGGCCTCGTGCCGATCGTCGCGGACGTGACCACCCTGGAGGAGGCGCTCGCGGGCGGACGCGAGGCCCTGGCCGACGCCGCCGAAAGGACGACGCGGCTCCTGCTGGCGGGCGCGGCTCGGATGCCGTGAGCGCTCACGGTCGATTCGCTGTGAACAGTGCCTTCTTGCATTAAAGCGACCAAAATTCGGTACATATATGCATTGTTCACGGCTTTGCGTCGTGACCGTGCATGCTTCCCGCCGCGGCGCCAGGGCTTTGACCCCTCGGAGCAGGGAGTGTAACCTGGGTCTCGTTAGGCAACCCTTACCGGCAGATGTCAGGGAGGCGCTCACGTGAGTGAAAATCGCGAGGCAAAGGCGCGAAGCAGCCTCGAAAAGGCGAGGGCGGGGCAGGCCGCCGTCAAGCGGCTGTCCCGCCCGGTCAGGGGGTGGATCGGCGTCGCACAGCTCCTCACGGTCGCATCGGCCGTGCTCGGCGTCGTGCCCTACATCGCCCTCGTCCGCCTGGGGGACCTTCTGCTGAGCGCCTACCGAACGGATTCGCCGGTCGACGCGGATCGGGCCCGCGGAGTCCTCATGCTCCTTCTGGCCGCATACGGCGCCCGGCTCGGCCTCTACTTCGTCGCGCTCCTCCTCACACACGCGGCAGACCTCAAAATGCGCGACGGCCTGCGCCGCTCGATCGTGGAGCGGCTTTCGCGCGCGCCTCTTGCGTGGTTCTCCGACAAGGGCTCGGGCGCTGTGCGCAAGGCGGTGCAGGACGACGCCTCGATGGTCCACACGGTCATAGCCCACGGCCCCGTCGACAAGGCGAACGCCCTCGTCTCGCCGCTCGCCCTGCTCGTGTACGTCTTCACGCTCGACTGGCGCCTGGGCCTGCTGTCCATATGCACGGTGCCGATGTACGGGCTCACCTACAGCCTGACATTGAGGGGCATGACGGAGAAGACGGCGGAAATGGACGGGAAACTCGAAAGGGTCTCCTCCACGATGGTCGAGTTCATCGCCGGAATCGCGGTGGTCAAGGCCTTCGGCAGGGTCGGCCATGCGCACGCGAACTACATAGAGCAGGCTGAGAAATTCGGAAAGTTCTACAGGGCCTGGGCGATGCCGCTCGTGACGACCGCGGCCCTGTCCCAAATGTGGATTTCGATTCCGGTGCTGCTGTTCGTCAATCTGGGAGGCGGCGCTTTGCTCATCGACGCCGGCGCCGTCGACGTCCCGCAGGCGCTCGCCGCCACGCTCATCGCGCTCGTCCTGCCGGGAACGATCATGACTGTCACAACGATCGTCTGGTCCTACCAGAGGGCGGGCGGCGCCGCCGTCCGACTGTGCGAGATGCTCGACGTCCCCGTGCTTCCGAGCGCCGAAAATCCGCGCAAGCCCGACGGGATCCGGGTGCGCGTCGACGACGTCGAATACTCTTACGGGCAGACCAAAGCGCTCAAGGGCGTCTCCCTCACCCTCGAGCCCGGGACGGTCACCGCGTTGCTCGGCCCGTCCGGCTCCGGCAAGAGCACTCTCGCCACGCTCATCGCCCGCTTCGACGACCCCGACTCCGGGTCGATATCCATCGGCGGCGTCGACCTGCGCGAGATGTCGCAGGAGACCCTTTTCTCCACGGTTTCCTTCGTGCTCCAAGACGCGCAGCTGCTTGAGGCGAGCGTGCGCGACAACATCGCCCTGGGCAAGCCGGACGCGAGCATCGAGGAGGTGCGCGAGGCCGCGAGGGTCGCAAGGATCGACGACGTCGTCATGGCGCTCCCGAGGGGGTATGACACCGTCATCGGCGGCGACACGGACCTTTCCGGAGGACAGGAGCAGCGGATCGCCATCGCGCGGGCCGTGCTGCTCGATACGCCCGTTCTCATTCTCGACGAGGCGACGGCGATGGCCGACCCCGAGTCAGAAGCCGAGATTCAACAGGCCTTGACCGCGCTGGCGAAGGGGAAAACGGTTCTTGTGATCGCCCACAGGCCGGGATCGATACGGGGCGCCGATCAGATCGTCGTCCTCGAAGGCGGCCGGGTGCGCGCCGCGGAAGGGAAGGAAGGAAAATGAGCGGCTCCCGGGCGTTTTTCTCCAGTTTCAGGCGGCTGATGGACCGCGAGTCCTGGGCGATGGTCACCCGCGCGCTCGTCATCGCCGCCGCGAGCGGGGCCCTGACCGGATTGGCGCTGCTCGCGCTTCTTCCGGCGTCGGTGGCCCTCGAATCGGGCGGCGCGGGCGGGTGGCTGGCCGTTCTCGCCTGCGTGGGCGCGGCCGCGGCGATCCTCGAGTTTATGCAGACCCGCACGGGGTACCGGGGCGCCCTCGGGTTCATGCGCACCCTTCACCACGCCGTGGGCGACAAGATCGCGACCTTGCCCCTGGGATGGTTCAAGGCGGACACGGCGGGAAGGCTCTCGCGCCTGGCCTCCCAGGAGCTCGTCAACCTCGCCGAGGCGACGGGCCATTTTCTGTACTCGATGTTCTCCAACGCGGCCTCCGTCATCGTCGTCTGGGTCGGCGCGTGGTTCTGGGATTGGCGCCTGGGCCTGCTCATGACTTTCGCCGCGCCGCTGCTCGCGCTGTTTTTGAACGTGGCCAGGCGGCTGACCGCGCGGGGGCACGCCTTGACCGAGCCGACCGAGGAGGAGCTCGCCTCCCGCATCGTCGAGTTCTCCCGCTGCCAGGGCGCTCTGAGGTCATGCAACGCCGCCTCTGCCGGGCTGGAAAATGCATTTTCAACGAACGCCAAAGCGGGCCGCGCCGCCATGCTGTGGTCGTCGTTGGGTCTGCTGCTGTCCGGAACGTTCACGCAGATCATCGTCACGTCGATGGTCTATCTCGTCGGCCTGCTGGCCATCGGAGGCGAGTTCCAGCCGCTGCAGGCGATCGCGACCATCGGCATGTGCCTGCGTTTCACGACGATGCTCGACGCCGTCTCCAACGGCCTTTTCGGCCTGGAGGAGCGCCGCCAAAGCCTGATCGCCATAGACGAGGTCATGGACGCGCCGTCGCAGGCGGTCCCCGAGGTTTCCAAGAAGCAGACGGACCCCGGCGCGGTGGCCCTTCGCGACGTCGATTTCGCGTATGAAAGCGAGCACCCGGTGCTGCGCGGCGTGACCTTCGAGGTTCCCGCCCGGTCGATGTGCGCGATCGTGGGGCCGTCGGGGTCGGGCAAAACGACCATCGCCCGTCTCATCTCCCGTTTCTACGACGTCGACGCGGGCTCCGTGGCCGTCGGCGGCGCGGACGTCAGGGAACTGACTGCCGAGGACCTCATGGCCCAGCTCTCGATGGTTTTCCAGGACGTTTACCTTTTCGACGACACGTTGGAGGCGAACATCCGCATCGGCTCTCCCGAGGCCGACGACGCCGAACTGCGCCGCGCGGCCGATCTGGCCGGGGTGACCGAGATTGTCCAGCGCCTCCCGGAGGGGTGGAGCTCGCGGGTCGGCGAGGGCGGGCGCAGCCTTTCCGGGGGCGAGCGTCAGCGCGTGTCGGTTGCCCGGGCGTTGCTCAAACGCGCGCCCATCGTCCTCTTCGACGAGGCGACGAGCGCCCTTGACGCCGAGAACGAGGCGCACATCGTCGAGGCGATGGAGGAGCTGCGGCGCCATTCGACCCTTCTCGTCATCGCCCACAAGCTCGAGACGATCCTCGCCGCGGACAAGGTGATCGTGCTCAATTCCCGAGGCGAGGTCGCGCAGGAGGGCACGCACGAGCAGCTGATCGCCGTGCCCGGCACGTACGCCGATTTCTGGGCCCAGCGCGAATCCGCCGCGGGGTGGCGCTTGGTGTGACGTTGCGTCATATGCCCGCTCGCCAGCGGGCGAGAAGCTCGTACCCGTCGCGGCCGTAGATTGTGGGCACGTGGCGGCTGGCGTGGCCGGCGAGTTTGCCTTCGCGGTTTCCCGGCATCCCGTGGGTGAGCACTTGTTCGACGGCGTCGAGTTGGCGCAGCGCGATGAATTCGACGCGGGAGGGGTGCTCGCGCGCCAGGTCCGCGTAGATGAGCGGGTCGTGCTGCCCGTCGTCGCCCACGAGGATCCATTTGATGTGCGGAAACATGATGAGGAGGTTGCGCAGCTGCGTCCTTTTGTGCTCTTGGCCGGAGCGGAAGAGGCCGGTTGGCGTGGGGCCCCAGTCGGTGAGGAGCAGGGGGCCGTCGGGGAGGTCGTGTTCGAGGATGAACTGGCTGAGGGTGGGCGCCGTGTTCCACGCGCCCGTCGACAGGTAGAAGACGGGTGAGCCCGGCTCGATGATCGCTCTGTAAAATTCCGCGATTCCCGGCACGGCTTTGCGGGCGTTGGTGTGCAGCACGAACGAGTTCCAGAGCGCGAGCATCGGGCGGGGGAGCCAAGTGATCATGATCGTGTCGTCGACGTCGGAGATGATTCCCGTGTTCACGCCAGGGTCGACGACGATGACCGGCGCCTGCACCGGATCGCCCGCGGCGGGGGCGATCGTTGCGCAGTGGCGCCCGGGTTCGAGCCCGTGGTCCTCGATGAGGAGGTCGATGTAGCCCGACTCCGATGTGAAGGTCTCGACGTCGTGCCCGTTGAGGGTGACGGTGACGGGGAGGTACCCGACTTGGGTGGTGAAGAACTGGCGCCACCCGCGTTTGGCCTGCTGCGCGAAGGCCATCTGCCAGTCCGTCGCGTGGGGGTTCGCCATGAGCGCCCGGGCCATGACGCGGACGGCCGACGTCGAACCGTACCCCGTGTACGGGTACAACCGCGGAAGCCACCCCTTTTTGCGGCGGGAGACGATCCCGCGGCGGTTGTTCTCACGTTCGATCTGACGGACGATGTCTGCGAGACCCATAGCAACAAGCGTAGACCAAAGCCGTCTCTATCCGGGCGCTGCTCACCGCCTTCGCGCCCGATCTTCGCCTTCACGCACGCGCCCCTTCATGTTTTCGTATGCCGATGACCGACCCGTCCGCTCTTGTGAAGACGAACCCTCCGTCGTGGTGACGTATAGAGATCATGTTGCGATGGACGAGGGCATGGTGGTGCCAGCACAGCAGGATCGCGTTTGCCAGGTTCGTTTTTCCTCCAGCTTGCCATGGCAAGGCGTGGTGAATCTGCCCGTGGGCGAGAGTGTCTGAGCATCCCGGGTATCGACAGGTGCGGTCTCTGGCGACGACCGCCCGAGTTTGCGCGGGGGTGAAAAGGCGTTTCTCTCGTCCGACGTTGAGAGCCTCTCCGGTTGCCGATAGAACGACGCGGGCTATTGATGAGTCGCATAGCAATCGCGCCAGCTGGCTCATCGACAAGGCCGACCCGTCGTCCAGTTGGGCGGCTTCAAGCCCGTTGAGCGCCTTGGCGTCCAGGGAGGCAGGGATCGCCCCGAGCAAGTGGCCGAGTTGCTCGGCCTGGCGGTCGAGGGAAGCCAGGCATTGGCCCATCCGCCCTTGCCCGTGTCCGTTTTCTCTGCAAGATCCGTGCCCGGCTGCTCCGTGCATGCCGTTTCCGCCGTGCCGACCCTCGCCGCGTCCGCTGCGCCCGTCACCGGCTCTCGGATCGACGATCGGACAGTTGCAAGCCTGCGCCGAGGCAGCGCCGCGCGAAGAACCGGCCGCGCCGCTCAGGGACTTTTCCACGCCCACAAGGGTCGACAGGGGCACGTGAACCGAGATGTGCGGCCGGATGCGGGCGCCCGTAGAGAGAGTTCCGGCGTCGAGCTGCGCGGTTGCCAGCTCGACAAAGGCGCAGGCTCGCCGCTCCGGCAGCGGCCGGGTGTCGTCGGCGCTTTTCCGGCCCATGATCGCGCTAAGCGCCGTATCGACGACGGCCGCCGTCTCGTCCGAGAACCATCCTGTGAGGCGCATGCCGGAGCCTTCGCGGGCGAAGACAAGGGCCTCACGCGAGGCGTCTTTCTTTTCCGCCTCCACGCCCGACGCGGCGTCGTGGGTGAAGGCGCGGGCTTTGATTCGCCGTTCGAACTCGCGCGGGGCGCACTTTCGAGCGCAGGAGACCAGCTCGTCCTGAACGCCGTCCTCGGTCAGTTTTTCTTTCAGGGCAGGGGTGGAAAACACTCGGCGGACGGCGTCGACGTGCTCCGGGAAGATCTCGCCGTCCGTCAAGGCCGCCGACAGCTTCCGCAGGTCGGACTCGAGGGCCTGGGCCCGCTTGATCTCTCGCGAAGCGGCGGCTGGAGACTGGCCGGAAGCCTTCTCATTCCATTGCGTCAGCGTCCGGGTTCCCGAGGAACGCCAACTCCGCTTCTTGTCGATTGCCAGGAGCATCCGCCCGCGGACCGCGCCGAGGCGGGAAAGCAGCTTCGCCAGAGCCTCGGCGTCGGCGAGAAGCTCATCCCCGGACAGCCCAGAAAGGTCTTCTTCGCTCACCCGCGATACGAGCTCCCCGATCGCGTCGAGGCAGCCTGCCACGCGGCTTTTGCCAATCTTTGCCGACCAGTCGCCGGGAACGCCGTCGCGCACGCCGATCGTCGGCGCACCGTCTTCCCCTGCACGGGATTCCCTTCCGCCGGGGCGCAGCGGCCCAAACCCACGTCCGTCGGGCAACGCAGGGCGGCCGACACAGCTCCCTGAGGCCGCCGTTGGGCCCACGGCAACGGAGTTCATTTGGCCGCCTAACTCGCTTTGGTTTCTTCCGTCCCTTCGATTCCCTTCACCGTTATCTTAACACTAAAAGAAAGGGTTGTCAATTCTTTGTTCGAGAGAGCTAGGTCCGCACGACGTCGATCGCGCGACGCCGAAACCCGTACGATGGCAGCGAAACCCGCCCGACGACGAGATCGGTCCGTCGATCGCGCGACGCCGAAACCTGCCCGCCGGCGAACATCGAGTGACTGAGGCCCCGCTAGAACCTGCCCGCCGGCGAACATGAGCGCCCGGGACCCCGCCAAAACCCGCCCGCTAACAACGTCGAACGCCCAGGCCCCGACGCAGCCGTCCCCGACGTCGACGCAGCTGTACCTAGCCCCCGACGGCGGCTAATCTAGCCCTATGCTGCTTGCATTCTCCATCGCGCCGATGACCTCCGACCAGCCCGACGGCTCCGTGTCCCAAGCGGTCGCGGCCGCCGTCAAAGTGGTCCGCGAGTCGGGTTTGCCGCAGGAAACCACGTCCATGTTCACCACCCTCGAGGGCGAATGGGACGAGGTCATGGCGGTGGTCAAGCGATGCGTCGACGTCGTCGCCGAGCGCTCTCCCCGAATCTCGCTCGTCATGAAGGCCGACATACGTCCGGGCCATGTCGGCCAGATCGCCGCGAAGGTCGAGCGGGTCAACGAAATCCTCGAAAAGGGCTAAGTTATCCGAGTCTAAGCAAGAGCGCATTTGTGCCCGCCGCGATGCTGTTCGCGAAACGAATTGCACAGCCGCGTCACATTCGACTAAGATAGATCTTGTCATCTTGAAGGGAGAGGCGTCTTCTATCCATAGATCTGGGTATGAAAAAGCCAAACGGTTGTCACGGACACGCGAAAATGACGCCCTTCCTTTCTCAACATTTCACTATTACTCAAAATGAAATAAGATCTGGCAAGACGCTAATGTCACGCAGCATGATAGTGTGAACTGAGGCGTTTCAGATCATCGTAAATCGCATGTGTCAATCGTTGTCTCGTATTGATTGAGCGTACATCATTTTACGGGCCTTGTGCCTCTGCGAAAGGAACCTCAAATGAATGGAACTAAAGATATCGGCAAAGTCGACAAAAGAGCTGAAGCTAGGTACCAGAACCTGGACAGTCTTATAGGTCCGCTGAAGCGTGCTGCAATTGACGCCTATATGAGAGACTTAAAATTCAAACTGTCTGGTAAATTCTATGAGCGCGAAGGGCGGGATCCTGAGGATGGTCCGGTAACCAGATATGTGCATTGCCCCGACGACAAAGGAGAAGGCGGGGGAAAGTACAACACCGAACTTCTTAGCGACCATTATGTTCATAAGTTTAGTGAGATTAGAAATAAGATAGACAGTATTCTTGAACCTTGGTTCGATTTACCGAACCCTGGGACAATTCGAACCGAAATGGGGGATGTAGGTAAGGTCCTGCAAGTCCTTCAAGCGGCACCGAGTGAACAGGGAGGTGTGATTGCAGGTGCGGGAACGCTATATAAGACCATTAAGGACACTGAAGAAATGCTTAATCAAATGGCTTCTGCGACAGTTAGTAGTTTTAGCACTAATTTTGTGGGTAAGCTTGATGCAATTACCCAGAACTTAACTCTTGGAATCTCTTTGTGGGGCGCTAGTTTAGCTGCGGAAAAGGGGATCTTTAAGGAAGCGCGCGCCTCTGTGGTTTTGGCGGTAGAAAAAGCTACAACCGCCTTTCGTAAGGTTGCCAAAAAGGAAAGTGACAACTTTGATTTTGTTCTGAAAGTTATTAAAGTGGCGATTGGGGCATACGCCACTTTCGTCAACCCAACCCTTAGCGTTTTACAGAAAGGCGTTGCCTATGCGCAGACCGGTGCCAATGGGCTCGGCGAAATTGCCGGTGAGGATGACGAGAGGCGAGTCACGAAGAATGTAGGGAGCTATGCGGAGGGAATTAAATCACTCGAAGACATCTTACACTTACTCAATGATAATATTGAGAACGCGGAACTTAAAGTGGAAGAAAATATTAAGGAAAGATTGAAGGAAATGCCCAAAAACAAAGAGGCATTCGATATCGAAGTGCAAACAATTGAAGACGGGGAAACTATCAACCAAGGGAAAGAAGTTAGAATTGATCCTGCTTACGTAGAGGACATCACACAACGTAAACTTCCCGAAGTCGCCGAGGAAATCAGAAAGGCTAAGGGAAAAATGAAGTATGTATCGATGTCGAATTGCGTCAGTAGGCATGAAAATATAGGAATAGGCCCATCAGGTCCCTCTTTCCATTTCGACAGGATGAAATGGCGTTTAACGTCACTTCTTCAGGAACTTGCGTGGGATGTCGATAATGGCAACAAAGACTTCGAGCTTGCAATGGCCTACATTCGTGAACGGGGTGAGGCATCAAGAAAAAAGCTTGAAGCAATGAATCAGAAAATCAAAGAGGGTCACTATGTTGACTCCTGGGCGTGAAAACGGAGGTTCGATCCCAATGAATATGATTCGAATGAATATAAAGGCTTATCTCTGGATCCGCGTCACTATCGTTCTTGTAACGGCAGCTGTACTTGTTTGGCTGCATAATGGTGACTTGAAGGTCAATGGCGGGGAAATCGGTGAGTTTTCTTGCCAGCCGCTTGGTTGGACTCACGAGGGTTCTCCGTTTTCAGCTCTTTCAGGCTCAGATGTCCGTGATTCCGACGTGGTTTATAAGTCCCTGGAGACTATCGGAACTTCTAACAATCGCTACTATCAAGTGGTAGCTGACAACATCAATAGTGCCTGTGAGTCAGCGCGTGCTGACAGACGCATGTACTTTAACGCGGCTCTGATTGCAGGCGGACTTGCTTTCCTTTCCGTTCCCAAGCCGAAAAAGGGGAGCAACCCCAAATCACAAGAGGGGAACAACCCCGAGCCAGAGAAAGAGAACGATCCAGAACCGCGAAAGGAGAGCGAGGCGGCCACGGCAACGGACGGGGCTTGAGCCACCTCACGTGCTCGAGCGCCCCACGTTTCCGAGAGCCCAACATTCCCGAGTGCCAATCTCACATCTTCTGCACGGCCTCGACCAGCGCGACGGCGGCCCGGGCGATCTGCGTGATCTCGGCCCAATTCTGCGCTTTCACGAGCCTGTGCGGCACCACCCAGGAGGTTCCCACCGCGGCGACGGAGGGGATGGCCAGGTATTCGGCCGCGTTGCTCGCGGAGATGCCGCCCGTGGGCACGAAGCGCACGTCGCCGAAAGGCGCGGAAAGCGCGCGTATCGCGGCCGAACCGCCGGACGCGGCCGCGGGAAAGACGTTGACGTCGGTGACTCCGGCGTCGACCGCGGCCATGAGGTCGGTCGCGCTTGAAACCCCGGGCAGCGGCAGCATGCCCATGCCGAGGGTGTGCTGAACCACCCGCCGCGAGAAGCCCGGGGAGACGACGAAGTCCGCGCCCGCGTGGAAGGCCGTCTCCACCTGCGGGACTCTGATGACGGTGCCGGCTCCTACGATCATGCCGGCCTTGGCCAGCTCTTCGTCGTTCCTGATCGAGGCGATCGCCTTAGCCGCCGCTGCGGTGCGCAGAGGCACTTCGAGCACGGGAAGCCCGCCGGCGACGAGGGCGCGGGCCAAAGGCAGGGCCGCCTCGGCGACGTCGATGGCCGCCACCGGGATGATGCGGCGGGCTGTGAGCTGTTCGAAGGTGATCGGCATGAGAGTCCTCGTTGTTGTGGTGAGCGTATTCGGCGAATGCGTTCCTTGTGGGGCGCATTCCGTTTGAATGCCGCCGTCCGTTCAGGCCGACGACGCCGGATTGAAAGCCGCCGCTGCGGGATTGAGGCCGACGACGCCGGAGAAGCGAGCCAGCAGGCCGACGAATCGATGCGAGGCCGCAGCGCAACGGCATCCGCTACGATTCTACGGGTTGCCGCCGCGGACTGGCAGCATCTCGCCAACCCGCGCCGAAGGCATTGACGCATCTCGCCAACCCGCACTGACGGCAAGCGATTGGCAAGGCGGCGCCAGGCGGGCCCGAAACAAGCCCGAAACCGGCCCGTCACCGGCGCCGCGCCTGCCTCTGAGCCACCCCGATCGCCGCAGGCACGCCGACGCCCGGGTGCGCGATGCTCGTATGCTGCCTCCGTCTGTCCGATCGCCGCAGGCACGCCGACGCCCGCCAGCTCCTCCAGCAGCCCCCGCAGCCCCGCAAGCCCGGCTCACCCTCGCATGTCCACGAGCACCTTTCCCGAGGCGTCGGAGTCCCTCGCCGTCGTGAACGCCTCGACTGCCGAATCCGCCGAATCGCCCCTGAAAACGTGGGTGACGACGACGTCGGCAATCTCCGGGCGGGCGGCAAGAAGCTCGATCGCCTCGTCGATCTCCGTGTTGAAGCGGAAACACCCGCGAAGCTGAATTTCCTTGGCGATGAGCGTGGCGAGCGCGATCGGCTGCGGCCCGGCGCCCATCATCCCAATCTGGGCGTGGACGCCGGCCGGCCGGACGGCCTCGATGGTCGCCGACACGGCCGCCGGTATCCCCGAGCATTCGAGGGCGACGTCGAAGTGTCCGCGTGGAAGCTCCGCTGAGCCCGCGCCGCCGACT
>ERZ772874.1719-NODE-1719-length-11217-cov-10.810428_pt1 | contig 11217 bp, 9 predicted proteins | sample MGYA00580586_ERZ772874 | MGnify/ENA primary metagenome ERZ772874 (study PRJEB29015, sample SAMEA2737952) | human oral metagenome | biome: human oral; feature: human-associated habitat; material: dental | place: China | collected 2154 ... | reverse complement strand
GCGACGCGGGCTCCCTGGTGACCACCTGCACCCTGTCCAACCTCACCCACGACACTCCCGCCCCCGGGACCCCCAAGGCGCAGACCGAGGGCCCCCTCGTCGCCACCATCCCGGGCGCCTGGGCGGGCGACGCCCTGGACAACCTCTACAACGTCGGCGGACCCGGCATGTGGAGTGACGGCTCCGAGGTGTGGCACTCCAAGCTGACCTACCCCAATGACTACGTCAACAAGAACCAGATGGTGATCGGCCTGGCCAACGGCTACGCCTACAACGGGGCCAACGCCTGGGACGGCAAGCCCTGGAACCAGAGCACGGACCACCGCCCCACCGGCTACAACGCCCGGGTAAGCGTCGACTACAGCTGCAAGGCCGAGATCTACGGCAGCGACGGCACGATCACCAACGTTCCCATCCAGGGCCTGGTCTTCGCCGACGCCGAAGCCTCCTCCAGGCGCTTCGGCATCAAGAGCTGGGCCACCAGCGACCGGCAGGACGAGTGGGTCGAAGCCACCGTGAAGAAGACCGACGGCAACAAGCCCCCGCGCTGGAGGGTCCTCGACACCATCCGCTCGAGCGCCTGCATCAGCAAGAACACCGGCAAGCAGGTCACCACCGACGGCATCCTCTCCAACGGCTCGCGCACCCTGCGCCTCATGCCCTCCGACGAGGAGTGCGTCTACCAGTCGGGCGGCAGCTACTCCAAGCCCAACGGCTACGGAGGCCCCGACGCCGTCATGTTCATGGAGGGCGCCACCTCCGCCACCGTCACCATGCAGGGCGCGGGCTACTCCGCCGTCGCCCTCGGCCTCGTGGTCGCCACCGACTACGGCGACGCCCCCGAGTCCTACGGCATCGCCTCCTCCCTCTTCCAGCCCACCTGGGAGGGCGGCGAGGTGCGCTCGACCACCGACCTCTTCCGGGTCTCCCCCCAGGCTAGAATGAACATGGACAGGGTGTCCCCCCGCCTCGGCGCCTACATTGACGCCGAACCCAACCAGCCCTTCAGCGCCGACGCCAAGGGCGACGACAAGGTCGGGGAAGCCAACGACGAAGACTCCGTGACCCTGCCCGCCGACGGCATCCGCACCCAGCCCGGCGCCACCTACAACCTGGCCCCCACGTGCGCGGGCACGGGCAAGGTGGCCGGCTGGATCGACTGGAACCACAACGGCACCTTCGACGCCGGCGAGAAATCCAACGAGGCCCCCTGCGCCTCCGGTCAGGCGCAGCTATCGTGGACGGTCCCCGCCGACGTCGTGCGCTCCGTTGATGGCGAGGACGGAAGCGGCAGCGCCACCTACATGCGCCTGCGCATCACCGCCGACAAGAACGGAAACGATCAGAAGCCCGTCGGCGGCACCGCCACCGGCGAGGTCGAGGACTACCGCGTCGCCGTGCGCGTTCCCACCCTGCAGCTGGTCAAGAACGTCGACAACAAGTACGCCACCGCCGAGGTCGCGGGCCTGGGTGCCGACCAGTGGACACTCACCGGCGGCGCGGGTGCCTACACCGTCACGGGCAACGGCACCACGGGCGGCCCCGCCGTCGTGCGCACCGGCAACAACGACATCTCCGAGGCCACGACCAACCCCGGCGGGGCTGGCTACGAGATGGGCCAGTGGAGCTGCAAGCAGGCACCCGGAACCGTGGGCGAGAACTACTCCTCGTCCATCTCCGGCGCCACGACGGGCGGCAAGGCGAGGGTCGTCGTGCGCGGCACCGACCGCGTCCTGTGCACGATCACCAACACCGCCAAGCCCGGCTCCCTGACCTGGAACAAGGTCGACTCCGACGGGGTCACGCCCCTGGCGGGCACAACCTGGACCCTCACCGGGCCCGGCGTTCCCCGCAACACCACTGTCCAGGACTGCACCGCCGGCCCCTGCCCGACCCAGCCCTACAAGGACCAGGACCCCGCGCCCGGATCCTTCAAGCTCACGGGCCTCAAGTGGGGAAGCTACTGGGTGCGCGAGGCTAGCGCCCCCGCCGGCTACCAGCTCAACCCGCAGGCACAAGCCTTCCCGCAGATCGCCCCCGCCTCCTTGGATGTGGCCATGAATGCGGCCATCGTCAACGAACGCAAGACGGGGTCGGTCACCTGGAAGAAGGTCGACGCCGCGAACACGGCCACGGCCCTCGAGGGCTCGGAGTGGACCATCAGCGGAGGAGCGCTCCCGGGCGCCGTGACCATCACGGACTGCAAGGCCGCCTCGGCCGCCCAGTGCCCCAAGGCCCCGGGGGCCACCTACTACGACTCCGACCCCGCAGCAGGCTCCTTCGCGGTGACCGGCCTGCCGTGGAGCGAGACCGCGTACACCCTGACGGAGAAGAAGGCGCCCGCCGGATACCGCCTGGACGCGACGCCGCGCACCTTCACGATCAGCAAGGACGCGCTGGACTCCGCCCTCGCACCCATCACGAACGGGAAGCAGGCAGTTCCTAGCCTTCCGCTCACCGGTGGATTCGGCTCCGACGCCTACGTGATCGGCGGAATCGTTGCCGGCCTGGGCGCAGCCGGTGCGGGCGAGCTCATCCGTCGCCGCAAGAACCGCAAGGCATGACGCGACTGGGGGACCCGCGCGTCGGGTCCCCCAGCGCTCCCGCGCTATGACCTCGACTCCCGACAACGCACAGGCGGCGCCGAGCGCCGCCGCGACCTCCCCGACGAGCAGGGGGGGCGCGCGGCGGTGGCGTTTCTCCGCGATCAGCCTGATCCCCTCCCTGCTAGCCCTGGCGGGGTTGCTGTTGTTCCTCTACCCGTCGGTCTCCGCCTGGATCGTCCAGTACAACCAATCCCAGATCATCGCCCAATACGAGGACTCGGTGAAACGGGCGGATCCCTCCGCCCAGGAACAGCTGACACTCGCCCGCCGCTACAACGAAGCGCTCAGCTCAGGCGCCGTCCTGAAAGCCAACGCGAACGTTCCTACCGGCGACGGAACCTCCGCTGACACCAGCCTCGACTACAACTCGATCCTCGTCGCCGACGACACCGGGCTCTTGGGTAGGCTGAAGGTGCCCGCCGCCGACATCGACCTTCCGATCTACCACGGGACCGCCGACGACACGCTCCTGCGCGGCCTCGGACACCTCGAGGGAACGTCGCTTCCTGTCGGAGGGCAGGGGCAGCGCACCGTCGTCACCGGGCACCGCGGGCTCGCCGAGGCGCGCATGTTCACCGACCTCGACAAGGTCCAGGTCGGCGACACCTTCACCTTCGAAGTCTTCGGTGAGGTCCTCACGTACAGGGTCTTCGACAAGAAGGTCGTAAAGCCGGAGGAGACGGAGGCCCTGCGCTCCGAGCCTGGCCGCGACCTCGCCACGCTCGTGACCTGTACGCCCCTGGGTATCAACACCCACCGCATCCTCGTCACCGGCGAGCGCGTCTACCCGACCCCCCAGCGCGACATCGACGCGGCGGGCGCCGCCCCCGACATTCCGGGCTTTCCCTGGTGGGCGGTCGGCCTGCTGGCGGGCGTCTCACTGATCGGTCTATACATCTGGCGCTCGGGATACCCGCCGCGCCCGAAGAAGCGCACAGACACTGAATAAAGTGTAGAAAAGCGCGCCGAGTTGGCGCCCGGTCGACGGCTCTCCAGCAACCAGGAGTCAAGCTAGCCATTAGCGCTACAGCTCCCGGCGTGGCACAATCGGGTGAACGTGGCGTCGCTTCCGGACCGACATTAATGGTCGAGCAACGGCGCCTCGATGATGACGGGGAAAGAGGAGGCAATGGTACGACGAGTGGCGGACAGCTGGGCCAATCGCGCCCTACCCCTCCCATCTCCACACCCAGGCGAAAGGCGCGGCAATGTCCGGCAACCTCATCGAGAGCCTTAGCGATCCTGTCATATACCCGCATTGGATGTGGGTCCTGGGGGTCGCGATTCTCCTAGCCGTCATCGGCTGGGTGGTGTACAACCTGTGGGCGTGGTTGCATTCCCGTCAGGGCGCAGTCGCTCACCTGCAAACGATCTCCCAGGCGCGCCGAGCCCGCTACCACGACTTCCTCAGCCAGATCGGCGAGCGCCGCGCCTGCGGCGAGCTTGATGAGCGCGGAACGCACCTGGCGGTCGCCGGCCTCATGCGAGCGCTCGGCACCGAGCGCTCCGGCCGCGACCTCGAGGTCGCCACCGTCTCCGAGATCCGAGCCCTCGTGCCCACCTGGCCGCAGCTGGCCGGGGTCCTGGAAGCCTGCGAGACGCCCAGCTTCATCGGGGACGAGAGCGACGGCGGCTCCGAGCAGCCTCCCCTCCCGGGCGGCGAACACCGGGGCGGGGGATTGACCGGCTCCGCCCCTCGGGGCATCGGGGGGACGGACATCCTCGTCCTCGCTTCGCAGGCGGTGGACGCATGAGATTCACCTGGCTGATCTTCGTCGTCCTCGGCGTCGTCCTCGCCGCCAGCGCCGCCGGTTGGTTCCTCGCGCGTCGCGCCGGCCAACGATCCGGCGAGAAGGGGTGGGTGGCCAACAGCGGCTACGTGCGCACCCTACCCAAGTATCAGGCGCTCGTGCGGAGAACCCGCGCCTCCCTCGCGATGGCCGTCGTCTGCTTCCTCATTGCGGTGATCGCGACCGCGGTGTCCGCGGGCGCCCCCGTGGACCGTTACGTCAAGCACGACAAGTCCGCGAGCCGTGACATCGTGATCTGCTTGGACGCCTCGGCGTCGATGCTTCCCTACGACTCGAAGATCGGCGACGCCTTCAAGCAGATCATCGCTCACTTTGAGGGCGAGCGAATCTCGCTGCAGCTGTGGAACGCGTACTCCATGACGATGTTCCCGCTGACCGACGACTACGACATGGCCAACGACGTGCTCACAGAGATGGCCGACGTCATCGACCGGGGCTTCTCCTCCGTCGGCGGGCAGTACACGGCGACGCCCGAACTCATCGAGTATCTGGATCCGACCCTGCCGGCCGACGACGAGGAACGCGCCTCCCTCGTCGGCGACGGCCTGGCCTCGTGCGTCCTGGGCTTCGACCACACCGACAAGCAGCGCTCGCGCACCATCCTCTTGGCCACCGACAACGAGGTGTGGGGCGAGGGGATCTACGACCTGACCGAAGCGATCGACTTCGCGAAGCGGCAAAACGTCACCGTGACCGCCCTGTATCCCGGTTCGATGACTCTGCTGTCCTCCGAGGCGGTGCAGCTGCGCGATCAGGTTCAGTCCACGGGCGGCGACTTCTACGACGCCTCGTCTCCCTCCTCCGTCGATAGCGTCGTCAAGCAGATCGAGGCCGAGCAGAAGGACGACGTGGAATCAAACCCGAAGATGCTCGAAACCGACCGGCCGACCACCGCCCTCGGGTGGACCCTCGCCGGAGTCGTGTCCCTCCTCGGCCTGCTCGCGTTCGGGAGGCTCTGACATGGTCTTTCGCCCCGTTATCAGCCTCGTCCTACTGGTTATCATCTGCGTGGTCGCGGTCGTCTTCGTGATCCTGTCCGCGCACCGCTCACTGCGCAAGAACATCACCGACGTGATCCGCCGTTCGCTCGTCGTCGTCGTCGTCCTCGTGATGGGAGCGGGCCCCTCCCTGCCCGGCGAGGCCGTCGAGGTGACGTCGACCCTCGAGGTGTACTTCGTCATCGACCGCACCGGATCGATGGCCGCCGAGGACTGGGACGGAAGCAAGCCCCGCATCGACGGCGTGCGCAACGACGTCGCGATCCTCATGGGCGCCCTGACCGGCTCACGCTTCTCGATCCTGTCCTGGGACTCCAAGATCCACAACGACTTGCCGCTGACCACCGACGCGTCGGCGGTGACCTCCTACATGAACAGCTTCGATCGCGAGCTCTCCTCCTCCTCGCAGGGCTCCTCGGTGAACCGCCCGGCGAAGGACCTGCTCAAGCTCCTGAAGAAGAACAAGGAGCGTCACCCGCAGAACATCCGCGCGGTCTTCATCTTCTCCGACGGCGAGACCTCCAACCAGGATCACTGGTCGAGCGCGCCCGCTGGAGATGAGAGCGACTGGGATGAGGTCAAGCAGTATATCGATGGCGGCCTCGTCCTCGGTTACGGAACCGACGAAGGCGGCAAGATGAAGGTGCGCCGCCTCGGCGACTCCGGCTCCCAGAGCGGCTCCGACGAGTACATCCACGACGGCTCTCAGCCTGGCAACCCCGTAGCGGTCTCTAAGATCGACGAGGCCGCCCTCGAGGCAGTCTCCTCTCGGATCGGAATAGAGTACGTGCACTCGCCCGACAAGTCGGCGATCGAGTCGCACGCGCGCTCGCTGCTCGAGAACGCAACGGTGATCTCCGAGTCGCGAAACATGCAGTCAACCTACCGCTACATCATCTGGCCCTTCGCGCTCGCCCTGGGCGGCCTCCTCGCGTGGGAGGGCGCAACCCTGGCGCTTCGTGCCCGACAGCTGAGGAACTCTCATGCCATCTGACAACTCTGCTCGCGACGATGACGATCTCCTGCCCTTCGGCGCCCCCGAGGTAGACAACGTCGACCCCGCTGTGCGCGCCAAGCTCACCGATGCCTCGTCGGGTAAGAAGAAGGTCAAGCGCTCCCGCCGCGCGCTGCGTCCGCTGTGGTACTCGATCCCGGTCCTCGTGATCGCCCTGGCGGTCTCCGCATACCTGATCGGCCTGACCCTGTGGTCGCGCTCGTCGCTGGGGCACTGGACGAAGGAAGAGTATCCGGTCGCTCAGGCGGGATACGAGGGACAGATGAGCTGGACCTCGTTCGGCATCGAACGGTGGGTCGCCCACTACAACCTGGGCACCACGCTCCTTCGCCAAAGCGTGCTCGACGAGGGCGTGACCGAGCTGCGCACCGCCTTCGACCTGGTACCCAAGGCCGTCGAGGTCGAACCGGGGCGCCTGGAGCCCTTCTCATACGAATGCCGCGTGCGCGTCAACCTGGGCATCGGAATCGAATCCCAGGCGGACGCAGCGCGCGAGGAGGGTTCCCTCGATGATGCCATTGCCTCCTACCAGGAGGCCGTCGACATTATCTCGCCCTGCCAGACCGCTGGCGGCGGTGGCGGACAGTCCGGACAGTCCGGGCAGTCCGGCGGCCAGGGACAGTCCGGCGGTGGCGGACAGTCCGGGAACGAGAAACAGTCCGGGGGCAGCTCCGACAATCCTGCCGACGAGAACAAATCCCGCGTTGAACAGAAGAAGCAGGACACGGAGAAGCAGAAGAACGGGCAGGATCCGAACAATCAGGATCCGAACAATCAGGATCCGAATAATAACAATCCGAGCCCGAGCCCCAGCCCCACGGCAACTCCCACCGAGGACCCGTATCAGGGAGAGAATGAAGCGGAGAAGCAGCGACGGCAAAAGCTGGAGAACCAGAACAACGGACGCTCGGAGGAACGCCGCGACAAGGACGACCAGAAGCGCAGTGGCAACCCGAACGGCGCCTGGTGACCCGCGCCCGGTTGTCTCGCGACCGCTGTGAGGTGCAGCCATAATGCCCCGTGTTGGCACGCAACGTGACCAAACCCAGATAGGCTGGAACGGTGAAGGTTCTTCTCGTTGGTAACGGGGGTCGCGAACACGCGATCGCCCGAGCGCTTGTGCGAACGTCCACCCCGGAGCACCCGGTGTCGCTGATCGTCCAGGCCGGTAACCCGGCGCTGGAGCAGCTCGGCCGCTCCCTCACCATGGACCCGCTGAATCCCGCCGACGTCGTGCGACGCGCGACCTCAGAGAAGGTCGACCTCGTGGTCGTCGGCCCCGAGGCACCCCTCGTCGCGGGCGTCGCAGACGCGGTCCTGGACTACGGCATCCCGGTGTTCGGCCCGACGAAGGACGCGGCCCGCCTCGAAGCTTCCAAGTCCTTCGCCAAGCAGGTCATGGCCGACGCCGGAGTGGCCACCGCACGCTCCTTCACCTGCACCACCATGGAACAGGTCGAGGCCGCCTTCGACTGCCTCGGAGCCCCCTACGTCGTCAAGGACGACGCCCTCGCAGCCGGCAAGGGAGTCGTCGTGACCGCCGACCGAGCCCAGGCCTCGTCCCACGCCCGCGACTGCCTGTCGCGCGACGGGGGAGCGGTCGTCGTCGAGGACTACCTCGACGGCCCCGAGGTGTCCCTCTTCTGCTTCGCGGACGGCGCCACCGTCGTGCCGCTCCAGCCCGCCCAGGACTTTAAGAGAGTCGGGGACGCAAACGCGGGACCGAACACGGGCGGCATGGGCGCCTACAGCCCCCTCCCGTGGCTACCCGAGGAGGCCACACAGCGTATCGTCGATGAGGTTGCCCAACCCGTCATCAACGAGATGGCCCGCCGCGGCACCCCCTTCCGCGGGCTCCTGTACTGCGGCCTCGCGATGACCTCGCAGGGCATCCGCGTCGTCGAATTCAACGTTCGCTTCGGCGACCCCGAAACCCAGGCGGTCCTTGAGCGCCTCGACTCTCCGCTGGCCTCCATCCTGTACGCGGCCGCGACTGGAACTCTGGCGAAGGTCCCCGCCCCCGTGTGGAGCGAGGATGCTGCCGTCACGGTAGTCATGGCCTCGGGCGGCTACCCGGGCCCCACCGACACCGGTCACGAGATCACCGGCATCGACGCGGCCGAGGCCCTGGAGGGCGTGCACGTCATCCACGCCGGCACGTCCGAGGAGATCACCGACGACCCCGCCGACGTTGCGGCCGGATGCTGCGGCTTTGAGCCCACTTACGCCCTGGTGAACTCGGGCGGGCGTGTCCTGGACGTCGTGGCCCGCGCGGCCACGCTCGACGAGGCCCGAGCGCTAGCCTACCGCGGCGTGGACCTCATCCACTTCGACGGCGAGCACCACCGCAGCGACATCGCGACGTGGCCCGCCGACCTGGCCGTCACCCTCGACTGATCACACGACACTGAGGAGCATCATGCCCGCCTCCCCGCACGGTTGGACCCCCCTGAGCTCGGGGAAGGTTCGCGACATCTACGCTCCCGACGAGGCCGTGGTTGGCCCCGCGCAGGAAACGACGCCCGCTGAGGGCCGTCCGCGCCACGTGAAGACGGGCCCGGAGGCTCTGCTCATGGTGACCTCGGATCGCATCAGCGCCTACGACTACGTGCTGCCCACGCAGATCGCGGGCAAGGGTGCGGTCCTCAACCAGCTGGCGATCTGGTGGATGGGCCAGCTGCGTCCCCTCGTGGAAAACCACCTGCTGGCGGTTGGCACGAAGGCCCCGGCCGAGGCCTCGCGCGCCCTGGAGGGCGCCAAGCCCACGCGCTTCACGGTTCCCGCCGAGGTGGACGGGCGCGCGGTCGTATGCCGCAGCCTGCACATGATCCCCATCGAGTGCGTCGTGCGCGGCTACCTGACCGGCTCCGGTCTGGCCGAGTACCGCGAGTCCGGCTCCGTGTGCGGCATCAAGCTGCCCGAGGGCCTGACCGAGGCCTCGCGCCTCGAGGAGCCGATCTTCACCCCGGCCGCGAAGGCCGAGCTGGGCGAGCACGACGAGAACATCACCTTCGAGCAGACCGTCGAGCGCATCGGCGAGGAGCTCGCGGTCGCGATCCGCGACCTCTCGATCGCCCTGTACCGGGCTGCCCGCGACATCGCCGCCGAGCGCGGCATCATCATCGCGGACACCAAGTTTGAGTTCGGCATCGACGTGACCACGGGCGCGCTCGTGCTCGCGGACGAGATCCTCACGCCGGACTCCTCCCGATTCTGGCCCGCCGACAAGTGGGTGGAGGGCCAGGTCGCGCCCAGCTTCGACAAGCAGTACGTGCGCGACTGGCTCACCTCGGACGAATCCGGGTGGGACCGCGCCTCGGGTGCCAAGCCGCCCGCGCTGCCCGACGCCGTCGCGGCTGCGACCGCCGCGCGCTACGTCGAGGCATACCGCCGACTCACCGGGTCGGACCCCATCCTGTAAACAGACTTGCCCGCCGGGCAAGATGCGCGGCGGGATCCTCACCAACAACACAAGGAGGAACGCCGTGGGGCGAATCATCGTGGAAGTGATGCCGAAGCCGGAGATCCTGGATCCCCAGGGTAAGGCTGTCGGTTCGGCGCTGCCCAGGCTCGGAATTACGAGCTTCGAGGCTGTGCGCCAGGGTAAGTGCTTCCACCTGAGTGTGGACGGTCCCGTTACCGACGAGCTCCTGGACCAGGCCCGCAAGGCCGCCGAAGAGGTCCTGTCCAACCCGATCATCGAGGACGTTGTGCGCGTCGAGGCCATCGACGAGGCCGACGCCCGTTACGCGGGAGGCGTGCAGTGACCCGCGTCGGAGTCGTCACCTTCCCCGGCACCCTCGACGACCGCGATGCCGCCCGCGCGGTTGAGATCGCGGGCGCGCAGGCCGTGTCCCTGTGGCACAAGGACGCCGACCTGCACGGCGTCGACGCGGTCGTCATCCCCGGCGGCTTCTCCTATGGCGACTACCTGCGCTGCGGCGCGATCGCGGCGACCGCCCCCGTCTGCCGCGAGATCGTGCGCGAGGCCGGACGAGGCCTGCCCGTCCTGGGCATCTGCAACGGCTTCCAGGTCCTGTGTGAGTCGCACCTGCTGCCCGGCGCACTCATCCGCAACGACCACCAGAAGTTCCTGTGCCGCGACCAGGTACTGCGCATTGAGAACGCGGACACCGCGTGGACGCGCGCTTACAGCGCCGGTGACACCATCACGGTTCCCCTCAAGAACGGCGAAGGTAACTTCCAGGCAGCCCCCGCCGAGCTCGAACGTCTCGAGGGCGAGGGCCGCGTCGTGTTCCGCTACGTCGACGTCAACCCCAACGGCAGCGCGAACGACATCGCGGGCGTCACCAACGCCTCGGGCAACGTCGTCGGCCTCATGCCCCATCCCGAGCACGCGACCGAGGTCGGCTTCGGCCCGCTCTCCCTCGGCCCCGACGGCGCCAGCCACCACGGCGGCACCGACGGCCTGGGCATCTTCCGTTCCGTCCTCGCATCCCTCGTCGGCTGACGACGCCACCGCGCCCTCTCCCGTGAGGGTGCCCCGGCCTCGTCCATGATTCTCCGAATGGAAACACGAATGACCTCCGAAAACACCCGCGAGCTGCCCGACACCGTCGAGAACGCCGCCGCGACCCCCGGCCAGGACATGCCCTGGAAGGAACTCGGCCTCAAAGAGGACGAATACCAGCGCATCTGTGACATCCTCGGGCGCCGACCCACGAACGCTGAGCTCGCCATGTACTCCGTCATGTGGTCCGAGCACTGCTCTTACAAGTCCTCCAAGAAGCACCTCGCCGAGCAGTTCGGCGCGCGCACGACCGACG
>ERZ772874.1718-NODE-1718-length-11218-cov-11.642838_pt1 | contig 11218 bp, 10 predicted proteins | sample MGYA00580586_ERZ772874 | MGnify/ENA primary metagenome ERZ772874 (study PRJEB29015, sample SAMEA2737952) | human oral metagenome | biome: human oral; feature: human-associated habitat; material: dental | place: China | collected 2154 ... | reverse complement strand
TAACAGTACTGCGAGTATGATTGAAATAGGGAGTGTTTCTGTTAATTATTACTGTATAATTATTTATGTTGCCAACTCCCCGACAAATCATTATATCCACGCTCCGTCTACCCCGATTATCTGACCGTTTATATAAGAAGGAGCAGCTGCAAGGTAATAAACGAGGTCGGCGACTTCATCTGCTCTACCTATGCGCATGGCAGGTATTGAATTTATAATATCCTCTTTTTCACTTTCATTAAAAGAGGAATTCATATCAGTGTCTATCATTCCGCAGGCTATTGCATTTACTTGAATATTACTAGGTGCAAGCTCTTTAGCCAATGCCTTGGTAAATGAATTAACAGCACCCTTGCTGCTTGAATAGGCAACTTCACAGGAAGCCCCTACATTTCCCCATACGGATGAAATATTAATAATTTTACCGAACTTATTTTTAATCATAGCTTCTATGGCTAATTTTGAACAGTTAAATACAGAATTAAGATTGGTTGAAATCACATAATTCCATTCATCAAAACTCATATCTTGCAGCAGACCTATATGAGAAATACCTGCATTATTAACCAACACATCTACACTGTTAAAGTGATCATATATCAGTTTATACATTTCTTTGGCAGTATTATGATTGGACACATCTCCTACAAAAGATATGCAATAAGCACCCATACCAATCAGTTCTAATCTAAGTTTGTCCAATAATGTTTTGTTAGTCTTACAATTTATGCATATATTATAATTTTGTGAAGCAAACTTAAGAGCTATAGCTCTTCCTATACCTCTTGAAGCTCCTGTTATAACTACAGTTTTAGTTACTTTCATAAAATTCCTTTCATAGCCTATTACGATAATTTAAAGGTAATTGTTTTAAGATATATATTTTGTTATACTCTGCTATATTGATTTTGTAAAGTTATTATAGACTTAAGTTTAGAAATGTGTGAAAAAGAGTATGAAAAATATTGGTAAAATTTTAATAATTCTTATTATTTTAATATATGTAAATAAAGTTACCGCCTATGCGGATATGAACCTTGAAGTAAGTGCCAGTGTATCAGGTATGTCGGTGGCACTTAATAATTTTTATGCAAGGAATATAAGTCCTGAGGAAGAGTTGGTAAAGTCGCTTAGAGAGGCTTCAAGCTCAGGTTGGGATGATGAATTTGCACTTAATCATGTTAATGAATTTGTAAGAGAGGTAGAGGAAAAGGAAAGCTTAAGACTTATTGAAAATCCTGATTATAATGGTTTGGTACTGGCGTATGCCAATGATTACGAAAACCTATATGAGTCGCCTGATACAAACTCTGCAGTACTTGGAAAGTTATACAAGAATTCGGTAGCAAAGGTACTTGAAACAACGACCGTTAATAATGATAAATGGTACAAGGTAAGTTCAGGAAGTCTTACTGCTTACATAAGAGCCGCTCAGGTACTTGGTAAGGAAGAGCTGGGGCTTGATGACAGTGAGATCACTCACAGTTTTGCAACTATAATAAATACCGACAATCTAAGACTTAGATCAAAACCGGATATAGATGCAAGAACCCTTACACTGCTTTCCGAAGGTGCTACCTATAGTGTGATCGGAGAAGATGGTGATTTCTTAAAACTACAGGTAGATGATGATTTGGTAGGCTATGCATTTAAGGACTATATGAGTGTGGATACTAAATTTAATGAGGCAATATCAATAGAAGAAGAAAATACTATATTGGCTGAGAAAAAACAAAGAGAGAAGGAAGCTCAGGAAGCTATAGCCAAACTTGAAAGTGACAGAGCCAAAGAAAGTTCTGCACAACTTGCTAAAAATAGTGAAAGTGTAAAAGAAACTACAAAGAAAGAGACTGAGAAGAAAGAAAGTACAAAAAAAGAATCAAAAACAGAAGAAAACACAACAAAAGAAAGTAGTAAAAAAGAAAGTACTAAAAAAGAAACCGAGACGAGTACTGCATCAACAAAAGCTAAGGAAACAACTGCCCAAGAGACCAAACTTGCAGATAATACTACTGTAGAAAAAAGCAAAAAAGAAACTACTAAGCAGGAAACGGAAAGTAAAAAGTCTAAGAAAGAAACCAAGGCGGCTACAGTTCCTGCCGGGGGTGACGAAAGAGAGGCTATAGTAGCCTATGCCAAGCAGTTTTTAGGAAACCCCTACAAATACGGAGGAACAAGTCTTACAGAGGGGTGTGACTGTTCAGGCTTTACCATGCAGGTATATTTGAAATTCGGTTACAGCATAGGTAGAGATTCCAGAACACAATCTAATGCTTCGGGCAGCAGCATAGATGCGAGCAGTTTAAAAAAGGGAGATTTGATTTTCTATGCAAGTGAAGATACAATCAATCATGTAGGTATCTATATAGGAGACGGAAAGATAATTCATTCAAGTAATGCAAGAACAGGAATAACCATATCTCCGGCAAATTACAGAAGCCCTGCAAAAATATTAAATATACTGGATTAAGAGGTAATATATATGAGATTAGATAAGATAATAAAAGATTTGCTAAAAAAGGTATGGTGGTGGCAACCTATAACAATACTTTTGCTGATTGCCGTATTTGGAGTGTACGCAGGAAATAACTCAGGCGAAAAGACAGACTATGCAACAGAGGTCAATTCCGACGAAAGTATACTTAGTATAGCCGAGTCTACAAGTGCATATTCCGGCGATGAAGTACGCATAAACGAGAGTGAAGAAAGTGTTTTAGAAACCGAGACGGATACACAGAGTCAGGAAGAAAATCCTTCTCAAGCCTCAGCAATCGATATAAGAGAAGACGGAAACTATACTTCCAAAGAAGAGGTTGCACTGTATATACATACTTATAATAAGCTGCCTATTAATTATATTACAAAAAAACAGGCGGAGGAACAAGGCTGGGATTCAAGCAGCGGTAACTTAGATGAGGTACTTCCCGGCATGAGCATAGGAGGAAGTAGTTTCGGTAACTATGAATCAAAACTGCCAAAGGCAAACGGAAGACAGTATTATGAGTGTGATATAGACTATGAGGGAGGGTATAGGAACAGTAAGAGATTAGTTTACTCTAATGACGGGCTGATTTTCTATACCGAGGATCATTATGAGAATTTTGAGCAGTTATATTAGTTTTGTAAGATATAAAATCAACTAGTGTATAGTATCATTGACATTTAATTAATATCAGCGATAGCAGAGTAGATCTTAATTCTCTTTGACTATATATGTTACAATCTATTGACAAAGTAGTAATAAAGCTAGATATCAACGATATATTACACCGGATACCCTGATTATTTTATAAGTTAATATTGTTAAATATCGTAAACAAGCCGCAGACTGCACTTTACCGTATTTTGCGGATATTTGACAATATCATCAGGACCACGGAGCGAATAACTTTATATTGCTGAACTATGCGTATTATACGACCTGTGGCTGTGCAATAAATAATGGAGTGTATTTTATTAAGTTTAAAAAAGTTTTTGAATATGGGAGTTTTTTGCAAATGGATAGTAAGGTCTTGTATTTGGATAAATTTGGAGATAAAAAAAAATTGCATAGATATATAGCGTCAGTACTTGATTTTCCTAAGTATTATGGCGGTAATCTTGATGCTCTTTATGAGGTTTTAACTGATATGACTAATGATATTTGCATTAACATAGTGTTATCGGATAAGGATAATTACTATGCCTTAAGACTTATAGATGTATTTATGGATGCGGCTAAAGCTAATTCTCATATAACAATTAGTCTGGGTGATGCAGATGAGTAAAAGCGAGTGGTTTTTGTATACTAAGCGAGGGGATTTTGACGGCATAGCAAAAAAGTATAATATATCACCGTTGTTAGCTAAGATTATTGTGAATAGAGGTATTGCAGAGGACAGAATAGGAAACTATCTTGGTGCCCTTAAATGTAAGTTAAATAATGCACATGATTTTAAAAATATTGATAAGGCAGCTATATTTATTAAGGAATATATAGAAGGCGGAAAAAAGATAAGAGTGGTGGGAGACTATGATATTGACGGCATATGCTCAACCTATGTGCTTATATCCGCCTTAAGGTATCTTGATGCCGATGCGGATTATGAGATTCCGGACAGGATAAAGGACGGCTACGGTATCAATGAAAGTATTATCAAAAAATCCTATGAAGACGGCTGCGATCTGATAATAACCTGTGATAACGGAATAGCGGCGTTTGGAGCATTGGAGCTTGCCGCTAAACTTGGAGTAAAGGTGATAGTAACCGACCACCATGAGGTATTCAGGGAAGATAATAGGGATTTGCTGCCAAGGGCTGATATGATAGTAAACCCCAAGCAGGAAGATTGTTCTTATCCTTTTAAGCAGGTGTGTGGAGCTTTTGTAGCTTATAGGCTTATAGAAGTTTTGTATGAGCTGTTTTTGATACCCGGTAGTGAAATAGAAAAGTTTAAAGAATTTATTGCCATAGCTACAGTAGGTGATGTGATGCCTTTAATATCCGAGAACAGAATTATAGTAAAACAAGGCTTGGAAAGAATAAAGCTAAGTGAGAATATAGGTCTTAAAAGTCTTATAAAGGTATGCGGTATAGACAGTAAAAATATTAACAGCTACGATATAGGCTTTATATTGGGACCTTGTTTTAACGCAAGCGGAAGACTTGAAAGTGCAAAATTATCACTTAGATTACTTCTTACAAATGATGAAAAAGAAGCTATTGAGCTTGCCGAGTATATAAAAAGTCTTAACGATGAGAGGAAGGCGCTTACACAAAAGGGCGTGGAATTTGCCATAGAATTGGTGGAAAGTAAATATATAGATGATGATATCATAGTTGCCTATATAGGAGACTACCATGAATCACTGGCAGGTATCATAGCAGGAAGGCTTAAAGAAAGGTATAAAAAGCCCTGTTTTATAATTACGGACACTGAGGAAGGGCTTATAAAAGGCTCGGGAAGGTCTATAGAAGCTTACAATATGTTTGAGGGTATAAGGGCGGCTGACAGTCTTTTGACAAAGTACGGCGGACATCCTATGGCAGCAGGTTTAAGCCTTGAAAAAGATAAGCTTTCAGAGTTTAGAAAACTGCTGAACAGTAATTCTAAACTTAAAGAAAGTGATTTTGTAGAGAAGATATGGATAGATATAGTCTTGCCTTTTGCTTACTTAAGTGAAAACTTTGTTAAAGAATTAAGCTTGCTTGAGCCTTTCGGTCAAGGCAATCAAAAGCCGAACTTTGCTCAAAAGCAGGTGGAAATTCTAAATCTTAGAGTATTCGGTCAAAATAGAAATGTAGTAAAATTAAGGTGTAAGGATAGCTTCGGAACAGGAATAGATGCACTTATTTTTACCGATGGAGATGAATTTATCAAAGAGCTTGGAGATAAAAGGCTGTTTGATATTATATACTATCCTAAAATAAATGATTTTAACAATAAAATAACGGTGCAGATAGTTATAAGAGACTGGAAATTTAAGTACTGATGCAGTATAATAAATTTTTGTGGTCATTAATTGACAAATTTTTAAAGTGTGAGGAGATTAAGACTTATGGTAAGGGAGAGTATAGAATTTGTAGTAGGTCATGACAAAGAAGTCGGAGAGGCTATAAAAAAAGAATGGTTAAGACAGAAGAATAATCTGGAGCTTATAGCTTCTGAGAATATAGTGTCTGAGGCGGTTATGGCAGCCATGGGAAGTGTGCTTACCAATAAGTATGCGGAAGGATATCCGGGGAAAAGATATTATGGAGGCTGTGATGCGGTTGATATAGTTGAAAATATAGCTATAGAAAGAGTAACTAAACTTTTTGGTTGCGAGTATGCCAATGTACAGCCGCATTCTGGAGCACAGGCAAATATGGCAGTATTCCTTTCAATGCTCAAGATAGGAGATACTGTTCTCGGTATGAACTTGGAACATGGCGGACATCTTACTCATGGTTCACCTGTGAACTTTTCAGGTCAAAACTATAACATAGTTTCATACGGTGTAGACGATAACGGATATCTTGATTATGAAGATCTGGAAGCAAAGGCTCTTAAGCATAAACCGAAACTTATAATTGCAGGTGCCAGTGCCTATGCAAGAACCATAGACTTTAAAAGATTCAGAGAGGTTGCCGATAAGGTAGGAGCCTATCTGTTAGTGGATATGGCACATATAGCAGGGCTTGTGGCAACCGGACTCCACCCGAGTCCGGTCGGATATGCCCATGTAGTTACAAGTACTACACATAAGACCCTTAGAGGACCAAGAGGAGGTATAATACTTTCAAGCAATGAAATTGCCGAGAAGTTTAACTTTAATAAGGCTATATTTCCGGGGACACAGGGCGGACCTCTTGAGCATGTAATAGCGGCTAAGGCGGTATGCTTTGGAGAGGCGCTTAAAAGTGATTTTAAGGATTATCAAAAGCAGGTACTGGCAAATGCCAAGGAATTGGCAGCAAGCCTTGTGGAAGAAGGTGTTAAAGTACTTACCGGCGGAACGGATAACCATCTTATGTTACTCGATCTAAGGGGAAGCGGTGTAACCGGTAAGGAACTCCAGATAAAATGTGATGAGGTCAATATCACACTTAACAAAAATACTGTGCCTAATGACCCTGAGAGCCCCTTTATTACCAGCGGTGTAAGAATAGGAACCCCGGCGGTCACTTCAAGGGGATTAAAAGAAAAGGATATGAAGAAAGTTGCAAAGCTTTTAGCTTTGTGCATAAAAGATTTTGATAACAGTAAGGAGTACATAAAATCCGAGGTTGAAAAAATGTGCGCAGAGTATCCTATATATTAGATTAAAAGAAGGATAAGCAGATGAAAAAGTTAGAAGAATATATAAGAAGTATTGTTGACTTTCCTGAAAAAGGAATAATATTCAGAGATATTACCAGTATATTGCAAGATGCCGATGGACTTGCACTGGCAATAGACGGTATAAGAAAAGAAATTAAGGATTTGGATTATGATCTGATAGTCGGACCTGAATCAAGAGGCTTTATATTCGGTGTTCCGGTTGCCTATGCAGAGCATAAACCATTTATACCTATCAGAAAAGAGGGTAAGCTTCCCTGTGAAACTATAGGCGTGGAATACGAGCTTGAATATGGAAAAGCTAAGCTTGAAATACACAAAGATGCTATTAAGAAAGGTCAGAAGGTTGTTATTGTAGATGATCTGATAGCTACCGGAGGAACTACCAAAGCCATGGTAGATTTGATAGAAAAGCTTGGTGGAGAAGTGGTTAAACTTATGTTTATTATAGAACTTAAGGGCTTAAAAGGAAGAGATAAAATAAAAGGATATGATGCAACCTCACTGGTAAGTTATGAAGGGAAATAGTTTAAGTATTAATGAGTATAACGAGCGTTATGCCGAAAACGGTCTGAGGCACGGTTATACTACAGGTACCTGTGCCACAGCTGCAACTACAGCCGCTCTTATGACTTTAATGAAGGAAGAAGTGGCTTTGGTTTCTGTTGATACTCCGGCAGGTATAAGACTGAGTATAGAGGTTGAAGATACAAGGCTTGATAAAAACAGTGCCTTTTGTAGTGTAAGAAAGTTTTCCGGTGATGATCCGGATATTACAGACGGTATAGAGGTCTGTTCAACGGTAAGCTATATTGAGAATACTTCTTTTGAAGGAGTGCAGGTTGATATAGATGGAGGCATAGGTGTAGGAAGGGTTACTAAAAAGGGACTTGATCAGCCTATAGGAAATGCCGCAATCAACTCAACACCCAGAAGAATGATCAAGGAGCATGTTGAAGAAATAGCTAAAAGGTATGGCTTAAGGGGAACAATAAAAGTAGTGATTTCCGTACCCGAGGGTGAAGAAAAGGCTAAAAAGACCTTTAATCCTAAGCTTGGGATCATAGGCGGTATATCAATACTCGGAACTACAGGTATAGTTACCCCTATGAGTAAGAAAGCTCTTATAGATACTATTAAGGTAGAGCTTAAGGTAAGGCTTGAAAGTTCCGATATAATAGTAGGAGTACCGGGAAACTATGCGATAAGTTATTCCAATGCAAATTACGGAATATCTATGGAGCTGCCGGTAGAATTCAGCAATTATATAGGTGAGGCACTTGATCTGGCAGTTAATTTAAGAGCCGGCTCCATACTTTTAATAGGTCATATAGGAAAGTTTGTAAAAGTGGCAGCAGGAATTATGAATACACATTCCAATGAAGCCGATGCCAGATGCGAGATTTTGGCAGCTCATGTATTAAAGGCAAAATTTAAGACTGTAAAGGGACTTAATATAGACTTATCCACAGAAAAAGAAGAAAGTACCAAGCTTAAGCTTTATCGTTATGAACTTGCAAAAAAGATGCTTGAGAGCAATACGACAGATGAAGCTGTGGATATACTTGTTGCAGAAGGTATAGTATCCGAGGTGGCAAGTTCTATAGTAAAAGATATGCATTCCCATGTGTACCGCCGTATAAATAAGGCGGTTACTTTAAGAGATAAGCTTGGAAAGGCTGACGGAAGCGAAAGTGCCGCTTATATGAAAAATTTCAAGCTCGGTGTAATTACTTTTAATAATAATTACGGAGAACTTGCAAGATATGGAGATGTAGATGAGCTGCTTGAGCGGATAAAAGGAGTTTAGAATTAAATAAAGTTTAAAACTCCCTGTAACTTTGTTTTTGTAACATTTGTTTTTTGAAAAAGTAAATTTTAACTCTTACAAACGAGTGTATTAGCATAGGCTTTCTACATAATAGGCAAGAAAGCCTATGCTATATTTAATACCTCATCAGGGCTTAGTGCATAAGTTTTCTACATAGTAGGGGAGAATAAGCAACACAGCCTGTTATGATTGGTAAAATTTTTAAAAAAATATTACAATATCAAGTTGTAGGGAGTTTTTTAATTCAAATATAAAATTACCCATGTAAACTCACAAGTTCAGCGCTATACCCAAGCTCAGGTATAATCTTCTTAAGCACATCCTCCGTTCTAAGCTTAAGATTGTATCTGTTATCACTTGGATTTACTCCAAAGTACTCATCATTAAGTATCTCCATGTCAAGTATGAGCTCAACTTCTTTGTCTTTATCCATAGTCAGGCAAAAAAGGGAAGCGCTGCCCGGCTTTACACCTATTTTTTCTTCCATAAGCTCGGGAGAAGCAAAACTTGGTCTTGATATATCAAGGGCATCTCTAAATTCTTTGGTATCAAAACGCTTATCTGCAGGCATTATTAGTAAATAAAATATGGTCTTTTTTTGATTTGTCAAAAATACCGACTTTCTAATCTCGCAGCTCAGTGCTTTAGCAACTTCACTGCTTTCCTCCATACTGTTTACAACATCATTTTCCACATATTCATAAGGAATTTTAAGTCTATCTAAAAGCTCAAATACATAAAGTACATTCTCAGGTGCATCCACAGGTTTGCTGTTTTTTAATTCACTGATATACATAGCAACACCTCCTTGCTAACAAATGTACCATTAATAATAACATTTATATAAGTTATTTTAAATAAAATATGTATTTCGATCAATTAAAAAGGATTACAACTAAATTATATTTACAATAATTATAAACCTGTTAATGCTTCCGTTGACTATAAAACAGCAAAGATCGTCAAAGCTTATGGCTGTAATGCAGCCTGAAATACAGGCTATACAAAAAAAATATAAAGGAAAAAATGACAGCGAAACCGCCATAAAACTGCAAAAAGAAACTCAAGCGGTTTATGATAAATATGGCACAAGTATGGTTGGAGGCTGTGCACAAATGCTTATACAGATGCCTATATTGCTTGCACTCTATCAGGTAATATTAAGGATACCTGCATATGTACCCAGTGTAAAAGTATATTTTGAACAGATAGCTTCTTTGATGATGAAGCAGTCGGGATATATAGATACTTTAAGCAGCTATGCTGTAAAACATAAGCTTCCGGTTGATAAGATAGATTATACCAATATGAACAGGGTAATAGATCTTTTATATAAATTTACACCTGTTGACTGGGCAGATATAAAAAATGCATTTTCTTCTGCTTCAGAATTATCACAACAGCTTATAAATAATGTGCCTGTAATTGAAAAGATGAATGAGTTTTTAGGTATTAATCTTGCTACAAGCCCGTTTCAGGGTTGGACGCCCAGTTTGGCATGGATTATACCTGTGCTTGCCGGAGTTACACAATGGCTTTCAGCAAAGCTTATGAGTACCGGTACGAGTGCACAGCAGTCTGCATCTGATGAAAATTCTATGGCACAGCAGATGAAAACTATGACAAATGTGATGCCGCTTATGTCAGTATATTTTTGTTTTATACTTCCGGCAGGTGTCGGTATATATTGGATAATATCAGCATTAAGCCGTATAGTACAGCAGTATTTTATAAATAAACATCTTGATAAGATAGATGTTCAGGTATTAATTGAAGAAAATCTTAAAAAGAAAAATGAAAAGAGAGCAAAAAAAGGACTTCCGCCTGAAACTATAAATAAAAAAGCTATATCAAAGGCAATTAACACCGATACAACCGTTAAAAAAGATGAGGAGGAGGAAAAAAGAAAACAGGAAATAATTGCAAGTTCAACAGAGTATTATAAAAAGAATGCAAAACCGGGATCTATAGCTTCAAAAGCAAATATGGTTGCTGCTTATAATGAAAAAATCAGTCAGAAAAAGAACGGTAAAAAAAATAAAACGGCGGCTTCCATAGAGGATGAAGATGTTAAAGATGGTGAATAAAGGTATTAAGGAGGCTTAAATTGGATAAGATTAGAGTATCTGCAAAGAATTATGATGAGGCTGTTACAAAGGCTCTTTTAGAACTTCAAACCAGCAGTGAAAATGTAAAAGTTGATATAATTGAAGAAGGAACAAATGGGTTTTTAGGTATAATAGGAGGAAAACCCTGGGTTATAGAAGCAAGTTTAAAGGACAGGGATGATAAAGAAAAAACATTAAGTGATTTGTTAAAAGATAAAACACGTAAAAATAAAAGTGAATTATTAAAAAAAGAAATTTCAGTTTTAGAAGATAATATAAGTTTATCTGAAAAAAAGCAGGCTTCTTTAGAAAACAATAAAAAACATGAAGAAAGCTATAATAAAGCATCTTCTACAATAGAGAATGACAATAATGTTATAAATTTTGAAAGAAAAAAAGAAGAACTTAACCATAAATCCGAAAAACAAAATAATGATAATTCAGATATTTCAGAAAGTTCAGATGGTAAGCTTGATGAT
>ERZ772874.1717-NODE-1717-length-11222-cov-19.195934_pt1 | contig 11222 bp, 6 predicted proteins | sample MGYA00580586_ERZ772874 | MGnify/ENA primary metagenome ERZ772874 (study PRJEB29015, sample SAMEA2737952) | human oral metagenome | biome: human oral; feature: human-associated habitat; material: dental | place: China | collected 2154 ... | reverse complement strand
CACGATCCTCGAAGCCTGCTTCAATCGCTTTGACCCCGTCGCCCAGCTCACTCTCCAGTGGGAGCAGGCAGTAGAGTCCGAGGATCATGCTGCGATGGAGCGTCTACTCCCTGAGATGGAAGCACAGGGTGGGTGGTCGTATGAGCAGCGAGCCAAGGAAATCCTCGGGGCTCTCGGTATCCAAGATCATCATCGCCCCATCACTCGACTATCTGGAGGCGAACGCAAGCGTATCGCTCTAGCAAGCACGCTGATCAGCCAGCCCGATCTCCTCTTCCTTGATGAGCCTACAAACCATCTTGACCTCAAGAGCATCGAGTGGCTTGAGGGCTACCTCGCTCGCTCAACCATGGGACTGCTCCTCATCACCCATGACCGCTACTTCCTAGATCGTGTGTGTAATGAGATCTTAGAGTTAGATGGAGGGCAGGCCTACCGCTATCGAGGTAACTATGACTACTACCTCACCAAGCGTCAAGAGCGACACGAAGCTGAAGATCAAGCTCGTGAGCGTGCCCTCAACCTCTATCGCAGAGAACTCGATTGGATGCGTCGTCAGCCTCAAGCTCGTGGCACGAAGGCACAGTATCGTATCGACGCCTTCCACGAGCTGGAGAAGAAGACTCAGGCTTGCCAGCGCAGTGAGCAAGTCGACCTGAGCGGTGCAAAAGGAGGCTACATCGGGAAAAAGATCTTCGAAGCTAAACACGTCAGCAAGCGCTTTGGAGACAAGGTCATCCTAGAGGACTTCAACTACATCTTTGCCCGACACGACAAGGTCGGGATCATCGGAGAGAATGGTGTCGGGAAGACCACCTTCCTCCGTATGCTCCTCGGTGAAGTAGCTCCTGACAGCGGGAGCTTTGACATCGGCACGACCGTCCGCTTTGGTTATTACAGCCAGACAGCCCCAGACTTTGACCCCAAGAAGCGAGTCATCGATATCGTCCAGGACATCGCTGACGACTTCGTACTCCCACAGGGAAGCAACATCGAGAGAATCTCCGCAAGTCAGATCCTCACCCGGTTCCTATTCCCACCCGAGAGACAATACACGCCCGTGGAGAAACTCAGTGGAGGTGAGCTCAGGCGTCTCTACCTCTGCACCATCTTAGTGACAAGTCCGAACTTCCTCATCCTCGACGAGCCGACCAATGACCTCGACATCCTCACCCTACAAGCCCTAGAGGAGTATCTCGCTGACTTCGCAGGATGCGTGCTAATCGTCTCTCACGACCGCTTCTTCATGGACAAGGTCACCGAGCATCTCTTCTGCTTCGAGGGACAGGGCCAAGTCAGGGACTTCCCCGGTAGCTACACCCTCTATAGAGAAGTACGTGAAGCCGAGGAACGGGAGCGTGCCGAGCTAGAGCAGGCCAAGCGTAAGACAAGCGAACCTACAAGTCCACCACGCACCTCGACAAATCGCCCTGCACGACTCTCCTATGCCGAGAAGAAGGAACTAGAGCATATCCTCGCTCAAATCCCTAAGCTGGAGCAAGAGAAAGCCGAGCTCGAAGAGAAGCTTAGCACAGGTATGCTTACCCATGATGCACTCATGCAGGCCTCCGAGCGCATCGGTCAGCTCATCGATGAGATGGACGAACTGACGCTTCGCCAATTAGAGCTGGAGGAAAAGGCCAGCTAATTCCCTTCTCCGACCCTATCTCACCTATTATTCATCTACTCATATACCATAGTCTATATGATAACGACAGACCAGTTAGGTAGCCTACTGGAGCGCAAGTCTGCGCTGGGGAGGTACCTTTGACATCGATAGCCGACGTATCCAACTAGAGGAAGAAGAGCTACGCACCGCTGATCCCGCCTTCTGGGAAGATCGCGATCGAGCGGAGGCTCAGATGCGCAAGGTCAAGGATCTCCGTAAGTGGATCGCCTACTACGATGAAGCGGAGCGACTGACCGAAGAGGTCGCTCTTGCTCTCGAGTATTTCAAAGAGGGTATCACCAGCGAAGAGGAAGTCGATGAGGCTTACGCCCGTGCCATCTCCCTCTTTGAAGAAGTGGAGCTGAAGAATATGCTCCGTGCCGAAGAAGACGCTCTCGGAGCCGTCCTCAAGATCAATGCCGGAGCAGGAGGCACGGAGAGCCAAGACTGGGCTTCGATGCTCGCACGTATGTATGCTCGCTATTGCGATAAGCAGGGCTATAAAACCACCATCACCAACTGGCAAGACGGCGAAGAAGCAGGCATCAAAACCATGACCATGCAGGTCGAGGGCGATCAAGCCTATGGCTTTCTCAAGAGTGAGACAGGCGTTCATCGTCTCGTACGTATATCTCCCTACAATGCTCAGGGGAAGCGTATGACGAGCTTCGCCTCGGTCTTTGTCGTACCACTCGTCGATGATACGATTGAGGTGGAGGTCAATCCTGCCAATATCAGCTGGGATACCTTCCGCTCCAGTGGTGCTGGTGGACAGAACGTGAACAAGGTCGAGACCGGTGTCCGCCTACGCTATAAATACAAGGATCCTGAGACCGGTGTCGAAGAGGAGATCATCATCGAAAACACCGAGACTCGCTCTCAGACCGACAATCGTGAGAATGCGATGCGCCTACTTCGCTCACAGCTCTATGACAAGGAGCTAGAGCGTAGGCGTCGTGCCCAAGCCGAAGTCGAAGCAGGCAAGAAGAAGATCGAATGGGGCGCACAGATCCGAAGCTATGTCTTCGATGATCGACGCGTGAAAGACCATCGTACGGGACACCAGACCTCCAATGTCGGAGCCGTGATGGATGGAGACATCGACGACTTCATCAAGGCCTACCTGATGGAGTTCGCAGCTAAGGACGAAGCCTAGCCTTCCCTCGCTCTCTGAATAATCCCAGTAGCCCCTCCGCTCAAAGTGTAGTCACTAGGAGCAGAGGGGCTACGCTATGTCGACATTTCCCCGAGACCAGCAGGTCGATCCCAAGACTTATTCCTGATGTATAAGGGCCAATGCTTCATCCCCTACCCAACCTAAAGGGATCAGAAATTCCCCTAGGAAGACAAACAAGATCCACGGGATTGATATACCCGATCCGACCTTGGCCGAATACCTAATGACTTGCCCAGTTCATTACTAATCCCTCCAAATTTCATTCGTACTGAAATAAAACTTCATTAGTAATGAGTTGATCAACTCATTACTAATAAAATGAGACGATGCTAAGTATCCTCCGAGAGCTATGATTACTCATCCCCCTAAATATGATTCTAGAGATCACGAGGGTTCTCACCCGAGATATGAGGCATTGAGCGCATCATCTCCCAAGCTATGAATACCTAGTAGCAAACGTACTTTAGGCTACTTCCTCCCCTCACACAGAAACAAAATAGCGGATTTACCCCTGTAGTTCCCCGCACTATCGGGTAGCTAGGCTTCTCATTTGGCTTACCATCCGATGGATTAAGTAAGGATAGATCGCATATTTTGACTACCTTTGTGCCGATTTTAAAAGGACTTATCAATCAATTAAAGAACAATAATGCTACAGCCAATTAGCAAGACCATCACACTGCCCGATGGAAGAGAAATCGTCATCGAGACAGGCAAGCTTGCCAAGCAAGCCGACGGATCGGTAGAAGTACGTATGGGTAACACCGTCCTTCTAGCCACGGTCTGTGCCGCTAAGGATGCCAATCCTGGGGTAGACTTCATGCCCCTCCAAGTAGAATATAAGGAGAAGTACGCCTCCTTCGGACGCTTCCCAGGTGGTTTTACTCGCCGTGAAGGTAAGGCTTCAGACTATGAGATCCTGACCTGCCGCCTCGTAGACCGTGCCCTCCGCCCCCTCTTCCCCGATGACTACCATGCAGAGGTCTTCGTCAACGTCCTCCTCTTCTCTACGGACGGAGTCGATATGCCTGATGCTCTCGCTGGTCTTGCTGCTTCGGCGGCTTTGGCTGTTTCAGATATTCCCTTCAACGGGCCTATCAGCGAAGTGCGTGTAGCACGTGTCGATGGTCAGTTCGTTATCAACCCTACTTTCGAGCAACTCAAGAATGCCGATATTGAGCTGATGGTCGGCGCTACCCTCGACAATATCATGATGGTCGAAGGAGAAATGCAGGAAGTACAAGAAGCTGAAATGCTCGAAGCCATCAAGGCTGCGCACGAAGCTATCAAGGTACAGTGTCAGGCTCAGCTCGAACTATCCGAAGCTGTCGGCAAACTCGTCAAGCGCACCTATTGCCACGAAGAGAACGACGAAGACCTTCGTAAGGATGTCCACGAAGCATGCTATGCCAAGGCTTACGCTGTAGCTACCTCTGGCACCGATAAGCACGCTCGTGCGGAAGCATTCGATGCGATCGTCGAAGAGTACAAGGCTAAGTTCACGGAAGAAGAACTTGAGACCAAGGCTTCTCTGATAGCTCGCTACTATCACGATGTCGAGAAGGAAGCGATGCGCCGTGCTATCCTCGATGAAGGTAAGCGCCTTGATGGTCGTAAGACAACCGAGATTCGCCCCATCTGGATCGAAACGGATTACCTCCCAGGACCACACGGATCGGCTGTATTTACTCGTGGTGAAACACAGTCCCTCACGACTGTCACACTTGGTACGAAGAGCGATGAGAAGCTCGTCGACGACGTCCTGAACTATGGTAAAGAGCGTTTCCTCCTCCACTATAACTTCCCTCCTTTCTCCACTGGTGATGCTCGTCCACAGCGTGGTGTAGGTCGTCGTGAGATCGGTCACGGGAACCTAGCTCACCGTGCACTCAAGCGCATGCTCCCAGCTGACTACCCCTACGTCATCCGTGTCGTCTCTGACATCCTTGAGTCCAATGGCTCCTCTTCGATGGCTACAGTCTGTGCTGGTACGCTCGCTCTCCGTGATGCGGGGGTGCCCATCCAGAAGCCTGTATCAGGTATCGCCATGGGTCTAATCTCTGAGAACAAGGGTACGAACTACGCTATCCTCTCTGACATCCTCGGCGACGAAGACCACCTTGGCGATATGGACTTCAAGGTCACTGGTACCGCTGACGGGATCACAGCCACCCAGATGGACATCAAGGTCGATGGCCTCAGCTATGAGATCCTAGAGCGTGCTCTTGCTCAAGCTCGCGAAGGTCGCCTCCACATCCTTGGTAAGATCCTCGAAGCTCAGCCCGAGACACGTGACGACCTCAAGCCACACGCACCACGCATCGTCACCCTACGTATTGGTAAGGAATTCATCGGTGCCGTCATCGGTCCTGGTGGTAAGATCATCCAAGGTATGCAGGAAAAGAGCGGAGCCTCTATCAGCATCGAGGAAGTCGATGGAATGGGTGTCGTCGAGATTAGTGCTTCCAATAAGGATGCTATCGACACGGCTGTCGGTCTGATCAAGGGTATCGTCGCTATGCCTGAAGTAGGCGAAGTCTATCAGGGTAAGATTTCTTCGGTCATGCCTTATGGTTGCTTCGTAGAATTCCTCCCAGGTAAGGATGGTCTCCTCCACATCTCTGAGATCGACTGGAAGCGCTATGAAAAGATCGAAGATACCGACCTGCAGGAAGGTCAGCTCATCGACATTAAGCTCATCGACATTGACCCCAAGACGGGTAAGTTTAAGCTCAGCCGTCGTGCCCTTCTTCCTAAGCCCGAAGGCTACAAGGAACCAGAGCGTCGTCCTCGCCCCGAGCGTGGTGAGCGTCGTCCTCGCTAAGGTCACTACCACTTAATCACCTATACGATCAAGCCCCAGACTTACCCTCCAGATATGATGGAGAGTGATGCTGGGGCTTGCTTTTAGAGGGATTTCGCTATGTACGAAATTATTCCGTACTTTGTAGATACAGAACAATACAACAACACATAAACATTGCCACTATGAAGCAGTATATCGGTATCCTCGTGATGCTCCTTGGAGCGCTCCTTCAGCTCTTCACCTATTTCTCTGATCAGGTCGAGAGCGCAAATATCTTCCTTGGCACAGGACTTGTGCTAGTCATTGTGGGCTACCTCCTCCACATCTTCCTCTCCAAGAAGAATGCCTAGCGAGCATCACTAGCTCTCAGACATAAACAGACGCAACTATCGCTTCTTCATAGAAGTCCATAGTTGCGTCTGTTGCTTTTGATACCCTTGAAAAGCCCAGCTGTCATCCCCTGCTCACATAAAAGAAAACGAGGAGTGCTTTTACACTCCCCGCTTTAGATGTTTGCACAACGGAATAAATCCTTATTGTGATTGGCTTTCAGTTTTTAGTACTACAAAGGTAAGCAAATAACTTATAACTATCCAAATGAAAACGAAGAAAATTCTAGGGCTTGACCTCGGTGTTAGCTCTATAGGGTGGTCTCTCATCGCCCTCAATGAGAAAGAAGAACCAGCTAAGATCCTCGGTATGGGTAGTCGTATCGTTCCCCTATCGACAGAAGATGCAGATGAGTTCCAAAAGGGAGCTGCTATTAGCAAAAATAGTCGACGAACCCTATTGAGGACTATGCGCAAGGGGATCAATCGCTATCAACAGCGACGCACTCGTCTAACAAGGATCCTCCAGTCTCAGGGAATGCTTCCTACCCAAGAACTCATCCAGCTCCCAACCTTAGAACTCTGGGAGCTACGAGCAAAAGCGGCCACTGCAGGAGAGAAACTCACCCTAGCAGAGATAGGACGGGTGCTCTACCATCTCAACCAAAAGCGAGGCTACAAACATGCCAAGGGTGATAGTAACCCAGATGAAGATGGTAAAGGGAAAAAAGAAATCGACTATGTTGCGGCAGTCAAAGGACGCTACCATGAGCTTAGAGAGTCCAATCTAACTATCGGACAGCACTTTGCACAAGCGCTTAAGTCTAGCGAACAGATCGGCGAACATGGGCCAGTCTACACCTACCGCATCAAAGACCAAGTCTATCCTCGCGAAGCATATATCGAAGAGTTTGACCAAATCATGGAGGTGCAGTCAGCCTTCTACCCCGAAAAGCTCAACAAATCACTCATCCAAGAGCTACGAAGCACAATCTATCTACAGCGCCCTCTTAAATCCTGTAAGGGGCTCGTATCCTACTGTGAATTCGAGAAGAAACAACGCCTCGTAAAAGTTCGGTTAGCGGGGAAAGAGGGAGAAGAAATTATCAAAGAGCAACTCGTAGATATTGGGCCTAAAGTTGCACCAAAATCCTCTCCTTTGGCAGAAGTATGCCGGATTTGGGAGACTCTAAATAATATCCGCATCTACTTCCCCGATGGAAGCGATAGACCTATCTCTATCGAAGAGAGACAACGCCTCTTTGAAGAACTACAGACGACCGAAAAGCTGTCTTTTAGTAGGGTTAAGACGCTACTTAAGATCAAGAAGCAAGAAGAAACGTGGACGAATGACCTTCTCAAAGGTGGAATTAAGGGGAATACTACCTGCCAAACTCTTCGTAAAGCCTTCGTAGATTATCCTCATTATACTGAGTTACTCGCTTTTGACCTCAGCGAGAAAGAAGGCAATGCTAATCCAGATACAGGCGAGCTACGTCTCGTCATCGATGAGAGGTATCAGCAGACCCCTCTCTTTAAGCTCTGGCATATCCTCTATTCTATCGAAGATCGAGAAGCTATGGGAAGGGCACTAGAACAGCAACTCGGTATCACTCGCAAGGATCTCGATGCAGGGCTCCTAGACAAGCTCTTTCAGATAGACTTCACTAAGCAGGGATATACAAACAAGTCATCCAAATTCATCTGTAAGATCCTCCCCTATCTCCAGAAGGGATCTATGTATAGTGAGGCTTGTGAGCTAGCAGGGAAGCGACACTCCGCAGCTAGCTTGACTACAGAAGAGATCGATGAGCGCCCTCTGCTTGATGTGATCCCTATCCTACCTCGCAATGCGCTTCGTCAGCCTATCGTAGAGAAGATCCTAAATCAGATGATCAATCTAGTGAATGAGCTACGCAAACAGCATGGTGAGATAGAAGAAGTGCGTATCGAGCTCGCTCGAGAGCTCAAGATGAGTCGAGGGGAACGAGCACAAGCCACCAAGAGCATGAATAGGAACAAGAAGGAGAATGAGCAAATCGCTAAGCTCATCGAAGAGCATCAGCTCTACCCTACTCGCTCCCGCATCCAAAAGTACAAGATGTGGAAAGAGACTAATGAGCAATGTATCTACTGCGGTAAGCAAGTGAATCTTGTCACCTTCCTCCGAGGCGAAGAAGTCGAAGTCGAGCATATCATCCCTCGCTCCGTACTCTACGACGACTCACTCTCAAACAAGACTTGCTCCTGTAGGGCCTGTAACCATGCCAAGGGAAATAGGACTGCCATGGAGTATATCCAGACACTAGATACCGACAGGCAAGATGAATACTTCAAGCGTGTCCAAAAGCTATTTGAAGAAAAGAAGATTAGCTATGCCAAGCGCTCTCGTCTGCTCATGACGACTGAGGAGATCCCTCAAGACTTCATCGAACGTCACCTTCGTCTCTCACAGTATATCGCTCGAGAAGCTCAGCATATACTCCGACAGGGTATTCGTCGAGTCTATGCTTCTGAAGGAAGTGTCACAGCTACCCTCCGCCACCTCTGGGGTTATGACGAAATTCTCAAGGATCTCAACTTCGATCGCTATAAATCGATGGGAGAAACAGAAGTAATAGAGGTAGGAGGCAAGTTAATCGAGCAGATCAAGGATTGGACAAAGCGCCGAGATCATCGACATCATGCGATCGATGCCTTGATCGTAGCATGTACTCGTCAGAGCTACATCCAGCGTCTCAATCGCGTCAACTCTGCAGAAGATCGAGATGAGATGAATGAGGCTGTAAAGGGTAAAAAACATAAGGAGAAACAATTGCTACTGGAACGCTGGCTTATTGCCCAGCCTCATCTCTCCACACAGCAAGTCAAGGACAAGGTGTCTCAGATCCTCATCTCTTTCCGCCCTGGGAAACGGACCTACTCTAGAGGTAAGAATAAGTTCAAGCAACATGGGAAGACCTTGACTCAACTCGGAATACTCATCCCTCGGGGTCCCCTATCTGAAGAGACAGTCTACGGACAAATCCTAGATAAGAAGGGTGTAGAACAGATCGTCGTTAAGTATCCTCTGCATAGTATCCAGAAAAAGGATCTACCCTATGTCGTCGACCTAGGACTACGAAGACTCCTAGAGGAGCGACTGACTCAGTATAGAGATGATCCTAAGAAAGCCTTTGCAGATCCTCTCTACAGCGATCGAGAAAAAACTCAACAGATTCGCTCTGTACGATGCTTCACTGGAAGAGAACGAGAAAAGATGATCCCTCTCCGCTTTGATGAGCAAGGGAAACCTATTTCCTTCGTCGCACCAGGGAGCAACCATCACGTAGCACTCTATCGTGATAGCGAGGGAAAGGCTCATGAATCAATCGTCACCTTCTGGCATGCCATCGAGCGTCTACGCCATGGTCTACCCATCATCATCAAAGATCCTGCAGAAGCGATGAAGCAGGCACAAAGTATCCCCAATCTACCAGAAGCCATCCGCCAGAAGCTACCTAATCCAGACTGGAAACTTATCGAGACCCTAAGTAGTAATGAGATGTTCCTAATCGGCATGACAGATGAAGAGATACAGCAAGCTATCAGTCAGCACGACTACAGTACTCTAAGCAAACATCTGTACCGAGTACAAAAGATAGCAACGAAGAACTACTGGTTCAGATATCATCTTGAGACAGTACTTGATCCCCAAAATGGTCAAGGGATAATACCTAAGTTCTACCTTGTGACTAGTATCAAGCGTTATGCGGAACTCAATCCTCGCAAGGTACATATTAATATCCTTGGTCAAATCACACTGATTTAGTCTCCCATGATCAAGCGCACGATATACTTCGGCAATCCAGCTTATCTGTCCTTAAAGAATAAGCAGCTTGAAGTGAGACAAGCGCAGGATGACTCTCCTCAACGATCCGCGCGGACGATCCCGATAGAAGATATCGGGATCGTCCTACTGGACCATCAGCAGATCACGATTACCCATGGTCTGCTAAATGCCTTGCAGGAGAATAACTGTGCTGTCATTACCTGCTCCGCTTGCCATATGCCATCAGGACTCCTCCTACCACTAGATGGGCATACACTACAAAACGAGCGATTCCGATCCCAGCTTGAAGCATCGCTACCCCTACGTAAGCAACTATGGCAACAAACCATTCAAGCCAAAATCACGAACCAAGCTCATCTCCTAGCAGAGGTGCTCGGTGAACCAGTACCCAATATGCTTGCTTGGGCTAAGCTCGTCAAAAGTGGAGACACTGGGAATCTCGAAGCTAGAGCAGCTGCCTTCTACTGGCGTAACCTCTTCATCACACTACCGGACTTTACACGAGGGCGAGAAGAGATCGCTCCCAACTCACTACTCAACTACGGCTATGCTATCCTACGGGCGATCATCGCTCGATCCCTCGTAGGCTGTGGTTTGCTTCCCACACTGGGCATTCATCATCATAATAAGTACAATGCCTACTGCCTGGCAGATGATATCATGGAGCCTTATCGTCCCTTTGTCGATCAACTCGTCGTCGATCTATGCAACAACGGATTTCCAGACACCCTAACCAAGGAAATCAAAGGGGAGCTCCTAAGCATACCTACCCTAGATGTCGAGATCGATGGTCAGCGACGGCCACTAATGATCGCAGCCTCTCAAACAGCAAGCTCTCTCCTCCGCTGTTTTTCAGGAGAGAGCAGACGACTCAGCTATCCTTTACTCCTATGAAACACCATCACCGCTTAAATGAATACCGTATTATGTGGGTTTTCGTACTCTTTGATCTCCCTACCTACACACCACTGGAGAGAAAAGCTGCTTCAGGCTTTCGGAATGAGCTTATTAAAGACGGCTTCACCATGTTCCAGTACTCAGTCTATATACGTCATTGCTCCAGTGCCGAAAATGCAGCTGTCCATATACGTAGGGTCAAGAATATGCTCCCCGAAGAAGGAGAAGTCGTCATCATGCAAGTCACAGATAAACAATTTGGGATGATCGAGCATTTTTCCTCCCATCATCCCAGCTCTTCACCCTCTCCTTCCACTCCCGTCGAGATGTTCTGATAGGATGAGAATTCTCTCCTCTTAAAGAAGAAAAGCCTGTGGTTTCCCACAGGCTTTTTCTTTTCTAGAAATCGACCTAACCAACTGAGTAACAAACTTCTCCAATTGGTCAGTTGTCTTGACTAGACGAAGGTACTAAAACTGAAAGCCAAGCACAACAATGGGGATACGTGTTAC
>ERZ772874.1710-NODE-1710-length-11238-cov-4.275955_pt1 | contig 11238 bp, 9 predicted proteins | sample MGYA00580586_ERZ772874 | MGnify/ENA primary metagenome ERZ772874 (study PRJEB29015, sample SAMEA2737952) | human oral metagenome | biome: human oral; feature: human-associated habitat; material: dental | place: China | collected 2154 ... | reverse complement strand
TCGCATTTAGCGAATAAAATGCCTTTAAGTCAAATTATTACTGTAGGATTTATAAGTCCGATTATAGAAGAACATATTTATAGACGAACCTTATATAGCAATATGTTATTAAAGACACAAGGTAAAGTTAAAGCATTATTGTTTTCAATTATTATATTTACATTATGTCATTTACCGACCAGTCCATTAATGGCATTACAATATATATTTGGTTCTATTGCTTTATATCTTGTCTATATTTTATCGGATGACGATATAAGAGCGTCAACAATATTTCATATAGTATATAACATTATAGCAATTTTATAGGTGACACATGAAACAAAGAGGATTTGAATTACTTTCAACTGAAACCGATACGAGTTTATTACCAACTCGTTCAACAGCTCATGCAGCCGGATATGACTTGAAGTCAGCCAAAACATTAACTATCGAACCAGATACAATTGTTTTAGTACCTACAGGTATTAAAGCCTATATGGGTCATGAAGAAGTTTTATATTTATATGACCGTAGTAGTAATCCTAAAAAATTAGGTCTTGTACTGGCTAATTCTGTTGGTGTAATTGATAGCGATTACTATAATAATGAATCGAATGAAGGTCATATTTTCGTTCAATTCAAGAATATTAGTAATAATGCTGTCACTATTAACAAAGGTGACCGTATTGCTCAGGCAGTATTCGCCCCATTTTTATTAGCTGACGGGGATAATGTTGAAACGCTTAGAACCGGCGGATTTGGTTCAACTGGTAAATAGAAACGGAGAAACCACATGTCAAAAGAACAAATTTTATCACAACAAGTAGCAGATACTCGCGAATATACTAAATTGATTTCAGCATCTCTTGTTGATATGAATGAGATGCTTGAGTCATTGAATGAAACGACTAATAATTTAGGTGCTGCTTCTGTAAAATCAGGTGCACAAGTTAATCAACTTGAAGCAGATTCAAAAGAAACAAGTGTTAAACTCGACACTATTTTAGAAGCGCAAACGAAGTTAGATACTAATATTACTGAATTCAAAGATAAATTAACATCTTTTGAAGAAAATAAAGCAGATTTTAGTGAATCTTTGGCTCAAATTGATGAGAATACTAAACTAATCGAAAATACATTCAATAATGCAGGTGCACAATTCCAAGAACAAATTGACCGTGTCCATGTTGAATACGCTGAAGGTATTAAAAAATTAGACGGCACTATGACAAATATTGAAGAAAGTGTCGAACAAATTAATTACAGTGCTCAATTTGATGAAATTAAAGACACATTAGTCGAGCAATCAGAAAAACTTGTAGAATCAGATAAACAAATGAATACTCGACAAGAAGAATTGATGGGTAAGCTTGAAGATTTCACAACTAAATTGACAGAGGCCTATGAGCTATTATCAACAATTCACACCCAAGGTCAAGATGTACAAGCGGACTTGCGTACAGCACTTGCTCGTGCTAACTCTATTGAATTGTCATTAGAAGCAATTAATAGTACAAATGTTGATACTACCGATTTTGTAGGTAAATTTGATGAAGCTTTTGCTGAATTGAAATTGAGTGTTGAAGAACAAGATGATTCTCAACAAGAAACTGTTGAAACAGAATAAGGGAGGTAGCAGATGACTGAACAAACAGAATATAAAGAGATTGAGAATAACTTACGTGCCGGTGTTTCGGTCGTTATGCATGCCAATCAAACATTGAAATTGCTAGAAGCAAAAGTCGATACTGTCGGTATTGCTACTGTAAACAATATTAAAAATACCGAGCAATTGCTTGAGATTTCAAAAGAAAATAAAAATGATATTGCAGAAATCTTAGAAACAAATGATACGTTTATTTATCATGCTCAACAAAATACAAATTTGTTAGATGCTATCATGCAACATCAAAAAAATGAAGTTGAGCAAGTAAGCAATGTCACAGAAAATCAACAGTCGTTAGACGCATCAATCACTGTTCAGTTTGACAACTTGAAACAATCGCTTGCAAATTCTTATGAGCGGCATGAACAGGATTTGAAAAATATTTCTGAGAATACGCAAAGTATTCAAACTAAGATTGGTCATTTAGATTATTCACAACAGTTAAATAATATCACTCGAGAAGTTGCAAATCTAACACATCAAATTGATGCACATCATCAATTAAACGATGAAAAATATGATAATGTATCAAAACGTATCGATAAGTTGGATGCTTTGATGACAACGTTAATGCAATCAGCCCAACTATATCAAGAAAACCAAATGGAGCTGTCAAAAGAAATCACAGATTTCAATGGACAATTGGACCGTATCGAAGATAATGTTCGTAAGTTGCGTGTTAAACCAGCCCTAGTAGCACAAGATACAATCATGAACTTGTTTAGTAATTGGGACGTTAAACATCCTGAGCCAGTAGAAGAATCTAATACTAAAGACGAACATGTCTTAGAACCAGTTGAAACTACAGAATCCATGGTTGAAGATACTTTACTAGAATCAGAAGTGACAGAATCTGAGATGGAATATGAAACACTTACAGACATCACTAAAGAACCAGTGGAAGAAAAAAAAGGATTCTTCCAACGATTTTTGAAGAAATAGCTTAGTCTATTTCTTCATTTGTATTGGAGGTAACAATGTCCAAAGATGACAGCATGTTGTCAGCATTATTGACAACAAGTATTCAAGTGTTAGAAACACTTAAATCATTTAAAACAGACCTTGAGGCTATGAAATATGACCTCGATGAATTGAAAACAGATGTTCAACTTGTAAAATCTAAAGATATCCAACCTGAGCTTAAGCAATTGATTAAAGAGGAATTATCTAAACAAGATTTTTCTAGTGTAGAGCGTAAATTATCAGCATTGGACCATGATGTAAATCTTATTAACAAATCTACTGAAGTTATTTCAGACAGTTTGATTCAATTGATTGATAAAGTACCTGATGGTGATAGTCTTAAACAAGCAATTGATGAAGGTTTTGAACAATCAACAAAAGATTATACCGAACCCATCGGAAAACTTGTCCAAGCTTTTACAATCACGCAAGATAATTTCAAGACCATGGCACGCCATGTAGATGACATGAATAAACGAGTTGAATCAATTACAGAGTCCATTGAAGACTTAACAAATTCAACAACAGAAAATTCATCAAGATTAACCTCGTTAGATATTCGAATGGCAACCATGCTCAAAGAGTCATTGGATACTGATGACACATTAGATACTGCTTTGCAAACATTAAAGACGTTCACATAGAATAGCCACAATGGCTATTCTATTGACATATTTTGTCTTTTATGATATAATGTAATAAGTATTAAATAAAGGAAACACAATGTCAGATACTATATTATTACAATCAGACCGAGATAAAGTTCGTGAACGACCAGGTATGTTTATTGGTGATAATTCCGAGTTAGGATTAGCTACAATTGTTCGAGAAATTGTTGATAATGCTATTGATGAATATCCCAATTATCCAGACCCAACTAAACCTATAGAAGTAATTCTATATCCTGATAATTCTATTTCCGTTCGCGATTATGGACGAGGTATTTCGCCATATGAAAGCAAAAAGTACAAAGGTAAAATTGAAGAGCGTTTAGCTTATACAGTACTTGGAGCTGGTGGAAAATTCAAAGCTAATCGAGAACAAAACGGGAATAAATTTTCAGGTGGTTTAAATGGTACTGGTTCAGCTGCAACAAATTTCATGTCTGAATTTTTTGATGTTACGATTTTCAAAGATGGTTACATTTTTCATGACCGATATGAAAATGGTGGTATCCCTGTAGAGAAGCTTGTAAATGGACAATTACCAAAAGTGAAACAAAAAGGGGAACCTGAAACAGGTACTCAAGTTCATTTCAAAGCTGATGCTACAGCAATGCGTACAACAATTATCAATACTCGGCAATTAGAGCAATATTTCACTGAAATGGCTTATTTGCATCCAGGACTTCACATTTTATTCACAAATGAACGTGATGGTGATACTGAAGCAACTGATTATTATGCTGAGAATGGTTTATTTGATTATATTGAGGCCTTAGCAACAGATGAAAATGGTCAAATATCTGATTTCTTAATCAAACCTTTTCAAGTATCTGGGTCGGATTCGGTTGAGATATTAGGTGAAGATATTGAAATGGAAGCCCATATTGCGATTGCTTTTAGTAAAAATGGTCAATTTGCAATGGAAGCTTTTACTAATGGTATTCATAATAGTCAAGGCGGAACACATGTAGCTGGATTTAATAATGGATTATTACGTTTAATGAAACATTATTATGATGAATTTCGTGATGAAATAGAAAAGAAGCGTAAAAAAGAAATTGATTTAATTAAGAAAATTAATAAGGTTGATGATGTTTCATCTTTATTTAAATCACGAGACCTAGCAAAGCGTGTATTCGTTGTTATTGATTTCAAACATAGTAATCCGATATTACAACCACAAACTAAAGACAGATTAGCATCAGATGAAGCTCGAAATGCTGTTTCATCAATTTTCTATGAAAATGCTTTAATGTATTTAGATAAAAATATTGTTGCAGTTCAAAGGTTATTAGAGCATGTCATTTTGGAATTATATGATAAGGCTAAAGATGACAATAATAACATTCAGATTGATAAAAAAACTGAAATATTAGCAAAATCAACAAAGTTAGCTGCAGCGCGTGGAACAAATCCTGAACTTATGGAATTAATTTTAGTCGAAGGTGATTCTGCTGCGGGTTCTTTAAAAGCTAACCGTGATTCTAACTTTCAGGCAATTTTACCATTACGAGGTAAAGTGCTTAATGTTCAAAAGAAAACACTGAAGGAAGCTTTAGCTAATTTAGAAATCTCAACAATTTTTGCAATTTTAGGTTGCGGATATGGGCGTAATTATGATGAATCAAAATTGAAATATTCAAAAATCATTATCGCTACTGACCAGGACGTAGATGGATTACATATTCGAACATTACTATTAACACTATTTTTGAGATATACTAGATTAGTTCAAGATGGTCATGTATATTTCTTAGATACACCCTTGTTCGTAAATACTTTAAAAGCCACAAAAGCTAAACCTAAAGAAGAAGTCTATACTTACAGTAATGAAGAACAGACTGAATTTTTAGAAGCGAACCGTAAACGTCTTCTTGAAGTTGCACGAAATAAAGGGTTAGGTGAGTTATCAACTGAACAAGTAATTACTACTATATTGGACCCTGCAACTCGTAAATTGACGCAATTAGTTATTGATGACGAAGATGAAGCTTATCAAATAGTTGATGTTCTTATGGGCGATGATGCTCAAGGACGTAAACGTATGATACAAACCCGTGATTAGTCACTGTATACACAGTGACTACTTGGGGTTACACCCCAAACCCCCATAAAATCATGAAACCACTGAAAGGATTTTACAATGAATTTGAAAGCCACTGTTTTAAATCATGAAAGACAGGTTAACACAAAAGATGAATATACTGACTTGTTGTTAAAATGTTTTTATAAATCTATAGCTACAGGGCACGTAATTGATTACGCTTTAGATAATCAGTTGAGTTCGAGTATTTTAATTACAATAAACGACTTAGCCTATATGATTTCATTTGTCACCACAGCGCAAGGTCATGCAACCTTAACAATCACTGTTGAAGGGCAAACCGTGTTTAATGTTGCAATAACAGTCAACACAAAGATTGGTGATAGACCACGTTTCCAATTTAATACTATTAACATATCAAAAGAAGATTTGACTCAATGTATTGAGGCCCTAATCAATTAGTTACGGGTATACACCCGTAACCATGGGGGTAAACCCCAAACCCCATTTTATTTTTGAAAGAATTTAAAAATAAAATGAATTAGAAAAGGATATTAAAAATTAATGGATAAAACTTTAAAATACGCTGCTGGTGCTGCTGCATTAGCTGCTACAATGGGTGTATCAGCAAACGCACAAGCTGATACTATGACTGAACCAACTGAGGATAATTCTACGGTAGTTGAAAAGACTCAAGTAACCGATATTACTGTCGAACAGGTTCAAAACGCTAAAGACCAAGCTGTTCAAGCAAAAACAGATGAAGCGACCGCTGCTTCACAAGCTGGTCAAGATTATAATGCAAATCAAGAAGCTATTCAAGCTGTGCAAGAAGCAAAAGATACCTTGACACAAGCTCAAGAACGAGCATCTGAAGCAACACCAGAAAACATTGAAAACGCTAAAAGTAATGTCGGTATTACCGAACAAGCTGTGAAAACAGCTAATGAGACCTTGACAAAGGTAGAAGCTGAACATCAAAAAGCTGAAACTGAGCAAAAGCAGGCACAAGATGCTGTAACTCAAGCTCACGCTCAAACGCAATCAGCTACTGCTGATGTTAAATCAGCTGAAACAGAAGTTGAAGAAGCTCGTACAAATTTGGCTGGTGGTGTAACACATGAACAAGCTGAAGCAAATGTACAAGAAGCTGAACAAGCTGTTCAGAATAAAAAAGATTCTGTAGTACAAGCTACCACTGAGCTTACAAATGCGAAAAATATCAACGACCAAGACAATGCTAAAGTCGCGGAACTTCAAAAGACTTTGACAGAAGTTGAAGCCCAACATGCTAATGCATTGACAGAAATCGATAAAGCTCAATCAGAAGTAAATTCTGCAAAAGCTAAAGTTGAAGCATTGAAAGAGCATTCGCTTGGAACAGACCACATCGCAACAACTCCTGAATGGATTAGTGCCATGAAGAATTTGTTGGATATGAAAACTGGTAAAGTTCCATTCAATCAAGCAAAATTCAATGAATTAATGGCTCGTGTAGCGGAACAAGATGCTGATGCCGTTGCTGCTCAAAAAGCATATCTCAAAGAAGTTTATGCAGACACTATTTATAATGGATACGTTCAACGTACGGTTAATGGTGAAACAAAAATTTTCACACCTAGCGGAAAAGTTTGGGAAAACACTGAAACACCTACATTGGACCCTAACAATCTCCCGGCTGACGTAAGTGCTGAGTTGAATCAGCATATTGCTACGCTAATCAATTCATTGCGTGAAAAACTTGGACTTGCTCCAATTTATGTAAATAACAATGAAGTTGAATTTGCTAAGAGAGTTGCATCTGAATATCGTAAAGATAATCACGAAGATGATTCCCATTATGGTAAGGGTATTAACCGTGTAGCTCAACAATTGGGACTTCGCACATCCGCACCTGTGACTCAAAATAGCTCACAACAATATTATGAAAATCTTGGAAACGATATGTCTCCAGAAAATCATAAATTGTACACTAAAGCTGAATTGTTTGCAAAAGTAGACACATATATGTACGAATTCTTCTACGAAGGATATCAAAATTATGGTCACGCTTTGCGCTTGTTAACACAAGATACATTTGGTGCGGCTTACTCACAATATGGTGATATGGGTAATGGATATCAATATTTGAAACTTCATATTCTTGATGTTCCTAACCACAACATGTTCGAGCGAAATGGTCGTACTCAAGATGAGTTGAAAGCTGAATACGCTAAACTTTATGGCGTTGATTCACCAGCAACAGTTAAGTCTGTAAATAAAGACACTGAATTGTTTGCTGCTCAAACAGCTTTGAACGCTGCTGAAGAAAAACTTATCAATACGAAATCAACTGAAACTCGTATTGCTGAGCATAAAGGTGCTCTTGAACAAGATTTGGCTACAGCTCAAGAAGATGTTAAAAAATCAGCTGAGTTAGTTGTAGTAAAAGAAAAAGCTGTTAATGAAGCAAATGCTGAACTAACACTTGCTCAAAATAATCTTGAAACAGCTAAACAAACATTGCAATCTGTTGATGCTAGCCAGGCTGATAAACAAGCGCGTTTGAATAATGCTGAACAAGCTTTAAAACAAGCTGAAGTTCGTCTTGTTACAGCACAAAATGCTGAAACTATTGCTAATGCAAATCTTGATGGTCGTAATGCTGTCTTGACTAGCTCAGAAGTAGCACTTACTGTAGCGAAATCACAAGTGCGCAATGCAGAAACAGCTTTCACATCTGCTAAAGATTACTTGCAATCATTGTTAATTTCACATGATATTCTAACAAAAGCTCAAGTTAATTATGACAAGGCTGTTAAATATCAATCAGAAACTGAACAACGTTACCAAACAAGCAAGCAAGCTTTAGAGCAAGCTCGTCAAAAAGCTAATGATGCTGAAACAGCTTATATGACTCTTTATAGTCAATATCAAGCTCAACAAGCAACTAAACCTGCAGATACTGAGAAACCAGTAGAACCTGCTAAACCTGCAGATACTGAGAAACCAGTAGAACCTGCAAAACCTGCAGACACTGAGAAACCAGTGGAACCCGCTAAACCGGCCAATACTGAGAAACCAGTAGAACCAGCTAAGCCTGTGGATACTGAGAAACCAGTAGAAGCTGCTAAACCAGCAGACACTGAGAAACCAGTAGAACCTGCTAAGACAGTGAATACTGAGAAACCAGTAGAACCTGCTAAGACAGTGGATACTGAAACTTCAGTCACAAACATCCAAGCAACAGTTGCTAATACGCAACGTCCTAATGTTGATGCAGATGTTGAAACATTTAGCAAGCCATTATCACGAGTAGAGAAGAATTTACCAGAAACTGGTGACGTTCCAAGTGCTCTTGGACTTCTTGGTACAGCTTTTGCTGCACTAGGTTTCGGCGTATCTCGTAAACGTAAAGAAGACTAATCTTTACTTGTAAAAAATCAAGACCTCTTGTCTTGTCCTCAAGTTACTTGAGGTTTTGATTTTTTTACGGATTTTTTTAAAGAGGAACCCATGGAAATTATAATCAAAAAAGGAAAAAATTATGAAGAATTCTTTGATTGTGACCGTATAATTAAAGCATTAACGTTAGCAGCCAATAACACAGGCCAACCATTGACTGAACAAGAAATCAACATAATATCAGAATATATACAAGACCACGTATCTGAGCAAGTAGAAGATATTGAAGAGTTACATTTACTAGCAATCGATGCTGCAAATCAAACACGACCTGATATCGCTACTGCTTATAATGCATATCATTTATATCATTAAAAGGAAACCAAATGGCTAAAAAACGAAAAAGCAAAGATAAAATTAAGGAATTTGTACCAGAAGAGCAAACATATAATGTGGCGGAATTTGCGCCTATGTTTAAATCTAATTTTTTAGATTATGCTATGTATTCAATTGTTTCTCGAGCCTTACCAGATATTCGAGACGGTAATAAACCTGTACAACGACGTATTTTGTTTGATATGGGTATTAACAAAAATACATCTAAGAATCCATTTGTGAAAGTTGCTCGTCGAACAGGTTCTGTCATTGGTCAATGGCATCCACACGGTGACAGTTCTGTAGAAGAAGCTTTGACTAACATGGCTGCGCCTTGGAAACACACTATGCCTCCTATTCAAATTAAAGGTAATGGCGGTTCTGTTTTTGGTGACCCACCAGCTGCTGGTCGATATATCGAAGCTAAGACCACCGCTACAGGTGATGCTTATGTTAACAATTTAAACAATCAAATTGTACCATTTGTTAACAACTATGATGATAGTGCCCAAGAACCTCTTATCTTGCCTGCAGGATTGCCATATTTGTTGATTAATGGTTCTGAAGGTATTGCTGTAGGATTTCGAATATCTTTACCTACACATAATCCCATTGAAGTAGTCAATGCTTTTGTTGAATATACAAAAAATCCAAAAGTAAGTACTGAGGAATTGTTACAAATCATGCCTGGACCTGATTTTCCTACAGGTGGAGAAATAACAAACGCATCTGAATTATTAGAGATTTATAGAACAGGAAAAGGAAATATTCGTGTTCGAGGTAAAATCCGATATGATAAAAAGGATAATTCATTACACGTTTATGAAGTACCATTTACATCAGCAGGTTCTATTGAGGCATTAGTGACAACATTAACAAATGCTACACAAGAAACTGTGCAAAAAGTAAAAGGTCGAGAACGTAAAGTACCACCTAAATATCCATGGGCTAAAGAAATTGAACACCATTCAGGTAAAGATGGTATTGATATCAAAATAAGTTTAAAACGTGGTGTAAATGTTGAACAAGCTATTCAAGATTTATATGCGAAAACTCCGTTAGAGGCTACATTTCCATATGAGTTCAATGCCTTAAATCAACAAAATTTACGCTGTTATAGTTTAAAACAATATTTTAAGGAATATTTAGCATTTCAAAATGATATAATCCAAAAAGAATTTCAAGTAGATTACGACAAAAAGGTCAATCGAATGGAAATCATTAAAGGTCTTTTAATCATGCAAACTATGATTGATGAAGTAGTTTCTGTTGCACGAAACGCTGATGGTAAAGAAGATTTAAAAGATATTTTAATGACTGGACGAATTATAGATGGCGTACCTAAGAAATATCATAAAACAATTAAAAGTTTCGCTTTTTCTCAAGAGCAAGCTGAATATATCGCAACACTTCCAATTTATAGAATCACTAAATTAAATTATCAAGCTCTTGTTGATGAAGGTCGAAAATTACAAAAAGATATGGATTATGCACAAGGTATTATTACCAGTCCTATCAAACGCCGTAATCTCATAATTAAACGTCATCAAGAGGCTATTTCTACACTAGACGAACAATATGAACGTAAAACTGTATTATGTGATATTGAAAAAGCAACAGCTGTAGAAATTGAAGTAAAAGAACAAAATCTTCATGTAGCAATTGATAAATATGGATATGTTCGAATTGAAGAAAAACCATTTGAAACATCAATTCAGACTACAAATAAGAGACGTTTAGGCTTCTTTGATACTACAGGTATGTTATATTTCATTTATTTAGATGAAACAAAACCGACAACCGGAAAAGGTTCTTTAGTTTCAAATATAACAGACATGACAAGTCATCCTGTTGGATTAACTACCAATGTAGAAACTGAAAGTGCTAAAGGTTTATTTATCTTTGCTGATGGGAATATTAAAGTATCACCATTGAATGATTTTATGACCAAAACTCGTCGTAAATCTGTTCAAAAAGCAAAAACAAAATTTGATTTATTAACTTATGTAGATATTCCACAAGATGCAAAGACAGTGACTATCAATGATAAAACATTTAAAATTGATAAATTATCACAAGGGCACGGCCATGGACGAAATGAGTTTAAATCAGGTTTAACAGATGTATCAATCGAATTCAAGTAGGATTTCCCTACTTGT
>ERZ772874.1708-NODE-1708-length-11244-cov-3.192332_pt1 | contig 11244 bp, 8 predicted proteins | sample MGYA00580586_ERZ772874 | MGnify/ENA primary metagenome ERZ772874 (study PRJEB29015, sample SAMEA2737952) | human oral metagenome | biome: human oral; feature: human-associated habitat; material: dental | place: China | collected 2154 ... | reverse complement strand
ACAATACAAGCCGTCACGGGACTCATCTTCGCCTACACCCTATGAATAAGCCTCAGGGTAGGTGGCTTTGAAACGTGGGGAGAGTGCACTGGTGGCGGCAGCGGTGATCTTGCCCGATGCGCCCAGCATCGCTGTCACAGCTGAGAAGGCGCCAATGGTGGGAGCCACCCTCGTGACGTCTGCTGGGATCTCGACGTCTTTGCCGCCCGAGTCCTTGACGATCCGGATACCGGATGCGGAGGATGCGGCAGCCGAGTCAGAGGATGTGGGCTGTTGGGTCGCCGGCGAGCAGGATGCGATTAGGGCGACAGTCACCAGGCTGCCGGTCAGTGAGGTTGTGGGCAGCAGGACGTCGCCACCGGGATCCTTTTGCACCGGCAGTCTGGTGACGCGTTCGGCCTCCGATGCGTCACGTCGCTGGGGACGGAAGACCAGATCGGGGGCGGCACCGATGGCCCAGCGCTGATCGATCCGGATATCCACTCGGATCAGGGTGCGTAGCCTGCTCATTTTATCCTCTCCAGCCTGGCGATCGTGCCGGGAACGTGGCCTGCCGGGATGCCAAGCACCGACCTGGCTGCCGCCTGGTCGCCACCGAGCAGGCGGTCGAAGCGCGCCGACGAGCGAATCCGTTCACGATCTGCGCTAGGCGCCTGCTGAATCTTGCGCAATGCGGCCAGCAACTCGTCCCGCACCGCTAGCCATGTCTTCTTATTGTTGATGCGGCCTCGCAGTGCCTTGAGTTTTTTGATTCCTTCGTTGTCCGAATCCGGAACCGGATCTGCCGGGTCCGATTCGGCAGCATCTTGCACAGGCTGCCGGGTAATGCGATCAGGCTGCCGAGTCGGCTCATCGGCGGTCGAGGATGGCGATGCGTTCAGGCATTCGAGCTGCCCATAGCCTTCCAAGCTCCGGTAGCCGATGCCTCGCGCCAGACGTCCCCAACCGGCCCGGGTCAGGCCCCGCACCCCGATCACGCTGCCCGGTGCCAGCGCCCAATCCAACGCCTTTGGCAGCCGGCTACGCATATGCCAGCCACCGACCAGTTCGGTACGCAACCACGCGGGTTCGGCATGCACCGTCAACGATTCGATATCGGCAACCCGGCGCAATTCGCCCGCCAACGCGTCAAGGCTCACGTCGGGGCCACCGAAGGCGTCCAGCAGGATCGTCGGGCTGGTCAGTCTGAGGACGAGTTGTTCGCCGGTCGGCAATTCCGGCCAGGGATCATCCGTCACCTGTATACCGACCTCGCCCAAACCGATCGATCTGCCGCCGCCGACCCGCAGCGTGGCCCCCCGCAGCCATTCGGCGAATTCGGGTTCGGCATACAGGACGCCCGTGAAAAGAGCCGATTTGCCGTGTTCGGAAGCCTTGATGGCTTGACGTGTGAAGAGTTGGCCCGTCGCTGCCGTCTCCCGGTCGTCGAGTTGCCCCCGGGTGCGGGATACCAGCATCGTCCCGTTTTGCTCATTGGGAATCCGCCGCCAGCCGGGGGCACCCGTGAGCACGCCAGAACAGTACGGGCAGTTGCCTCCAGCCGGATCGGTTGCGGAATCGATCGCCACGGTCCGGCAGGCGGGTTTTTGTGGATACTTGCACACCTTGGCCGACGCCGAGACCAGTTCCATGTCGGTGGGCACCGCCTGGCCGACGATCAGCTTAGATTCGAATATGTCATCGAACTCGGTCGCCTGCGCCGGGTCTTCGGGTGGTCTACCTTGCCACCAGCGAGCGGCAAGCGCACCGCGCAGGGTCGCCCCGGGAATGATCTGATGCGCTCTGCGAGTGTTCGCGCGATCATCCAATATGCCCACCGAAACCGCCGAATTGGCGGTGAGAGTGTACCGGTAGCGTTGCATCATTGCCTGCCTCCTGCATCCAGCCATTGCCGCAAAGCTTCGGTGTCCTGCTCGGTCCACGGTTCATCGTCGGTGATGGATACCCACCCCAGGCCGCGGCGCCGATGCGAACCCAGCGACGTGACACAGCGGGCGGCGGCCCGTAATGCCAGCACCTGTTCCTGCGGTGCGCTGCCGGGGCCATCCCACACGATTTCGAAGCTGCCCCGCGTGGCGAATGCCTGCTCCCCAACCATGAGATGCCGCTCGTCTGCGCGGCCTTCATCGTCCACCTTCACCCGCGTCCATAGGTTCACCCGAGCCTGTACCTGTCCATCGCGGAACACCCAACCGGTAGCGTCCCCGCTGTGGAAGATGCCGTTCACTTGCGCACGCGATGCCCCTAGCACATCGCGCAGTTGCGCCTTGAGGAGCCCCTTCAACGCCGATGCCGGAAGCAGGTTGTCGACGTCCACGGTGGTGTCTATGCCGTCCCGGGCACACCCGGTGGCCACCGCGAACGGGCCGATGAATTGCACGTTGAACTTCAGCATGGCCATGACTCCTCCGCTGCCTCACCGGGCTCGGAGCCCTCGGGGTCTCTCGCTATCGGCCACCACCTGGCCCGATCGGCCGTCAGGCGCAGCTTCTCGACCGCCGTGTCCGGATCCTGCCGCAGATCGGTGGGTAACTCGTCGCCCCGGCCCACCCGTTCGGCCCAGGCCAGCACGCCCTCGGCGATCTGTGCGGCTTTTTCTTCCTGACGTGGCCGCAGCAGGGCAACGAGCCGGTTTCGCGCGCTGGATGGCATGGTCAAGACCGGATCCGGTGCTGCCAGATCCTTGGTGAGCTGTTTCACGTCGACCAGGCGGTCCTCGGGCAGCCGGTCGCCGTCGGCTCCGCCCAGCGATTCAACGGTGAGATCCACCCAGGCCACCGCGGAATACTCACCCCGGCTATTTCGCTTGGCGTGTTTCTCCGCCGCCAGAGCCGCCTCCCGACAGGCCGCGATAGGGTGTTTGTAGTGGGCGAAGGCCATTCCGATGCCCAGGGAGACGTCCTTGGCCGCGGTGCGGACGGCTGCCCACGGCGAATCCGCGTCCGGTTTTGACTCCGCGTCCGGTTTTGGATGGCCAGCGGGTTCGTCGCCGGCTCCGGCAAATGCGTCTTCTACATGCTTGCGGAATTCTTCTTCGAATCGCCGGCCGAGTGTTTCTACATACTGCCAGGCGAAGTTGGCGGCCACCGATGCAAAAACATCGTCGCCACCGGCGAAATGGGTGATGGCCACGTGCCTTTGAGATTCCGGGCCGCAGCAGGCCGCCTCTTTCGTGGCCTGCTCAATTGAGCAGGTGACCGCATTGGAGAGTTTGGTTTGCAGCTCCGCATTGTCGAGTTCTGCTACCTTGTCGAAGAATTCACCCATCTTATTGCCGTCGGCGCAGATCGTGGCCAGATGATTGGCGGCATCGCGACGTCCGCGCGTCACGCCCCGGGCGCCCTGCCTGACCAGTTGATCGAAGTCCTGCCTGACCAGTTGATCGAAGTCATCGAACAGCAGATCCACTCCCGCGTCATGCCTGGCATAGCAGTCAGGGCCGATGAGTAGCCGATTAGCGGCATCGTCTGGGTCGTGCACTGCCCGAGTCGCCATCTCGTGGGAGCATCTGCCGCAGGGCTGCATGAAGGGTAGATCCAGGCTGAGCGGCAGCCGGTGGGGCCAATGCTTGATGTCGGCCGTTTCCCGGTCGGGGCTCCGAACCTGCTGGCGGGCGTTCACATAGCTGGGTGCTGCCGCCCGCCATGCGGTCCATTCCACCCCGGGCAATTGGCGCTGTAGATAGTCCAGAAGACGGTCGACGGCCTCGTCCAGGTCTTCGACACTATCGGATCTCAACACGCAGACCCCGGCGACCTCGGCGGTTTCCTGATCGACATCGACGCTCGACGGGAATCCCGCGCGTTCCTTCAAGGCCGGCATCGAGACGGGCCGGTCCTCGGTTGCCTCGTCGCCATGGTTGCGGGTGGTGCTGCTCAGGGCACGGGAGGCCCCGCGCACGAACCGCAGACTAGGCGTCCGGGCAAGCCAAGTCTGAATACGCACGGCGGCTACAGCCGCATAGTAGGTCATGGCGAGCACTCCTGTCCTTGTTGGTCGATCGCCAGCGGGAGCGGCGCCCAGGGGCCTCGCTCCAGGTCGGGCTTCTTCTTGATTCCGCCACGGCCCCGCGAACCATGCTGCCGGTTTTTGCCGGTGCTGCTTCCACCGGTTGGCCTCTTTTCACGTACCTGCCCGGAGTTCTGCTGGAAGAATTCGAAGGATTCGTGGAACGCCGGCGTGCCGAACTCCGACCACGATCCACAGGTTGGGTAACTGACTTCGACAGCTTGCTCCTCGAGCCCCGTCAGCGAAAGCACCTTGCGTGCCTCCTCGGCGATGGCCTGCATGCTGTTTGCCCCGCATCGTTGCGGAATACCCTTTTCCAGGACCGTCCGCAGATCAGGTAGCTCGGTCAATTCCGGTGGGTTATCGGCATAGCGGTCTGCCGTCGTGGTCATCTTGAGTTCGACCTCGGTGGTCACCGAGCCGAGCCCCAATAGTTTGCCACGACCCAGATGCAGGCCATAAGGCCCATTCCGTTGCCCCAGCAGCAAGGCCGGGTTCAGGGCCGCCAGCAGGCTGGCTAAACCGATCGCGTCCAGGCAGTCGAAGGCGATGGTCTGCTGCAACTCGGCCTTCTTGACCAGATGCACCTTTGGAATGTTCTCCTCATTCTGGTGTGCCTCCTGCTGGCGTCTGAACCGCTCGCTAGGCAGATGCTTCTCGCGTTTTTGCTTCTCGGGGTCGGAATGCCAGTAGAATTTGCGTCCTCGCAGATTTCGGGGTTTGAGTTCGCCAGCCACGGAATCCCAACGGGTGGGCAGGTCTGGCCGTTCCAGTTTGCCGCGCATCTCCTGAGCGGTGATCGGAGTCAGGTAGTACATTCCGGCACCCGGGTGTGGAGTGCCCAATGGTGCCAGTTCGACGCCCAGTTCCCAGTCTTGCTGGTTACAGTTGCCGATGGCATCGCCGAATCTCACGTGGCCACCATAGGAATCCTGGCGGCCGTCATCCCGAGTCTTGGCGTTGGGATCGATCGACCCAAAGACCGTACAGCTCAGGCAGAGCCGATCCGCTTCATGGCAGGGCATCGCTCGTTCCGGAACGCGATCACGGAGTTTCGGGCGTTTGCCGCCTGCCGGGCTCCGCCATCCCAGGGACAGCTTGATGTCGATCACTTCGCAGCCCCGATCATCCAGTTTCACCCAGATGACATCGCCGCGTAGCAGCCGGCCATCCACGCTGCGGCGCTGGGCGACCGGCTCGCCACCCGGGCAGCCGCGCCCCTGGGGCGGAGGCCAGTAAACATTTTCGAACGCAGGCGAATCATTTTCGAACGCAGGCGAATCGTGCCTGGCGCCGCGCAGCTTTTGCCGGAAACTCCGCAGGGCTTGCCTACTCACGTCCTTTGGCTTTTCCCAGTTAACCTTTGCGGTGGCCCAGTAATAGGGCTTCTTGTCGTCACGCGCCGCGGTATCAGTGACCAGGATCACCGAAAGCCCACACTTCGCAGATTCCCTGAACTCGGTTGCGAAACTATCGTCTCGTTCGATTCGGCGCGGGTTGGTCACGCTCCTGTAGGTCTTCCTGCCCTTGCCGTCAGGGCGATCCTCCGGCTGCACGAAGTCGCCGGTGCGGGGCAAGCGGCCGAGATCTTGGAACGCTTTTTTGACATCCGCCCCATCGACCCATCCGACGTCCCCGCACAACATCACCTTGGCGGTTGCCCCGTCGTCATTCTCGACATTCACGTCCGGCGTCATGACCACGGCGAGCTGCCAGCCATCGGTCAACGCGGTTGACATCAGATCCCGGTATACCGGTGTGTATTCGGGATCCACGATGCGCAGACAGCCCGCGAACAGGGCCTCGTGTACCGATCGAACCGCGCCCTTGACCGACGCCCCCGGAATCCTGATCTCAGCCGATCCCTGGCCGGCACACTTGTTGTCTTCTCCTAACCCCCAGGAGCCATCGGCGGGAATCGCCAGGGGGGATGCGAGTCTCCATTTCACCCGCAGGGTACCTGAATATAATGCTTTCGCTTCCTCTCTTGTGGGCGCATGGCCGATGGGTTTCTCCCTGCGCACTTCCGATGGGAAGCCGATAAAGGTGTAGGGGTTGACGAATACCATCTCGCGTCTTTCTGTCTTGTTTCCTGCCGGAGTTCGGTCAGTGCATGCTCAGTGAGCCGCTTCGTGCAGCGGGCCGCGCCAGCAACCGGAATCCGGTGATGTCACCGCGTTCGTTGCGCAGCAGACCGGCGGGGAACACGAGATCGTCCCGCTCGGGGCAGGCGTTCACCACCAGCTGGGATACCACATAGACGACACCGGTTCGCGGGCTCGGCAGACCCTCGGGAGGTCCATAGCGCAGCCGGGTGAGCGGCATGCCGTTCGGCAGTTCGCCGTCGGGCAGCCATTCCTCGGTCAGTCGCACATTGCCCTGTTGTGGCAGGGTCACCGCCGCACCGTCGTCTGGTCGATACACCAACTGGGCGTGCGGTGTGTAGTTCAGCAATCGCTCCATCGGGGTCCTTCGCGGTGGCATCGTCTGAACGCGATCGCCGAAGGGCCAACGACGGCTCCGTCGCTTTGTCCGCTGGCCTTTGTAGAGTCCCCCGACAACTGCGTCAAACAAATCTAAGATTACGGGCAGAAGCTTAGCCTAAAACACAACCGGGCGCAGCAATTCCACCGAATCAATTTTGCCGGTTCGGCCACCACGAGCTGGCGGGGCGATCGTGGTCGTCCCTCGCCGGCCACCCCACCAATCTCGATGGCCGGGCCGGCCTAGCACCGGGTGGCCTGCCTCGATGACCAGGTTACAGATCGGCCTTACGCCACCGAGGGCCGCTATCCGGTGTGTCATGCGCAACCGACTGCGCTCCGCGCACGATGGCTCGTCGGCCCGGGCGATCCGCGCAGGCGGTCTTCTCCCCTACGGTGTGGCGTTCGTCCGCGAATCGCGATCGTGGCATGGGCAGGTGGTTCGCCGCCGGCGGGTTGTGGGGCATGCCGGGTGAGACGATCGCTACGCACCACGGTCGTCCTCCTGGAAGCACTCCTCCAGGAGGTCATAGACGGCTTGGTCGTCGATGGTGGCCCGAGAATGCCTTTTGCGTCCTGGCCGGGCTGTCCGCGCATCCTCGGTGCCGTTCAGCCCGGGCAGGCTACGGTCCTTCAGACGCTTTCGCAATTCCCTCTCGGCGGCGTCGGGGTCATTTTCGTCCTTGATTTGCTCTTTGGCAGGTAATTGGCTGAAGGGCACCAGATCGGGGTGGGTCTTTGCGGGCCCCGGTGGCCGGCCATCGCGGCGGCTTTCGCCATGGCTTGAAGGCGCCGCATCGGGGTGGGTCTTGTCCGGTTTCGCGTAGCTGAATCCTTCCGATCGCATGAAGGCGTTCCACCTGGCATGTTCCAGCCGGCGCAGGTGTTCCCGGCCTTCGAGACCGTTGGGGCTGTCAGGCTGATGGTGACGGTGCAGCCGCTGTCTGGCCTTGTGATGCAGCACGACCGCCATAGAAGAACGATAGTGATACTCGCTTGTGAAGAACTCTTGGATGCCTCGCCACCACTTGTTCGCATCCAGGTCTGGTTCTTGTTGCACCCAGTGCAGGTGGCTGGCCAAGGCGGCGCTTTCCATATCCGATTGGATGATCGCCTGGTGAGTGTAGATCTCGCCCGTGCCGCCCACCAGGTCAATGGGCGGGGCACCGTCCGCCTGCAACACCTCCTGCAATGCCGGGCGCAGTTCGTCGGCATGCCGGGAGACCACCATGATGATGGGCTTGCGCTGCTTTCTGGCCAGTTCACGCTGCAACCGGATAGCAACCTGCAGGTTGCGGCCGTCATCGCCGAGGGAGACGAATATCAAGGTAGGGTTCGCGATTCGCAGCACCTGCTTCGCCAGTTCGGCGGAAGTAGCATCGACGCCGGGGTGAATGGTGATGTCGTGGTGGGCGTCATCGAACAGGATCCGTCTCACCGGCGGCTTCTTAGGCAACCAGTGGAGGGTCGATCGCCTGCGCCGGGCCGCAAGCAGGATCCGCTCTACCGGCGGCTTCCTGGGCTGGCCGGCCAGGCCGGGATAATCCAGGCGGAATCGTTTGGCGATGTGCGGATCAGTATCGAACCCGTCCACTTTCAACAGGTACTGGCCACCGGCTGTGGTATCCATCTGGCAGAACCAGGTGAGGGCCTTCAGCATCTCCATGCCATGCTCCCCCAACCCTAAGATGACCGCCGATATCAACCGGTCCCCACGGTCGGTCGTGGCCGCCCGGCTGAATAGGTCAATGCCTCCGGTCTTGCCGATACCCCGAACGCCCGGTTGCTGGGAATCCTGCCATAGCCAGTTGTAGACCATGGTGCGCGCGATGTTGATGCGCCGGACCCGCAACGGGCCCGATCCGGCGGTGCCGGCTGCCCGGGAGCCATTCGCTCGCGATTCGGTATCCTCCGATGGGTTGCTCGATCTCGTCGCGCTGATGACGATCAATCGGCCTTCGACGGAGTCCGAAAACAGGTATAGATCGGTCTGCCCACGGCGCCGGGTGTACCGCTCGTCCGATGTGATCTTGTAAGCCTGCCGCAGGTTCTCAGCCGGGTCTGAGCCCATGACGAAGAACCGCATTCGGCGTTTACGGCGCCAGGTCAGGGCGGGGGAAAGCGCATCGTCGCGCAGGCAGATGGCCTTCAGCCGATCGGCCCGTGCCTGTAGACCGGTCGAGAACTTGCTGTCATCTGATAGCACATTGGTGAATACGATGATCGATTCCGGATCGCATTTGCGGATGCTCTCGGCCAACGCCAGCGAATTCTCGTTGAGTTCACTGAATACATCCGCCCGACGACGGTGTCGTAGCCTGCGGGCATATTGCAGTTTGCCCCACAGATCGCCGATCAGGCTGACCACCAGGGTGACGGTCAGGATTGGCGCCGCGGCCGAAAGCAGCAGGGCGTAGCCGGCCCCGATGCACGCGAACCCGTCGGCCTCTCGCAATAGCCGAAGCGTTGGGGCAATATCCACCCCGGCCACGAACACCTGCATGGTGACGTAGAAGGCCCCGATAACTGCCCCTACCAAGCCGCCGAGGCCGTTCAGTTGCGCGACCTGGATCGGATAGATCAAAACCGCGACGAGGGCGACAAGCCACACCCGTGAACTCAATGAGGCGAACCAGCTCCGATCGAACCACTCGATGACCCTGCCCGGCCGGCCGGGACCGCGCGAGTTGCGGCGCGCCCAGCGCAGCGAAACCCAGATAATCAGCGAAATCACCGCGATCGCCAGGGACACCCAATGGCCCCACGTCATCTTGTCCCCCTATGCCCGCGCCGCCATGGCGTTGGTTAGGCCTCGGCCAGCGCTACCCCGATAGCCGGGCCCGATAGGCACCATCGACCCGGCTACCCAGCAGTCGAGATATTAGCCAGCCGGCAGTCCCGACACAATAAACCAGCAGCGAAACCAAACACCCAGCAGACCCCAGAACCCGGCCGATCGGCCGTCTTGTTGGCTCCGGCCGTTCCCAGCCCCTTCAGCGGCTGCCGGGCACGACCCACTAGACTGAGACGGTATGACCCTCTCATTGGCACTGCTGGGGTGTCCGGTGTCGTCGCCGGCTATCACCGGGGGTGCCCGCCGATGAGATATGCCCGCCGGGGCCGTGTCCGGATCGTCGAACGCCTGCTCGTTTCGCGAACCTGGACCACACATTCTGGTCAGCGGTTAACCGCGCAGCCCGGGGATCTGCTGCTCACCGATGGCAATAGCACCTGGAGCGTCACCTCCGACGAATTCGCCCGCACATATCGCCCGTGCGGGTCGGTCTATGCAGAACGCTTCGGCGAGGTGGACGCCCGCCCTGCCGTTCCGGGCGAAGTCGTCGAATCTGCCGAGGGGCCCGAGACCGCCGTCCCAGGCGACTGGGTAGTCAGCAACGACCGGGGCTACATGTGGCTGATCGCCGGCTCCCGATTCCACGAGACGTACCTTCCGGTCACCCAGGACTCCTGAGACCCGGCCAGGCATGCCGCGTTCCCGCTCGCTAACCACGATCCGCCCACAATCCTGGTGACACCGGGGACGCGCAGGCGACGGCTGCCGATCTAGCGGCCGCCCGATACGACACGTGACGCGCCGCTGGGCGGCCTCCGGCACGCTGCCGCGGCAGCCCAGCGATGGCCGATTCCAAGATCTCGCCAAGAATCACCCACCCCGGATAAAAAATGTCAGTGGCACCTGCTGAACTTTGTGCATGGCATCGGGGGACCGCAGACCATCGGGCAGCGACATCTGCGACCGCACGACCAGTATCCCACCAACGGCCAACAGAAAGGCACGAGAATGACTACCCTCGATTTCGACATCCTGCGCGCGGCGGTCGGCGGCTCCCATGTGGCGCTGCGTTGCCGCACCGAGTTGCAGCCCGCCGGCGGCGTCGGCGACAAGGTGTTCCCGTCCACCTACGGGGTTTCGGACGGGGCCCCCACCCGGTATGCCACCGAAACCTACCGGGAGGATGGTGTGGAAAAGCGCAGCGTCCTGCTCGATTCGGTGGCCAGCAGCGCCAACCGGCACGAGCTTGCCCTCCAGGAAGGCCTGGATGCCGGTGAGATCAGCTTTCCGAATCCATTCGTCGATTTCACCGTGGACGAAGAGCTGATCGAGATCGGGCGTATCACCGCTCTGCAAGCCCCGCATCGGCTGGCCGATGCGATCTTCCGCGATTCGATGCTGGACGGCACCTTGTTCCGGTTGAGCGAGTTGGGCCACCAGATCACCGACGCCTCACCGGACGCGGCGACGGCGTTGTTCCTGACCAATCCGGTAGCCCTGCTGATGGGCATGTGGGATTCCACCGGCCCCAAGGGTGGGTTGGGCGCCAAATTCCAGCGGGCCTTCGTCTCCGAGATCGTCGGTTTGGGCGCCCAATTCGGTGTCAAGGTCGGCAGCCGGATCGACCCGCTACAGATCGAGCGCAGCGCGGCCACGGTGTATAGGCATGCCGAACCAGACCAAGGGTGGACGCTGGACGAGAGCGAAGCCCAGGTTGATAAGAAGGGCCCGGTGGCGGTGGGCAACAAGGGCGATCTGGGCCGGCCGTCCGCGGTCAACCACGGCAATGTCACCCCGTCGATCGACCACCAGGCCGGTGGGGTGACCATTGAGAAGGCCATTCAAACCACGGTGATCTCGTTAGCGGCGCTGCGCAAGCTACGTTTCTGCACCGATGCCTCCGGGGCCGCGCTGAGCGGTGCCGCCCGGCAGCGCGCCGAGTTGGCCGCTCGCACCGCT
>ERZ772874.1706-NODE-1706-length-11249-cov-9.838306_pt1 | contig 11249 bp, 10 predicted proteins | sample MGYA00580586_ERZ772874 | MGnify/ENA primary metagenome ERZ772874 (study PRJEB29015, sample SAMEA2737952) | human oral metagenome | biome: human oral; feature: human-associated habitat; material: dental | place: China | collected 2154 ... | reverse complement strand
TGAGCAGCCTCGCGGTAGCGGCGTTGTTCTGGCTGGCGTTCCTTTATAAGCTATCGCAATGATTTTTACGGCTCTGGCGGTACTTGGTGCGGTGATTGATAGTCATAAGAGATGTTCCGCAGATGAAAAGCGGCGGCATACAGAACAGGTATACGAATTCCCCGAGTCCATCAGCTAGAAAGCAGTTACCTGTAGAAAATCCGCTGCCGCAGCGCCCGGGAATACCCCACCCGCCGATTGTCACATCGAGAAGCAGTATGAGTATTGCGAGGTAAAACAGGATGCCTGTTATAACAAGCGGCCAGCGGTTGCGTAGGGCCTGATGGCGGGCGGTGATTGACCGGTCCGTTATCCCTATCATCAGCAAGGTGATAAGCATAGCTATAATGAACCAGGCGGAGTCATTCAGATGATAGTCATAATAATAGTCGGGCGGACCAAATTGGTCAGAGTTGAGCTTGTGTAGGTGGTCATTATGGGCAGTTGCAAGCACAAAAACGAGGATCGTCAGGCCGTAAATAAGCCAACGCACGATGCGGGTGGCAATTGATTTTTTTGATGGAGCATTTTCAGTCATCAATGGTCGCTTTCAAAAAACTGCCGTTTCTTTTCGAGCCACGCGTCTGATTGGCGGACGAGCTTTTGGCGATCGGCGGGGTTTTTGAGGAGTGGCTTGATGGCTTCCTCGAGGTAGATGCCACCCTGGGAACCTTTGAATAGGAAGGTGGTGTCTTTATTGGCTAGGCGAGCGAGGAACTCAGTGGCATCGGTGGCTTTAGTAAACGAAGTGACGGTGCAACCGTTTTGGCGGGCGGCTGGAGCGAGGAATCGCTCGGCCAGGTGGCCAACGGTGATGACGTGGTCAAGCTGTTTTGGGTCACACAGCGCGCCGATGGCAGCGTGTTCGTCGGCTGCGGTCTCGCCCAGCTCGTTCATGTCGCCAAGGACGGCGATTTTGGTTTTGGCGGGTAGCCGGTAAAGCGTCGTCAGGGCAGACTTTACGGCAAGGGGACTGGCATTATACGAGTCGTCGATGATGGTTGCGTCGTTGATACCGGGCAGAATATTCATGCGGCCGCTGACTGGTGTGAAATTCTCGAGCATGGTCATCACACACTCAATGTCAAGTCCAAGCTCTAACGCCACCGCCGCTACGCCGCCGGCAACGCGGAGTTGATGCACGCCGACAACAGGAATGATGAATGAACGCGAGGTTTGGTCAGCGTGGATGAGCCGGCACTGAAAGCCCTTGCCACTGGTAAATTTACCGATAGCCATCTGGTAGTCAGCGCCCGGCTCAGTGCCGTAGGAAATGACTTGGCCGCAATCGGCGAAGTCCACGAACTCGGGGCGAATGTCATCGCGGTTGTAGATCACTTTTTCGCTACATTCAGCGAGGGCAAATTCCTCGCGGGCGACGGTTTCTAGTGAGCCGAAAAACTCCATATGCTCAGGCGCGATGGCGGTGACAATGGTAATGTCAGGGCGAATATAGCGGCCGAACGCGGCCATTTCGCCGGGGTGATCAATGCCGAATTCTTGGACAACAACGTCGATATTATGCTGGCGGCGGGCAGCACGGCGGGCTCGGCCCAAGACCGATAACCAATTCCATACCGAGTGGGGATTCTGCGGTGAGTCAACACCGAGGATTTCTAGTGGCGCGCTAAACTCGGCGTTGAAGTTGCCGCGGTTGGTGCGGACTTTATAACTGGAGTTTAGGACGCTGACGAGGGTTGATTTGGTGGTGGTTTTGCCGACACTGCCGACGACGGCAACGAGCTTGATGTGCGGATTATGCAGGAAGAACGTAGTGACAGAGCGGGCGAGAATGCGCGAGATGAGGGTTTTGAAGAGTCTCATGGATATAGTATAGCATCTTTTGAAATAGGTAGTGATCCAGGAACTTGATTTTTTATCAAGTTTATGCTAATATCCATCGTATGGGTAGTAAAGAAAAATTAACAAGTCACGCTGATGCTATTACAACTGGTTTAGAGGATAATGAAGCAGTTTTAAGCTATCTCAATGGGGGGGTACTTGAGCAACAAGGAACTTGGGATGCCCCTAGTGGCAGTGAACTCAATGGTCGGTGGAGCAGGGAGTGGATACTGTCATGCTATCTTGACCTTACAGATGCAATGATTCAGCATCTTGGTGGTTATGAGAATGAGCAGCCGGATTTTGTGCCAGATGAGGTACTGTTTCTAGATAAATCGGCTAGACCTGTTGCGTGGCTCGTTGATTCATTATGGGAAGTAATGGCCGATGAGGGAGCAAAAAAGCCTCATTTTGATTTTATTCATATTGATCGTAAAGAGTGGTGGGCACGTGTCGGTCGTCCGCTAGTTCGTGAAGAAAATCGTGACCCACTTGAGTTTAATGTCAATGAAATTTCCGAGGAAACCATTAGTGCCATTCGTGCCAAGTTTGTAGTTGGTGATCTGACGCCTGATAACTATAAGACCGAGGTATGGAAATTACCTACTACACTTGATGGTAAAAAAGTGTTAATTGTAGATGAGATTAAAAGTAGCGGTGCAACAGCTTATATGACCCAGCAGTTACTGTCTCGCGCAGTCCCAGATGCTGAGTTTACAAATGAGTATTTTTGGTCTGTGCCATATAGTGAGGGAAAATCTATAGAGATTGATAACAAAGATGGCACAAGATCGGTGCAGCGTCAGATGCATAATACACCGGTTTGGTACGATAAAACCTCACCGGCCGGAAGGGAGGTTTCAGACCCTTCTTTGGGAGTAATGGATAGGCTGTATCATGAAAATCCTACGCAAGAAAACCTGAGAAGGCGGATAGCGTGGTTTATTGAGAGTGTAACACCAGAAGATGTCGGCGCTGATGTCGATGAGAGGACGAAGCGGCTGAAGAGGGATATAGCCACTCTAAGCTATCTGAGCATAAATGATTTTATGATGACGCGCAGTGATACGAGAGCGAAGAGAAAAGCAGAATATCTAAAGAGCAAACAGGGGGCATCCTCCGGAAATAAGAACAGTAATCTGCTACTGCGTAAGCATAATGAGGGTATTAGAAAGGCTCAGAAAATAAGAACCGTTTAGGCCTGCAGTCGTCTTAATTCTCCTACTATATCGTTATGTGTATCATCATATATTGTTAGAGAAAAGGGTGCTGACTCAGCTTTATGACCAGTGTCGCTACTGTCACCCTCTGGAAATACTGCATTCCCCTCATAGTGTATAGTTCGTTCAAATCGTATCGAATTAGCAACCTCGAGTGCTACATCGCCTAGGCGAGTTTTAACACAGGTAGGTAAGTCATGTTCGTTGCGCTCTACATGGAGCACCTCCTGTACGTACCTAGAAGCCCTTCTGCCATCTGGAGTTGTTGTTTTTTCTAAACACATCTTGTGAATATTAACACAATATATTTATAAAGTCAAGCAGTATTGGTGTTGGCTTTGGCGGATTTTTCTAGCACTCACGCTTGACGAGTGCTAATTTGGTGCGGTACAATGGGTGTATTGTTAACGAAATGGAGGATGATATGGATACACCTATCAAGCCTCTCGGTGACCGCGTGGTAGCGGTGCGCGAGGAGGCGAAGACGCAGACGGCCAGCGGATTATATTTGCCGGACAACGCCAAGGAGAAGCCAGTGGTGGCTGAAGTCAAAGCGGTTGGCGGTGATGTCAAGAATGTGAAAGTGGGCGACAAGATTGTGTATAAGGAATATTCGACCACGGATTTGAAAATTGACGGCACAGAATATTTGATCGTCCGCGAGGAAGATATTTTAGCAACGGTTGTTTGAGAAAAGAGGAGTTTTTATTATGGCAAAAAAAGTTTTTTACGATGATGATGCGCGCGCTCGCGTGTTGGGCGGTGCCGAGGCGCTGTATAACGCAGTTAAGGTAACCTACGGGCCAAAGGGTCGCAATGTGGTGATCGCCAAGGGGTTTGGTGGGCCAACGATGACGCACGATGGCGTGACAGTGGCGGAAGGCATTGAGCTACCAGAGAATGATGATGAGACGCTGGGCTACAAGGTTGGTGCTGATTTGATTAAACAAGCGGCCAAGAACTTGAACAAGCAGGCTGGCGACGGCACCACGACTGTGACGGTGCTGACGTATTCGATTTTGAAGGAAGCTAACCGGTTGATCGCAGCGGGACATAACCCAATGGAGCTGCGAAAAGGTATCGAGCAGGCCGGCGCGGAAATCGTCAAAGAACTGAACACATTAGCTGAGCCAATTGAGGGCAAGTCTGAACGCGTGGCGGAAGTAGCAACCATTTCGGCGGGTGACGCGGAAATTGGCAAATTGATCGCCAATGTCATCGAGAAAGTTGGCAAAGACGGCGTGGTGACAGTTGAAGCTGGCCAAGGTTTGGAGTTGGAGGCTGAGGTCGTTGAAGGCTTCAGCTTGGACAAGGGTTGGGTCAGCCCGTTCTTCGTCACCGACACTGGTCGGCAAGAGGCGGTGTATGAAAAACCAGCGATTTTGATCACCGATAAGAAAATTTCTAGCGTGCAAGAGTTCTTGCCGATGCTGGAGAAATTGGCACAAAGTGGCAAGAAGGACGTGGTGCTGATCGCTGATGAAGTTGAGGGCGAGGCGCTGAGTATTTTGGTACTCAACAAGCTCAAGGGTGTATTTAACACTGTGGCGGTCAAGGCACCAAGCTTTGGCGACCGCCGTAAGGAGATTTTGCGCGACATCGCAGTCTTGACTGGCGCAACGGTGATTTCTGAAGATCATGGCTTGACGTTTGAGAATGCTGGCCTGGAGGTCTTGGGTTCGGCGCGCAAGGTGATTGTCGGCAAAGACGAGACCACCATCGTTGAGGGCGCGGGTAAGCCATCAGCAGTGCAGGAGCAAATCGCTCAGATCAAGGCACTGTCCGACAACGCCTCTAGTGAATACGAAAAAGAACAATTCGATAAGCGGGCAGCGGCGCTATCTGGCAAGGTGGCCGTCATCAAAGTCGGCGGCGCGACCGAGACAGAAATTGACGAAAAGAAGTTCCGCGTGGACGACGCCGTGGCAGCGACCAAGGCAGCCTTGGCCGAGGGAATTGTCGCTGGTGGTGGTGTGACGCTGGTGAATTTGGCTGGCGGTTTGAAAGTGAGCGGTGCAGACAGCATCGCGGCTGGCCGGCAGATTCTGAAGGACGCCTTGAAGCAGCCGTTCCTGCAGATTATGCGTAATGCTGGCTTGAACGCCGACGCATTGCTAGCACAAGTCGAAGCAGGCAAGGCTGGCTGTGGCGTTAATGTCATGGATCCGGAAGCGGGCCTAGTGGATGTCAAAAAAGCTGGCGTCATCGACCCAGCGCGCGTCACCAAGGAAGCGGTACAGAATGCGGTGTCCATCGCTTCAACCGCAGCAACCATGGGCGCACTGGTCGTCGACGTACCAGAGCCAGAAGCTCCAGCTGCACCTGGCGGTATGCCGGGTATGGGGATGATGTAAGACTCTTACTTCTACCAGCAAAATGTCCCGTTTGGTGCGGGACATTTTATATTGCTCGTGAAGTGAATTACCGACCTTGGGCCTGCGCTCTGTTTATGTTTGAGTCTGCAGTCTCAGCTCTGCGACAAGAAATCAATTTCCTTGATAATATCGAGCAGCGCCTGGGCTTTGCGGGTCTCGTCGGGGATGGCGACGGCCGCTTCGTGTGCTGGGGCGATTAGCGAGGTGTCGTCAGTTGAGCGCAGCAATAGGAGGTAGGTGTCGAACTTTTCCTCGGGCGAGACGTTGAGCTTGTTGACCAGTGGTCGAAGCTCATTTAGAGCATTTTGCTTGATATCATCAAGTGACATATCGGTCGGCGTGGTATATGGCCGACTAGTGTTGTCGGTGGTTGGCCGTGGTGCTGGTGCGGCCGACCCGGGTGCGACGCCGGTCTGTGGCTTGGTCGGGCGACTGGTCGTGTTGGCGTCCTGGGCGCCGGTTTCTTCAAATCGTAGATTGTCATCATTGCCGCCAGAGACGCTCGCTAGCACGTTGGCTAGATCTTGATCGCTGTTGACTTGTCCGCTGTCTTGAATTGTCATACCCCACCTCTTTTCACATTACGGTTACGCTTGCTTCCTATGTTATACTGTAACACAGGAAAAGGAGGAATTTCAAGATGCTTGACGATAAAAATCTTTTAGCGCAGCGCGATCCGGGCAGTACACGAACGAGTGCGGTGGCGGTGACGACGCAGACGGACTTTGTGGTCGAGGTGGAGTCACCGGCGAGCCCCGGTGAGGTGGCGAATGTGGTGCTGGCGGGCATGGGCGGCTCGGCGCTGGCGGCGGATATGGTCAAGGTGCTGACGGCGGATCGGATTATGGTGCCGCTTGAGGTAGTGAAAGGCTACCAGTTGCCGAATTTTGTGAACGAAAAAACACTAGTTATTGCTATCAGCCACTCAGGCAACACCGAGGAGACGATGAGCTGTTACCAGCAGGCTCGTGAGCATGGCTGCCAGTTGGCGGTGATGGCGACGGGCGGGAAATTGTTTATGGCGGCCGAGGCCGATAATCTGCCGCGGGTGCGCGTCCCGTCGGGCGGCCAGCCGCGGATGTCAACGATTTATCATTTGCGCGGGCTGCTGAAGCTGCTCAGTCAGTTTGAGGTGATTGACGATAGCCTGTACCACGCGGTTGCAGCCAGTGGTGTGTGGCTGAAAGATCAGCTGAGCCAGTGGGCCGAGGAGGTACCGACGGCGGATAATTATGCCAAGCAACTGGCGCTTAAGCTCGTTGGTTCGACCCAGGTGTTTTATGCGGGCGAGCTGACATGGCCGCTGGCGTATAAGTGGAAGATTAGCTTTAACGAGTCAGCGAAAAACGTGGCGTTTTGGAATCAATATCCGGAGTTCAGCCACAATGAATTCATCGGCTGGTCATCACATCCGGTCGATAAACCATATAGGGTCGTGGATTTTCGGAGCAGCCTTGAGCGTCCGCGAATTCGGGAGCGGATGGAGCTGACCGATCGGTTGCTGTCGGGTATGCGCCCGAAGGCCGAAGTAGTCGAGCTACAGGGCAAGACGCTGCTCGAGCAGCTGCTGTGGGGGCTGGCGCTGGGCGAGATTGTCAGTATCTATGCGGGCATTCTCAACGGTGTTAATCCAGAGCCAGTGGCGCTGGTGGAGCAGCTAAAGAGAGAATTGTCGTAGGCTCATTTGAGCCGGAGAATAAAAAGCGGCGCCCGGGGAGTGGGGCGTCGCTTTTATTTTAGAGCCCATTGAGGGTCGTGGCGGATTTGTGTGAATCAGTGGCGCAAGCTCTCGATCGGGTCTTTGCCGGCAGCGCGGCTGGCTGGATAGATACCAAAGAGCATACCGATGATCAGCGCTCCGCCGATGGTCAGAGCGGCTGCTTGCCATTCGAGAACCGGGGTGAATGGTAGGTACATGCCGAGGAGGAACGACGCGCCGAGGCCGATAACGTAGCCAAGAATACCGCCAAATAGGCCGATGATGGCTGATTCGATGAGGAATTGGGCGACGATGGTGCGGTTGGTGGCGCCAACGGCTTTGCGGATACCGACTTCGCGCTGGCGTTCGGCGACCGAAACTAGCATAATGTTGGTGATGCCGATACCGCCAACCAGTAGCGAGATACCGGCGATGACCGCCATGGCTGTTGAGAGCGCGTTCACTAGGTGTGAATTCGGTGCGGTGATGGCTTGGCCGACCAAGGTGTGGTAGTCGGTATCGCCCTGATGCTGCTGGGCAAGGACTTTTTTGGCGGCATCAATTTTGGTTTGCAGCGCCGCACCATTGTCGGCGGTGATGAGGATTTGCTGGATCTGGGCGGTGTTTTGGGTGAATTTTTTGCTGACGGCCAGCGGCAGGATGATGGAGCGATTAAAATCAACACCGAGGTAACTAGGCGCAGTTTCCGGCTCGTCGAGCACGCCAACGACTGTCAGTGTCTCGCCGCGGAGCTTGAGGACGCTGCCGAGGGATTTTTCAGTGCCGAATAGGTCAATTGATAGCTGCTTACCAATCACGACGCCGTTGGCTTCGTCGATGAATTGTCCCTCGCGTAACTTGAGGCCGGCGAGCTTTGCCAGTTCGCCTGAGCTACCGGTAACAGTGATGTGCTCTAGCTTCGTCTTACCGTCCGGTGTCGATACGTTAGTGCGAAACGTTGCCAGCGGTGCAGCGCTGTTGTTGGTCACCTTGGCAATTTCCCGGGCGTCCTGTTCGGTCAGTGTGTTCACCATCTGGGCGGCGTGTCCGGAGCTGAGTGACAGCAATGAATCCGGCCGCGCCTCGCTGCCAGACCGGATTAGTGCGGTGGTGTCAGAGATCTTGGCGGATTGATCACCAAATAGGCGGCTCGTGCCGGTCAGCAGCGACAAGATAATAGTAATGCTGGCGATGCCGACCATGATGCCAAAAATCGATAGGTAGGTGCGGACTTTATTTGACTTGAGCGATTCAGTCGCGTTCTCGAAGTGATTATTGAGGAGCATTTTCATGACTTTTTCGTAGCTTTCCGTTCTTTTTTGACTGGTTTCTTGGTTGATTTGGCGGCATCGGTTTTTGCGTCGTCGGCTTTATCGGACTTAGGGGCGGGTTTCTTTTCGGTCGACGGAGCAGCGGTTTTTGCGGCGTCAGAATCTATTGATTTTTTACTATGATCGCTGTCAGCTTTAACAGTCTTTGTGGTTGCTTTGGCTGAAGCAGCGCCAAGCGGCCGCTTTGGTGGGAGATCATCCGGCGATTTCACTGGATCAGCTGGCTTGTTGGGAGTAGCAGATGGGGCTGCCTTCTCGGTCGTTGGTTTTTCAGGAGTGGTTTTGGTTGGCTCGGCTTTCTCTACTTTCTCGCCCTTTTCCTCTGACTCGTCTTTTGTGTCTTTGGCGGCTACTGTGTGCGTCGGCGTTGAACTCACCGGAGTTGCTGGTTGGTCATCGCCGCCCAGTTTTTGCTTAAAGATCTTCTTGATGTGGTGCGTATCGGTATCAATGCGCCCATCGAGCATAGAAATCACCCGGCTGGCATATGACAGCAGCTCTGGATTGTGCGTCACCATGATAATCGTATTGCCTCGGCGGTGAATGTCGGACAGCTCCTCCATGATGATGTGGCTGGACTTGGAGTCAAGGTTGCCGGTCGGCTCGTCAGCTAGGATAATTGATGGGCTGTTGACCAGTGCTCGGGCGATCGCTACACGCTGAACCTGGCCGCCGGATAGTTGATGCGGCAGGTAATATTCGCGCTCACCCAGGTGGAAATTACGCAAGATTCGGCTGGCTTCCTGGAGGCGTTTGGTCTTGCTAATGCCCTTATAAGTGAGCGGCAGAGCAACGTTATCGATCACCGTCAGGCGTGGAATGAGATTGAAATGCTGAAAAATAAAGCCAATATCGCGAGAACGAATCGTGGCGTGGTGGGTCGCCGTCAGATCCTCGACTGGTTTATTGTCAAGGTAATATTCGCCCTCTGAGGGGTGGTCGAGTAATCCGAGGATGTTAAGCAGGGTGGTCTTGCCACAACCGGACGGGCCGACGATGGCGATAAATTCACCCTTTTTGACCTCGAGATTGACATTGTCCAGCGCCACCTGCTCGGCGTCACCAAAGCCAAATCGTTTGGTTACATTAGTAAGTTTAATTCGTGTTGAAGGATCGTTCATCATTGCTTTTCATTATAGACAAAAAGCCGCCTTGGTTGCAACCGCTAGCGGGCTTTCTGTTATAATATGCATCACGGAAGGATGCAGGAGTGGTTGAACTGGCACGCCTGGAAAGTGTGTAGGCTCTTCACGGGGCCTCCGGGGTTCGAATCCCCGTCCTTCCGCCAGGGGGAATCCCTAGCGTGTTTGAATGTATCTAATGTTTTGTTGTGCGGTAAATATTGTTATCTGATGTTGTTAAAAAGATAAGAAGCTAGTTTCTTTGATTACTTTGATTATCTTAGTCATTTTTGTGATTCCAGCCAACAATTTCTATAGATCTCTGAAGATATTTAGCGATATCTTGGACGACTTTTTTCTTGACGTCGTTGGGGATTTCTTTAGAAAATAAAGCAAAAGTTCTTTCTATATAGACGTCTAGTGGCCAATTTGAACTAAGAAAGCTCGTATTGTTGGCTATCAGGCTCTGGTAAGCAATTACGATTTCTGCAAACTCATTTAAACAAGCAGATATGATACTGGTCTCGACTTTGGATTTACGACTTCTTATAACGGTAGAAAGAAAATCTAATGACTCTTCGTGGATGTCATATTTATCTGGTTGATGGTCCTTGTGAAACTCCAGCGCCTGATACTCGTTAACTATTTTATTGTAGTATCCTTCGCTCTGAAATGTTTGAGCTTTTTCTACTAGATAATTAACTGCACGCTCGATTTTTATATGGTTGTTATCTATAAAGTCTGCGCCCTTTATAGATTTATTTTTAGCGTGGGTATTTATCCAGTCGCTCAGTAATGTGGTCGGCATTCTGACGCTGCCAGGTTTGCTGTTTTTATAGAAATCTATAAAATCTTCTACATTTAGCGCTTGGATATCTTTTATAAATTTTCCGCCAGCGCCAGTTTCTCTTGGTGTTAATAGCTGGCGAATATTTATCATAAACCCTTTTTCATAGGTTTTAAATATGTTCATTAGGAGGCCCGCATTGTCTGGATCAAAATCGCCAAATACTACGCTGCCGTTTTCGTACTTTTCTTCAGTATGTCGTGCTTTTGAAACTTCCACGAGGACATGAAGAATTACTTCACGTTGGATAGCAGCACGAAGTATTTCAGCGAAGTCGTCTTTTATATAGGTTTTCTTTTTATCTTTGCCGAAATATTCTTTATTGACATCTGCCACCTTGGACATATTTACATTGTATTATAGATAGTGAGTTGGCGACAATATAGAGTCGGCGTCTTATGGGTGATTTCCTATGCTATAATGATCCGCAGCATGTCAAAGCAGAATACAATATTAGAATCAATTGCAAAAATCCTAATCATCAATGGTGATGGTAATGTTTTAACTTTGACTTTGAGCGAACACTTAAAATATCCAGAGAAATCATATCAGCCAGACTTGCCAGGTGGAATCGTGGATGCGGGTGAGCCGGAACATCTGGGAGTGATCCGCGAGGTACAGGAAGAATGCGGAATAGACTTAGATCCAGTAAAAATACAATTAGCGTACGCCGAGACTGCATATGATGAGAAAGAGAATAAGTCGATTACGAAGCTATTATACGTCACGCATTTGGATAATACGCCGGCGGTGAAGTTGAGCTGGGAGCATAGCG
>ERZ772874.1705-NODE-1705-length-11250-cov-6.112818_pt1 | contig 11250 bp, 9 predicted proteins | sample MGYA00580586_ERZ772874 | MGnify/ENA primary metagenome ERZ772874 (study PRJEB29015, sample SAMEA2737952) | human oral metagenome | biome: human oral; feature: human-associated habitat; material: dental | place: China | collected 2154 ... | reverse complement strand
CCCGGAGCTGGTGGTCGGCATCGTGCCGGTCAGTGGCCGACTGAGTCTCAAGGCCCTGGCCACCGCCCTAGGAGCCAAGAAGGCCGAGCTGGCCGATCCGCAGGCAGCCGAGCGCTCCACGGGGTACCTGGTGGGCGGGATCTCGCCGCTGGCCCAGCGGCACCGGCTGCGGACCGTGCTCGACTCCTCGGCCCTGCAGCACGCCACGATCTACGTGTCTGCGGGTCGCCGCGGCCACCAGGTCGAGCTGGCCCCCACCGACCTGGTCCGGCTGACCTCAGCCCAGGCGGCCCCGATCAGCAGCCCCCGGTACCCAGCAAGAGGAGAGTGATCCCTGTGCGCGCCCTGAGCTGGCCGTGCTTGACCGCCGCGGCTCGTCCGCTCCGCTTGTCACGCCGGCTTTCACCTCCCGCCGAGGAGGCTGAAGAGATCGCAGTGCAGCCAGTCGTTCCTCGTCGTCCGACCGTCCAGCCGGCATGCTCCGCGGCCGGTCACGGCCGGGCCGAGCACCCGGCTGCAGGAGCCGGTGGGCAGCCGGTCGTCCGTCACGTCGGAGGTGACCGCCGGTGAGCCGCTGGTCACCGCCTCACAGGTGGCTGGTACCCGAGATCAGCCGAGGGCTGCTGGCGGGCATGGTCACCAGCCTGGCCGTAGCAGCCGGACAGCGTCTGTTCGAGGGTCCGCGCCTAGTGGTCGACATCTGCACGGCCCTGCTGAGCTGGGCTACCTTCTCGCTGACCCACGCCCTGCTCACGTACGGAGTCTTCCGGCGGCTGAGCGGGGAGATCCTGCGGCAGGCGACGAGCCGAGCCTTCCCCCGGCGCCGGCTGGTCCGGGTCCTGGCCGCCACCGACGGGCCGACCTGGGCCATCATGCTCGGCTTCTTCTCCCTGGTCGGGGTCACCCCGCTGCTGCTGGTGCCTGACCTGCGCCGGTCCGGCCCCCTGGTCACGATGGCGGCCCTGGTGGTGATCGGCTCCTGGGTCGATGTCGTGGTCTGCTACGCCGTGCACTACGCCCTGGTCGATCGGAACGGCCAGATGCTCGACTTCCCCGGCGACCACCCACGGGTCTTCAGTGACTACCTGTACCTCGCGGTCGCCACCCAGGCCACCTTCGGCACCACCGATGTCACACCCGGCGATGCGACGTACGCTCACCCGCCACGCCCTGCTGGCCTTCTTCTTCAACACGGTGCTGGTGGCGATCCTGATCTCGCTGCTGGTGGGCTGATCCTCAGCCGCGCCGGGTGGGCAGCCGGAGCCCGAGCAGCCGGCGGGGCCTGGGCTCAGGCTCGAGCGGGATCGGCGCGATGTCATGGCCGACCACCTCTCCCGACGTGAGGGAGGCCTCGGGCACCTGGGTCGTCGGCCTGGGCGGCTCCGGCTGCTCCTCAGGGTCGGGCCCGACCGAGACCCGGACCAGGATCGGGCTGACCGAGGCGAAGACCCAGACCAGCACGCAGACCCAGGTGTGCAGCTCGAACTGGATCGGAATCACGTCGCCGGGCTGGGCGCTGGCGAGACGGGCGTTGAAGTCACCCGGGCCGAGAGTGGCGCCGGTGCCCCAGCAGACCAGGGCGCTGACCAGGCAGCCCAGGACCGCGATCAGGTTCACCACCGGGCCGAGAGTGCCGAACCAGCGCCAGGCCAGGACTCCGAGCCCGGTCCCGGTGACCAGCCCGATCCCTGAGAACCAGGCGTCGGTGGCGAAGACCTCGGTCAGGCCCCGCTCCGTGGTGACCGCGGTGAAGCTGTCCCCCACGGTGTACGTGGGCAGCTCGACAACCCGCCACCAGACGATGCCGGCTATCACCCCGACCAGCAGGCACAAGGTCAGGAAGGCCAGTACCCAGGCCAGGGTCTGCCGCAGTGCCTGCGGACTGGGCTCAGGCTGGTCCTCGGTCGACATGCCACCTCCTGGCCCACACCCTAGCGGCGCTCAGGCGACACAGCTGGGACCCAGCAGGGCCTTCAGGTCCGCCATCAGCGCTCCCGACATCCCGACCCGCACTGTCGGCAGCCGCCAGGTCTTGGGCTGGCTCGACAGTGTCCGCAGCCGTACCTCCTGCTGGCCGGGGTGGGCGGCGAAGACCTCGACCAGGTTCTCGACCAGGGCTGGGGTGACCCGGTTCGCCTGGACCGCGATCACCAGCGGCGGCAGGTTGGAGGCCGCGGTGGTGTTCACCACGGTCACCGACTGGCCGGTGATCTCGACCCCGTCCTCCTTCGGCCGGACCCGGCCGGTGACGGTGACCACCGTGTCGGTGGCCAGCGACATCGCGACCTGGCTGTAGGTCTTGGGGAACAGCAGGACATCGATCGAGGCGTCCAGGTCCTCGACGGTCACGATCGCCCAGAGCTCGCCGTTGCGGTTCTGCTTGCGGACCACCGAGGTGATCATCCCGGCGATCGTGACGACCTGCTCCCGCGGCTCCAGCAGCAGCTGCGAGATCGACAGGTCGCGCAGGTCGGCGATGATGTGGTCGATCCCGTTCAGCGGGTGGTCCGACACGTACAGGCCGAGCATCTCCCGCTCGAAGGCCAGCTTGGTCCGCTTGTCCCAGTCCGGCAGGTCCGGCACGGTGCCTGACAGCTCCTGCGGCTCCTCGCCGAAGCCGGCACCGAACAGGTCGTCCTGCCCGAAGGCCTGGTTGCGCTTGAGGTCGGTCACGTTGTCGATGGCCGACTCGAAGACCTCCATCAGAGCCCGCCGCGGGTGCCCCATCGAGTCGAAGGCCCCGGCCTTGATCAGCGACTCGATCAGTCTCTTGTTGCAGACCTCCAGCGGGGCGTGGTCAAGGAACTCGTAGAAGGTCGAGGCCGGTCCCTCCTCGGCACGCTCGGCGACCAGCTTCTCCACCACTGCGGTCCCGACGTTGCGGACCGCGGCCAGCCCGAAGCGGATGTCGTCGCCGACGGTGGTGAACATCGACTCTGACTCGTTGACGTCGGGCGGCAGGACCTTGATCCCCATCCGGCGGCACTCGGCCAGGTAGACCGCGGACTTGTCCTTGTCGTCGGCCACCGACTGCAGCAGCGCCGCCATGTACTCGGCCGGGTAGTTGGCCTTGAGGTACGCGGTCCAGTAGCTCACCAGCCCGTACCCGGCGGTGTGGGACTTGTTGAAGGCGTACCCGGAGAACGGCAGCATGACGTCCCACAGCGCCTGGATCGCCTGGTCGGAGAAGCCGTTGGAGCGCATCCCGGCCCGGAAGCTGGCGAACTCCTTCTCCAGGATCTCGGCCTTCTTCTTGCCCATCGCCCGGCGCAGCAGGTCGGCGCCGCCGAGGGTGTACCCGGCCAGCTGCCGGGCGATCGCCATGATCTGCTCCTGGTACACCAGCAGGTGGTAGGTGGGGCCCAGGATCGGCTCCAGCGCCTCCTCCAGCTCGGGGTGGATCGGGGTGATCGGCTGGCGGCCGTTCTTGCGCTCGGCGTAGTTGGTGTGCGCGTTCGCGGCCATCGGCCCGGGCCGGTACAGCGCCAGCACAGCGGCGATGTCCTCGAACCGAGTCGGCGCCATCAGCCGCAGCAGCGAGCGCATCGGGCCACCGTCGAGCTGGAACACGCCCAGCGTGTAGCCCGACGCCAGCAGCTGGTAGGTGGCCTCGTCGTCGAGGGGCAGGTCGTGGGTGTCGATCTCGATACCCCGGTTGGCCCGGATCACCTGCAGCGCGTGGTCGATGATGCCGAGGTTGCGCAGCCCCAGCATGTCCATCTTCATCAGGCCCATCTCCTCGCACTGCGGGTACGAGAAGCCGGTGATCTTCACCCCGTCGTTGCGCATGTGGAGCGGGATCAGGTCCATCAACGGGGCCGAGGAGAGGATCACCGCGGCGGCGTGGACGCCGGTGCCCCGGATCAGGCCCTCGATCCCGAGCCCGGTGTCGATGATCTTCTGGACGTCGGGGTCCTCGGCGTACAGCTGGCGGATCTCGCTGCCCTCGTGGTAGCGGGGGTGCTCCTTGTTGTGCAGCTGCGACAGCGGCACGCCCTTGCCCATCACGTCGGCCGGCATCGCCTTGACGATCCGCTCCCCCATCGCGAACGGGTAGCCCAGGATCCGGCTGGCGTCCTTGACCGCCGCCTTCGCCTTGATAGTGGAGAAGGTGTTGACCTGGGCGGTGTACTCCTCGCCGTACTTCTCGGAGACGTAGCGCACCATCCGGTCGCGCTGGCGGTCGTCGAAGTCGAGGTCGACGTCGGGCGGGTTGATCCGCTCCGGGTTGAGGAAGCGCTCGAAGATCAGACCGTGCTCGAGGGGGTCGAGCTCGGTGATCCGGGTCAGGAAGGCGACCATCGAGCCGGTGGCTGAGCCTCGGCCCGGCCCGACCGGGATCCCGTTCTCCCGGGCGTAGCGGCAGATGTCGGAGACGATCAGGAAGTACGAGGCGAAGCCCATCGGCTCGATGACCTTGAGCTCGGTCTCGATCCGCTTGGTGACCTCGGCGGGCGGGTTGTCCCCGTACCGCAGCTGGACACCGCGGGCGAGCTCCTTGCGCAGCCAGGACTCCTGGGTCTCCCCCGGTGGCACGTCGAACTGCGGCATCCGGTCGACGTGGCTGAAGACCTCCTCGTACGACTCCACCTGCTCGGCCACCAGCAAGGTGTTGTCGCAGGCCTCGGGCAGGTCCCGAAAGAGGTGCCGCATCTCCTCAGCGCTGCGGACGTAGTACCCCTCGCCGCGGAACCGGAACCGCGACGGGTCGTCCTTGACCCGGCCGACCCCGATGCACAGCAGCGCGTCGTGGGCGTCGGCCTGGTCAGCGGTGACGTAGTGGGAGTCGTTGGAGGCCAGCAGCGGCAGCCCCAGCGTCTTGGCGATCTTGAGCAGGTCGGCCCGGACACTGCGCTCGATGTCGAGCCCGTGGTCCATCAGCTCGACGTAGAAGCTGTCCTTGCCGAAGATGTCGCGGAAGGCGGCCGCGGCGGCCAGGGCCTCGTCGTACTGCCCGAGCCGGAGCCGGGTCTGGACCTCCCCGCCAGGGCAGCCGGTAGTGGCGATGATCCCGTCGGCGTGCTGGGCGATCAGCTCCCGGTCCATCCGGGGCTTCATGTAGTACCCCTCGTAGCTGGCCAGCGTCGACAGCCGGAAGAGGTTGTGCAGCCCGGTGGCGTTGCGGGCGATCATCGTCATGTGGGTGTAGCGGCCGCCACCGCCGACGTCCTTGCCTCCCTCGACATCGGGGTCGTCAGCGTCGCGCTTGCCGGTCGCCCAGAACTCCTGGACCCGGGAGTGGCGGCTGCTCGGCGCCAGGTAGGCCTCGATCCCGATGATCGGCTTCACCGGGTGCTTCTTGGCGGTCTGGAAGAACTCGTACGCGCCGAACATGTTGCCGTGGTCGGTCATCGCGATCGCCGGCATCCCCTGCCGGTCCGCCTCGGCCAGGAGCAGGCCGTTCTTCGCTGCCCCGTCGAGCATCGAGTACTCGGTGTGCACGTGCAGGTGGACGAACGACGAGCTCACAGGTACTCAATCCCTCCTCGACATCGACCCGGGCGGCGGCTGCAGCAAGGCTCGGGGAAAGGCAGCGGCCGGGCCGGGCTCCGGGCCTCAGAAGAGCACCTTAGCCCCGCCCAGTGACGAAGCCGGCCAGCCCCGGACGGCCGGGTCGCCCGCCCGGCCAGCTCCGGGTGCGCAGCCTCGAGCTGTTGCAGCTCGTGCATCATCTCGTCGTAATCACGATCAGAGATCGTCGGCGCGGCAAGCACGTAATAAGCATGGTTATGCCTATCCAGCTCATCCCGCAGCAACGCGACTCTGTTCTTTATATCGTTCATGATTTACTCAAAAACCTTTGTTGGACGCAAAAGTAAGCAGCCGTCCGAAATTTTTATCGGGTCTCTGCCTCGCAGCAATCCCTCTCCGCTCCGCCGAGGTCGCCTTTCGCGCACCACGATACCATCCTCAAAGCGCAACAACTTAGGGAAGCCAAACAGGGCCCCTGCCGGGGCTGGGAAGTTTGGCCGGGTACCAGGATAAACTTCCCCGCCTTGGCAGAGGCCTGCGCGAAGGCAAACAGGGCCCCTGCCGGGGCTGGGAAGTTTGGCCGGATACCAGGATAGACTTCCTCGGCCTCGGCAGAGGCCTGCGCAAAGGCAAACAGGTGCCTGTTTGAGGCCACGCAATCTGCGCGAGAGTAAACAGGCGCCTGTTTGAGGCCCTGCAATCTGCGCGAAGCTAAACAGGCGCCTGTTTGGTCAAGCCCCACTTTCTCCCAGCCTCGACAGAGGCCTTCCATGTCGCACTCACGCCTTATCTATCCAAAAAGCCCCTCGAATTATCGTCTATATTTGCCCGCCTTAACAACTGGATAACGTGATGAATAAACAGTTACGGCTAAAAGACAAAGCCTTCGAGCTTTATATCCCGGAGAGGGAAATTGTGGCGGCCATTGATCGTATGGCCGGAGAAATACGCCGCGATATGGAGGGTCGAGACCCGCTCTATGTGGGCATCCTCAACGGCGCATTCATGTTTGTATCTGAATTGGTGAGCCGACTCTCGCCCCAGTCTGAGCTGACGTTTGCCGCCTATTCGTCGTATCACGGCACCAAGTCCGACGGCATCGTCCGCGAACTGCTGCCCATACGCAACAAAGACACCGAGCGCCCGATTGTCCTCCTGGAGGACATCATCGACACGGGCTTGACCATGCAATACGTCACCCAGCGACTGCGCCAAGAGGGTGTCCGCGACGTACGCCTGGCCACCATGCTGCTTAAACCCGGATCGCTGCAGTGCGACCTCCGCCCGGATTACGTGGGCATGGAGATCGACAACGACTTCATCGTCGGCTTCGGGCTCGATTACGACGGGCGCGGACGCATGGCGCGTGACATCTATAAAATCGTAGAACTCTAATCTCTATAGCACTATGTTCAATATCGTAATATTCGGTGCACCCGGCTCAGGCAAAGGGACACAAAGCAAAATGATCGTCGAGCGTTACGGCTTCGACTATATCTCTACCGGCGACATGCTGCGCCAAGCCATCAGCCAGGGCAGCGAGCTGGGACGAACGGCTAAGGAATACATCGACCGCGGGCAACTCGTGCCCGACGATCTGATCGTCCGTCTCATCGCTGACTTCCTCGATGGCAAGCGCGGATCGAAGGGCGTCATCTTCGACGGCTTCCCCCGCACCCTGAAGCAGGCCGAGGCGCTCAAGACGATGCTCAACGAACGCGGCACGGACATCCACATCCTGCTCGACCTGCAGGTGGAGGACGACGAGCTGGTAGACCGACTCATCGAGCGCGGCAAGATCTCCGGCCGATCAGACGACAATCCGGAGACCATCAAGGCCCGACTCGACGTCTATCACACCCAGACGGCCCCACTGGCTACCTATTATATAGGCGAAGGGAAGCACGTCGCCATCAAGGGCATCGGACGAATCGAGGAGATTTTCGAACGCATTGCTGAGGCCATCGACCGCGTCAAAGACAGATAAATGGCTGAATCGAATTTCGTTGACTACGTCAAGATCTACTGCCGCTCGGGCAAGGGCGGCGCCGGGTCGGCCCACTTCCGCCGCGAGAAGTACATCCCGCGCGGAGGGCCCGACGGCGGCGATGGCGGACGGGGCGGACACGTCTATCTGCGCGGCAATCGGAACTATTGGACGCTGCTGCACCTCAAGTTCGAGCGTCACGTGGTGGCCACCTCCGGCCGTAGCGGCGGTGCCAAACGCAGCACGGGGCGCGACGGCGAGGATCGCATCATCGAGGTGCCCTGCGGCACGGTGGCCTTCGACGCCGACACGGGCGAATACCTCTGCGACGTCACCGAGGACGGGCAGCAGGTGATGCTGCTCAAAGGCGGACGCGGCGGCGCTGGCAACACCCATTTCAAGACGGCCACGAATCAGGCGCCGCGCTACGCTCAGCCGGGCGAGCCGGCCCAGGAGCGTAAGGTGGTGCTGCAACTCAAACTCTTGGCTGACGTCGGGCTGGTGGGCTTCCCCAATGCAGGCAAATCGACGTTGCTGTCGGTCGTCTCAGCCGCCAAGCCGAAGATCGCCGACTATCCCTTCACCACGCTGGAGCCCAACCTGGGCATCGTCAGCTGGCGCGACAATCGCTCGTTCGTCATGGCCGACATCCCGGGGATTATCGAGGGCGCCAGCGACGGCCGCGGACTCGGGCTGCGCTTCCTCCGCCACATTGAACGCAACGCATTGCTGCTGTTCATGGTGCCCGCCGATGCGGACGACATCCGTAAGGAGTACGAGATCCTGCTGGGCGAGCTGGAGCGCTACAACCCGGAGCTGATGGGCAAGAGTCGCATACTGGCCATCACCAAAAGCGACCTCCTCGACGAGGAGCTGACCGAGGCGCTGTCGGCCGACTTGCCCGACGATCTACCCTGTCGCTTCATCTCGTCCGTCACGGGCCAAGGCATCACCGAGCTAAAGGACCTGCTCTGGCAGGAGCTGAACCGCGAGACCTTCCACGACGCCGACGCCATCGTCCACCGCGACATGGATATGAGCCTCATGGCCGACGACGACGAAGCGTGGGACATCCCGCCCGAAGAGGAAGACGCCGACGACGCTGACGCCGATCTCGAGTTCGATTGGGAAGAAGAATAAGCCGCGGCCAACCGTAACATATACCGCAAGCGAAGAATGCCGGGTACATGTGGGAGAGAGTTCCCATCGTGTACCCGGCATTCTTTCTATTGATCGGCGACCATTCACAGCAGGTCGGCGCCTTGCACTCGCTCTGCGGCCTCACGGCGGATGGCCTGCCGAACGTCCTCAAAGGCGGTGCGATCGGGATAGTACGTCATCGTACCGCAGCTGAGCCAGGAGAGCGTGTCGGCGTAACTCAGCAGGTGATCCAGATCGTGCGAGGCGACGAAGACGGTCTGCCCCCGCCGCCGATACTCCGTGAGTAGGGCCGTGACGAAGGCCGAGGAGCGGAAGTCGAGACCGTTGAATGGCTCGTCAAGCAGCATCACGGCGTTGTCCTGCAAAAGCAGCCCCATCAGATAGAGCTTCTTCAGCATACCCGTGGAGTAGACTTCGGCGTACTCATCAAGCGGCAGCTCGAAGGCCGCATTGAGTCGCTCCAGCCGAGTGGCGTCATAGGACAGGCCGCGGGCCGTGACGTAGAATCGCAGAAACTCCCGCCCGGTGATCATCGGATACATGTACAGCTCGGCAGGCAGGAACCCGACACGCGTCTCGGGCGAAAACATCGGCTCGCCCTCGAAGGGCAATCGGCCGGCCATGCAGCGAAAGAGCGTTGTCTTGCCCGCGCCATTCTCGCCCAAGAAGCCGTGGATGCGACCCGCTGCATAGTCTTGTCGGAGGCCGTGGAGTAATGTCTGTCGGCCGTATTCCTGCCGGATGATGTTTAAGTGGTAGGCCATAAGAAGTGTTTCATATTATAGATGGATAACCCGTGCAACCCCACGAGGATGGCTGCCAACGAGGCGACGGCCACGCCGATAGGCACAACCGACAGCCACACGGCCGACCCCACGATCAACACGCCCGCCACCACGATGGACGTGAGCAGGTGGGGATAAAAGGCATAGGCGGCGTAAAGAAGCACCATCGCCACATAGACCGACAGGCCCGCTACGCCGGCCAACCATCCCGCGCGATCGGGGAAGGCTGCGACTGACAGCGGCAGACTCCAACAGAGCGGAATAAACGTGCAGAGCGCGCCCTCCGTGGCCTTGCGACGCACGAGGTACGCGGCGCTTCGGTAGACGCGCAGGAAGGGCGACGGATCCGGGCGCCTGTAATAGACCGTCAAGGCGGGTGTGCAAACCATCACGCCTATGGACACACCGGCCATGTCTGCATTGCCATTCGCGAGAGCGAGGAGCAGCAGCGCACCCCCGATCAGGCCGTCCCACAGCACCCCCGACCGATAGCCCGCGATCCACACATAGGCCGCAGCGAGTGGCCCACCGAAACGCAGTCGCCGAAGGATCGCCCCTCCGTTCGCGGAAAGGTCGCGCAGACGATAGCACGACAGTATCGTCGTGACCGCCGTGCCCACCGTCGCTGCCAACAGCCCTGCCCACGCATCGAGCAGGAAGAAGGGCACGGACAGCAATAGGCAACGACCGACGAAGACAAACGCGGGACGTATGCCTAGCTCGTCAAGCAGCGCCAGCTCTGTGCGCCCCATGCGACACACGCCGGTGCCAACGGCGACAGACACGCCTACCGCCCATCCCACAACCGACGCCTCATGAGGCAGCTCCGCCCGATGCAATCCGTAACCGACGGCTACGGCAATGGCCGCAAACAGCATCTTGGCCACCACAGGCAGCGCACCGAACAGCCGCGCCACGGATCGCAGTCGCAGCCCGAGGTAGAGGCGGTAAGCCGTGAGGGCGCGTTTCACAGGCTGAGGCTACACACGTAGAGTATCAACGACGCCACCGAATTATTCGCCGCATGAAACAGCCACGACGGTACGATGCTATTGCTCCTCACCGTCACATAGGCCCTGAACAGTCCGGAGACCACCTTGGGCACAATCAGCAACAGGTTGATCACTGCAAAGTGGTCGTCATTCATCAGATGAAAGCAACCAAAGGCGATCGAGGAGGCATAGATCAACACACGCTTATGTCGGCCAATCAAGCCCAGCGTCCAATCGCGGGCTTTCCTGTTTACCAACATCGATCCGAGCCACAGCGCCACCAGTAGCATCAACGGATAGCGCAACCACGGCAGCTCTCCGTACCAACTTTCTCCGAGCGAATCGAGAAGAACGAGTATGGGCAGGGCGGCTATCACCACGTATTTCTTTTTGTGGAAAAGCAGGAAGCCTCGAAAGCCCAGCTCCTCAACTAAGGGGGTCAGCAGGATGTACCGCAGCTGCATCTCCGGGGTGAGCACCACAAGGTCCGACGCATTGATCATTGGTTCTTGGGTAATCCACCACTTCAAAAGCATACACAGATAGGTCAGCAACAGGAGCACGGCAAACAGCCCGAGCGTCCCCCAGCGGTAAATGGTAGCACCCGCCGCATGCGGGTCTTTCAAAAACAGCAGGAAGTCCTGCCACACACTCCGCGCTACCGTCGGATTCAGTTGTTCATTATTCCTCATCTCTTTTTTGTTTGGGTTTAGTGGTCGCAAATGAACAACGCCCACGCCAAACGTTGCACTGGGGACTCGCACGCCGTGCAAGGCCCGAAACTCGCCGGGTTTTACTACTCGCACGCCGTGCAAGGCCCGAAACTCGCCGGGTTTTACTACTCGCACGCCGT
>ERZ772874.1704-NODE-1704-length-11252-cov-3.906404_pt1 | contig 11252 bp, 8 predicted proteins | sample MGYA00580586_ERZ772874 | MGnify/ENA primary metagenome ERZ772874 (study PRJEB29015, sample SAMEA2737952) | human oral metagenome | biome: human oral; feature: human-associated habitat; material: dental | place: China | collected 2154 ... | reverse complement strand
AGTATCAGGATACCAACTTCGCTCAGTATATGATCGCCCGTCAGCTGATGCAGGACAAGGGAGCCATCTTCGTCGTGGGCGACGACGCACAGAGCATTTATTCCTTCCGTGGGGCGAACCTTGACAATATGCTGAGCTTCACGAAGACCTTCCCCAGCGCACGTACCTTCAAGCTCGAGCGCAACTACCGCTCCACCCAGACCATCGTACAGGCTGCTGGCGGGATCATAGCACACAATGAGTATCAGATCCCCAAGGAGGTCTTCTCCGAGGAGGCCGTCGGTGATCCCATCCAGGTACACGAGGCGCTCACAGGCGATCTCGAGGCGCTCTGGGCTAGCGAAGAGATTCAGCGCCTCCACCGAGCGGGCGCTAGCTACAGCTCGATAGCAGTACTATATCGGACGAATGCGCAGAGCCGTATCCTCGAGCAGGTCTTCCGTCGTGTCGGTCTCCCCTTCCGCATCTATGGGGGGCGGTCGTTCTTCGACCACAAGGAGATCATGGACGTCGTCGCCTACTTCCGACTGATGGTCAATGAGCAGGACGAGGAGGCTCTGCTCCGCATCATCAATTACCCTAAGCGAAGTATCGGAGATACGACCGTCCAGCGAGTACGTGAAGCCTCTCGCCACCAAGCTACCTCCCTGATGCGCATACTCCGTGACCCTCTGGGCTACGAGGTAGCGGTCAATAAGCCCACGGCCACACGCCTACAGGCCTTTGCAGCCCTGCTAGACGAGCTCCGGGACTTCAGCCGTACCGAGAGCGACCTCTATGCTGTAGCAGAGCGTATCATCCGACAGACGGGCATCCTCGCTGACCTACAGAGTGATACGACTGCCGAGGGAAAAGGCCGGGTGGAGAACATCAAGGAGCTCCTCGGCGGGATCGACGAATATATTCACGCCACCCTCGAAGCAGACCAAACTCCCACCCTTGCCTCCTACCTCAGCGAGATCGCTCTTATGACCGATCAGGATGGTGCGACCGATGATGACGACTGCGTCACGCTAATGACCGTCCATGCCTCTAAGGGGTTGGAATTCGCCCACGTCTTCATCGTAGGTCTGGAGGAAGATCTATTTCCCTCGATGATGAGCAACATAGGCAAGGAGCTAGAGGAGGAGCGTAGACTCTTCTACGTAGCGCTTACTCGTGCCGAGAAGACGTGCCATATAGGCTATGCTCGGGAGCGCTTCCGCAACGGGCGGACAGAGTACGGGCGTCCCAGTCGCTTCCTGCGAGAGCTCCCTAAGCAACTCGTCGCCTTTGACTCCGAGCTTGGCACTGGTGCTCCCCTCGGAGGAAGACCCACCCCCTCGCCTCGGAGCTACGGGAGCGAACTCCCCTCTGACTTCTCTTCTGCCCCCGTCTTCTCGCCCAAGGCTCCACCCAGCCGTCGGGTCTTCATCGTGCGCAGGGAACTCGGGGAAGAGCCCGAAGAGAAACACACGTCGCTCGGGGCGCTTCACGTCGGGGGCCGTGTCCTTCACAAGCGTTTTGGTCCTGGGGAGATCCTAGAGCTCGAGGGCACGGGGGACAATGCCAAGGCCTCTGTCCGCTTCGACACCGGCGAGACGAAGAAGCTCCTTCTCCGCTTCGCCCAGCTCGAGGTGCTCTAGCCCTCTGGTCAGTATAGCAACCATCCATCATCAAGACAGCTCTCGGGCTACGCTCGTGACCGTAAGCTCTTCGAGGAGCTCCCTAGTCAGCCCATCCGTTGCCTTGTGATCTATCCAAAGCTGGGCAAGGCGGAGAACCCCTTCCTCGGCAAGGCGATTGAAGAGCTTCTACTAGAGGAAGAGGAGACAGCTTGGGGCTTCTACCGCTTCGCCGTCCCCCTGCCTACCCTAGAGGAGGGACACGGGATGGGGCGATAGACTTTGCACAAATATGCTACCTTTGTGCTATTATATAAAAGGTGGTGCTTCTGCTTATGCCACCTCTCGGCTGAGAGGGATGCTCCCCTCCCGGCATCATTAACCAACCTGATTTACTTTTATGAGAAAGCTTACCTTGCTGACTCTTCTGGCTATGCCTTGTGCCCTAGCGGCTCAAGAGCCTAGTACACTTGATAGTGTGCAGAATATCCAGGAGGTCGTAGTTCGTGGAGCCCGTATCACCGCTCCCAACACTGTAGTCAAGATCCCCGCCCCTCGACGGGAGGTCCCCCTCACCACCAACATCCTTCCTTTGGAGAAGATCCGCCTGCTCGGCTACTCCGATCCCGCTCAGGCCATGCAGACGCTCCCAGGTGTCCATGCCTTCAAGGACTACGGGGGCTTCCACATGTTCTTCCTCCGTGGCTTCTATGAGTCGGTAGTGCTCTCCGATGGGATGCGTGACGAGCGCCACGCTCTTTGGCAGTCTGCTCCCCTGACCGGGATGGCAGCGGTATCGCACATCGAGGTGCTCAAGGGCGCCGCTTCGATGAGCGTCGGTCACTCCGCTCTGGGAGGCGTCATCAACATCATCAACAAGCAACCTAAAGCCAAGAAGGCCTTCGATGCTAGCTACACTGTAGGCACCTGGGCGACGCACCGCATCACCGCTGGGGGAACGGGGGCTATCTCCTCTAAGGCCAACGCCCGAGCAGACGTAGAGTATTCGACGAGTGACGGCTGGCGAGGCAACTACACCAAGACGGCTAACGCCCATGCAGCGATAGATATCGCTCTTGCCCCGAAGCATCGTCTGAGCTTCGCCCTGATCGCTAGCAACGACTTCTTCCGAGGCGACTATGGTCAGCCCCATCTGAAGTGGGACGTCTACGATGCTTCTACCGATAAGCTCGCTTACCGCCAAGGGGACTTCCCCAGCAGTGAGCCCGCTTCACGAGCCTACACCGACCCTAATGAGTTCCTCACGAACAAGACGGTCAAGCTCCACGGGAAGTACAGCTACGCCATCAACGACCGCTGGCGTCTCTCCGAGCACGCATTCTTTGCCTATGACAGCCTGAACTACTACTCGACCGACGGACTCAACTACCTCACCGGCGACAAGGCTGTAGGCGCTAAGCACTACTACCTCGACGGGAACAAGAAGGTACCTGTACTCATCGACCGAGTGCAGCGTGACGGCTTCGGCTTCGCCTATGGTACGCTCACGGCACAGAATCAGCTAGAGCTCACGGGTCGTGCTCGCTGGGGGAATACCAAGCATGCCCTACTGGCTGCGTACAACTTCTCCTACCTCAACCTCCGTCGCTCCGACCGTGCTGCCTACACCGGTGCAGGCGTAGGCTCAATAGTCACGCTCAAGGATCCCGTCCTTGACCAAGGCCCTATCTACATGAAGTACCGACGCATGCAGATCTTCAACGATTTGGTCAACAGCCTCTCCGTACAAGACTTCATGACTTGGCAGAAGCTAAACCTACTCGCAGGTGTCCGTCTCGACTTCTTCAGCCGAGACTACGGTATCTACAACACCGACGACTTCAAGCTACTGGATCGTACCCTTGACCAGCGTCAGACCAATACCGCCTTCACCTATCGTCTCGGTGCGGTATACAATGTCACGAAGTACTTCAACGTGTACAGCTCCCTCTCCTCCTTCTTTAAGCCCCAGCGCATCACACTATCGCCCGAGGTAGTCTACATGCACCCGGATGGCACGGAGATGAGCGACTCTGAGCTCCGGAGCTTCAGACCACTCACGGGACGCCAGTGGGAGGTGGGCCTCCACCTCGATCTCGGTACCGAGCTCTCCCTGAGTGCAGCAGCCTATCACATCACGCTCAATAATATGGTCCGTACCAATCTAGGTACTGCCGCCGACGGACGTAAGATAGGCGGTCCTATCGGGAAGTCCGTGAGCAAGGGGATTGAGCTCGAGATGCGCTATGCTCCTTCTACAGCGTTTGACTTCTCCCTTGGCTACTCCCTCACCGACGCCCGCATCGCTGAATACACTTCGTCGAAGTTCGTGAAGAATGTCACGGCTGGCAACCGTCTCAAGCGTGTACCTCTAGATAAGCTATCTGCATGGGGCTTCTACAACATCGGTCTAGGCCGTAAGGGTGAAGCCTTCCGTCTTGGCTTTGGTACGGAGCACAGCGGGTCCTTCTACTCGGATGAGACGAACATCTTCAAGGTACCTGGCTACACCATCTTCCACGCTGTAGCTAGCCTCAATGTCTCGAAGGCACTGCGCCTGCAGCTGAATGTCAACAACCTCTTCGACGCCGTCTACCACCGTGCTACTATCAACAGCACGCAGTACATACCAGCCGAAGGGCGTAACCTTCAGTTCACCACTTCACTCGCCCTCTAAGCCGGGCCCCTCTTCCTAAGAAGCGAAGCCCGCCACGGACAAGATCCGTGGCGGGCTTTGCTTATATATACCAACCATGACTATAGGTGGAGGGTCACAAAAGGATTAAGGTGAAAGGTAACACCTAAGCTATTTCCAAACATCATATAACATCAAGCCAGCCTCCCATCTCGGAGCAAGGCCTTAAGATTGAGATTAGTACGCCTATACGACAAACACAACACCTATAAAATGGATAGGCTTAAGCTTAGATGAAACTTCAAGAAAGCAATGAGTTAACACTTATTATATTATCTTTGCTATACGCAATAGGGCAAGCCTCATACCCTACGGAGGCTCCCCGACATACGATTACAGACAGACCACAAATGCTCTGGAGCGACCTAGCTTGTATCAAGCTAGGCAAGATCTCAGACTTATCCTTCGATCATCCCTTAATACGAAGTGATAAGATCATCCCTTTTAGGTTGGAGAAATAGGGTCTTCTTTTTTCACAAAACAGCACATTTGATATGAATAAACTCTTTACTTTATTTGCATCTGTAGGCTTACTCTACTCATGCACAAAAGAGGCTCCCCTCGTACAAACACCACCACAACTGAATGCTGAGTCTTCCTACTCTAGTAGCAATAGCATCTACGAAGGAGCTATTCGCTTCCACTTCACCGCAGAGGTTGCTCCCTTCGAAGAAGTAGTAGGAGGCTTGGATGAGGCTCAGCAAGCTAGGGGGATCTCGACGACGATCAACACCCATGAAGTAGCTACGAGACAATTCATCAACCTGCGAGCGATGGGAGATGAAAAGGGGACTATCAAAGGCTTTCTCAAGGTGTATGACAAGGGGACAAACAAAGGAGTCACTTTCTGGATCGACATGAAGGTCTCCGAAGATGGTAAGACGGTCAGCTACGATGGGCTCTTCGATCGCTACACAGGTCCCGATGCAGAGAAACTCAAGGCTATGCTATCGAGTAACCTCAAGGATGTCTATGCCTCTATAATCATTGGTTCCAAGGGGCAAAATATACCCTTTGATAACAAGGGTGCCTATTCCTTCGTCTGGCAGAATGGAGCTCAGCTACCTGCAGACTTCGTTATGCTGAAGAGCGAAGAGAATAAGCTCGAGGTGCGTACGGATGAAGAGACTAAACACCGAGATGTTATCTTCAAAGACAAGGAGAGCATCAAGCTCAAGCTCCAAGGCTACCTGATGATCCTTCAGTTCCATAACAGCTTCCCTAAGTATGCCCTTAAGCCAGATGCACCAGCTAACCCAGGAAGCGCTAGCCGATCCACAACTCCATCTCTTCAGGCAAGAGAACTGGAACGAGTCGAGCGTCCACCACTCAAGGTGAAGCTAGTATTCACTTCAGATCTCTCACTCGTACACAAGACGATGCTGCAGGTTCGTAAGGGGGGGATCTTTAGCTTCGCACGTGTACCAGGCCATGGTGGATGGTTCTTCACCTACGATCTGGTGCACTTTGCAGGGAGAGATGAATACACCGAGGGGAATACAAAGAAGTATCGCTTTCTGGAGGCTCTTGAAGCTCCAGGCAAGCCCTTGGTTATCGAAGTGCCTGTGTCCTCTAAGCCTTCGCCCACTCTCTATCCAAGCGTAGGTGATCGTGTAGTAGCCTTGTACTTCCCTACTCCTTCGGACTTCGGGACGATCGGCTATGACCCCATCGAATCTCCCTTCTACAACGCATCGGACGAATCCATGACAGTTCCAGAGCCAGGGAAACCATCTGTACGGCTTCAGATATTAGGACAAGGATCCTTCATTCGGAAGTCAAAGAACTCGACAAAGAAGATGGAAGGGAAGGTCTATTACCCGACCTTACCTATCCAGCCTGAGAAGGTAGTGTACCAATAAACTATCCTCAAGGAAGCTATAACTTCTATACTCAGCGAACAAGAACAGCAGAACTCTCATGAGTATCTCTCTGTCCTAACCTTTAGCAACACAACAGTTATGAAGACAAAGCTATACAAGGAGCCTTATCAAACTCCCGAGGCAAAGCCTTTTACCTTACCAGAATCGATGCACCTACTTATCAACTTCTCGATTGATGGGAACATCGTGGACCCCGAGTGGGACGATGACTGGGGGACTATCGGCAATTGGAACAATGATTTTTAGGGTATCTAAGTAGCACCTTGATAAGCCCTACAATAGAAGCCCCGCACTCTCGCCAGTGAGAGTGCGGGGCTTCTTTGTTTCTAATCGGTCTGCTAGCTACAGCTTACAGCTGGCGGACGAGCTCGCTGAAGATGCGCCCCATACGTTCAGAGGCAGCGTTAGCTGCACGGATCACATCGTCGCCGTCATTGACAAAGTCATCGTCGAAGTGCCATCCTTCGTTAGTGATCACGGACATTCCGAAGACACGTATACCAGCATGGCGGGCTACGATCACTTCGGGCACGGTGCTCATACCGATGGCATCACCGCCCGAGCGTGCCCAATAGTTATACTCCGCAGGCGTCTCGTACGAAGGACCCGTGAGACCAACGTAGACACCTTCGTGTACATGGATGCCGAGCTCCTGAGAGATCGCCTTCGCCTTCGTGATGAATTCACGGTCGTAGGGACGGGTCATATCAGGGAAGCGAGGGCCAAACATCTCCATATTAGGCCCAATAAGTGGGTTGGGCAAGTTGTTGATATGGTCACGGATGATCATCAGGTCACCGACACGGAAGGTCTGGTTGATCCCGCCTGCAGCGTTGGATACGAGGAGATTCTCGATACCGAGGAGCTTCATCACACGCACGGGGAAGGTCACCTGCTCCATAGGATAGCCTTCGTAGTAGTGGAAGCGCCCCTGCATGCATAGTACGGGCACACCGGAGAGCGTGCCAGCGATGAGGTTCCCCTTATGCCCGATGGCTGTAGAGTGTGGGAAGTGAGGGATCTGGCTATAAGGAATGACGGTAGGCTGGTGAAGCATTTCACCGAGGTTACCAAGTCCACTACCGAGGATAATAGCGGTCTTCGTGTCCTTGGGGAGGCGAGAAGCGAGGTAGTTTGCTGCCTCGTGATAATGTTGGTCGAGCATAGTTCTTGATATATCGTTGCTGAATACTGCTAAGACTGGTGCTACCAGAGCAAAGCAAATATAGCAATAATCAGGGAAGGGACAGGATATTTAGTGTCTGAGACCATGCAGGAAGGTAGCATTGTGACGATCGGATACATAGACTAATACTGGTGCTTGGATGGGCTCATGCGGTGAGAGAAATGCGTACTTACCTTCGACCATCTTGTTGGTGGCAAGGATCGCTTGCGAATGTACTCTTTGTGGAAGTTGCGCCAGGCGATCATCCGATAGGTAACTGATATTAGATTCCCCTATCATCATTCTTATCGATGACATATAGAGGTATACGTTGCTTCCCCCTCGTGCAGTAAGGGGAGGATATTGCGAAAGTACCTTCTTCTTCAATTACTCCATATGGAGCACTCGGATACGTCTCATCGATATAAGGACAGCCTGCACTGGCCTCGAAGAATAAACTGAAGCCATATCCTTGCCATCAGAGAGAGGGAGACGCCTTGACCGGGAATTACTGTCATCTGGCGTAGCTCACCAAGGTGAATGATCCGTCCTTCCCTGTCCAGCATAACAAAGGTAGGAGCTTCTTCCCATTCTTCATAGCAAGAGACTACAGCAAAAGCTTAGAGAAATATCCTGAAAAGGAAAGGCTCTCTACTCGTTATTCTAAGAGACTTTATTGGATATCCTTGGTGGCGATACTATCCTACATCACCATCTTCTTATTAGAAGTGGGGGAGACGACGATGCGCTGACGGCGGTCATCGTAGGTAGGAGCGAAGAAGTTGAAACGAGGCTGGGTGTATTCGGTATGGATACCGAGAAGGTCAACCAAGGCATGAGTAAGGAGATCCGATAGGATACGCTTATCCCGCTGGCGGCTGATCTGGCGCCAGAGATCGGGACGCTCCTTGCGAAGTTGCGGAGAGAAGTAGACAAAGAGTGGGATCTCTACCGCCCTCGGTACCAATGCGTGGCCCATCAGTTCGGGATAGTCTTCGTCGAAGAGGGCGTCGCCGTGGTCGGAGACATAGATGATGAGGGCATTCTCCTCTCGATAGCGCTCGATGATCTCGTGGATGATGTAGTCGGTGTAGAGGAGGCTATTCGCATAGCCTGCTATGATCTCGTCCTTGCGCTTATCCTTATGCAGGGGCAGGCTATCAGGAGAAAAGCGGGCGAAGGCTTCGGGGTAGCGCTCGGCATAAGTCATATGTGAGCCCATGAGATGCACCACTTGGAAGAGCCCCAGCGGAGAAGTCGAACGAAGACTATCGGGCAAGCTGTCGTAATGGAAGAGCATCGGGAGGATCGCTTCGTCACAGAGGTCGGGGCGATTAACGATGTTCTCCCCTCCTAGACCGCTAAAGAAGGCTGGATTGCCCGTGAGAATGTCTGCTTGACGACCAAAGAGATTAGACATTGAATATTTACCCGTGATCTCTTGGTTGGCAATCCAGACTGTTGCATAGCCTGCTTGGCGGAGCACCTGAATAAGCGAGGGGAACTTATACCACGGAGTTTCTCCTTCTTCGTGGGTAAAGAAGGTGAGCGAACGGGTATTGGAGAGGATTGTAGCAGAAGCAGGAGAGACAACATTGGTGAAGGGGATGAGCTCTCTAGCATGAATTAAGCTGTCGGCATAAGGAGTATTCTCCAGCGGATAGCCGTAGCAGTGCATACTAGTACGACGAGCTGATTCGCCGAGAATAAGGACGACCTGCAGCGGTGCCTTAGATATAGGAGTGACGCTCAGGTCAGTGATCGTGCGCTGAGAGCTATGTATTGCCTTCTGCTCCGAAGCTATCTGCCTCATCGCCTTGTGTGCGCTCAGCGTATTATAAATGATGCGGTCGATGCCTGAGTATTGGAGTCCAGAGAAGCTACTGTGATGATGGCATAAACGGAGGTCACTATAGAGAGTACCTACAGGCCCAAGAAGCATGAGCACTGTGCCGGTGATGTAGCCGAAGAGGCTAAAGAAGACAGGGTGTTTCTTAGTAAAGAGGCTGACAAGCAAGGCAACGCTGACCGCAGGTACGAGCTGAAGGAGGACAGCTAGCGCTTGGCTCGCCGTGATACTATCGAGGAACTCACTCCCCTCTCGCCAATTCGTCGAGAGCATGATCTGAGCCAAGTCCATATTATAAGTAACATGGTAGAGGCCGATGAGGTAGAGTTCGTAGGCAGATAGCAATAATACGGCGCCGGAAAAGACTGCACCCAGCGAGCGGGCCAGCCACTTCCACGGAGCCAGGGCAAAGAGAAGCGTCAGGAGACTTGCCCAACCGCCGATGCGCAGTAGCTGACCAAGCACCAGTGGTAGTACTTCGTCCGAGGGAACTTCTGTTTGATAGGGGATGTAAGCAAGTAGCACACGTAGCTGGGATAAGAAGACAAGAGCGAAGAGCCAAAGGCGCTCGCTGAGTCTTCTCCCGAAAGCTACGTGTGCTACTCTATGTAGAAGGGAAGAGCTCCGCATCTAAGCGTGCTTGAAGAGACGACGTGCGACCTCTCGAGCTTCGGCGATGATCGCCTCTTGCCCTGGTACATACTTGTCTCGCATCAGGATACGGCCGTCGACGATGACCGTATCTACACAGCTACTACCCGAAGTAGCGTAGACGAGATTAGAGGTAAGGCTATTCAGCGGTACCAGTTCGGGAGTGTTGAGATCCACGAGACAGACGTCCGCTAATGCGCCTTCTTCGACACGCCCAGCGGGAATGCCGAGGATATCTGCACCGACACTCGTAGCGGATGCAAAGATATCATCCGCCTTACATGCCGTACTATCGAATCTCCATCCCTTACCGAGGAAGGAAGCTAACTTCATCGCCACGACCATATCTAGGTTATTCGACGAAGAGCATCCATCCGTCCCGATGCCGATACGTATACCACGGCGCTTCATCTCCTCGTACTTGAAGGCATAGCCACTAGCAAGCTTGAGGTTCGAAGCGGGATTGTGCACCACGCTGACATTGTACTTGGCTAGCAGATCCATCTCTTCATCATCGATCCAGACGACATGCGCTAGGACAAGGTGCTCGCTGAGGATGCCGAGCTTCTCTAGATAGCGGACGGGCGTAAGACCATGCTGACGGACGCACTCATCGATCTCGCCCTTCGTCTCGGAGAGATGCAGGTGGATCTTGACATTATGCTCGACGGCGAACTGATGGCAGAACTGGAGCTGCTCTCCGCTCACCGTGTAGATAGCATGCGGTCCGAGGGTGAAGGTGATACGATCACTGAACTCCTTGAAGCGGTCAAAGTACTCGTAGCTTCGCTTACGATCGAGCTCAGCCCGCTCGGCATTACCCTGGTCGAAAAGCGTATAGGAGAGGTGTGCACGTAGTCCCATCTCTTCGACAGCCTTTGCTGTCTCGAGCGGGTGCATATACATATCGAGGAAACAAGTCGTCCCCGAGCGAAGCATCTCAAGACAAGCCAGCCGAGCTCCTACATAGACATCATGGGCAGTCATCTGTGCTTCGACGGGCCAAATATAATCCTCCAGCCAAGTCATCAGCGGAAGATCATCGCCATAACCTCTGAAGAGCGTCATCGAAGCATGTGTATGCGTGTTGATGAAGCCGGGGATGATCGCCTTGTCCGTGCCATCAAGCACCTCTGCTCCAGCCGGAGCAGAGATACCTGAGGCGATACGGGCTATGCGGTTGCCCTCGATGAGGACGTCGGTGAGCTTGTCCTGATGAAGGACATTCTTAATAAGGATGGACATTCAGTGTAATTGGATGCTTATTTCTTAGGGTAGACCTTGTAGAATTCGGCTACAGCCTCGATACCCTTATAGAAGATATCGAGAGGGAGATTCTCATTGGGTGAATGGATCGCATCGCTTTCCAGCCCGAAGCCCATGAGGATGGTCTTGATCCCGAAGA
>ERZ772874.1702-NODE-1702-length-11262-cov-5.561881_pt1 | contig 11262 bp, 10 predicted proteins | sample MGYA00580586_ERZ772874 | MGnify/ENA primary metagenome ERZ772874 (study PRJEB29015, sample SAMEA2737952) | human oral metagenome | biome: human oral; feature: human-associated habitat; material: dental | place: China | collected 2154 ... | reverse complement strand
ATCATCGTGCGCCACCTGACCAGAAAGCCCAAAAGCCCAGCGGCACAGGCGCTGCACTGGAATCGGCGGTCTGGCCGCCCGTCGACGTGGCCGGCCGGGTCGACGGGGTATCCTGGGTGCCGCTGTCCTGTTCGCCAGCTTGCGCCTGGCCGGCGCTCGACGTGCTGGAATCGGCCTGAGCCTGGGTGGTGGAGCCCTGACTGCTGCCAGAGGCCTGGGCAGTCCCGGTTTCGCCTGCCTTGGCCTGTACAGAGGAAGTCTCCTGCGACGCAGGGATATTGGTGGCATGGGCGCTGCCCACGACGCACGGCAGCATCAGGGCTGCAATGACGGCGGCCAGCGGTCGCCGGCTCTGACTGGAAGATACGGATACCGCGCGCAGGTGGCAGTCATCTCGGTTCAGAAACATGGAAACGTCCCGTAGATAATTCACACGAAAGGAACGGCCAGTCTAGCCCGACATGTCGGAAGACACTACAAATATCCTGCCACCACATTAACAGTGGCTGGCGGCGATTTACAGCCTGCATACATGACGCATCGAATTCATGCGCTCATTACGACAGCACACGACAATGCAGAAGGATGTGTCATGACGTACCGAAATATTGCCATCCTTCCCGAAAACCCTGATGGCAAGCCATTTTCCGGGCATGTCCCATCATGCAAGGCAATGCGTGCGACCCATCATGGCATCAGATGCCCGCACGGAGGGAAAGACGGATCATCTTCCGTCAGCTCACAAAATACCCGATCTGTATACTGACATTTTCAGTAGGCATGCGTTTGAAGCCGCCCTTGGCGTAACGCGCCCAGCGACCCAGCACATAGGACAGCACCAGATCTGCCCGGGCACCGGCATCGGTATCAGCCGGCAGCTGTTCCTGCACCATGGCGGTGCGGAAGCACTGCTTCAGCGACAGCTCCAGCCGGTCGGTCAGCTGATTGATGCGCACCTGCAGGCGGTCGTCCTCGTTGATCAGTGCGTCGCCCACCAGCACGCGGGTCATGCCGGGGTTGCGCTCGGAGAAGGTCAGCAGCAGGTTGGTGATCTGCTGCACCTGGGCCAGCCCGTGCTCTTCCTCGCGGGTGATCTGATTGATCAGCCCGAACAGCGTCGATTCGATGAACTCGATCAGCCCCTCGAACATCTGCGCCTTGCTGGCGAAGTGCCGGTAAAGCGCCGCTTCCGAGACCGAGAGCTTCGCGGCCAGCGCCGCCGTGGTGACGCGCTCGCCCTTGGGCTGCTCCAGCATCTCGGCCAGTGCCTGTAGGATCTGCAGACGACGCTCGCCGGGCTTGGGACGCTTGCGCACGCGGCGGCGGACATCGATCTCCTCACCCGACGAATCCGCCGACGCCTGCGCGGGCGCGGCGTCCTGCGACGCGGCAGCGCCCGCGTCCGCACTTGCCGTCACACCCGCCCCCTGCCCTTCCGGCGCGGCAGCAGCCATGTCCGGTGTCGAGGCAAGCGCGGCAGCCCCGCCCACGGCGGAACCGGAGGATTCAGGGAAGTGGGAGTCGACGGGATCGGTCATGCGCGAACGGACGGTGCAGAGGGCCACGGCCCTGGGGCATTCGAAAGGTCCGCCAGTCAGAACGACGGCGGACGCGGATCTGGGGGTCGGCAGGCTGAGGGTGCCCGCGGGCGTCTTCCATTGTAGCCGGGCCTGCCCGCAGCCGGCACCCGGATCGACCGTGAAAGGCTGCAACGCCGGCTTTCATGTCCGGCAGGCCGCCCGACATCCACACGGGTGCAGCCTGAAAGCAACACCGGCAGCCTGCCGGCCCGATCAGGCGCAGCCGACTCAGTTGCTGCTGATCATCGTGCCCACACCCTGGTCGGTGAGCAGCTCCAGCAGCAGGCAGTGGTCCACGCGACCATCGATGATGTGGACGGCCTTCACGCCCGACCTGGCGGCATCCAGCGCCGACGAGATCTTGGGCAGCATGCCGCCCGAGATCGTGCCGTCTGCAAACAACGCGTCCACCTGGGCAGCCGTCAGCCCGGTCAGCAGTCGGCCGGACTTGTCCAGCACGCCGGCGGTGTTGGTCAGCAGCACCAGCTTCTCGGCCTGCAGCACTTCGGCGATCTTTCCGGCCACCACGTCGGCATTGATGTTGTAGGTCTCGCCTGTTTCACCCGAACCGATGGGCGCCACCACGGGAATGAAGCTGTGGTTGGCCAGCGTGCGGATGATGGCGGGATCGCACTGCTCGATGTCGCCCACCAGGCCGATGTCGACCATCTGGCCAGGCGTTTCCTGACTGGGCAGCAGCAGCTTCTTCGCACGGATCAGGTTGCCATCCTGCCCCGTCAGGCCCACGGCCTGGCCGCCGGCCGTGTTGATCAGCTCGACGATCTCCTTGTTCACCTGGCCGGCCAGCACCATCTCCACGATGGACATGGTTTCCTCGTCGGTGACGCGCATGCCCTGGATGAAGCGGCCTTCCTTGCCCATGCGGGTCAGCGCCTGCTCGATCTGCGGGCCACCGCCATGCACCACCACCGGGTTGATGCCCACCAGCTTCAGCATCACCACATCGTGCGCGAAGCTGCGCTTGAGACGCTCGTCGGTCATGGCGTTGCCGCCATACTTGATCACCACGGTCTTGCCGTGGAAGCGACGAAGGTAGGGCAGCGCTTCAGACAGAATCTGCGCCTTGACGCCGGGAGAAAGGCTGTCGTCGGTCATGACCGGGGGGCTCCTGTGAAGGGACGCCTGCCACCCGGCGGCCGGATGCCGCCGCGGCACGTCCACCCGGGATGATAGCGGCCATCACCGCCACCGGCACCCCGGACATGCCGGAGCCACCACAGGGTCGCACCCTGCCAGCGATGCCCGCGCTACCTGCGCCAGACCGCTGGACCACAGAAGGCCAGTATCGATCAGGCGGCCCGGAAATGCGCCCCTTCAGACCATCGCCGCGCGCCGCGCCGCGTTCAGGCTCAGCTGGCTCTGGATGCGGGCCCGCAGCCACTGCTCCAGATTGTCCGCCGGCAGCGGCTTGCTCAACAGGTAGCCCTGCATCTGATCACAGCCATAGCCACGCAGGAAATCGACCTGCGCCTCGGTCTCGACCCCCTCGGCCACCACATACATGCCCATCCCGTGACCCAGCGCGATGATGGCGCGGGCAATGGCGATGTTGTCGGACCCGTCGCCAGCCTCCGACAGGAACGAGCGGTCGATCTTCAGTGTGCGCGGGCTGAAATTGCTCAGATAGCTCAGCGACGAATGGCCGGTACCGAAATCGTCGATGGCCAGGCTCACCCCCATGTCCGCCAGGCGGCGCAGCATGCGCACGTTGTCACCGGCGTTGTCCACAAAGATGGTCTCGGTCAGCTCCAGCTCCAGGTAGCGCGCCTCCAGACCCGTTTCCTTCAGAACACTGGCCACCATGTCCACGAAACCACGCTGCTGCAACTGTCGCGCCGAGACGTTCACGGCCACGCTCACCGGCGGCAGCCCACGTGCCCGCCAGGTCATCACCTGGTTGCAGGCCTCACGCAGCACCCAGGCGCCGGCCGGCACGATCAGGCCGGTCTCTTCCAGCACCGGAATGAACTGATCCGGCATCACCATCGGCTTGCCTTCGGGCTGCCAGCGCAGCAGCGCCTCCACACCCGTCACCACGCCCGTCACGGTGTGCACCTTGGGCTGGTAGTACAGCAGGAATTCCTCGTTGGCCAGCGCCCGTCGCAGCGCCTGCCCCAGCTCGTCACGCGCCTCGGCCTGCACATCCATGTTCTGGTCATGAATGGCATAGCTGCCCGAGCCCTGATTCTTGGCAAAGATCTTGGCCAGCTCCGCCTCGCGGATCAGCTTCTCGGCCGTGATGGCCCGCCCCGCCCGATGGCTGGCACCGACGCTGGCCGACAGATACAGCTGATAGGGCCCCACCTCGAAGGCATTGCCCAGCGCATCCAGCACGCCACGGGCAAAGGCCTCCGTCACGGGCGCCGAACGGGGCATGGCCTCCACCAGCAGCAGAAAGACATCGCCACCCGGCGAACCCATCAGCACCGGCGGCAGGTCGGCATCGCGCGCCAGCGCGTCGATTCGCACGCGAATCACCTTGGCCACCTGCTCCAGCAGCAGGTCGGCACAGCTCTGGCCCACGGCGCCATTGACCATCTTGAAATGATCAAGATCCAGATGAAACAGCGTGCATTCGGTGCCATCACGCTCCGAACGCACCAGCGCATCCCGCACGCCCTCGATGAAGGCATTGCGATCCAGCACGCCCTGCTCTGCCAGCCCCGAGACGCGAGCCACGTCACGGCCCTGGCCGCGCGTGCGCCGATATCCCTGCACAGCCACCAGCGCGATGCAGGCGCCCAGCACCAGCACCAGCGATCCCACACCCAGCATGTGCCACAGCAGCGGCTTGCTGCTGCGGATGATCTCGACATCGGCCCGCAGCGCCGGCACGCCACGCAGCGGCGTCGTCACGGAAAACACTGGCCCGTGGGGCACGCCACCACGCTGCGCCAGAATGACGCCGTTGGCGTCGCGCACCATCTGCCGCCCCTCGAACTCCATGGGCGGCAATTGCTGCAGCAAGGCGTTGATGCTCCGGGCGGTTGCCGATCCGCCTTCATCCGCGTCGGCGGTGTCGGCCGGACTGGTTCGCGCCCTGATATCCTGCTGCAGCAGGCGCTCGCGCAGGAATTCTGCATCCGCACGGGCCGTCTCCAGCATCTCGCGCTCAACCGATGTCCAGGCGTAATGGAAGTAGGCCGTGGGCGCAGCCAGCAAGGCCACGATGCCCAGCACGGCGAGCGCACGCATGACGTTGCCGCCTGCCCTGCCCGACCCGAAACGCTGCGCCGCAGAACTCATCTGCCCGTCCGACCTCGCTTGATTGGCCGCGGAACGCTGTCCGCGACGATCGGCCGGCAACACGGCTCATCCCCTGGACAGCCATGCACGCCCGACCCCGACCGGGACGTGTCATGAACACGGGTCCCGATCGGCAATCTAAACAAGGAGAAATGTCACGGCGAACCGCCACCAGCCAGACGGACAGCCAAACCGTCATCAACGGCGGGTGGCAGGTGCTGCGTTACAGCACGTAGCGAGACAGGTCCTCGTTGCGGGCGATGTCGCCCAGACGCTCCTCGACGAAGGCGGCGTCAATCACCACCGTCTCGCCCGAGCGGCGGTCGCCCTGGAAGGACACTTCTTCCAGCAGCCGCTCCATGACTGTCTGCAGCCGGCGTGCACCGATGTTCTCAGTACCCTCGTTCACGCGGAACGCCGTCTCGGCCAGCTTGTTGATGCCGTCGTCGCGGAAGTCCAGCGTGACACCCTCGGTGGCCAGCAGCGCCTGGTACTGCTTGGTGAGGCTGGCATCGGTCTCGGTCAGGATGCGGCGGAAGTCCTCCACCGACAGCGAGCTGAGTTCCACGCGGATGGGGAAGCGCCCCTGCAGTTCCGGCACCAGGTCGGACGGCTTGGACAGATGGAACGCACCCGACGCGATGAACAGGATGTGGTCGGTCTTGACCACACCGTAGCGCGTGTTGACAGCCGTGCCTTCCACCAGCGGCAGCAGGTCGCGCTGCACGCCCTGACGGGAAACATCACCGCCCTGCACGCTACCGCGCACGGCAATCTTGTCGATCTCGTCCAGGAAGACGATGCCGTTCTGTTCGACGTTGGAGAGCGCGGCAAGCTTGATCTCCTCGTCGTTGACCAGCTTGCCCGCCTCTTCGTCCACCAGCAGCTTCATGGCTTCGGCAATGCGCATCTTGCGCTGGCGCGTCTTGCCGGGCATCCCCTGCATCATGCCCTGCAGCTGGTTGGTCAGTTCCTCCATGCCGGCCGGCCCCATGATGCCGATGTTCGGCATCGGCTGCGCCACGTCGATCTCGATTTCCTTGTCGTCGAGTTCGCCCTCGCGCAGGCGCTTGCGGAACTTCTGGCGGGCCACCGAATCGTCGGCGGTGGAGATGGGTTTTTCCAGGTCACGGTAGTCCGTGGGGGCACGCTGATGGGCCGACGACGGCAGCAGCGCATCCAGCACACGCTCTTCGGCCAGGTCGCGGGCACGTGCATCCACGCGCTGCTTGGCGCGGTCGCGCTCTTCCTTGATGGCGGCTTCCATCAGGTCGCGGATGATCGAATCCACATCCTTGCCCACGTAGCCCACCTCGGTGAACTTGGTGGCCTCGATCTTGATGAACGGCGCGTTGGCCAGCCGGGCCAGGCGACGGGCAATCTCGGTCTTGCCCACGCCGGTGGGACCGATCATCAGGATGTTCTTGGGCACGATCTCGTGGCGCAGCGGCTCGGCCACCTGCTGGCGACGCCAGCGGTTGCGCAGCGCAATGGCCACCGCGCGCTTGGCCTTGTCCTGACCGATGATGTGCTTGTCCAGTTCGGAGACGATCTCCTGCGGTGTCATCTGCGTCATAGTGTCTCGATCGTGTGGTTCTGGTTGGTGTAGATGCACAGATCACCCGCAATCTTCAGCGATTTCTGCACGATCTCGGTCGGAGAAAGATCGGTGTTCTCCAGAAGCGCCAGTGCGGCCGACTGCGCATACGCGCCGCCCGACCCGATGGCCACCAGCCCGTGCTCGGGCTCCAGCACGTCACCGTTGCCGGTGATGATGAGCGAATGCTGCTTGTCGGCCACCGCCAGCATGGCCTCCAGGCGGCGCAGCACGCGATCGGTGCGCCATTCCTTGGCCAGCTCCACGGCGGCCTTCATCAGGTTGGCCGGATAGCGCTCCAGTTGCGCCTCGAAACGGTCGAAGAGCGTGAAGGCGTCTGCCGTTCCGCCGGCAAAGCCGGCCAGCACCTTGTTGCCCCCCAGGCGGCGCACCTTGCGCGCGGTGCCCTTGACCACGATGTTGCCGAGGGTGACCTGACCGTCCCCTCCCAGGGCGACGCTGTCGCCTCTTCTGACAGATACGATGGTTGTCATGATGGTCCTGAAAGAGTTCCGGCGCCAGGAGGGTGCCGGAGGGGTTTCAGGGCATATGGGGGGCCCATCGGTCGATTTCAATGGCAAGGGGCCCTTCCGGGCCCCCTTTTCTGCCTGGCCGCGTGCGGCCGGAGTCTGCATCAGGCGTGGCGCAGCTGCAGCTCGGCCAGGTCGCCCAGGCCCATCACGATCATCAGATAGGCCACCAGATAGCTGGGCTGACGGATGGTGACGGGCTTGCCACCGGCCTGCAGCGACACCACTTCGTTGAGCAGCTCGCTGGCACAGGCAAAGTCGATGCGCACCAGCTGACGGCAGTCCAGCGTCACTTCGCGGCGGTCTTCGGCCCAGGCCCGCAGCCGGCGGAACATGGTCTCGGCACGACCGGTCAGCACGCCCGACAGCGCGAACATCTCGCCCACGTAGGGCTGCAGCGTCTCGCTGGTTTCCTCTTCGGGCTCGCTGTCGGCCAGCACCACATGCACGGAATCCGGCAGCGGCTCCCACGACGGCGGCGAGACCTCATAGGTCACGCAATATTCGATGGCCAGATCCTCGAATTCCTGCTGGCGGCCCAGCATGCGCAGGGCCATCAGCCGAAGCTGCCAGCAGTGCTCGTCCGGATCACGGCGACCGCTTTCAGTCATCACCGACAGTGCCTTCTCCAGGGCTTCCACGCCGCAGATCGTCAGCTCGTGGCGTGCCTTGCGGAAATCGCGGAACGTGCGCAGCAGCAGATCCGCACCGATCATGTCGATGCTGGTCACGCGGCTGAAGTCGACACGCAGCTGGCGCTTGCGCTGGATGGCGCGCGTCATCTGCTCGGTCTGCTTCACCACCTGGGCGTCGATCACCGGCGGGAACAGCACCGTGGAAGACAGGACTGCAGCCGGCTCTTCCTGCTGATTGGGCAGCACCAGTTCATCCACCCAGGCCGGCGGCGACAATTCGAAGGACGAGGCGTATTCCACCGCCAGGTTCTCGAATTCGGCCCGGTGCCCGCTGGCCTGATAAAGCTCCAGCAGCATCTTCCAGCCCAGGCGGGTATGTTCGCCCAGCTGCTTCTGATCAATGGCCTGACGCAGGTTCTGCGTTGCTTCGCTCACCTGGCCATTGGCAAACAGCACCGACACTTCTTCCAGCACCGGCAGCAGGCCGGAACTCTGGATCTCGATGGCGCCTTCGCGCGGACGCGCCAGCACGGAAGGCCGGCCCGACACATCGTTGGCAGCCTGCTCGGCCGATTCCGCCGCAGCAGCCGGAGCCTGGGCTTGGCCGGCCTTGGCCTCCTGCTGCATCAACGCCGGATTGGCAACCGAAACCCCCTCCTGCACCATCTGCGATTCGATCTCGTCGATCTTCTCGGCGGTGCGACGGGCGATTTCACGAGCGCTCAACCCGCTGGTCGATTCCGGCGACGGAGCGGCTTCGCTCTTGTTCCGGTTTTTTTTCCTGCTGAAAAAAGAAAAGAATCCCACGGACGTATGCCCCCTGACTGGCTCGTTTTTCAGTGTAGCACCGGCTGCCGTGCCGACCACCCCACCGGCGCCCCGCCAGTCGGGCCAGAGTATCCAGCCAGCCGGAACACCTGTTACAGAGCCTTTCAAGCACCGCCAGTCAGCTGCACCCGACCGTCCGTCCAGCCAAACCCCACAAGAAAAAAGGGGGCGATTGCCCCCTTTCTCTGCGAAAGTGTGCCAACGGCATCATGCCGTCGGCCTTTGCGCCACAGGATAGTGCTCAGTCACCGTACAGTTTCTGGCGAAGTTCGCGGCGCTGCTGTGCTTCCAGCGACAGCGTGGCCGTGGGACGTGCCAGCAGGCGCGGAATGCCGATGGGATCACCGGTTTCCTCGCAGTAGCCGTAGTCGCCACTGTCGATCTGGGCCAGTGCCTGCTCGATCTTCTTGAGCAGCTTGCGCTCGCGGTCGCGGGTACGCAGCTCCAGCGCATGCTCTTCCTCGATCGTGGCACGGTCAGCCGGATCAGGAACGATGACGGTCTCGCGCAGATGCTCGGTGGTTTCACCGGCATTGTTGCGGATGTCCCTTTCCATCTGGCGCAGCCTGTCACGGAAGAATTCCAGCTGCACGTCGTTCATGTAGTCATCCTCGGACATCTTGAGGATGGCGTCTTCGGTCAGAACGGCCTGGTTCGCGGTTGTCATAGGAGCTCCTTGTACTTTCAGGCAAGGCACTGTTTCAGTCCGGCGATGAAGGTGTCCTTCGGCAGATTGCGGCCGATAAACACCATCTTGCTGGACGGCGTTTCGTGGGGTTCCCACTTTCTTCCCACGTCGGCGCCCATCATCATGTGGACGCCCTGGAACACCATGCGACGCGGCGTTCCCTTGATGTAGAGCACGCCCTTGTAGCGTAGCAGGTCGGGGCCGAAGACCTGGATCATGCCACCCAGGAATTCCTCCAGTTTGGTACCGTCGAAAGGCTTCTTCGACTTGAAGACGAAGGACGACACCGCATCGCTGTGCGTGTGCTCGTCGCTTTCCAGAAAGTCCGGGTCCACCTCCAGCACGGCATTCAGGTTGAACCCCTTGATGTCCAGCACTTCGGCCACGTCCACGTTGCCGAACTGGATGGTGCGGATCTGCGCGCGCGGATTCATCTGGACCAGACGCCGGCGCAGCGCCTCCACCGTTTCCTCGTTGGCCAGGTCGGTCTTGGAGATCAGGATGCGATCGGCAAAGCCCACCTGCGCCTGGGCTTCCTTGGTCTCGTCCAGCTGCTGGTTGCCGTGCAGTGCATCCACCACGGTGATGATGGCGTCCAGCATGTAGCTCTGCGCCACCTCGTCATCCATGAAGAAGGTCTGCGCCACCGGGCCCGGGTCGGCCAGACCGGTGGTCTCGATCACCACCCGGTCGAAATGGATCTCGCCCGCGTCGCGCCGGGCCTTCAGGTCCAGCAGGATGCGCACCAGGTCGCCCCGCACCGTGCAGCAGATGCAGCCGTTGTTCATCTCAACGATCTGCTCGTCGCCCTGCAGCAGCAGATCGTTGTCGATGCCCTCCTCGCCGAACTCGTTCTCGATGACGGCGATCTTCAGACCGTGATCGTCCTTGAGGATCTTGTTGAGCAACGTGGTCTTGCCGCTTCCCAGGAAGCCGGTCAGGATCGTGGTTGGAATGAGATCGTTTGCCATTTCACACCTTCCTTGGCAGTGTCGGGGACCAAAACGACTACAAGGACTGTTTGCGAGGCCCCCAAGGAGCGCGGATTGTACGCGCAGTTTCACGCCTGATAAGTAACTTTATTTTTCATATTCGACACGACAGGGGCGATCGGCAACAGCTTTGGCAAACTGCTCACGGACGGACCATGCTGCCGTGCAAAACCGGCAGCGCCTGCGTGTGTTTCAGCCCGAACCCTGCATGTCGGGCATGCCGCCTCTTGTGGGGGTGGCTCAGGGCTTTTTCAAGGTGCCCTGTGCGCGTGCATCCGGTCTTCCGGCCAGGCCACTGTCTCCCGTGTCACCTCTCACGCTGTCACCGTCTTCCACACCACCTTTCGCGCCACTCTCGCTCAGCCGCTCCGCGTCAGATCCGCCCCTGCCCGCACCAGGGACCTCGCCCTGCCGTCGTGCACGCGGATGCGCGGCGTCATAGACGGCCGCCAGGTGCTGGAAATCCAGAGCCGTGTACACCTGCGTGGTGCCGATGCTGGCATGGCCCAGCAGCTCCTGCACGGCCCGCAGATCGCCCGAGGACTGCAGCATGTGGCTGGCAAACGAATGTCGCAGCACGTGCGGATGGACGTGCTGTGGCAGGCCCCGTCGCTGGGCCAGCGCATCCATCCGCAGCTGTACCGAACGGTTGCTCAGCCGCCGCCCCTGCAGCGACAGGAAAAGCGGCGCGGTATCGGCTGCCGGATGCGCCGCCAGCCACTCGCCACGGATCTCCAGCCAGGCATCCAGTGCCGCCAGCGCAGCACGGCCGACAGGCACCGTGCGACGCTTTCCGCCCTTGCCCAGCACCTGCACCTCGGCCGCCGGACGGTCCAGCCAGGCCGACGAACGGGCTCCGTCCCCTGATGCCTGCAACCAACGGTGGTCCAGTGCCGTCAGTTCCGACAGGCGCAAGCCGCTGGAATAGAAGAGTTCGGCCATGGCCCGATCGCGGCTGGTGGTGAAAGCCTGCTCGGCCTCCGCCGGACCATCGACCAGCTGCACGGCCTGGTCCACCGGCAGCGCCTTGGGCAGGCGGCGGGGCCGCTTGGGCGGCCGCACCCCCTGCACGGGGTTGGCCAGGATTCGCCCATCCTCGGCCAGTGCATCGAAAAAGCCGCGCCATGCCGACAGCCGCCGGGCCA
>ERZ772874.1699-NODE-1699-length-11267-cov-15.808866_pt1 | contig 11267 bp, 10 predicted proteins | sample MGYA00580586_ERZ772874 | MGnify/ENA primary metagenome ERZ772874 (study PRJEB29015, sample SAMEA2737952) | human oral metagenome | biome: human oral; feature: human-associated habitat; material: dental | place: China | collected 2154 ... | reverse complement strand
TTCGGTTTCGTTGTCGTCGGGTCAAAGAATCCTAGTGCTAGATCCTAAAGACGGGGCGGGAGACGTCCCCAACCCAAGGTCGTTTGAGGCAGGCCTCACTTGTCTCCACAGGGTCTCCGTGTTATGGTTAGCCAAAGCATCCCCTTAGATGAGGTGGCTATGGGCAGCGGCATGTCGAGAGAGATCCGCTTCGGCGCGAGGACGCCTCTGGTCGCCATCCCGACGGTTGCGATGGCCCTCCAGGGCTATCTCCCCGCGGTGACGGCGCATGCCGACACCGCGCGGCCCGGGGACGCCGCTACTTATGAGATCGAAGTGGGGGAGACGGTGGCGCTGCCGTCCCCGGACGGGAGGACGACCTTCGAGTCCAGTGACCCGAGGGTCGCGACGGTGACCGAGGGGGGCGTCGTGACGGGCGTGGGCGAGGGCCGCGCGACGATCGGGGCGACCATCGCGATGCCCGGCATCGGCGGCGGGCTCTGGGAGCGGGCCCTCGTCATCATCGGGAGGGTGCTGGGGGAACGTGATCCCATAGCCCAGACCGTGACGAGGGAGTTCCGCGTCGTCGCGAGGCCCAAGGCGGACGGGCGTCCCGCGGATGGCGACGGGGACGGGTTGACCGACCTGGACGAGGCAACGAAACACAGGACGGACCCGCACGCGAAGGACACGGACTTCGACGGGCTCAGTGACATCCGTCAAGGGTCTGTGGAAGGGTCCGTGGCCAAGCCCGAGGTCCCTTGCGTACAATATGCGGCAGAGGGAGGGATATGAAATCAAAAGCCCCATGCGCTCTGAGTGGCCGTAGGGTGACAAGGGCGCTCGCCGGCCTGCTCGGCGTCGCCTTCGCGCTGTGGTTCACGACCTCGCTCTTCAACTTCGAGATCAACCCGCAAGGGGCCATCTTTGCGCGGGACGTCCGCGTGTCAGACGATACGGTTTCCTTTGATGTCTCGCTGTTCAGTACGATCGGCTTTCTGAGTGACTACTCGTGGAAGGTGGAGGGTGACTGCCTCTACGTGAGGTTCTACGAGAGCCTCCTTCCCGAGGGCCCGTTGCTGGGGTCATTCACGGATAGCTGGGTCAAGAGGGTCAGCATCGACGTCGGCCGGCCGCTCAACCGAGTCGTGGCCGTCGGCAAGGGCTGGGAGTCCGTGGTGTGGGAGCGAAAGACGCCCGTCCACGAGGACCTCGGCGCAACCGTCCCACGGGAGGGTGACGGCGCATCTTGACATACGGGTGAACCCGAGCCCTCCGCACGACGAGCCCGGCTGCCGTCCCTGCGTCGCCTCCTGTGCCCGCGCCCGCGTCGCCCGCGACGGATCGTAGGTCGGGCGGGAACATTGTCGACGGGCCTGACGAGGCTAGTGGGCGCGGCATCCCGGGCCACTTGGGAGGGGAGCTTTGTCATCGATGACTTCCCCGCTCGCCCGGTTACGCTTGCGGGCTACGGCACAAGGGTAGTGCGGATGCCGGGGCCTTCGGCCCATGACTCCGATGCTGCCGGGGCGAGGTTGGGGCGGATGGCTGCCGGCATACCCGTAATGCCGAGGCGCACGATCGTGTGGGGCCAGGGGGTTGGGATGGCCAAGGTGGCCGACTTCGTCTTGGTCACAGGCCTCGGAGCCTGCTTTTACGACCCGCGCTCCCCATGGGAGCGCCCGACTGACGTGAACGCCAACGGCTCCGTCAGACAGCATTCCCCAAGGGCACTAACCTCGCGAAGGTGACTAACGAGGAGGTGCGCGGGGTGTGAGACCTGCCGGACTCAAGGCCCAGAAAGGCGCTGGGGGCCGAGACCCCATCCGAGGCGCTCGACGAGGCACTGCTGGGAGATGGTGCAATGACCGCCTGAACCCACCGGGGAGCATTGTTCCCAAAATCGGTAACAATTCGTCGCGATGTTGCTCCGCATTCGGAAAAGCGCAGTTCCAGGATGATGCCACGGCAGGTAGAATGTACGGTGACAAGGAGGGAATCCCGTGGACCTGAGCAATCTTGACAGATATAAGGAAAGCAATCGCCTTGAAGCCAAGGCGGCACAAGGAGGACTTCCAAGGAGCATCTGGGAGACAATCTCGGCGTTCGCCAATACGAACGGTGGCATAATCGTGCTCGGAGCCAAGGAGCGCAAGGAAGGTACACTTGAGGTCTCCGGGCTATCGAATGCGGACAAGATGCTCGACGACTTCTGGAACGCGGCCCACAGCTCCGACAAGCTGTATCCCTGCGTTCTCGCAGACAGGGATGTGCGCATCGAGGGCGTCGAGGGCGCGCAGCTCATAGTTATCGATGTCCCGCGCGCGGACAGGCACCTGCGGCCGGTCTACGTCAACGGAAACCCCATGACCGGGACGTACCGGCGGGATCATAAGGGCGATTATCGATGTGCTGCGAGCGAGATTCATGCCATGTACCGCGATGCTTCTGAGGAATCAATCGACTCGCAGATTCGCGAGAATCTGTCTGTGGATGACCTGTCCGCAGAGTCTATCGCCTCGTACCGGACAAGCTATGGCATTCACCATGATTCGCACGCTTGGACGGAGCTGCCCACGGACGAGTTCTTGTGCCGCATTGGGGCGGCGAAGATTGGCGCCGGCGGCGCGATCCATCCCACGAGCGCCGGGCTGCTCATGTTCGGCGAGGAGTGGCGCATCATGGCGGAGTTCCCCCATTTCTTTCTCGACTACAGGCAGGAGCTCGATCCCGACGAACGCTGGCAGATGCGCATAACATCGCAGGACGACAGCTGGTCGGGGAACGTCTTCGACTTCTATCGGCGCGTGTACAACAACATGAAGCAGGCGCTTCAGGTGCCCTTCCGGCTCGACGAGAACAGCCTGCGCGTCGATGAGACGGACGCGCACGACGCCCTGCGCGAGGCGCTGGCGAACTGCCTTACCAATGCCGACTACCACGAACGGCGCGGAGTCGTCATCCTCTGGAAAGAGGACGAGCTTTGCCTCTCCAATCCCGGAGGCTTCCGCATCGACATCGAAGCGGCCTACATCGGCGGCAACTCTGACCCTCGCAATGAGACCATGATGAAGATGTTCTCGCTCATCAACGTAGGCGAACGTGCTGGTGGGGGTATCCCGGACATGGTGAGGAAGTGGACGAAGGTCGGCTACGAGCGGCCGATACTCTTCGAGGAGGTAAACCCAGAGCGTTCCACAATCGTCCTTCCGCTAAGGAAAACGAAGGCTGCGGAAGATGGTCGGACCGAAAAGGCGCAACTTCAAGGGCATAGACAAGTACATCTGACCAAGAATCAACAAATGGCGCTCGATCTTGCCCAATCGCAAGGTCGTGTCACAACGGCGATATTAGCGCAAGAAGCTGGAATATCAAAACAAACTGCTTCAAGGACACTTAAGTATCTCTCAGACTCGGAGCTGCTTTCTTGGCACGGAACAAGCAAGCGAGATCCGTCTCAGTACTACGATACTCCCAAACTTGTTTGGGAGTAGTTTGGGAGTAGCTTGGGAGTACGGGTGACCTCGAAGAGCCAGGAACCATTGACGAGGCCAGACAAGCCTATCTAAACTCAGATGTCAAAGCCTTCGAGGCTTTGCATGGGCCGGTCCTGCGGGACTGGCCCTCGTACCATATCCACGACCTAATCGCATGGTAAGCGTAGCGCGCCCTCCGTCGATGGGGCGCGAGGACGGGAGGCACGGTTGGCTGGGTCGAAGACGGCGGTGGCGCTGGGCGCAAAGGGCAGGGAGAGGCCCAGGCGGCTGGCCCGCATGCACACAGCCTAGGCTGTCACCAGGTGTTTTGGTTCAAGATTCCCACCGCAGTTCCTTCTGTTCAAACAACTTGACAGAACATACTCCGCAGAGAGGCGCAGCCTGCGGTTCCTACGTCGCGCAGACTGCGCTTTTCCGTCACATCACCGCCCGGGAGGCGCGGGACCAAACCGCCCGCCAGCCTGCGGGGCACTATGGAAAATGGCCCAACTGGGCAAATGCGCTCGGGCAACCCCCCGCCAGGCTGCGGGGGGGGTTGCGCCGGAGACCCGCAGGCCTTGGGCTGGGGCCCGGCCGCACGGAAAGGCGCAGTCTGTGTTTTGGTTCAATAAGAACTGCGCAGTCCCGATATGGGAGCAGGACGGGCTCCCATGCACAATTCATCTACATGATGTGGTGGCAATCAGCTCGCGTCACACAAAGACGGGAATGCAGGCGAACAGCAGGCGGGGCGCATGGTTGCGGCCCAAGCCCCGACCACGTGAGCGGGTGGCAGCGGCAATGCCCCCCGTGGCACAGCAGAAAACCCAACGTGGCGACCACGGTGACGGTGCTATAGGCGTGAGAGTCACGAGCAGCGCTTTCGGGATGCGGCCTCTAGGCGAGCGCTCCGTTCGGGCACGCAACGATTTCGTCGCCGTGGGCGAATTGGACCTCCGCTTCGTTGGCGAGGATGACGGTCGGCGCCTTCGCAACGCCTTCCGGATGGCGCTTCGGCTCGAACACGGCGTAGCCGTTCCAGATCCCTGTCTTCTCAACGAGCGGGTAGCCGTGCTTCCAGGCGAAAAGTGTCACGTTCAGGTTCAGAGGTGCTTCCGTTTCCGTTCACGGCCTTAAGACTTTGCGGTCACGGTTGTTTCGGAACAATCTTTGACTTTCTCGGTTTCGGAGTGCCCGCCGCTCACGCCGCGGCGGTGGAGCCGATTTAGACACGGTGACTGACTGCCTTGGATTAATGACTTCGGGTAGAATCGTGGCGTGTCTCTATCGGCAGGCAGACGGCAAGGAGCGGCCATAAGGTGCTACGCCCATGACGGCAAGACGGATCCGGGCGCTAACCACGAGGCTCACGTTGAGGGGTGCTGGTGGATGCCGAAGGATGAGAACCGCCGCGGCCTTGGAGAATGCGCCGACGAGTTCGAGGCGTTAGACAAGGCGCTTGCAATCTTCGATGACGCGGACGGGTGCCAGCATTGCTGCCCGGAGATCGGCGGCGACCTGCCGGAGCTGACGTACCACGTGAACGACAGCGCCACCAAACCGGGCGGCAACCACGAAGCGCACCGCGAGGGTTGCGCTTGGAGGTCGAAGGATGGGAGCTACACGGAGCTCGGCAAGTTCCGCTCCGCGAAGGGCGCCGTGCGCGCCGCCAAGAAGGTTTACGGCGATGCCGACGGGTGCGCCCACCGCCGCACGGAGAAGAGCGAGGGGCCGGCCGCGAGCGCATCGGTTAGCGGGCGGGAAAAACTAGGGCGAAACCGGCTGGCGGCTTCGCCCTTGCAAAACCCGAAGGCTTTTACATCTGATGCATTTTTACCCCACGGGGAGCCAGATGTCAACGAGCCTCCAGACGAAGCCGAAAAACGACATGATGCTGTTGTTCTGCCGGTAGTAGTCGGCATGCTCGTAGAACCGGCGCTCGACCTCGGAGAACCGCGCGGCATGGCGGCGCATCGCGCTTTCGCGCCCGCAGAACGCGTTGAGCGAGTAGAGGACGGCCGCGATCTGCGCGATGCGGACGTTGCGCAGCTTCGCGCGCCTGTTCCGGCTGTTCTTCATCCCGGCCGCGTTGAGTGCGTCCGTGAGCGGGCGCGATGACGGGAAACCGGCCCGCTTCGCGCTCGACACGAAGCCGTTCACGATGCAGCTGTTGTGGGCCGCCGCGTTGCGCAGGGCCTTCACGCTCTTGAGCACGTAATGGTCTTCCATCATGCCCTCGTCGCGCCATCTCTCGGCGCAGAACCGGTAGAAGTCCACGAACGTGCCGAGCTCGCAGATCTCGAAGAACACCCAGATGGGGTATTTGTCGAGGTAATGGGCTATGAGGTCGCCCGAGTAGGTGTCGCGCCCGTCGCCTTGGCCGCCGCGTGCGCGGAAGCCGCCGAGGATGCGGCGGCGGGCGTCGTGGGCGAGGCTGTCGAGGTAGTCGTTCACTATGCCGTAGCCGTCCTCGCCGGCGGCCGCTGCACGTGCGAGGATGCCGACCTTGGCAAAATGCTCCACGTCGATTGCCGCTAGGAGCAGGGCTTCGCGCAACTGCCTGTCTATAGAAGACAGGTCGACGAGGTAGGCGAAGTCGAGGTTCACGTACTTGCCGACGTTCAAGCCCTCGATCTGTTTGAAGTAGAGCGCGCGGTATGAGGCCGTGCGCAGGTAGTTGTTGCCGCCGAGCAGGTACTCCGCCGCTTCTTTCTCGGTGCAGAAATCGAAGGTGACGCCCTTGGCCTTCAGGTGGGCGATTTGCTCTTCTACGGTGAGCAGGGGCTTTGTCCTGTTCTGCTGGGGCCGCTTGTCTGGCATTGCGCTTCTCCAATCCGGTTATCGAAATTGTAGCGGCGTCGGTGGCCCATGGCCTTTCTCGTGGGGAGTTATTACCGAGTTTCTAGCTTGTAACCACTTTTTACGCTTGACCGGGCGCCGCAAGCGCGAGGCATCTGCGGCGCGGTCGCTGGGACCGCGCCGGATGGATACGAGCGGGAAGGCGGTATGAATGACGGGAAAGATGTACGGCTATGCGCGAGTGTCCTCGAAGGAACAGAACCTGAACAGGCAGCTCGACGCGCTCGCCGAGTTCGGCGTGGCTGACGATATGGTGTTCGCCGACAAAGCGAGTGGGAAAAACTTCGAGCGGCCGGAATACAAACGGCTTATTTCAACGCTTCGCGAAGACGACGTGGTCGTGGTTGTTAGGGTCGGGTGGTTTTAGCCTCGACGTAACTACCGCTCGCATACAGAATGCGCCCTTTGGTCACGTCGCAATCGCATCGCCGGCGCAGAGTGCGTCTTTCCGTCACATCACCGCCCGGGAGGCGCGGGACCAAACCCCCCGCCAGCCTGCGGGGCACTATGGAAAGTGGCCCAACTGGGCAAATGCGCTCGGGCAACCCCCCGCCAGGCTGCGGGGGGGGTTGCGCCGGGGACCCGCAGGCCTTGGCCTGGGGCCTAGACGCACGGAAAGGCGCAGTCTGGGCAGAGGGCCTCGCTGAGGGCGCTCCCTGGGCCAAACCGGGACACCATCAGGCTGCCAGTCGTAGCTAAGGAGGTGCCGGGAACTCAGACTCAATCAACTTGTAGATTGACGATGGCGAAGTGCGCAAGCACCCCGCAACCTGCAATACATCGAGCGGGATATCCTCCTAGGCGCTCGCTCCTAGGGTTGAGGAGGTTGTAAATCCCTATTTCCCTGCCCCGGAATCCTTGCGGTTTACCACCCCAAATGCCCCCAATGTACCTCATAGTCGCAGTTGGCATCTGCCCTGAAGCCCAACCGTTCGCGGCAGATTTCACATATTCCAGGACTTCTGACAAAGGGCCCTTGTCTCTCGTGTAAGATAAGCGTGTGCAAGGCAGATAATATGTAGACGCGCACGTTCGGAGGTGTCATGCTTCCCTTTGGCCGCAAGCCCCATCAGAATGACGTTGGCACGTCGCCCGATGACAATGAGTCGGCGCCCAACGGACGGCACATGGCCCCTGTCCCCGGGACCCCCGGGACCCCTGCGACCCCCGACAAGACGGAGGTCTTCGAGTCGCGCATAGGGGTCATAGGCCCGGCCGAGACCGACGAAGACGTCGAGGCCCGCGAGGCCTATGAGAGCCTCATGCGCCACCGCAAGGTCCGCAGAAGAAAGAAGCGCATAAAGGTGGGCGTCATCCTCGGCGTCGTGGCGATCGTCGCCGTCACCATCGCCCAGGTCGTCCAGGGCGGCGCGCAACCCGAGGGCCCCGCCATAAGCACCGCGTTCGTCACGCGCGGGGAGTTCAGCGACTCCGTGTCCGCCTCGGGCTCCATCAAGCCCGTCTCCTCGACGGTGGTGACGCCCGAGGTCGACGGCATCATCCAGGACGTGCGGGTCGCGGAGGGCTCCGCCGTCGACAGGGGCGACAGGCTCTTCAGCGTCAAGAACGACGAGCTCGACAAGGCCGTCCGCAAGGCGGCCCAGCAGGTCAAGACGGCGAAGAACGAGGTCGGCAAGGCCCAGGCCGCCCTGGAGACCGCCCGCAGAGGCGCCGCGGCCGTCACCGGGGGCGGCCAGGGGGGCGACGCCTCGTCGGTCGAGATGGCAAGGACGGACCTCGAGGGCGCCAAGATCTCCCTCGAGGAGGCCCGCTCGGCCTATGACGACGCGGTCGCCCAGGCGGACAAGCGCACCGTCACCGCCCCGTGCGACGGCACAATCATCGTCATGAACGCCGTGAACGGCGCGTCGGTCGGCTCGCCTGGGGGCGCGGGCGCGGGCTCAGGATCGAGTGCGGGCGCGGGCTCGGCCGGGGCGCTGATGACCATCGCCGACCTCTCGAGGATGAAGGTGACCGTGCAGATAAACGAGGTGGACATCTCTCGGGTCGCCGTCGGCCAGAGGGCGAGGGTGACGTTTTCCGCCCTCCGCCAGCTCGTCTGCGAGGCGCAGGTCACGCACGTCTCCACGGTCTCCTCCTCGGAGGCGGGAGGCTCGGGCGCGGGCAGCGGCGGCCCGGGCGCGGGCTATGACGGCGGGGGGCGTGCCATCGTCACCTACGCCGTCGAGCTCCTCATCGACAGCCCCGACGCCTCCATCAAGCCCGGCATGACCGCCAACGCGGACATCATGATCCAGCAGATAGGCAACGCGCTCAACGTGCCCCTCTCCGCGCTCACAGAGGACGGCGCGCAGGCATACGTGAGCGTCGTCACCGCGCGCGACGAGAGCGGCGACCCCCAGACCAGCCGGGTGCCCGTCACGGTCAGGGCAAGGAGCTCCACCACTGCGGCCATCGAGGGCGACGGCATCGAGGAGGGCACCGAGGTGCTCCTTGCCGGCGGGACGGGAGGCTCGGGTAACGGCGGCGGCATGGGCGGCCCGGGCGGCGGCCCTGACGGCTCTGGCGACGGGGCGACGGCGTATGGCGGGGGCGGTGCGTGAGATGCCCAACGTGATCGAGGCGCATGGGCTGCATCGCATATACGAGACGGCGGCGGGCCTCACGCATGCCCTGCGCGGCGTCTCCCTGAGCGTCGGGAAGGGCGAGTTTCTCTGCATCATGGGGCCCTCAGGCTCGGGGAAGTCCACCCTCATGAACATACTGGGCTGCCTGGACACGCCCACCACAGGCTCCTACAGGCTCGAGGGGCTCGAGGTCGCCGACCTCTTTGACGACGACCTCGCCGAGATCCGCGCCACGCGCCTCGGCTTCGTCTTCCAGTCGTTCAACCTGCTGCCCCGCACCACGGTGCTGCGCAACGTCATGCTGCCGCTCGTCTACTCCGACATCCCCGTTTCCGAGCGCGAGCTGCGCGCCTGGAGGGCACTGAGGTCGGTGGGCCTGCCCGAGGACTACTACGACCACCGGTCAAACGAGCTCTCCGGCGGGCAGATCCAGCGCGTGGCCATAGCGCGGGCGCTGGTCAACGACCCGGCCGTGATCCTGGCCGACGAGCCGACGGGCAACCTTGACTCCGCGACGGGCGAGATGGTGCTCAGGACGTTTCGCGCCATGCAGGATCGCGGCAAGACCATCGTGCTCATCACCCATGACCCCGAGATCGCCGCGTGGGCGGACCGCACCGTGCACATACGTGACGGCCGTCTGCTCACGGATGAGCAGGAGCGCGCGTTTGTCCTGCAGCATGGCGCGCAGGAGGCCGCGGGGGGTGGGGGCGCATGAGGCTTCGCGACCTGTTTCTGGAGACCCTCTCGGCGTTTAACGCCAACCGTGGCCGCAGCTTCCTGACGATACTGGGCATCGTCATCGGCATCAGCGCCGTCATCGCCATGACCTCCCTCATCGACGGGATCAAGTACTCCCTGCTGGGTTCCCTGGGCCTCAACCAGTCCCGCATGGTCACCATATATGCGGCGCCCGATCGCGGGGTGACCGAGCAGGACCTGGAGCAGCTGGCGATGGGCATCCCCGACTACGAGTTCGTCACCGGCATCGACTCGGCCTCGGAGCGCCTCGGCTCGGCTGAGAAGCAGTTTGACGCGCGCATCATCGGGTGCAGGCCTGAGTACTTTACCGTCATGGGGTTTGCGGCCTCAACGGGATCGCTCCTCTCGCAATCCGACGTGAGCGGCGAGGCAAGGAACGTCGTGCTCGACCGCGTGGCCGCCGAGAAGGTCTTCGGGAGCGAGAGGGACGCCGTGGGCAAGACGGTGCGCATCAACAACGGCGACTATACCGTGGTCGGCACCTGTGACAGCGGCCAGGGGGCGAGTGGGGGCGAGAGGTCCCTCCTGTCGTGCTACATGCCCTACTCGACATTCACGACGCGCATCTCGGGCAGCAAGGCCATCAGCGAGATCTATGGGTACGCGCGCGAGGGCGCCGACATGAAAACCCTTGCCGAGCGGACGAAGGCCTGGCTCGTCGACTGGTTCTCGATCCCCGAGAGCGAGGCGGAGGGCCGGATCGACGTCATGACACTCTCCTCCATCATCGAGCGGCTCGATGCCACCATGGCGTCGTTCCAGGTGCTCGTGACGGCCATCGCGGGCATCTCGCTTCTGGTCGGCGGCATCGGCATCATGAACATGATGCTCACCAACGTGACGGAGCGCATCCGGGAGATCGGCCTTCGCAAGGCCCTGGGCGCACGGGCCGCCGACATCACGAGGCAGTTCCTGTTCGAGTCGATACTGCTGTGCGTCACGGGTGGCGTCATCGGGGTCGCCCTCGGGTATGCCGCTGCGTGGGGCCTGGCAGGCTCGGCCTCGGCCTTCCTGCACATGGAGACGTCGGTCACGCCCATCATCACCCTGTCGGTCGTGCTGATGACCTCGGGGACCTGCATTGGGATCGGGCTCGTGTTTGGCTACTGGCCCGCGCGCCGGGCGGCGAGGCTCAACCCCGTGGAGTCGCTCCGCTACCAGTAAGCGATAGGTCCGGCAGGGGGCGTGCCCTGCTGAGGATGTGCACAGGAGGGGGCGACTTCCTCTGAGGGCGACCGCCTGTCGAAGGGCGTCAGGTTGGGGGATGCTCGATACCCCACGGTAGACCGGGAGATGGAGCCCAGGTGTTAACGGCAAGCGAAATCAACCCTGAGTTCCCGGCACCTCCTTAGCTCACAACTGGCAGCCTGATGGCGTCCCGGCCTGGCCCAGGGCGCGCCATCAGCGAGGCCCTCTGCCCAGACTGCGCCTTTCCGTGCGGCCAGGCCCCAGGCCGGGGCCTGCGGGCCCCGGTACAACCCCCCCGCAGACTGGCGGGGGGGGTTGCTCGAGCGCGTTTGCCCAGTTGGGCCACCCTCCATAGTGCCCCGCAGACTGGCGGGGGGGTTGCTCGAGCGCGTTTGCCCAGTTGGGCCACCCTCCA
>ERZ772874.1695-NODE-1695-length-11280-cov-9.729265_pt1 | contig 11280 bp, 15 predicted proteins | sample MGYA00580586_ERZ772874 | MGnify/ENA primary metagenome ERZ772874 (study PRJEB29015, sample SAMEA2737952) | human oral metagenome | biome: human oral; feature: human-associated habitat; material: dental | place: China | collected 2154 ... | reverse complement strand
GTAATCTCAGCCAACGGATTCGTCTGATCCATAAACTGCGACAAAGCGTTCGTTCCGAAGAACGAATTGACGACAGACGAGATCGTCTTAGCATTGATCAGGTCAATCGGAGTAAAGACCTCATTATCGCGTACGTTCATTCGTTCGCGCACTGTACGCGCCATACGTGCCAACCCGACACCAAATTGATTGTACAGCTGCTCACCCACCGTACGCACACGACGATTACTCAAGTGGTCAATATCATCAACAACCGCCTTGGAGTTGATCAGCTCGATAAGGTATTTGATGATTTCGATGATGTCCTCCTTCGTCAACACCTTTGTGTCCACCGCTGTCGACAGATTCAATTTGCGATTGATCCGGAAGCGCCCCACATCGCCCAAATCATAGCGTTTCTCGGAAAAGAACAGATTCGTGATGACCTCTCTGGCACTTGCCTCATCCGCCGGATCAGCATTACGCAACTGACGATAGATGTACAACACGGCCTCCTTCTCCGAATTACTCGGATCCTTTTGCAGCGTATTATAAATGATCGCGTAGTCTGACAGATTTTGGTCTCCACGATGGAGCAACACATACTGTGCACCTGAATCCACGATGGTGTTGATGTTGTCTTCATCCAACTCAGCCTCACGGTCAATCACTACATCGTTTCGCTCAATCGAAACCACCTCACCTGTGTCTTCATCCACAAAGTCCTCAACCCAAGTCTTCAACACACGAGCCGCCAATTTGCGCCCGATAAATTTCTTCAGATTGGCCTTAGACACCTTCACCTCTTCGGCCAAATGGAATATCTCCAAGATGTCTTTATCGCTCTCGTAGCCTATGGCGCGAAGTAAAGTCGTAACAGGCAGTTTCTTCTTTCGATCGATGTAGGCATACATGACATTATTAATGTCTGTAGCAAATTCAATCCATGAGCCCTTGAATGGGATAATTCGAGCTGAATAGAGTTTCGTCCCATTAGCGTGAACACTCTGGCCGAAAAAGACGCCTGGCGAACGATGTAACTGAGAAACAACCACTCGTTCTGCACCATTGATAACAAACGTTCCCCGTTCCGTCATATATGGAATCGGCCCTAAATAAACGTCCTGAATGACCGTATCAAAATCTTCATGCTCCGGATCCGTACAATACAATTTCAGTTTTGCCTTTAGAGGGACGCTATACGTCAGTCCACGTGCAATGCATTCGTCAATCGAATAACGAGGAGGATCTACATAATAATCCAAGAACTCCAACACGAAATTATTTCGCGTATCCGCTATGGGGAAGTTCTCAGAAAACACTTTATACAACCCTTCCTTCTTCCTCCTCTCTGGAGGCGTATCGAGTTGCAAAAAGTCTTGGAACGACTTTAACTGTACTTCGAGAAAGTCCGGATAGGGTAGAAACTTTTTTATCGAAGCGAAATTTATTCTCTGGACTTGGGCTGTTGAAGACATCTTCTATTGAACGAGTTTATTCTGAACTTATGAGATAGACACAAAAAGGTTAAGTATCCCCACACATAGGGGAGACTTAACCATATTACCTGATAAACAGGAGATAGAGACTATTTAAGCTCAACTTCAGCCCCAGCCTCTTCTAACCTCTTCTTCAAATCTTCAGCCTCGGCTTTCGCTGCACCTTCCTTTACATTATTGGGAGCACCATCAACCAAGTCCTTAGCTTCCTTCAAGCCCAGACCGGTAAGTTCCTTCACCAATTTAACGACAGCCAACTTATTAGCACCTGCAGCCTTCAGTACCACGTCAAACGAGGTCTTCTCTTCAACAGCTGCAGCACCTTCAGCCGGTCCTGCAGCAACAGCTACAGCAGCAGCTGCGGGCTCGATGCCATATTCATCTTTCAATATCGTCGTCAGTTCGCTAACTTCCTTTACGGTGAGGTTCACTAATTGCTCTGCTAAAGCTTTCAAATCTGCCATTTTCTTATGATTTAATCGATTATTATTCCGTATTAATTATTTTCTATCTCTTCTCGAGAGTTTGTAAAACACCATGTATAACGTGTCCAGAAGAGGACTGCAATGCCGAGATCAGATTCTTTATCGGCGATTGCAACAAGCCGATCACATCTCCCAACATTTCCTCTCGGCTCTTCAGACTTGCTAACGTGTCAAGATGTTCAACTCCTACATAAAAACTTTCCTGTACATATGCGGCCTTCAACTGAGGTTTTCCCTCACCTTTCGTGCCCTTAGTAAAGTCTTTAATTAACCTAGCCGGAGTATTCACCACGTTAGAGAACATGACAGCGGTATTCCCCTTTAGCGTCGAATATAATGCTGAATAATCAACATCCATATTCTCTAGAGCCCTCTTAAACAAGGTGTTTTTAACAACGACTAACTTCACATTCTCTTTAAAGCACAATCTTCTCAGCGCACTTGTCTTCTCAGCATTCAATGCCTCAATATCTGTCAAATAGAAGTTGTCATACTCCTTCAGTGTCTCAGTCAATTGTCCTATAACAATGCTCTTATCTTCCTTCTTCATCGTACTTACATGTATTACTCATCAACAGATTTCGGTTCAACCCTAATACCCGGACTCATGGTACTAGAAAGATATATACTCTTGATATAGGTACCTTTCGCAGCCGTAGGTTTCAACTTAACCAATGTAGAAATAAACTCCTTCGCATTTCCACTTATCTGCTCTGGATTAAACGAGACTTTCCCAATGGAAGTATGAACGATACCAGCCTTGTCAACTTTAAAATCGATCTTACCTTGCTTAACCTCTTTAACAGCACTGCCTACATCATTAGTAACAGTACCACTTTTCGGATTAGGCATTAAACCACGAGGGCCCAAGATCCTTCCTAAAGCTCCAATTTTTCCCATGATGGACGGCATCGTAATGATAATATCGACATCGGTCCATCCACCTTTAATCTTCTCGATGTAATCATCTAATCCGACAAAATCTGCACCTGCAGCCTTAGCCTCGGCCTCTTTATCAGGCGTACATAAAGCTAAAACCTTAGTCTCTTTTCCAGTTCCATGAGGAAGAGATACAACGCCACGAACCATTTGATTAGACTTACGAGGATCTATCCCGAGGCGGACATCAATATCCACAGATGCATCAAACTTCGTCATCGAAATTTCTTTCACCAATACCGAAGCTTCTTGCAGTGTATACGACCTTCCCGCTTCAAGTTTGCTCTCAGCCAACTTTCGTTTCTTAGTTACTTTACCCATCTTCTTAATTGAGTTTATTGATTCGTCGTTGGGAAAGCGCCCCTTACAGCAATGCCCATACTTCGAGCAGTTCCAGCTACCATCCGCATAGCAGACTCAACAGTAAAGCAATTCAAATCTACCAGCTTATCCTCAGCGATTTTCCGTACTGTTTCCCAAGTAATCTGAGCCACCTTCTTACGATTAGGTTCAGAAGATCCTCCCTTTTGCTTAGTAGCCTCTAACAGCTGAACCGCAACAGGAGGAGTCTTTACTATAAAATCAAAGGTCTTATCCGCATAATAAGTAATTACTACGGGAAGAACTTTTCCGGCTTTATCCTGAGTTCTGGCATTGAATTGCTTGCAGAACTCCATTATATTAATACCCTTAGAACCCAATGCGGGTCCAACGGGGGGAGAAGGATTGGCCGCTCCTCCCTTAATCTGCAATTTGATTTGTCCAGCAATTTCTTTCGCCATCTTTCTTACCTAAAACAATTCACGAATTATCTCATAGAATAAAGATCCGCCATCCGTAACCAATGGCTATTCTTTCTCCACCTGCACATAACTTAACTCAAGGGGCATCTTGCGCCCAAAAATCTTAACTATTACCTTGAGCTTCTTTTTCTCAGCGTTGACTTCTTCGACTAGGCCACTAAAACCATTAAATGGACCGGAAATCACCTTGACGGTTTCTCCCACAAAATACTGAATCTCCATTTCCTCTGGCTGCTCTTGTAGTTCATCCAAAGTTCCCAACACTCGGCTTACTTCAGATGGGCGCAACGGCACTGGTTGCCCTTCTCCCCCCAAAAAACCGATAACGTTAGGAATCTCACGTAAGCGATGAATAACCTCTCCAACCAAATTAGCCTCTACCAAAACATATCCAGGTAAATATGCCCGCTCTTTCATCACTTTCTTGCCGTTTCTTACAACGAAAGTTTTTTCAGTAGGAATCAAAACTTGGGAAACATAATTACCCAAGTCCGAATTCTTGATTTCGGCCTCCAGATATTCACGTACCTTGTTCTCCTTGCCACTAATAGCTCTGAGAACATAAAATTTTTGCTGAGAATCCGGCATTATAACCATTATAAGCTATAGATGAAATTCATCACAGCCTCAAATCCAAAGTCAACAACCCCAATTAGTACTGCTATGATAAGGGAAGCGAACATAACAACAACAGCACTACTCGAAAGCTCCGACCTCGTCGGCCAAGATACTTTATATACAAGTTCGTTATATGAGTCTTTAATATATGAGATAACCTTCTTCATTCATTATCCTATTTATTGCACGGAAGGAGAGGCTCGAACTCCCGACAGCCGGTTTTGGAGACCGGTACTCTACCAACTGAGTTACTTCCGTATATATGCAGCCGACTCACAATATCAGTGAAAATCGGCTGCAATTAACCCAATCCTAATCTAACAATTCCGTTATCTGACCTGCACCCACCGTACGTCCACCTTCACGAATAGCAAAGCGCAGACCCACATTGCATGCTACGGGATAGATTAACTCAACCTCAATCGTAACATTATCACCCGGCATTACCATCTCAACACCAGCCGGTAATGTTATCTCTCCAGTCACATCCAATGTACGGATATAGAACTGAGGGCGATATTTATTATGGAATGGAGTATGACGACCTCCTTCCTCTTTCTTCAAGATATAGACCTCGGCCTTAAATTTAGAATGAGGCTTAACCTGACCTGGGTGACAAAGTACCATACCACGCTTAATCTCATTCTTGTCGATACCACGGAGTAAAAGTCCAACATTATCACCCGCTTGACCTTCGTCTAATATCTTTCGGAACATTTCAACGCCTGTAACCACGGATTTTTTACCATCAGCACCTAAGCCGATAATCTCAACTTCATCCCCGGTCTTGACAATACCCGTTTCTATACGACCTGTTGCTACCGTTCCACGACCTGTAATCGAAAAAACATCCTCCACAGGCATCAAGAAAGGTTTATCGACATCGCGAGGAGGAAGCGGAATCCATGTATCAACAGCCTCCATAAGCTCCAGCACCTTCTCCTCCCACTTCGGATCGCCATTAAGAGCGCCCAATGCAGAACCACGAATGATCGGCGTATTATCACCATCAAACTTATAGAAACTTAACAACTCGCGCATTTCCATTTCTACAAGTTCCAACATCTCTTCGTCGTCTACCATGTCACATTTATTCATGAAGACAACCAACTTAGGCACATTCACCTGACGAGCCAAAAGAATATGTTCACGTGTCTGAGGCATTGGACCGTCAGTCGCAGCAACTACAATAATGGCACCATCCATCTGTGCAGCACCAGTAACCATATTTTTCACATAGTCGGCGTGACCTGGACAATCTACATGGGCATAATGACGATTGGCCGTCTCATACTCTACATGCGAAGTATTGATGGTAATACCTCTCTCCTTCTCTTCCGGGGCGTTATCAATTTGATCAAACGACTTTACGCCCTCTGCGCTAGAAAAACCCTTCTCAGCCAACACTTTCGTAATTGCAGCCGTCAGAGTCGTCTTACCGTGGTCAACATGACCAATCGTACCGATGTTTACATGCGGTTTACTCCTGTTAAAATGTTCTTTTGCCATAACTCAAATGCCTTTATACATTCAATTCTCTAATCTTTAATTATTGAGCCGGTGCCGAGACTTGAACTCGGGACCTCTTCCTTACCAAGGAAGTGCTCTACCGCTGAGCTACACAGGCATTACCCTCTTGAAAACGACACATTCACACCTAGCCCACGTAAGAAGCTATCGCCATCACTGGATGGAAAACTTAGCAATGAATGGTCGAGTTTAGTTTAAAAGAGCCGTTCCGTTATCACGCGAAACGGCCGCAAATTTAGAATGAATTTGTTACGCAACAAATCTCCGATCTTTTTTATTTGGATCTACTCTTTTCTTTGGCTTTAATCAGTTGCTTTTCCAAAGCAACTACAGCCTCGTCAACAGCTTCTTCAAAAGTATCACTTACCTTTTCGGCGAAACAGTCATTGCTCTTAATCTGTAGACGTATGCCGGCTTGCTTATTTCGCGCTGTCTCCGGCTTGACTACTCGCAATATGACTTCAGCATCCAAAATACCATCATGGTACTGACTCAATTTAGCCACTTTCTTCCGAATAAACGCATCTAAGCGTTCCGTCACGTCAAAATGAATTGCCTGAATTCTAATTTCCATAATTACCTCCTTATCTATTAGCCCTAGGATGAGCACAATACATTTCTTTCAACTTATCAAAGGCGATATGCGTATAAATCGAAGTTGAGGATAAGCTACTATGTCCCAGTAATTCTTTCACAGCGTTTAGTTCTGCACCGTTATTCAATAAGCTCGTCGCAAAAGAATGCCTCAGCATATGAGGAGCACACTTTGTACGCAAGCCTCTGTTAGAGATATACTTCTTCACGACATTGTATACTGTTGCGCCAGTGACAGAACGACCATCCTTACAAACAAAAAAGTGAGTGTTATCACATTGCCGCACAGACCTTCTCTTTTGTAGATAGCTAATGATCTGCACCTTCAACCGTTCCGAGAAAGGGACTATACGTTCCTTATTGCGCTTTCCACAAACCCTTACCACCATCGCCATTAGATCTATATCTGAGCATTTCAAAAAAGCAAGTTCTTGACGTCGAAGCCCGGTCTCATACAGGAACTCCATCATTAGTCGATCACGTGTTCCTATAAAATCAGCCTTAAAACAACTTCCATCAAGCAATTCTGTCAACTCATCTTCCTTTATGATCTGAGGTAACGGACGGAAAAATTTGGGACCAATAACTAAAGATGCCGGATTGTTCAAGACCAATCCCTGCTTCATCAAGTACTTAAAATACGATTTTAATGCGCTCAGCTTTCGATTCACTGATGTTGGAGACATACATCCATCCATCAATGATGTGATCCATAGACGTATCAAGTCCGAATCGACAAATCCAAGGCTTGCTTTGCCATTCTCCGTGTGTTCACGCACATATGCCACAAATTGAAGCAAGTCATTTTTATAAGCAACTCTCGTAGCAGCACTTGCCCCTCTCTCGTATCGGAGATAGTCTATAAAAGATGCGATAGATGCTTCCATATCACCTCTCCATACACCTACTATCGTGACAAACACACGAGAGACACTTCGTGTAAGCGGAATTACTCTTCTTCCTGCTGCAAGTGCTGCACGTAGACCGCACGCATACGTTCCTTTCGTTTTTCCACCGAAGGCTTCGTATAAGCCTGACGACTTCTCAGTTCTCGAATAACACCAGTCTTTTCAAACTTCTTCTTGAACCTCTTCAGTGCTCGCTCGATGCTCTCTCCTTCTTTCAACGGAACTACAATCATATATTATCGCTTTTAGAATTACTCAGTATCTGTTTCTCTTCTACTTATACTAAAAATCAGGCGCAAAAGTAGAGATATTTTATTCCCAGCAAAACTTTCAGTTGGATTTTCATCCATGCTCTCCCACGCAAAATAGCTGTCTTTCTTTTGTCTACTTTTGTCGGCGTTAATTTCATTCATAACCCATCAAAGAAGAGAACAATGGCGCTTATCAAATCGGTAAGAGGATTTACTCCCAGCATTGGGAAAGATACTTTCCTCGCAGACAACGCGACGATTATTGGTGATGTCGTGCTTGGCGAAGGATGCAGCGTTTGGTTTGGCACGATATTACGTGGCGACGTAAACTCTATCCGCATCGGAAACGGTGTGAATATTCAGGACGGATCAGTGTTGCACACCTTGTACCAAAAGTCAACCATAGAGATTGAGGATGATGTCTCGGTAGGACACAATGTCACTATCCACGGAGCCAAGATCTGCAAAGGGGCCCTTGTGGGTATGGGGTCCGTAGTGCTCGATCACGCAGTGATCGGCGAAGGGGCAATTATAGCCGCAGGATCTGTTGTATTGAGCCACACACAAGTTGAGCCGTGGAGTATTTATGCGGGTGTACCTGCCAAATTCGTAAAGAAAGTAGACCCAGAGCAGGCCAAAGAGATGAATCAGAAGATCGCTCGCAACTATCACATGTACGCCTCGTGGTATGAATAAGGGCATCGCACGCGTAATACACAGATCGGCCACCCGTCCTCACCGCCTCTACTGGCTCACGGTGGCTCTCCTCTTTTGCATCGCGTGCACGATGCATCCGCGGGAGGGACAATCGGGTGAACTCGACTCAAGCGCTTCGGACACGGTACGCAGGGAGGCGAGGCTGGTATTCGCGGGCGACCTAATGCAGCACATGCCGCAAGTAAGAGCAGCCCAACGTCCAAACGGTCGTTTTGATTACTCCGAATCGTTTCGCTACGTCAAGCCACTTTTCGAACAGGCCGATTATGCCATCCTGAACTTCGAGACAACTCTGACTCCAACAACTGATTATCACGGCTACCCTACGTTCCGATCGCCGGGAGCTGTGGCTGACGCTCTGCGTGACATAGGGATCGACGCTGTGGTGTTCGCGAATAATCATATCTGTGACAACGGTCGTACGGGAATCGAATACACGACACGACGCTTCGATTCGCTCGGAATTGCACACACGGGAGCCTTCGTCGACAGTAGTCGGATACGCAGAGAACATCCGCTGTTGTTCCAAGCTGGAGGGTTACGGTTTGCGCTCTTCAACTATACCTATGACACGAATGGCATGCCGATACCCAAAGGCATGATCGTGAACCTGATTGATACGAATGCTATTCGTAGAGACCTATCGCAAGTAAACCGTAAGCACATCGACTGCGTGATCGTCTTTTTCCATTGGGGTATAGAGTATGCCCGTCGACCGAATGACGAGCAGCGCCGACTGGCCGCGCTCTGCCATCGGCTTGGCGCCGAGATTGTCATCGGTAGTCACCCACACGTTATTCAACCCATTGAAACGAAGCGCGACAATGAGGGTGTCGTGCGCAGCGTCACCGTCTATTCGCTTGGCAACCTTGTCTCCAACCAAAAGGAGCGTTATCGGAACGGTGGACTGATCGTCACACTCGACATTAAGAAGGAACGTAACGGTGCTCTCCGGATCGCTCCCGCCTACACGCCCGGATGGGTCTGTCGTCCCGGTGGCTACCGGATTATTCCTCCGTCTGCGGCTGACTCCATCGCGCTACCAGCTGACCTACGCGCAACCTGCACGCAATTCTTCGAAGACACCCGCGCGTTGCTCGAAGGGAACAAGATCTTCGAGGAGAGAGTCCGGTAAAGTCGGCCAGCTCGTCCTGAAATTCTACCAACACCTGAATCTATACAAACCATGCTCCGCCCCCTATTCGTCGTCCTGCTTTTACTCGTTGTGGCAAGCAACGTCGTCAGGTCGCAGGACACCCACCCGACGGACGATTGGATGGAGCAGCTGCGTGAACTTTCCGAATACACTGACGATGAGTTCGACGAAAAGCGACTTGAAGCACTCTACACCGACCTCTCCCACCTGGCTGAACATCCGATCGACCTCAACACAGCCACCACTTACGACCTTCACCAGCTTCCCTTCCTCTCCGACGCACAAGTCGACTCCATCCTCTCCTACCGCCAGCGGCACCACTACTTCCTCACCGTCTACGAACTGAGAACCATCGACGTCCTCGACTGGATCACACTCCGACGCATCGCCCCCTTCGTTTGCGTAAACAGACACGGCCCCGAACGCCCGAATATCACCCTTGCTAATCTGCTGCACCACGGCGGCCAGCGAATGGATCGTGAAATACAACCAGACTGTGGAACGAAAGCGCGGCTACTCCCCTGCTCCGGACAGCACCTCCCGCCGCTACCTCGGCGAGCCCTTCGGCCACACCGTCCGATACGCCTACACCTTTGACGACCGTCTGCAAGCGGGCTTTGCGGCAGAGAAAGATGCCGGAGAGCCCTTTGCTAATGCGACTCATAAGGGCTACGACTACTATTCGGCTCACCTCGTCCTGAAAGATTTCGGCCACCTACGCACCCTCGCCGTGGGTGATTTCAAGGCCACCTTTGGGCAAGGGCTCGTCGTAAGTCATGACTATGCGCCTGCCCGTGGCACACTCGCCGCCGAACCCGAGTATCGCAACAACGGTTTCCGCCGCCATTATTCCACCGACGAACAACAGTTTTTCCGCGGTCTTGCGGCCACCCTCGCCCACTCGCATTGGGAACTGAGCCTCTTCGGATCGAGTCGCAAGGTGGACGCCACGACAGACGGAACCACCATCACCTCTCTCAAGGTCGACGGCCTGCACCGTACCCGCAACGAACGCCGCACCCGACACGCGGTCAGCCTGCGTGCCATCGGCAGCAACCTGCGCTATGCCCGCTCCCGCATGCACATCGGCCTCACCGCCCTGGCCTACGACTTTGGCGGACAACGCGTCGATCCGCCACCTAAACCTTACAACCACTACGACTTCCGCGGCCGCAGCAACGTCGACCTTGGCCTCGACTACATGATCAAGAACGACCGTCTGAAGCTCTTCGGTGAGACGGCCCTCTCCACCGCCTCTGGCGCCACGGCCACACTCGCCGCCCTGCAATGGACGCCCAGCTCCGAGATCATCGCCACCCTACTCTACCGCAACTATTCGCCCCGCTACCACGCCCTCTTTGCCTCTGCCTTCGCGCGCACCGCCCGCGTCCGAAACGAAGAGGGGCTCTACCTCGGCCTCACCTTCACACCCGCCCCACGCTGGTTGCTCACGGGTCATGCCGACCTCTTCCGCTTCCCCTGGATGAAGCCCCGCGTCAGCTTCCCCTCCACCGGCAGCGAATACGCCTTGCGAATCGATTGGACCGATCCACGCGAGATCATCGCGGCTTACGTCCGTTTCCGTAGCCAACGCACTGAAGGCGATGCCGTTCGCGGACATGAGATCGCCCTTCGCCCCATCGTCAGACATCGGCTCCGCGCCCAAATCACCTGTACCATCGACACCGTTTGGGCGCTCCGCACCGCCCTCGACTTCTCGCTTCACCAGCCCGACGGTGCCCCTACCGCACGCGGCCACATGCTCTCCGAGGCCATCAGTTGGCGCCCTCAAAGGCTGCCC
>ERZ772874.1694-NODE-1694-length-11281-cov-19.079369_pt1 | contig 11281 bp, 12 predicted proteins | sample MGYA00580586_ERZ772874 | MGnify/ENA primary metagenome ERZ772874 (study PRJEB29015, sample SAMEA2737952) | human oral metagenome | biome: human oral; feature: human-associated habitat; material: dental | place: China | collected 2154 ... | reverse complement strand
ACCTGCACGCCATCGCCACGGAAAATCTTGGCTTTGGTATGCGCGTAGTCGAGCAGGTCGTCGTAGCGGTCGAGATGGTCTTCGGAAATGTTTAGCACCGTCGCCGCAGTCGGGCGCAGGCTTTCAGTATTTTCCAGTTGGAAGCTGGAAAGTTCCAACACCCACACGTCTGCCTTTTTGCCTTCGCGCTGCAATTCCGCCTCCAAAACCGGCGTGCCGATATTGCCCGCGATAACGGTATCCAGCCCGCACTTGATACAGAGATAGCCCACCAGGCTCGTTACCGTGGTTTTGCCGTTGCTGCCGGTAATCGCAATCACCTTGTCGCCGCGGCGGTTCACAATGTCCGCCAGCAATTCGATGTCGCCCAACACGCGCCCGCCGTTTTGCTTGAACGCCTCGATATCCGGCTGACGCTCGCTGATGCCGGGGCTGAGCGCCAGAATATCGAAACCGTTGTCCAACGCATCTTTCAGACGACCCGTGTAAAACACCAGCCCGTCAAACATCTTACCGATTTGCGACACGCGCTCGGCTTTCAGCTCCGCATCATAAGCGGCAACCTCCGCACCGTTTTTGTGCAGATAGGCAATCATGGAAATACCCGTACCGCCGAGTCCGGCGACGAGGATTTTTTTGTTTTGGAAAGTCATTTTGGTTTTGTCCTAAATATTCAGACGACCTTGGGATAAAGATTCAATATCCTGCCTGATTCAATTCTCTATAAGCATCACAACCTTGTTGTAGTCCGTTATCACAAGCCTTACCAAACCACTCTTTGGCAATCACTATATCTTGCCGGACCCCTTGCCCAGTGGCATACCTCAAGCCCAAAGCTAATTGGGCTTGAGCATCTCCTTGTTCTGCCGCTTTGCGATACCACTGCACTGCTTGTGTATAGTCCTGACGGACTCCTTGCCCATTGTCGTACATCACACCCAACACATATTGGGCATCGGCATCCCCTTGTTCTGCCGCCTTGCGATACCACTGCACTGCCTGTGCATAGTCTTGACGGACGCCTTGTCCTTGAACATACATTCCACCCAACACATATTGGGCATCGGCATCCCCTTGTTCTGCCGCCTTGCGATACCACTGCACTGCCTGTGCATAGTCTTGGCTCACGCCTTGTCCTTGAACATACATTCCACCCAAATTATATTGGGCTTGAGCAACTCCTTGTTCTGCCGCTTTGCGATACCACTGTACTGCCTGTGCATAGTCTTGACGAACTCCTTGCCCATTGTAGTACCTCACACCCAAATTATATTGGGCTTTTGCATGCCCTTGTTCTGCCGCCTTGCGATACCACTGCACTGCCTGTGCATCGTCATGACGAACTCCTTCACCTTTTTTATACGCCACACCCAAATTATATTGGGCTTGAGCATCCCCTTGTTCTGCCGCCTTGCGATACCACTGCACTGCCTGTGCATAATCTTGACGGACTCCTCGCCCATTGTCGTACATCACACCCAAATTAAATTGGGCGTCGACATTTCCTTGCTCTGCAGCTTGAAGCATTTTCTTAAAATTCGGCACATCATCCGCCCAAGCTGCTTGCCCTATGCCCAAAGCCAGCAAAGCAACCATCATTTTTTTCAATACGGTGTTCATCTCAAAATCCTTTTTTATTTAGAATGTTTTTGGGTTTGTCTATGTATTTCAGACGACCTTGGGATAAGAATTCAATATCCTTGCTGATTCAATTCTCGGTAAGCATCGCAACCTAGCTGTATTCCGTTATCACAAGCCTTACCAAACCACTCTTTGGCAATCACTGGATTTTGCCGAACTCCTTTCCCTTCCTCATACATCACACCCAAATTATATTGGGCTCCTGCATTCCCTTGTTCTGCCGCCTTGCTATACCACTGCACCGCCTGTGCATGATTTTGACGAACTCCTTCACCTGTGTCATACATCACACCCAAATTAGATTGGGCTGGAGCATTCCCTTGTTCTGCCGCCTTGCGATACCACTGCTCTGCCTGTACAAGGTCTTGACGGGCTCCTTTCCCATTGGCATACGCCACACCCAAATTATATTGGGCTTTAGCATTCCCTTGTTCTGCCGCCTTGCGATACCACTGCACTGCCTGTGTATAGTCCTGAAGAACTCCTTGCCCGTTGACATACATCACACCCAAATTATATTGGGCTCCTGCATTCCCTTGTTCTGCCGCCTTGCTATACCACTGTACTGCCTGTACAAGGTCTTGACGGACTCCCTGTCCGTTGGCATATATCACACCCAACACATATTGGGCTGGAGCATACCCTTGTTCTGCCGCCTTGCGATACCACTGCACTGCCTGTACATAGTCCTGACGGACTCCTTGCCCTTTGACATACATCACACCCAAATTATATTGGGCTTCTGCAATCCCTTGTTCTGCCGCCTTGCCAAACCACTGCACTCCCTGTACATAGTCTTGACGGACTCCTTGCCCGTTGGCATACATCACACCCAAATTAGATTGGGCTTGAGCATACCCTTGTTCTGCCGCCTTGCGATACCATTGCACTGCCTGTGCATCGTCCTGACGGACTCCCTGTCCGTTGGCATACATCACACCCAAATTATATTGGGCATTGGCCAATCCTTGTTCTGCCGCCTTGCGATACCACTGCACTGCCTGTGTATCGTCTTGACGAACTCCTCGCCCATTGTCATACATCAAACCCAAATTAAATTGGGCTTTAGCATACCCTTGTTCTGCCGCCTTGCGATACCACTGCACTGCCTGTGCATCGTCTTGACGGACTCCTTGCCCATTGTCGTACATCGAACCCAAATTAAATTGGGCTTCTGCATCTCCTTGTTCTGCCGCCTTGCGATACCACTGCACTGCCTGTGTATAGTCCTGACGAACTCCTAGCCCATTGTCGTACCTCACACCCAAATTATATTGGGCTTTAGCATTTCCTTGCTCTGCAGCTTGAAGAGTTCCCCTAAAATCAGGAACATCATCCGCCCAAGCTGCTTGCCCTATGCCCAAAGCCAGCAAAGCAACCATCATTTTTTTCAACCATGTGTTCATTTCAAACTCCCCTGATGTATGTTTCATAAAAAATCACGACATTTCAGACGACGGCAGAGGTCGTCTGAACATGTCGTAATTCTATCCTGACTGCATTTAAAACACTATTTTGCCACTTTGCCTGACTGTTACCGGCAGAAATATCGTTATTGGGATTCTCCGCCATTGATTAAAGCGCAAACGGCTGCAACTTTACAGCAGCCTTTTCTATCAGGCAGCGGAAACGGGAAGGGATTCGCCTTTTTCAGACGACCTCAAGCCGGGAAGGTTGGGAAATAACCGTCTACGCCGTATTGCTTTAAGACGTTTTTCAATTCGGGAATACGGATTGCGGGATCGACCGCCATCGGCGGCATGGGCGGGTCTGCGCCTTCTTCGTTTTGGTTGCGCATCCAGTCCGCCATCGCAAAAATGCGGATAAGGACGGGCTCGGCGAGGTCTTTGCTGATTTCCAGTTCGTTCATGGCTTGGGCGAAGCAGGCGATCCATTCGTCGCGCACCTGCATATTCACGGCAAAGGGCATATGGCGCGCGCGCAGCATGGGATGGCCGTATTTCTGCTCGAACAAGGGCGGGCCGCCGAGCCAGCCGCTGAAAAATTCGTAGAGTTTTTCGCGAATCAGCGTCATGTCTTCGCCGTGCATCTGGCGCAGGGCGCGGTATTGCGGCTCGAGTTCCATCAAGTCGTAAAAGCGGTCGGTCAGGTTGCGTACGCCTGCTGCGCCGCCGAATGCGTGATACATAGTGTTCTTTCTTTAAAGGTCGTCTGAAACGGGGATTTTAATGGACTGAGCCGCCTGCGTCATGCACGAGGTCGTCTGAAAACGCGGCCTGGGCAAAATCAAACCGGCAAACGGGTTTTCAGACGACCCCAAGGGCGTTATGATTCAATTATTAACAAAGATTCATAAACCGCCCGTCTGCAAAGCGGCAAACCATAGAGGAAACCCGACCCATGCACACCATCCGCGCCTTGCTCATCCTGCTCGGCTGCCTCGCGCTCGGCGAAACCGCCGCCTACCTTACGGGCATCAAACTGCCCGGCAGCATCATCGGCATGGGCATTCTGTTTGCCATGCTTCAGGCGGGGTGGGTGAAAGCCGAGTGGTTGCAGCAGCTTACCGACGCACTGATGGCAAACCTGACGCTTTTCCTTGTGCCGCCTTGCGTCGCGGTCATCAGCTATTTGGATTTGATTGCCGACAGTTGGCTGTCCATACTCGTCTCCGCCGCCGCCAGTACCGTGTGCGTCCTGTTGGTTACGGGCAAAGTGCACCAATGGATACGGGAGAAAATCTGATGGACGGCATCCTTTCCCTGTGGCAGCAGCCCAGTGTCCTGCTTTTCCTGACGCTGGCGGTTTACGCGCTGGCACTCATCCTCCGCGCGCGGACGGGCTACCTGCTGCTCAACCCTGTCTTAATCAGCACCGTTACCCTGATTGCCTACCTCAAAATCCTCGACATCGATTACGCCGTGTACCACGATGCCGCGCAGTTTATCGACTTCTGGCTCAAGCCCGCCGTCGTCGCACTTGCCGTCCCGCTCTACCAAAACCGTCAAAAAATCTTCAGCCAGTGGCTGCCCGTCATCGTCTCGCAGCTCGCCGGCAGCGTGACCGGCATCATCACGGGCATGTATTTCGCCAAATGGCTGGGCGCGGAACGCGAAGTCGTCCTCTCGCTCGCCGCCAAATCCGTGACCAACCCCATCGCCATCGAAATCACCCGCACCATAGGCGGCATCCCCGCCATCACCGCCGCCACCGTCATCGTCGCCGGACTGGTCGGGCAGATAGCCGGTTATACCGTGCTTAAAAACACCGTCGGCATGCCCTCGTCGGTCGGCATGTCGCTCGGCACCGCCTCACACGCCATGGGCATCGCCGCCTCACTCGAACGCAGCCGGCGCATGGCAGCATACGCAGGGCTGGGGCTGACCCTCAACGGCGTACTGACCGCCGCCATCGCCCCGATTATCATCCCCGTATTAGGATTCTGAACACTTTTCAGACGACCTCCGATGAACCAAAAAGGTCGTCTGAAACCCAAACCCATAGCAACCCAAAACAAAGGAGCAGCAAAATGGCAGTCAACCTCACAGAAAAAACCGCAGACCAACTGCTGAACATCGACGGCATTCAACTCTTCACCGCCCGCGCAGGCATCAAACAAACCGACCGCGCCGACCTCACCCTGATGGTACTTTCCGGCGGCAATACCGTCGGTGCCGTGTTTACCACCAACCGCTTCTGCGCCGCCCCCGTCCACATCGCCAAATCACACCTCTTCGACGAAGACGGCGTGCGCGCCATCATCATCAACACCGGCAACGCCAACGCCGGTACAGGCGCGCAAGGCAGAATCGACGCCATCGAAACCTGCGCCGCCACCGCCGAACAAACCGGCTGCAAACCCTCCCAAGTCCTCCCGTTCTCCACAGGCGTCATCCTCGAGCCCCTGCCCGTCGGCAAAATCGTCGCCGCCCTGCCCAAAATGCAGCCCGCCGACTGGGCGGATGCCGCACGCGCCATCATGACCACTGACACCGTGCCCAAATCCGCCTCGCGCGAAGGCAGCGTCGGCGAAAAACACACCGTCCGCGCCACCGGCATCGCCAAAGGCTCCGGCATGATCCACCCCAACATGGCGACCATGCTCTCCTTCATCGCCACCGATGCCAAAGTTTCCCAACCCGTCCTCCAACTGATGACCCAAGAAATCGCCGACGAAACCTTCAACACCATCACCGTTGACGGCGACACCAGCACCAACGACAGCTTCGTCATCATCGCCACCGGCAAAAACAGCCAAAGCGAAATCGACAACATCGCCGACCCGCGCTACAAACAGCTCAAAGACCTGCTCGGCAGCCTCGCCCTCGAACTTGCCCAAGCCATCGTCCGCGACGGCGAAGGCGCGACCAAATTCATCACCGTCCGCGTCGAAAACGCCAAAACCCGCGACGAAGCCCGCCAAGCCGCCTACGCCGTCGCCCACTCGCCACTGGTCAAAACCGCCTTCTTCGCCTCCGACCCCAACCTCGGCAGACTGCTCGCCGCCATCGGTTACGCAGGCATCGCCGATTTGGACACCGACACCGTCGAAATGTATCTCGACGACGTATTGGTTGCCGAAAACGGCGGTCGCGCCGCAAGCTACACCGAAGAACAAGGACAGGCAGTGATGGCAAAAGACGAAATCACCGTACGCATCAAACTCCACCGCGGACAAGCCGCCGCCACCGTCTACACTTGCGACCTGTCGCACGACTACGTCTCCATCAACGCAGACTACCGTTCGTAAGGGCAGATTGTAAGTTTCGGTTTTCAGACGACCTTGTGCGTCGGAAATCCAATCCACAGGCAAATTGTAGCGTGGGCTATGCCCACGAAAATATGAAAGGTCGTCTGAAACCTGTACGCAGGCTTTCAGACGACCTTTGCTTTCCAAAAAACAACCCGTGGGCAAAGCCCACGCTACGGTTGCTGTTTTGCAAACACCTGTTGCATAGGGCTTCCAGTGGATTCCCGCCTGCGCGGGAATGACGGAATGTAATCTTTACCATCATCTCAGCGCGTGTATCGTCCGCAAAGCGTCTCCGCTGAAAAAATGCAAAAAGGTCGTCTGAAACCCTATTCCCAAGTTTCAGACGACCTTTGTTCCAATCAACCCTACAACACAGCCGCCGCTTTCTTCAGTACCTGCCAGGCATATGCCTTCAGGCGTGGTTGGCGCAGCAGGCGGGCGGGGTGCGGGATGGTGAAATACGGTATGCCGCCGCACAATTCGTCCATGACCGCCATCATTTCTTTCTGTTCGAAAACCTGACCTAAAAACAATACCGCACGGGCTTGGGACGATTCCAATTCATGCTTCAGTGCAGGCAATTCGGCGTGGATTTGCGCTTCCGAGGGATGTGGGCTGAACACGGGAGCGGCTTTCACCCAACTGGTTTTGTGCGCCTGCTGCGGGCTGAGTCGGATGGCGGCGAGCATATTGTCCAGCAGGACGCCGGTTTCGCCGTGGAACAATTCGCCGTGCAGCGTGTCTTCGGTCGAAGGGCAGATGCTGACCACCATCAGGTGCGCAGTTTTGACTGTGGCGGACAGGCGCGGGAGGTCGTCTGAATGGTGCGGAGCGGCAGGCAAATCTGCCGTGTTTTGGATGCTGCGGGTTTGTTTGTCCGCAGGCATTTCCTGCTTGGGTTTCGCCTCGGGCTGACGGGCCGCTTCGACAGCCGCGGTTTGCGGAGATGGCATTTCGCGCTCGGGTACGTCCTGTCGGTTTCCGCCGTGTACGGCTGCCATTGCCGACAGACGCGCCTGATGCGCCCCTGCCGACAGGGTGCGTTCCTGACGGGGGATGGTCGTCTGAACCGGCACTGCCGCGGGTTTGGGCATACCGGTTTTGGGAGCGGACAAAGCAGCGGGAACGGTTTTTGCACCGCGCTTGAGCCACATCGGCCCCAGTCCCAAGGCTTCGTGCAAATGGAGGTAACGGCTGCTTAACATGGTTTTTCCATCAAAATTGCGTCTTCATATCCGCCCCCGTGCAGGGGGTAATAATTTTTCCGCCGGCCTGTTTCGATAAAACCGTATTTGCGGTAGAGGTCGATGGCGGCGGCATTGCCTGCGCGGACTTCCAACAACAGGCGAGATACGCCTTGGCTTGAGGTCGTCTGAAACCAATATGCCAAAAGTTTTGAGGCGATGCCTTGTCGGCGGCACGCCGGAGCGGCGGCAATCAGATGCAACTCGGACTCGCCGCAGATTTCGCGCCAGACGGCAAAACCGCAGATTCCGCCTCCGCGTTCGCAGACGCAAACGGTATCGGCAGGATTTGCTACCGCTTCGAGAAACTGCCGCTCCGACCAAGGCGAGGGATTGCCCGCCGCATCGATTGCGGTCAGGGCGGCACAGTCATCAGAGCTTGCCCGACGGATGTTCATAGTTTCGCCTTCCTTTCCGCCTGCTCTTTCGCCGTCAGGGCGATTTTGTCGCGGACGTATAACAATTCGGCATGTGCGGCGTCTGCCGCAGGATAACGCCCGCTTAGTGCCAGCTCGAGAAAATCGGCGGCAGTCGGCATGGACGGGATGCCGTCGAAAGGCGGCTTGTCAGCCAAAGCAAAGGCGTTGCCCACACCCGCTCCGAAGGTCTGCCCTTGCGGCAAAACGATTTCCGAAGCCTTGCCGACATGATAATCGCCCAAACGCGTATGGGATTGCGTATCAAACCACGCATAAAACACTTCGCCCATACGCGCATCGGTCGCCGCCAATACGCAAGGGCAGTCGGGAACCAGATAAGCCGCCGCGTCCAGACTCGGCACGCCGATAACGGGCGTGTCGAAAGGGGTTGCCAAACCCTGCACGACACCCGCCCCGATACGCAATCCGGTGAACGCGCCCGGTCCTTGCGCATAAACGATGCCGCCCAAATCCGACGCGCCTATGCCCGCCTGTTCGAACAACACGCGAATCTGCGGCAGGATGAGTTCGGACTGGCGCGTACCGACATTTTCATGATACAGGCGCACCTCGCCGTCCGCACGCAAAGCGAGTGAAAGAAAAGACGTACCGGTATCGACGGCAAGGATGGGACGTGAAGTATCAATGAGCATGGAATCTGTCCGTAATGTGTTGAAACGGCATTATAACATTGCCCGCAGAAGCAGTTGCTTGGTATAGTTTGCCCGTTTTCAGACGATCTTTCCCCAAAGGTCGTCTGAAAACCCTGCCGCAACGCAGTTAAAACGGACACGGCAAGTCCCGCCCAAACCGATTTCCATCAACCCGCTCCAATCCCAAAACCATGACGGCAACCCTACCAACAGACTACATCGGACGCTTCGCCCCCAGCCCCACCGGCCTGCTCCACATCGGCTCACTGCTGACCGCGCTTGCATCCTACGCCGACGCACGCGCAAACCGGGGCAAATGGCTGGTCCGCATGGAAGATCTCGACCCGCCGCGCGAAATGCCCGGTGCCGCCGCGCATATCCTGCACACGCTCGAAGCCTTCGGTTTCGAATGGGACGGCGAAGTCGTTTGGCAGAGCCGCCGCCATTCGCTGTACAGGGACGCCTTGGGTCGTCTGAAAGAAAAAGGCCTGCTCTATCCCTGTTATTGCAGCCGCAAAGACTGGCAGGCGGCCGCCGCCCAAGGTGCCGACGGATTCGTTTACAACGGACGCTGCCGCCGCCCCGAAGACCGCCCCCACACCGACAAACCGCCCGCATGGCGCATCCGCGTCAACGACGAAACCATCGGATTTGACGACGGTATTGTCGGACATTACGCCCAAAACCTAGCCCGCGACATCGGCGACTTCGTCCTCTTGCGCGCCGACGGATTTTGGGCGTACCAGCTTGCCGTCGTTGCCGACGATGCCGACCAAGGCATCACACACATCGTACGCGGGCAAGACCTGCTCGTTTCCACCCCGCGCCAAATCTACCTGCAACGCTGCCTCGGCTTCGCTACCCCGCATTACGCCCACCTTCCGCTTTTGGTCAACAAACACGGGCAGAAATGGTCGAAGCAGACGCTTGCCCCCGCCTTGGACGAAAACCATAAAGAACAATTACTCCGCCAAGTCCTGCAATACCTCAACCTTCCGCCCGCACCCGAAGTTTCCCGCCCACAGGCGCTTTTATCTTGGGCGATAGAACACTGGCAGCCGCATAAAATACCGATACATGATATAGTTACGGAGTAGATTGGCGAGATTGCAACAAATTACTCGAGATATTATTCGAATGTAATTGTTTTTTTACATAACACGCACATTAATACTTCATATTTACTATAATCGCCGTAACCAAATGCATAACGGGAAGACGGCCATCCGTGCCGACTTTTTACCCGACCGTCAAACTTAAAAATAACAAAAGAAAATCATTATGTTAAGTGTCATTATTGTTGAAGACGAAGTGCTCGCCGCAGAACGCCTGCGCATCTTGCTGGAAGAGTGCAACGTCGTCATCCTCAACGTATTCCACCACGCTCAGCCCGCTTTGGACTGGTTGAGTATGCACGAAGTCGATATCGTATTTGCCGACATCGGACTGCCCGAAATTACCGGACTCGAGCTGGTCGAACGCATCAAGCGTGTCGCCAAACGCCAGCCCGAAATCATCTTCACCACCGCCTACGAAGAACATGCCTTGCGCGCCTTCGAACTGGCGGCAGCCGACTACCTGCTCAAACCCATCCGCTCAACCCGCCTACAGGCGGCATTGGACCGGGTCAGCGAAAAATACCGCGAAAAAGCCGACGACTTTACCCATTTCCAAGTCTTCAGCCGCGACCGCATGATCGAAATCCCGTGGCAGCAGGCGCGTTATCTGATGGCGGAACACAAAACCGTCTTTCTGGTTACCGGCGACAGACAAAGCTACGAACTGCCCAAAACCTTGGTCTACTGGGAAGAATTGTTGGGCGAAAAAATCATCCGTCTCCACCGCAACGCCCTCGCCTTCCGCCACACATTAGACTACCTGATACGGTTGGACGACGACGATGACAGCGATTCCGCCTGGGGCGCGCAGATATTGGACATCCCCAAACCCCTGCCCGTCAGCCGCCGCCAGCTTTCCGCCATCCGCAAAATCCTCAAAAGCAAGGTGTAGATTTGCCGATAAAGCCCGAACCCTGCCTTTCATACGCAGGGTTTTGTTTTTCGGGTTCAACCTGCTGTTCATCAGGTGCATTAAAGTAAAAAAAATCGCAAGCCAAAATGAAAACAGGACATTTGTCAGCCACCTTTGCCGACTGCGCAGGAATGACGGCATTATCAGATCATCCTTTAGGACTTGGCGACAAATAATCGCCGCCCGTCATCGAATCCCACGCTAGACAGGGAATAGGAAAAGTTCGCCTCTTCGGCAAACAAGGTCGTCTGAAAACAAATGCCGCTGGTTGTGTTCAACCTGAAGCCGTTTTCAGACGACCTTTTATCTGGTTTGGAAAGCCGGCGTATTAAATTTAAATCAGAGCGGGCAGTGCAGTGCCGTACGGGTTTGCACTTAACCCATACCCCCTTCAAAACAAAACGGGCGGCTTGGATGGCCGCCCGTTGGATTGTCCCGTTGTTTATTTGATGATTTGGTTCAGCTCGCCTTTGGCGTAGCGGTTTGCCATTTTTTCAAGGGAAACGGGTTTGATTTTGCCTGCCTGACCTTCGCAACCGAATGCGAGGTAGCGGTCGAGACAGATTTGTTTCATGGCTT
>ERZ772874.1688-NODE-1688-length-11291-cov-17.564347_pt1 | contig 11291 bp, 15 predicted proteins | sample MGYA00580586_ERZ772874 | MGnify/ENA primary metagenome ERZ772874 (study PRJEB29015, sample SAMEA2737952) | human oral metagenome | biome: human oral; feature: human-associated habitat; material: dental | place: China | collected 2154 ... | reverse complement strand
GAAGTTGAATCTGCCCTTTTTATGATGTCTATATTCTCTGCCTCAAGTGCTGACAGAAACTTCACGACATACTTAGCATTCTCTGATGTGACCGTACAGCCAAGATCAGCTAATGAAGTTATGCCTCTTGCTGTAAATACGGTACTTCTCGGATAGATTGCTTTATGCCACTGTCCGTCTCTTTTAAATGCCACCTCCATTTTTTCTTCTCCGGTTTCCATTGACCGAAGTCTTCTCGCAAGAAGTATAGGTGTTCTGCAGACTGTAACAGGGGAGTATTTCTTTTCATCTATCATGCTGATACCTTTTTCAGAGTATAGCCACCCCTCCGGCTGTCTTAATACTACGGGTGCTCCCTGAATTGCTTCCGGCAATACCTCCTCTTCTATGTCTATTTGAGTTGCATTGAAGATTGCTTTTCCTATTTTTTCACCTGCATCTTCTTTTCCATACTTAATAAGTACATCAGAAGGATCCTTACAGCCAAGGTTTTTGCAACTCCATTTATAGACTTCTCCTATGAAGTTTCCTTCTTTAAGAGCCTTTGTAACCTTTGCAAGAAATGTTTCGCCACCCTTATCCGGCTCTACATGGATATAAAGTTTTAAGTCTTGAAGAGTGTCTGCCCACTCTGTTCTCATCATTGAAGCTCCGGGAATACCCAGTGTGCTTATTCCCATGTACCACATACTTTGGCTGTCAGATTCTCCTTCAACAAGTACGGCATACCCTGCACTTCGTATGGCTTCCATCTTCCATGCACCGTATAAACATATATCTTTTCCGGCACCGTACTTCCATCTAAACTGTTTATTTGCATACCTTTTTCTGTAGGTTACTTCTCTTCCTGTTTCATTAAAGTACGGTATGTAAAGATACGGTACTCCGGTTTTGTCTTTCTTTGTCTGCAACCCGCACTGCTTAGTAAGCCATTCTTCAGGAAGGTGTTTTTCAAAGGAATATTGTGATACCGTGTAGGTAGATAGTTGCATGGTATCTTTTCTTTTTTCCTCTGCCTCTTTATCCTCGTAAGCGTCATATTTTTTAAGTATTTCTTTGTATGCTTCTTTTGTATCCATTTGGTTTATTTCTGCATAAAAAGATGTGAAATTACCGCCTCTGTCTTCAGCATGGCACTTCCACCTTCCTGTCTTTAGGTCTACAGAGAATGAGTTGTTCCTATCATCATGAAAAGGGCACAGTCCTGTCAGATTATCTCCGCTTATTTTTGATTTCTTTATGATAGAGCAGTATTCAGTTTTATAATCAACCAGTTGATCCAAGTTGATATCCTCTGCCCTCATATCACCTCTCCATTCTGTTCTTTAGTATTTTTACCGCCTCATCTCTTGTGAAATTAACGAGTTCTCCCTTTAAGTGAAGCTCCTCTGTCATGTACTTAATTTCTTCTTTCATTCCCTCGCTTATGTAATTATCGATCGTCACCACATAAAAAGTCTTACAGTAATTCATTAAGCGTTTTCCGGCTGTCATTCCGTAATATCTTTCTTCTTCAATACTGTCATCAAGGAATCTTGTAAAATACAAGTGTGGTGCTATCGGTATGCCGCCTTCTTTAGCTATAACTGAGCATATATACTTTGCCATTTCTATATTTGCTCTTAGCTGCCTTCTTGTATCGGCTCTATATCTGGAACACACATAAACAATAGGCATAAGCAAAGGATTTTTATTGATTGACTCTCCACGCACACATTGTCCTGCATATGTCCATGGAGACAGTTCATTTTCTTTACATAGTGTTTCATATATTGGAGTGTGCCCGATTGAATCTGCCGCCTCTTCAAGTTGTATTATTTTCTCGTTCTTGTTTCCGCATTTACCTTCAAAATATGCTCCAAAATTATTATTAAAGTATGTTAGAGTTTCTTGGGTTACTGGCTTTTCAAGCTCTAGATATTTTTTTCCATTACGGTTATTTGAATTTTCATATAATGTCATTGCTTTATCCTCGGTTTCTTCCTAATTAAATGGCAACCCTTCATCATCTACATTATCAGGTATGTTCATCCATCCGTCCTCATCTATTTTAGGTTTATTTTCTGCAGGCTTTGAATTATTACCATTTGATGCTACAGATTTACTTTCTACAAATTCGACTGAATCTGCTACAATATCTGTAGTATAAACAGTATTTCCTTCTTTGTTTTTATAGCTTCCGGTTTGAATTCGTCCTTCAATGCAAATCTTCATGCCTTTTCTGAAATATTTTTCAATGAATTCTGCAGTTTTCCCCCAAGCAATTACTCGAGGGAAGTCCGCTTCAGGCTGTCCTTCCTGCTTATACTTTCTGTCCACCGCTATATTGAAAGTCGCACAACATTTATCATTTGATGTGTACCTTACTTCAGGATCACGAACAAATCTTCCTATAAGTATTACTTTATTCACTCTTTTCCTCCTTTTGTTCCTCCACTGCTTTGAATTGATCCATTTCGCTTAAAGCTTGCTTTAAGAACTCAAGGTCTTTATTATTTTTATGATTTCCTCCGAACTTATCCTTATACCACTTCATCATATTTTTATTCTTTGAACCACCGAGTTCTGTTGCCTTTTCTGTGATTTCATCCTGTATCTTTTTTACTTCCTCTGCCCTCTGTGCCGGAGACTTGACAGGATCACCATCATTTGCCCAATCGTAGAGAGCTTCACCGGACTTCTCATCAAGCACCTGAATTTTTCCTTCAAATATGTGAGTGTTATCTTTTACAGCTTCAGCAAGGTGAGTGTCCTGATCAATCATCCAAGTAACCATGTACTCATACTCAATATCCTTATCCTGTTGTGCTCCAACTCCTACTTTCCTTGGAGCCATCTTGCCACGGCTGTTTGCTTCTAATACATATTCATCCTTGCCCCTTGCTGTCACTATAATATGTGCCGGGGCAAGTAGTATTTTCTCAATAATCTTCTTATTTTCCTTTTTATACTTTCCCCACGCCTGGAATGTATTATCTCCTTTGGTTACGATTTGAACTTGATCCTGCACCCAGTTCCACAGGTGCGTCATGGAATCTATAATAATGACTTTATATCCTGCATCTAAAAATGCATCTATAGCAGCTATATAGTAATCAGGACTGTATTCTTCTAAACTTATCAGATCATAGTCAAATTCATTAGCATAGAGCTTATCTCTCATGCCCTCTGTTCCGATGTAACCAATCTTTGTTCCTTCGCCTACCCTACCTGCAATACCTGTTGCTAGTCTAAGTGCTGAATAAGACTTCCCACTTCCTGAAGGACCACTCACTAAAACCTTGACGCAAATTTGTTCTTTTTTTGCTTTAGTAATCGTAAAATTGATTTTTGCCATAGTTCTATTCCTCCACTTCTTCAAAATCTTCAGCTTCTTTTAACCTGTCTTCTGCCTCTTTTATAGCCTCTTCAATAGGAGTCAGTATTCTTTCTTTATCGTATAAATCTGCCAATATTCTTTGACATTGCGCAGCAAGTTTCACCGCTTCCACGCTGACATCCAGTGCTGAGTTATAAAGAGAGCTGATACAGTTAAGAGCATTCTGCTCTGTTGCAGGCAAAAGCTTCAGAAAGTCGTCCATATCTGTTTTCACACTCTTCATCGCTTTCTGAATGCTAACATAACCCTCAGCGGATATTCCATAACCCTCATGCCTGTTTCTGACTTCACTTAGCTCTGCTTGTTCCTTTAACTGTTCAAGCGTAATTTTTGAAGCCTCCTGCATGTTCTCTTTTAAATCATCATTCCACTCAAGTGTTCTCAAACCTTCCATCATTATTCCTCCTGTGCTTTCTTTGCTCTATTCAGTGCCTTTGTATTTGCTTTACATTTTGATACCTTCAGCTGTGAGTATACATTCAGACATTCCGCAAGATTTTTCGGAAGCTTTCCTATTTCCTCCACAAGATTATTCATCGCAGAGTTTAATGTTCTTGTGTCTACTCTTTCCACAATGAGTTCTCCAAAGCCTTCTTCACGAAGTACCTCGAAAAAGTCCAGTCCCTTTTTCATGAGCTTATCCTCTCCGATTTTGGAGTATATAGTCTTCTCCTGAAGGCTATACTTGAATCCATCTACTGTGGTATCAGGCTTTTCCTCATCTACCATCATCTGAGCTATTTCCTGCTCGAGATCATCTAGAGCTTTATTGTTTTCTTTCGTCTGTTCTGCCAGCTCGTCCTTCTTATCCAGCAGTTCCTTGTATGCTCTTACTTTATCGTCTAATGTCATTATCTTTCCCATTTCTTCTTCCTTTCATCCACCCATTTTTGAAAATGGGCATTCCCATTGATAATCTTTATAGGTTATAATCTCGTTCTTTATTATTTTCTTATCTACAATCTCTACCAATTGATTAAACTGTCCACCACACTCAAATCCCAGAATTTTAATATCAATATTGTATTTTTTAGCAATATCCTGAAGTTTCTCTGCATTTATTTCCCATGCAAATCTTGCCGGGAATGCTTCCACATGTATATCTGTTTCATCATTTTCTAGATTTTCAAATTCAATCATAAATTTATCAATGAAAGCTCTCCCTGCCTCTATAATTAAATATTTTCTCTTGCATGTAGACATTACATAGGTAGAGGATTCGCCCTGAGTAAACTTTATTTTTTCCAAACTTTCAGCAAGTGGTGTCATTGGTTGTATGCCTTCTTCTATAAATCGAATTATGTTCTTCTTTTTTCCTCTAACTTTAAGCTCGCCTTCACACCAATTTGGCATTTGATACCTCCTTAATTAAAAATAATTTCTCCACTCATCGACTATGGTCTTTGCCAAGTCCTCTTTTTTCGCCAGTGCTTTTAAAATTGTTTCATCCACAGTTCCTTCCGTGATGAGGTGTATGTAAGTGCAAACATTCTTCTGCCCGATACGGTGAATTCTTGCCAAGCTCTGGGAGTACGCTGCATAGTTAAAATTAACCGAATAGTACACACACGTGTCTGCGGCTGTGAGTGTGATCCCCAGACCTGCAGTATCTATCTGTGCAAGGAATACCATTGTTTCAGGGTTTGTTTGGAAGTCCTTGACGATATCGCCCCTGTCATCCAGTTTCACATCTCCATAGATTTCTCCGTAGCGGATTTTCTTCTTTTTCAGCATCTGTCCGATTAGGTCTATCTCCGGTCTAAACCTTGCAAAGATTACAAGCTTTTTTCCTGCATCAATCACATAATCATCTATGATTTCCTCAAGAGCATTTAGCTTTCCTTTACTGACAAGCTCAGGCTTTTCCTTGCCGTCTGCCACTAAAAAGCCGCCTGTGAACTGCTGGAGTCTTAACAGCTTGGTCAATACCGTTGTTACTGTTATTTGTCCGCCGCCTTCAAGTTCTGCAAAACTCTCCCTTTTTATTCTGTCATATATAGTCTTTTCCTTTGCAGTCATTACTATTCTTCTTTCAAGGAATGTCTGCTCCGGCAAATCCAGTGCTTCTTCTTTTGTTACTCTGTATGCGATTGAGTGTTCTTTTTGTATCAGTCTGTCAAGATCTCTGTAACCTACTATCTGATGTCTGTTAAAGCCACCCATAATCGCATAACGGTTTCTGAACTGATAGAAGTTAGTTCCAAACACTGTTGAATCAAGAAAACGGTACTGGCTATACAAATCAATGGCATTGTTCTGCACCGGTGTACCTGAAAGAATGAGCTTATACCTTGCTTGGTCTCCCAGCTTATGAATTGCTTTTGATTGTTCAGCATCATGTGTCTTTATCCTCTGGCTTTCATCACATATAATCATGTCCGGATTCCAATCCTTTAGTGCCTCGAATATACCCTCTCTCCATGTGCTTTCATAATTAATAACTGCTACTTTTAATGCCTTAAAAGGAAAATGCTCAAGGTCATTTAGCAGCTTGATTCTCCTGTCTTTATCTCCCAGTAATACCTTTGTTTGATATTTAAAATCAGCATAGTCTTCAAATTCTTTGGGCCATACTGAGCACACGGATGTCGGTGCTATGATAAGTACCTTTTCTATCTTTCCGAGCTTATAGGCTGTTCCCAGTGTTGCTATTGCAGTCAGGGTTTTTCCACAGCCCATTTCAAATAGAAACCCGAAACCTTTACTTTTCACAACCATCTATACTCCTTTTATGACTTCGTACAGTGGAACACCCATGTAAGCATCCATGCTTTGACTCATATATACTACTTTTTTCAGTCGCTTTTCATCAGGACCGTACTTTGGATTAAATCCGAATAGATTTACATATCTATCCAAGTCTTCTTTTTCTTCATACATGCACCTTGTCACTTCAATAAGTGCCCTGCAATCATCTATCGCTCTATGGCTATTTTTAACTTTATTAATCAGGTGATACTGTACTATTGCTGACTCTAATCTGTGCGGATATTGCCTGCGATCTTTGTATACTGTTAAGGTATCAAGATAGTCGCAATCATTAAATACCTGCATCCAGCCTTTTCTATGCTCCACATTTCTATGAATTGCGTATGCTATAAATTTAAGGTCAAACTGGGCGTTATGTGCTATTAAAAGCGTTCTGTCATTACCCTGTATCATGTCTATAAATTTATTTAATACTTCTAACTCATCTTTTCCTTGAGCTGAAAGTATATCACTTGAAATTCCAGTTAATTCTGTTATTTTTTGTGGTAGCTCTTGTACTCTGAAAAGCTTTATAAATTCATCCATCTCCTGCTGTCTACCACTTTTATCAATACTTATAGCTGACAGCTCTATTATTTGATCTAGTTTTTCAGGATTAAAGCCTGTTGTTTCTGTGTCAAAAAATATAATTTGATTGTATTTTTCAAATATTTTCTCAAACATTTCCTTTTCCTTCTCCTACTTTTTTTTCATCATTGGAGTTAAGAGAGTATTCTGTATTACCATCTCTTAAATCACAGAACTTTGTCTCATAGTGGATTTCTTTCCCTTTATCAATTACTGCCAAAATATGCAGTAGTTGAGTTCCATCCGGAACATTTATTGTTATTTGCTTCATAATTCTCCTTTGTAGTTCATTTGCAATTCCTTGCATTACAAATGCAGCACATGGCAAAGCTATTCCATTTCCCCACATTTTATATTTTGCCGAATCGCTTTCAGGATTGCTCAGCCACTTTTTGATTTGATTTTCTGTTTTGTCTTTTCTTGCTATTCCAAGTGCTTCTGCGTGTCCTTTGAATACACTTTTCCAATAAATTATTTCATCCTCTGTTGGATTGATAATTGACAAGTTATCCGCCCAGCCATCCGGAAAGCCTTGCAACCTGCCGCACTCCATCGGTGTTAGCCTGCGAACGATGTATTCACTTATTGTTCCAGACTTACTGTCTTTATAGTAATGTCCACCCACTCTGGAAACAGTTCCGTGCTCAAAAGCTACAACTAAATCCGTAGCATCTTTGAAGTCTCTTTGCTTGATTGAAGAAGCCTTGCTCGAATGCCTGTATTCTCCAAAGCCCTGCATAGCATATGTTTCATGTGCGACTGCACTGGGTTCCTTTGCAACGATTGTCTGTGCAATATTTTCTGCAATGCCTATGTTATACTTCGCATTTACACCTTGATTAAATGCTGCTCTGTCAATCGAGTAAGCAACTGAATGTTTATCCGCTGTGGTCAGGGTGTAAGCAGGGTCATTTTCATCTCCTACTCCAAAGCCATTTGCTGTTTTTTGGCTCTTATACCTTGAAGCTTTATCCATTACTGGTATTACAACTCCTATAGTTGCTTGCCCTGTATTTGAATTTCCTTGTGTCAAACAAGGCGAAATCTTCATACTAATTGGATCTTGTGTTATATGAAATGCCTTTATACTATTGTTTAAGCATTCGTCATTTACTCTATCTGATTTATAAGAGCCGTCTTCAGCACCTGTGGCAGTGTCTTTCCTTTCCTTTTCGCCCTCTTTAGTATCCCCTCGCAAGCTGTCTTGCTTAAATAGTATTTCCGGTGCGGATTCGCCTCCAAAATCTGCGACAAGGTAGATTCTTTTTCTTCGTTGGGGGACTCCCCAATATTGAGCATCAAGTGTTCTCCAAGCCACCGAGTACCCATCTCCCATGATGGCTCCTTGTCCACTCCACTTTTCTTTCGAAGGTCTAGGAATAGAAAGTTCTGCATCTGCGACTCTGCAGATTTCTTCAAGGACACACCTGAAGTCTTCTCCCTTGTTACTTGAGAATGCTCCGGGGACATTTTCCCAGACCATGAATCGTGGTCGGATTTCTTTTCCTGTTCTTCCTGCTGCCTTGTCACTTTCTCTCATCTCCTTTACTATTCTTATCTGCTCCCTGAATAAATTACTTCGTGATCCATCCAGACCTGCTCTTTTTCCTGCTATGCTCATGTCCTGACACGGTGAACCGCCTGTTATAACTTCAACTTTTGGCATTCTTGCACCATCAAGTTTTTTAATATCACCAAGGTGCAACATATCAGGAAATCTTTTCTTTGTAACAAGAAGAGGAAATGGTTCTATTTCGCTTGCCCACACAGGCTTCATACCTACAATTACTCCTGCAAGTTCAAACCCTCCGCTGCCACTAAATAAAGAACCCAATCTTACTTCCGTTTCCATGTTTTATAACCTTTCTTCTTAGCCTTCCTTTTTTCAGTTTTACTCCAAATCCACAACAACTTTTTTCCACAATAGTGGCAATATATACTCTCCATGTCTACTATTTTTCCACACTCAGGGCATGTGTATAATCCTGCTGCCCTCCTTACAGGTTTCCATGCTACTCACTTTCTGCTACCGGCTCTACTGCTCTTTGACATTCTTTAATGATAGCTATGGCTTCATCAAGTGCCTTTATATCTTTACTCCATATTTCCCCTGCAAACTCTATTTCTGTCATTGCTTGACAATGTATTCTTAATTCTTCAAGTTGATTTACTGTTTTCTCATAGTTTCTTACCATCTTTATCATCCTCCAATGGTTCAGCAAGTCCAAGTGTCATCAGAGCCATGTTGTATCCTCTTATTTGATGCATAAACGGCTTTACCTTAATAGGTGGTTCTATTAGTGGACTAGGATTGGGATTGAATCTTTCTTTATCCACTGCTGCCATTATTCTATTAAGTTTCATACGCTCTGCTTCAATGTCCCTTGGAAGAAGTACAATCTCTGCCAGCTTATTAAGTAGTTCAATGTCAGCTGCTCCTGACAGCATTTGGGACTGCCTGCTCCACTTCATCTTGCCCCAGCTTTTAATGATCTGAAACTGTACGCTGTCAGCTTCTTTTATCAGGATTTCTCCATTCTTTAATGCCATCTTCAAAATTCTTTATCTCCTAAAATCATATTTCAGCGTATTGGTATAGCCAAGATAATAATATATGCTCCAATACACGCTACTCTTGTTTATATAGACCTTAAAATTAAGCGTACTAGCATACTCAGGACAATAACATTTAGACCAATACACATTATTCCTGTACCTATAAGTGCAAACAACATCATCTGATCTATCAACCTACTTGTTGAATTAGACTTTTTATTTTTATCGTCTTTCTGTTTCCTTAATGTTAGCATCTCTACCTCCCTTAAATATTTTGCACACTTATTTATTCACATTGATTACCTATTATTTTTTGTGCTCAAACTACTCCCCATCATCCATGAAGTCTCTAAGCTTAAGAAAACCCATTTCAAGAAGTTCTACATGCAGTGGATTTTTATGACTGAATCCTCCATCCCATACCTCCGGTGCATCTACCTCATTAATGTTGGACTCAGCTAACACCTCATCATGCTTATACAATGTCTTCGTATATCTAAGTCCGAAATCACCACAACTTGAACTGTCCAAGACAAACCTATATGTCTCTCCTTCATACTCAAAGAATGTTTCTCTATATGGTTGGTGGTACCCTCCTCCATCATTTGTCTTTTCACTGTTATAAAAACTATTCTGCTCTACTTCTCTTTTCTCCAGAACTCTTATACTCACTTTGCTCCTCCTTATACATTTACTTATAACTTAGCCTCTACTATCATTCAGAAACTGCTTGACTCCTGCCTACTTTTTATTATGCTCTCTAGGCTTCTTGGGTCTGGCATGGAACAGTTTCTCCAAAGTAGTTGAAGAGTAACTGTCCTTGTGTCATGCTCCCTGAGTTTTTCTTTGGGGTAGCTGTACTAGTTGCCTGCAGTGCGGTATTTTTCATTCTCCGCCACCGATGTTTGTTTGCCCCCACGCATCCGGGCTGTCGGTGTTCTCTCTCTGCGTGTTTTGCCCCCGAACCGTTTTTATTTTACTTGGGTCTGCGTTCTCTACCCCAATTACGACAACCGTCCATACAGGCTTATGTCATGCTGCCGAAGTGATTTATTGCATCGGCTCACTCCTACCATCGTTTTTATACTGGACGAAGCTTCCCAGTTCATTGCTTATTCAGTTTTTATCAGTTTTTGGTATGATGCATACGCATCTTATTTGTTTCTTGGTATCTGGATCAGTGACGGTTAAGGTATAGTTGGTTTTTCCGTTATCAGTACCGCTTCTGAGCCAACCGCTCTCATACAGATGTTTTCTGGCATACCTTGCACTTACTCCTTTTTTATTGCAGTAAAGGTTAAACTCGGCAGTAGGTATCCTGTACTCATTTCCGATCAGATCTCTGTCTTTAATCAATTCTGCTACAAATACACTTGTATCTATTAATGCAGCCTGCCTATTCAGAGCTACCCATTCTGACAGTTCTTCAAGTCCGTTAATGTCTACCTCTGCCTTGCTGAAAACATCAAGTATCATAGGTATTCTTTCATTAGGTGCTACTGCCAGTATCTTTGCTATCTGAATTGCTATTTTAATATCCAGTGTTTCCATATAGCCTCCAACTTAGATTGCCTGCTGTGCCTTGTCCGCACTGTATGGCTCTCCACCTCTTGCTATTTCTCTGTACATGGTCGTTGAGTGAACCCCCATTAAAAGTGCCATCTCGTCTATCGTCTTGCCCTCTTTGTACAGAGTTTCAATCTTTTGTCTATCCTCGTATGTTAGACGCTTATAAGTCTTTCTCTGTCTTACCCTCACCTTCTCACCTCCTCATTTTGGGTAAAAAAATAATGCGTCAGAGTTAAACTCCAACGCATTATCGTTGTTTTTATATAAAAAAAAGATAAATGCGAGCCGAGTTACAACTCTTTTCGCATTTATCTTATTACTTCACCACTTTTTTATAAATATCCCTATATTATATATTTCAAATTAAGCAAATTCTGAATAGGTCGGGGAGTTGGCAACATAAACAATTAGGCAGTAATAAATAACAGAAACACTCCCTATTTCAATCATA
>ERZ772874.1686-NODE-1686-length-11294-cov-9.038082_pt1 | contig 11294 bp, 6 predicted proteins | sample MGYA00580586_ERZ772874 | MGnify/ENA primary metagenome ERZ772874 (study PRJEB29015, sample SAMEA2737952) | human oral metagenome | biome: human oral; feature: human-associated habitat; material: dental | place: China | collected 2154 ... | reverse complement strand
AAGAAAGACCTATTCTATTAGTAAGGTAGGGGCGTATTGCATACGCCCCACGTGTACCAGATGGCAGATTATATGATCTTTACGAGGCAACCTATAAGGCGCATATTTTTATGCCTCTACCTTAGAATCCCCTTGATAAACGATTCGGATTAAGTCGCTATTGGACTCAAAAAAGACCTATGCCAAATGGAGGTACCCTCTTTTTGAATCGAAAAGAGCTTGCGCAAAACGGGGGGAATCTCTTTTTGATCCGAAGAGAGTCTATGCAAAAAGGAGGCTCCCTATTTTTGAATCAAAAGGGGCTTATACAAAACAGAATGAACCTCTTTTTAACTCAAAAAAGGCTCGTACAAAACGGAGGGAACGGCTATGGGGTGAAAAAGTGGAGGCTTTATTTATACCGGTACCCGATTTGGCGCACCGCTTCCTCCACGGCGGATTGATCGGCTGTCCGATGGACGAAAAAAACGTACTCGCCAGCTTGCGTATCAATAAAACCGAGTTTCAAATCGTGCTTGCTGAGCGCCGCCTCATAGTCAGGAAAGACTTTCGGATCGTAGACAGGTGTATCGCTATAATCTTGAGGATCAGGAAGGGAGATGCAGAGTCCAAAATTGTTTTTTACCGCATTATCGATCCTCCATTCCAACGTATCGACCTCCTCTTTCCAATCGACGGCCATGATGAAAAACAGATCGTGATCGTCTTCCCAATCCATGACATAGTTGAGGGTTGTAAAATATCCGTCATCGCCCTCAAAATCGTTCAGGTTGTCAATAAAGACTGCCATTTCGTCCTGTTTTTCCTTCGCCAGACAGAGCGCGGCCAACGTTCTGTAGCCATTTTTCTCCGTGTCAGACAGCGGGCGAGGCTGCGGCGCCACATCGACCGTCTCGGACGTTTGCACCACTGCGGACGGCTTCCGTTTGAAACATTTGAAGAGTGACGCTAACATTTTTCTGCGCACTTTTTTCTCAGTAGAGCCACGTTTTCCACGTGATGCGTGTGGGGAAACATGTCGACGGGTTGGATGCGCACGATTTCGTATTGATCCGCCATCCGTGCAATGTCGCGAGCCTGCGTCGCGGGGTTACAACTAACGTAGACGATGCGCTCGGGTGCTGCTCGTAGGATGGTGTCAGTCACGTCGTTATGCATGCCCGTCCGTGGCGGGTCAGTGATCACCACGTCGGGTCGCCCGTGTGCCTCAATGAACGATTCGGTGAGCATGTCCTTCATGTCGCCCGCGTAAAAGACGGCATTTTCGATGCCGTTAAGCCCAGCATTCACGCGTGCGTCGTCGATAGCCTCCGGCACATATTCAATACCGATGACGCGCCGCGAGCGACGAGCTACGAAATTGGCAATCGTGCCCGTGCCCGTGTAGAGGTCGTAAACCGTTTCGCAACCGCTAAGCTCGGCAAATTCACGAACCACGGAATAGAGCCTGTAAGCCTGCTGACTGTTAGTTTGATAGAAGGATTTCGGCCCGACCTTAAATTGCAGGTCTTCCATTCGCTCGATCAAATGATCCACCCCGCGATAGAGGCGAATATCTTGGTCGGTCAATGTGTCATTGCATTTTTCGTTGATGACATACATCAGGGAAGTGATCTCGGGCACCTCCGCGGCGATAAAATCGAGCAGCGCTTCCCTGCGCGCGCGATCCTCATAATAAAAAGCCATCACGACCATCACCCCGCCCGCTGATGAGGTGCGAATCATGAGCGTGCGAACGAACCCGGCGTTATTTTTTAGGTCAAAAAATGGGTAGCCATCGTGCGTGAGGCAATATTTTTTGACGGCGAGTCGGATGCGGTTCGACACGTCGTCCTGTAGGTGGCAGCGGCGAATGTCCAGCACCTTATCAAACATGCCCGGAATGTGGAAGCCCAGTGCATTCATGTCCGTGTCATTCCTTTCTGAATCAATCTCTTCTGCGGTTAGCCAGCGGCGATTAGAGAACGTAAATTCGAGCTTATTCCGATAGTGCGTCGTCTGCTCGGAGCCAAGAATGGGCCGCACCTCACGCGGCGTCACGTGCCCGATGCGAGTCAGGGCGTCGACAACTTGCTGCTGCTTAAAACGCAGCTGTTCTTCGTACGGTAAATGTTGCCACTTGCAGCCTCCGCACACACCGAAATGCTCGCAAAACGGATCCACACGCAGTGGGCTCCTTTCTCGAAACGCGACAATCGTACCCTCCGCGTAATGACTTTTTCTACGCGTAAGTCGCACATCAACAACGTCTCCCGGGGCCGCCCAAGGGATAAACACCACTCTCTCGTCAATTCTTGCGACAGCTTTTCCTTCAGCCGCCACGTCCGTCACCTTCACGCCCTCAACGACGGGGCACGGTTTTTTCTTTCGTGTCAAAATTGCAATGCCATTTGAATTTTCAGGGGCGCAAAGGTATGGATAGCCTCAAGAAGACCTTGGCGCCAACCAGCACGATGAAAAAAACTGCGAAAACGGCGGTGTAACGAAAGCGTATATATTTGCCGCCGCTTAAAAAAACAGCGAGACACATAAAAAATATACGACCTAATGGAAGTAAAGAGAGTTTACACCTTCGGTAACGGAAAGGCCGAAGGAAAAGCAGATATGAGAAATCTGCTGGGAGGAAAAGGTGCCAATTTGGCAGAGATGAACTTGATCGGCGTACCCGTTCCACCGGGTTTCACGATCACGACGGACGTGTGCAACGAATACTATCGGATTGGAAAAGAGAAGATGGTCGAGTTGCTGCAAGACGATGTAAAAAAAGCGGTCGCTCACGTTGAAATGCTGATGAACTCCAAGTTTGGAGACGTGGAAAACCCGCTGCTGGTCTCTGTGCGCTCCGGTGCACGCGCCTCGATGCCGGGCATGATGGACACCATCCTCAACCTCGGACTGAACGACGACGTCGTGGAAGGCTTAACCCGCAAAACGGGTAACCCGCGATTCGCCTGGGACTCTTATCGTCGCTTTGTACAGATGTATGGCGACGTCGTGCTGGGCATGAAGCCGGAAAATAAGGAGGATATCGACCCCTTCGAAGAAATTATCGAAGATGTAAAGAAGGCCAAGGGTGTCAAGCTCGACAACGAACTCGAAGTTGAAGACCTGAAGGAACTCGTAAAGCGTTTTAAGGCAGCAGTGAAGAAGCAGACGGGAAAAGACTTCCCGACTTGCGCTTATGATCAGCTGTGGGGAGCCATTTGCGCCGTGTTCGACTCTTGGATGAACGAGCGCGCGATCCTTTATAGGAAGATGGAAGGCATTCCCGCTGAATGGGGAACGGCAGTGAACGTGCAAGCGATGGTGTTTGGCAACATGGGCGACACATCGGCCACGGGCGTTTGCTTCTCACGCGACGCGGCAACTGGCGAGGACCTTTTTAACGGCGAATATTTGATCAATGCACAAGGCGAGGACGTCGTAGCCGGCATTCGTACACCGCAGCAGATCACCAAGATCGGCTCTCAGCGTTGGGCAGAACTGGCGGGAGTTTCCGAGGCCGATCGCGTGGCCAAATATCCTTCCATGGAGGAAGCCATGCCCGAGATTTACAAGGAACTCGATGAGATCCAGACCCGCCTCGAGAACCATTATCACGATATGCAGGACATGGAGTTCACCGTACAGGACGGCAAGCTCTGGTTCCTCCAGACGCGAAATGGCAAGCGTACAGGTTCGGCCATGGTGAAGATCGCGATGGACCTGCTCCGTCAAGGCATGATCGACGAAAAGACCGCCATCAAGCGCATCGACGCCAATAAGCTCGATGAATTGCTCCACCCGATTTTTGACAAGGAGGCGCTGAAGAAAGCGAAGGTGCTGACGCGCGGATTGCCCGCATCACCGGGCGCTGCGACGGGCCAGATCGTCTTCTTTGCCGACGATGCCGCCGAATGGCACGCCAAGGGACATCACGTGGTGATGGTTCGCCTCGAGACGTCGCCGGAGGATTTGGCAGGTATGGCTGTAGCCGAAGGTATTTTGACGGCTCGCGGTGGTATGACCTCGCACGCTGCTGTGGTGGCTCGTGGCATGGGTAAATGCTGCGTATCGGGCGCAGGCGCACTGAACGTAGACTACAAGAATCGCACAGTCGAAATTGACGGCGTGAAGCTGAAAGAGGGCGACTATATCTCGATCAACGGTTCGACCGGTGAGGTGTACGAAGGCGAAGTGCACACGAAGGCTGCCGAGCTGTCAGGCGACTTTGCAGACCTGATGACGCTGGCAGACAAGTACGCCCGTCTCAAGGTGCGCACCAACGCCGATACGCCACACGATGCACAGAGCGCACGTAACTTTGGTGCTGTAGGTATTGGCCTTTGCCGTACGGAGCACATGTTCTTCGAGGGTGAAAAAATCAAGGCCATGCGTGAGATGATCTTGGCTGAAAATGCAGAGGATCGGAAGAAGGCACTGGCGAAGATCCTGCCTTATCAGCAGGACGACTTCAAGGGTATCCTGCGTGTGATGGCAGGTTATCCCGTGACGGTTCGCTTGCTCGATCCACCGCTGCATGAGTTCGTGCCGCACGATGAGAAGGGTCAGCAGGAGATGGCTGAAGCGATGGGCGTAAGTCTCGCATACATCCGTCAGCGCGTGGAAGCGCTCCACGAGCAGAACCCGATGCTCGGTCACCGCGGATGCCGTCTGGGCAACACCTATCCGGAGATTACGCAGATGCAGACGCGCGCTATCCTCGGTGCTGCACTCGATCTGAAGAAGGAAGGCGTGGAGACCCATCCGGAAATCATGGTGCCGCTGACGGGTATCCTCTACGAGTTCAAGGAGCAGGAAGCCGTGATCCGTGCCGAGGCCGAGGCACTCTTCGCCGAGCGTGGAGACAGGATTGATTTCCTCGTGGGTACGATGATCGAGGTGCCACGTGCCGCGCTGACGGCTGACCGTATCGCTACGTCTGCCGAGTTCTTCTCGTTTGGTACGAACGACTTGACACAGATGACTTTCGGTTATTCGCGTGACGACATCGCCTCCTTCCTCCCGATCTATCTGCACAAGAAGATCCTGAAGGTGGATCCGTTCCAGGTGCTCGACCAGAAGGGCGTTGGCTCGCTGATCCGCATGGCTACCGAGAAGGGACGCTCTGTTCGCCCGACACTGAAGTGCGGTATCTGTGGAGAACATGGCGGCGAACCCTCGTCCGTGAAGTTCTGCCACAAGGTAGGCCTCGACTATGTCAGCTGCTCGCCGTTCCGTGTGCCTATCGCCCGGGTCGCTGCAGCACAGGCAGCCATCGAAGAGTAATCCGATAAACCGAAGAAAGAGTGCATGAGGCGCATCGCCGCCTCTGCCTCTCTTTCGTAACAACACGCGAAAGCCGACTTATCCCCCGACGAAAAGGGTGGGTAAGTCGGCTTTCTTTTTTTGGGGGGAGGAGAGGGATTCATGGGAATCTGCGGCGCGGAAATCGTTCAAACTCCAGTTTTGACCCGAGATGAGGCTCAGAAACGATTCAAACTCTGGTTTTGACCCGAGATGAGGCTTAGAAACGCTTCAAACAGCTGTTTTGACTTGAGATGAGGCGCAGAAGCGATTCAAACAGGTGTTTTGACCTGAGATGAGGCTCAGAAACGATTCAAACAGGTGTTTTGACTTGAGATGAGGCTCAGAAACGATTCAAACTCTGGTTTCGATCCGAGAAACGTTATTGAGCAGGGGGAGACGGACCTTTTCCGGCTCTTTCCCGCGGAGGCGTACTTTTGCGGCGAACTAATCAATAGACACGGAAATGAAAAAGATCATTGGATTATGCATGCTGCTCGTTGTGGCGGCGTGCAGCGTTGTCCCCCTGACTGGGCGGCGGCAGATGCTGCTCGTATCCGACTCGGAACTGCTTACGGCCAGCCTGTCGCAGTACAACGCTTACATGAAAACGGCGGTCAAATCGAGCGACAAAGCGAAAACCGAAAAGGTCGTACGCGTCGGCCGACGCATTGCCGCAGCTACGGAGGAATATCTGCGCCAAAATGGCATGGAGAGCGAGCTGCAGAACTTCCGCTGGGAGTTTAACCTGATCAAGGACAAGCAGCACAACGCCTTCTGCATGCCGGGCGGGAAGATCGTGGTCTACGAGGGGATCCTCGACCTGACGCCGACGGACGACGACTTAGCCGTGGTGCTCGGACATGAGGTGGCTCACGCTGTGGCCAAGCATAGCAATGAGCGCATGAGCCAACAACTGGTGGCGCAATATGGTGCGGCCATCCTCGGCGCGGCGTTGAGTAAGAAGTCGGCCGCTACGCAGCAGCTCGCCTCCACGGTCTTTGGGCTCGGAACGCAGGTGGGCGTCATGTTGCCCTTCTCTCGCAAGCACGAGTCGGAGGCCGACTATATGGGGCTGGTGTTTATGACTATGGCGGGCTACAACCCGAACGTGGCTGTGGGCTTCTGGCAACGCATGTCTCAGGGTGGGTCGAGCGTGCCCGAGCTGCTTAGCACGCACCCGAGCGACGAGACGCGTATCGCTGCCATCCGCCGCTATCTGCCAGAAATGGAGAAATACAAGCCGCGGAATCGGAAGAACTAAGAGCGAAAACCGAAAATTGAAAAGACCTCCGGGCGCAAGACTTTAAGGTCTCGTCGTCCGGAGGTCTTGTCGTTTTATGGTGTGTGCCCGGTCGGCTATCTGTTAGGGATTTAGGCGCCTGTTTGGCTTCACGCACACTCAAGCGGCCTCAAACAGGCACCTGTTCGGTTTCACGCACACTCAAGCAGCCTCAAACAGGCACCTGTTCGGCTTCACGCACACTGCGCAGCCTCAAACAGGCGCCTGTTTGGCTTCACGCACACTGCACGGCCTCAAACAGGCGCCTGTTTAGCTTCACGCACACTCAAGCAGCCTCAAACAGGCGCCTGTTTAGCTTCACGCACACTGCGCGGCCTCAAACAGGCGCCTGTTTGGCTTCACGCACACTGCGCGGCCCCAAACAGGCGCCTGTTTGGCTTCGCAAAAAAACGATGGAAGGAGGCTCCCTCTCTGTCAGGCTGCTAATGACCGACTGGAGGCTGGTCGGAAATCGTTTTTCGTTTCCCCTACTCGAGATCCACGACGGTGATGCCGGCGCCACCGAGGCGGATGTCTTCGTCGGCGAAGTGGGCGACGCCGGGGACGGTCGGGAGGTACTGTCGGATCAGCTGTCGGAGGATGCCGTTGCCCGTGCCGTGAAGGATGCGGACGCGGTCGGCGCCGACTTGGATGGCGTCGTCGATGAAGTAGGCGACGGCTTGCAGCGCCTCGTCGCCACGCATGCCGCGGAGGTCGATCTCCTGGCGGAAATGCAGGCGTTTCTCGTGCATGGCATCGGCCGTGTGTGCACTGAGGAAGGTGGCACTGCGCGCCGTGGCACGCTTCAGGGCGGCCTGGTCGACGCGCTCCAAACGCTCCGTGGCGACGGTACTCTTGATCGTCCCGAAGGCTACGACGGCCTGCTTGCCTTGTATTTCCAAGATGCTTCCGACGGCCGTCTGGCCCTTCATGCGCACCGCGTCGCCCGTGGCGAGTGGCCGTTCGGCCTTTGGCTGAGCGGCAGAGGGATCGTTTGCAGTGGGCGACTGCTTCTTGCTTTTGCGCTCCTTGCGCCGCTCTTGACGTTGGCGCACCTGCTCCATCTTGCGGGCGATGCGTTCGTCGTCTTCGTTAGTTTGGCTGACGGTCTCTTTGAACGCGTCCAGTTCGCGGCGTGCGGCACGCGTGCGTTCTTTCTCGGCCTGTGCCTCGCGGATCTCGCGGATCGTGTTCTCGATGCGGGCATTGGCTTCGCCGACGATGCGTTGTGCGGCCTCTTTAGCCTCACCGATAATCGCTTTCCGTTGGCTGTTCACGGCCTCGAGATCTTGTTCGTAGCGCGCGGCCAGCTCCTCGAGTTGCTTCTCGCGGCGGCGGATGTTTTGTCGCTTGTTTTCCCAGTAACGCTTGTCGCGGACAATGTCCTGGAGATACTTGTCCATGTCGACATAATCGCTGCCCACCTTTTTGGAGGCTTCGGCAATGACATCGTCAGGCAGGCCGATTTTGCGGGCGATCTCGATGGCGAATGAGCTGCCGGGATGACCGACGGAGAGGCGGAAGAGCGGCTGCATGAGGTTGCGGTCGTAGAGCATGGCGCCATTGACGACGCCCTCGTGATCCTCGGCGTACTGCTTGAGGTTCTGGTAATGCGTGGTGATGACGCCGAACGCGCCGTGCCGGTTGAAGCGCTCGAGCAACGCCTCGGCCAGTGCGCCGCCAATGAGTGGCTCTGTGCCGCTACCAAACTCGTCGATGAGCAGCAGTGTGCGCTCGTTGCCGTGACGGACGAAGTACTTCATGTTCGTCAGGTGCGAGCTGTAGGTGCTGAGGTCGTTTTCGATGCTCTGTTCGTCGCCGATATCGATGAAGATACGCTCGAAGATGCCCGTGCGCGAGCGCTCGTGGAGCGGAATGGGGATGCCGCATTGGAGCATGTATTGCAGCAGTCCGACGGTCTTCAGGCAGACGGATTTCCCTCCGGCGTTGGGGCCGGAGATGATGAGCAGTCGGCGGTCGCGATCGAGGGAGAGGTCGAGCGGGACGACCTCTTTGCCGGCCTTGCGGTGGGCGAGGAGTAGGAGGGGATGTACGGCTTCTTGCCAGTCGATCAGCGGCTCGTTTTGGGGCAGCGTGACGATGGCGCCAATGCTTTCGGCGAAGCGGGCTTTGGCACGAATAAAGTCGATGACGGCAAGGAATTCGTAGGACTGGATGATGTCCGGCACGAGGGGGCGGAGCACGTCGGTGAAGGCGGTCAGGATGCGGACGATCTCGCGTCGTTCCTCGGCTTCGAGTTCGCGGATGCGGTTGTTGGCTTCGACGACGGCTTCGGGCTCGATGTAGACCGTCTTACCGGTGGCCGACTCGTCGTGCACGATACCGCGGATGCGTCGCTTGAAGGCGGGGGCTACGGGGATGACAAGTCGGCCGTCGCGCATGGTGGGCGCCGTGTCACGATCCACCCAGCCTTCAGCCTGCGCCGAGCGGAGGATGGACTGCAGGTTGCGGGAGATGCTGCCCGAGACGGCGGCCATGTCGCGGCGGATACGGGCCAGCTCAGCCGAGGCGCTATCCTTCGTGCGACCGTAGCGGTCGAGGATGGCGTCGATGTCGCGCACGAGGGCGGGGAAGACGGGCACTCGGCCGGCCATCGCGGCCAGTGCGGGATACTCCGGCTGGGCGTCGTCGCTCTTGTCCACGGGCCGAAAGAAGCGCGTGATGTCGACGATGGTCTGCAGCGAGCGTTTGAGGTCGAACAGCTCCGGCTCGTCGGCGAAGGTGCCTTCGGGCCGGATGCGGCTGAGGGTAGGGCGTACGTCTATAAAATAATTTGCAGGGAAAGCACGCTCCCCCTGCAAAATGCGGACAAACTCGCCTGTTTGTTCCAACTCTTCGGCTACGACCGTCGCATCGGCCGAGAAGCGAATCGCTTCTACTTGCTCGCGGCCCAGCGAACTGAGGCATTGCGCGGCGACCAGTTCGCGGATCTTGTCGAAGCCGAGTTTATGTTCAAAGTTTTCCGGATAAATCACGTAGTTCAATTCAGTTCGATCGTCTTTTCGGAGCGCAGCTCAGGACGGATGATGTACTCCAACTTCTCCGTGCCGCGGCGCAGGTGCAGGATGCAGACGTTGGCGCCGGTGCCTTCGGGGTTGACGTAGGGGGCGAAGAAGTAGAGGTAGGAGAAGGCGGTCATATACTTATCGGTCTCGAAGATCTTGGCGATCTGGGGGTACTTGAACTTGTCCCAGAACATGCAGTTGGGGAAGCCGTTGGCGTTGGTGAAGCGGGTGCCACTGTCGCGATATTTGAGCGTGTTGGTGATGAACTGGCGATAGGCGGCGGTGAACTCGTCGGCCGTGTGATCCATACGCTTGCCGTTGATGCGGTCGATGATGTCTCCGCGCTGGATGCCGGCTTTGGAGGCGGGCGATCCGTAGTCCACGTCGACTACCTTGTTCAGCTCATAGATGCTGTAGCGGATGCCGGTGTAGTTGTGGCTATTTTTGGTGAGGATGAACTGGGCGTTGCGCTCGTACTTGACGTAGGGGAACTGCATGCACATGAGGGGGATGTGGATCGAGGCGTACTCATCGACGGCGTAGGGGCTGCTCATCAGTTCGTTGGCTTCGCACTCCCAGAGGACGCGGCCGCGGACGTAGCGCTGATCGATGAAGCGGATACCGAACTGAAGGATGTATTCGGCTTCGCTTTCGGGGGTGTTGGCGTCGTAGAAGGGGAATTTGGTGACGCGGTCGCGGGTGATGTCGTAGCGGAAGGTGGGCGACTGTTCGGCGGTCTCGCGGCTCTTCTTCTTGAAGTTGGGGTTCTTGTTGAACTTGTAATAGGTCTGGATGGTGAAGTCGGGCTTGATGGATTGTTGGCGGAGCCCCTTCTTGGTGAGTTCGGTTTTGAGGACGTTGTTGATGACGGATTCGATCTTGGAGATCGTGTGGTCGTCGGTGTCGGTGAAGTCGAAGGTGGTGAACTGCGAAAAGTCGACTGCGGCATCGGTCGTTTTGGTCATGAAGGGGCAGATGAAGAGGCGGTCGTGTGTGCTCTCGACGCTGTACATGGAGAAGGCCGTGGCGAGCTGTTCTTCGCCAAGTGAGAGGGCGGAGGTGCACTCTTTCTCGAGGGTCACCTCGCGGTTGTTGCTGCTGAAGTTGTGGATGGTGAGGCGCACTTCGCGCACTTCAGGGTCGGAGATGAGCGAGTCGACGTCGTCGGGTGAGATCTCTTCGATCCGAGCGCCATTGATGCGTTCGATGATGTCGTTTTGCTTTAGGCCTGCTTTTTCGGCCGGCGAGTTGGGGTAGACTTTCATGATGACGGGTTTGTCTTTCCCCCAGTTTTTGTTGTTGCTGAATTCGTAACTGAATCCCAGGCGGCAGCTCTGGGGTTCTTGTGCCGTGGTGATCCATGCGGTACAAGCCAAAAGGATCGAACAGAGAAGGAACTTCATACTTACTTACTACTTGTTTTATTGGGAATAAAAAAATGTGACTGCGTTTTGCGACGCGCTTAACGGCGGCAAAGATATAGCCAATCGGAAATGCGTCCACGAACCTTTCTACGTATCGGATAGGCGTGTTGGCCTTTGTAGCACAAATAATGCGTGAGTTCGACGAACGATTGCCTCAAGGAAATCGCTCGCCACAAAACTTTTTCGGCTCATTTCCTCAGGAAATCGGCCGCCACAAACTATTTCGGCTCATTTCCTCAGGAAATCGCTCGCCACAAAACTTTTTCGGCTCATTTC
>ERZ772874.1678-NODE-1678-length-11324-cov-3.623924_pt1 | contig 11324 bp, 4 predicted proteins | sample MGYA00580586_ERZ772874 | MGnify/ENA primary metagenome ERZ772874 (study PRJEB29015, sample SAMEA2737952) | human oral metagenome | biome: human oral; feature: human-associated habitat; material: dental | place: China | collected 2154 ... | reverse complement strand
GGGCGCGTCCTGATTCATGCCGTCACGCGGATAATTACGCCCGGTGTAAGCGTCGATATAGGCGTTGACCTTCTCGATCGGAATGCCGATCAGCACAATCGGCTCCGAGTGCTTGACCAGCTTCGCCTTCGTGATGGTGAAATCCTTGTCCACGCCGATCATGATGTGTATCGGCTTGCCGGAATAACCACCGGACGGCACATAATCCGAGTTGAGGAAGACATAGCCGATCGTTTCCTCACCTTTCAACACCCGCACCAGCGCATATCCGAAAAACAACACTGCAAAACCGACCCGGGCCGTGCGTCCGGGCCGCATCAGCCGGTAAACGCCGAATGCCGCCGCCAGTCGCATCCGGGAAGAACTCCGTCGCCGGCACCTTGCTGGTAAATTCCTGCAACGAGCCGTCGCTGTGGAAAAGCGCTGCGCGCAGCTCCTTCGCCGTCGGCATAGGTGCAGCCGACGCGGTTTCTGCAAAAAATAAAGCGGCAATGGTCAGCATGACCATTACCGCAAAACGCCGTACTAACGAGTCGGCGGAAGCTAACTGTCTCATGATTTGCCCCACGATGATTATTGCTTTTGTTGTCTGCGCATCATAGCAGAATAATGTCACACCTGTATTGACGATTATCAACACAAAACCACAAGAAAACACAGAGATGGCCGTTGGGTGGGTACATCATGCGCTGTTTTCTGTCCGTGCGACACATTTCTTCCGCATAGCGCGTCTGTGTGGGGCCTGGTCAGGCGGCGCAACGCCATTCTCTAGAGGTTTAACGATAAAACGCGATAGCGGCAGAACCCTGTGTTTATCCCGCTTGACGGGGTAGAGCAGCGACCGGAGTCATGCCGGGCGGCGGTGCCGGTTTTCCTGCGGCAGCGGCTATAATCCGGCAAATCGGTTTTCCCATACCACCCTGAAAAAAAGGAGATTTGCATGTCCAGATTCCAGCAAGACGCGGCCCTGTTGCTTGATGCCATCGGCGGCAAGGACAACATCAATGCCATCACCCACTGCGTCACCCGCCTGCGCTTCGTTCTCAAGGACCCGAAGCGGGCGGACGTGTCGCGCATTGAAAGCGTTGCCAGCGTCAAGGGCACCTTCACCCAGTCGGGGCAGTTCCAGGTCATCATCGGCAACGAAGTCAGCGAGTTCTACAAAGCATTCACCGCGCTGGCCGGCATCGAAGGCGTATCCAAAGATGCGGTGAAAGCTGCGGCCAGCAGCCAGCAGAACCTGTTGCAGCGCATCATGAGCGCCCTCGGCGAAATCTTCGCGCCGATCATCCCTGCGCTCATCTGCGGCGGTCTCATCCTCGGCTTCCGCAACCTCATCGGCGAAATCAAAATGTTCGACGGCCAAACGCTGGCGCAGACCTCCGTCTTCTGGGCGGGGATGTACCAGTTCCTCTGGCTTATCGGCGAAGCTGTCTTCCATATGCTGCCCATCGGCATCGTCTGGTCGATTACCCGCAAAATGGGCACCACCCCCATCCTCGGCATCGTCCTCGGCGCGACGCTTGTCTCGCCGCAACTGCTGAATGCCTTTGCCGTCGCAGGTACCGCCCCGGCGGACATCCCGCATTGGGACTTCGGCTTCGCCCGCGTCAACATGATCGGCTATCAGGGACAGGTCATCGCCGCCATCATGGCGGGCTTCGTGCTGGTCTATCTCGAACGCCTCTTCCGCCGCATCACCCCAGCCGTCATCTCCATGATCGTCGTGCCCTTCTGCTCGCTGGTGCCGGCGGTCATCATCGCCCACGTCCTCGTCGGCCCGATCGGCTGGAAAATCGGTTCCGGCATCGCCGATGTCGTCTATAACGGCCTGACCTCCGACTGGAACGTCCTCTTCGCCGCTGTTTTCGGTTTCCTCTACGCGCCCGTAGTCATGACCGGCCTGCACCACATGACCAACGCCATCGACATGACGCTCACCACCAAATTCGGCGGCACCATCCTCTGGCCGATGATCGCCCTCTCCAACATCGCGCAAGGTTCCAGCGTGCTCGCCATGAGCGTCTTGCAGCGGCACAACGCGCGCGCCGCGCAGGTGAACGTGCCCGCCTGCGTCTCCGCTTACCTCGGCGTTACCGAACCGGCGCTGTTTGGCGTCAACCTCAAATACGGCTTCCCGCTTATCTGCGGCATGATCGGTTCGGCTACCGCCGCTGTCATCTCCGTCGGCGGTGGCGTACAGGCGCTCAGTATCGGCGTCGGCGGCATCCCCGGCATCCTCTCCATCAACCCGCAATTCTGGCAAACCTTTGCCCTCGCCATGGCCGCCGCCATCGTCGTGCCCTTCATCCTCACCTGCCTCGTCGGCCAACGCCGCCTCAGCGCCGCTGAAAAAGGCCACACGCCCGCCCCTGAGCCCGCAGAGCTCATCAGCAGCGAAACCTTCATTGCGCCGATGACCGGCCGCCTCATTGCCCTCGAAGACGTTGCCGACCAGGGCTTTGCCTCGAAAAGCATGGGCGACGGCATCGCCATCGAACCGAGCGACGGCACCGTCATCGCACCATACAGCGGCACCGTCGCCGTTGCCTTCCCGACCGGTCACGCCTACGGCCTCGCCTGCGACAACGGCCGCGAAATCCTCATCCACATCGGCATGGATACCGTCGAACTCGGCGGCAAAGGCTTCACCGTCCGCGTCAAACAGGGCGACCGCGTGCGCCAGGGCGACGTACTGGCCGAACTCGATCTCGCCTACATCCGGGCACAGGGCAAACCGCTGGTTTCCCCCATCGTCTTCACCGACGGCGAAGCCATCACCGTGCGGCAGAAAAACGTGGACGTTACACGCGGCGAGGGCGGCATTATTGACCTCTAAAGATAGAAAACCCCTTGCCCATAAGAGTAAGGAGAACAAACTACAAACAGGACAACCCCATGAACTTCAAAGACAAAGTCGTTTACCAAATCTATCCCAAATCCTACTGCGACACGAACGGCGACGGCATCGGCGACCTGCCCGGCATCATCAGCAAACTCGACTACCTGCACGCTCTCGGTGTGGACTACCTCTGGCTCAACCCCATCTACCCCTCGCCACAGCGCGACAACGGCTACGACGTCGCCGATTACTGCGCCATTGACCCCGCCTACGGCAGCATGGCCGATTTCGAGCGCCTCTGCGAGGAGGCCGGAAAACGCGGTATCCACATCATGCTCGACATGGTCTTCAACCACACCTCGACCGCGCATCCGTGGTTTCAAAAAGCCCTCGCCGGCGAGGAAAAATACCGCCGCTACTACCTCTTCCGCCCCGGCAAGGCCGACGGTAGCGCGCCGACCAACTGGCAGTCCAAATTCGGCGGCCCCGCCTGGGCTTACGCGCCGGAAGTCGGGCAGTATTACCTGCACCTCTTCGATGAAACCCAGGCGGATCTTGACTGGACAAACCCCGATGTGCGCGCCGAACTCGCCGCCGTCGTCAACTTTTGGCGCGGCAAAGGCGTGCACGGCTTCCGCTTCGACGTCATCAACCTCATCAGCAAACGCGCCTTCGAGGACGACCCCAACCACTTCGATGGCCGTCAGTACTACACCGACGGCCCGCACGTCCACGCATGGCTGCAAGAACTGAACCGTGCCAGCTTCGGGCAGGACCCGGACAGCTTTACCGTCGGCGAAATGAGCTCGACCACGCTCGCCGCCTGCGTCCACTACGCCGGGGCGGAGAGCGGCGAACTCAGCAGCGTCTTCACCTTCCACCACCTCAAAGTGGACTACAAAAACCAGCAAAAATGGGCGCTGCAACCCTTCGACTTCGCCGCCCTGAAAACCCTCATCAGCGACTGGCAGACCGGCATGGCGGCGGGAAACGCCTGGAACGCCCTTTTCTGGAACAACCACGACCAGCCACGCGCCCTCAGCCGCTTCGGCAACGACCGCGAACACCACCATGCCTCGGCGACCATGCTGGCGAGCGTGCTGCACTGCCTGCGCGGCACGCCCTACATCTACCAGGGCGAAGAAATCGGCATGACCAACGCCTATTTCGACGACATTGATGACTACCGCGACGTGGAAAGCACCAACCTCTACGCCGAACTCACGGCGCAAGGCCGCCCGGCGGCGGAAATCCACACCCTCTTGCGCGCGCGCAGCCGCGACAACGCCCGTACTCCGATGCAGTGGGACGACAGCCCGCAAGCGGGCTTCAGCAGCGGCACACCCTGGCTGCGCGTCAACCCCAACTATCCGCGCATCAACGCCGCCGATGCCGTGCGCGATCCGCATTCCATCTACCATTACTACCGCGCGCTGATAGCCCTGCGTAAACAGGAAAGCGTCATTCAGGACGGCGACTACACCCTGCTGCTTGCCGAAGATCCGCAGATTTTTGCCTACCGCCGCGCCAATGCCGAGGCTGAACTCATCGTGCTCGCCAACTTCTACGACGAGGCAAGCAGCGCCGCGCTGCCGCCGGAAACCCTCGCCCGCCCCGGCGATTACCAACTGCTGCTCGGCAACTACCCTGCCGCGCCCGCCCTCAGCGCCCACACCCCGCTGCGCCCCTACGAGGCGCTCATCTACCTGCGGCGGAGATAGCGGCTTTGCGTAGGGCAGGCTTCAGCCCGCCATAAAAGAAGTGAAGGAACGTTTGTGAGCCCTACGTTTTGGGACGTCACCAAGCGGCATAAATACTGGGTCCGCGTAGGGTGGGCCTCGGCCCACCGGGCAGGCGTAGCCTGCTTTTTGCATGTTTGGTAAGAACGACGCCAAGCGGCGTAAATGCTGGATTTTGGGATGGGAGACGTTGCAGGCAACGTCTCTACATTTTCTTTCTATCGTCGTGCGGTCGTGCTACCTGAACAGCCGCCAAGCGGGATAAACACTGTTTTTTGTCGTAGCGCCTTATCTCACCGACCGCCGCTTTGCTGATAGATAGCCATCGCTTCCGGCAGGTATTGCTGCAAGACGGCGATGCGGTCGGCACCGCTGGGGTGGGTGGAAAGGAAGGTCGGCATACTGCCGCCGCCCGCCTGCGCCATTTTCTGCCAGACGCTGATAGCCGCCTGCGGGTTATAGCCGGCACGTGCCATCAGCATCAGCCCGCCGATATCCGCCTCGGTTTCATGCTGGCGGCTGAATGGTTTGTTGATACCGTATTCGGCAAGCAGGCCTGAACCCATATTAATCATGTCGGGATCAATATTGCCTTGATTCGCCAGTACGGCACCGCCGATTTGCATACCGAGACCGGTGAGCAATTGCTGGCCGACTTGCGCCTTGGTGTGCTCGCGCAGGGCATGGGTCATTTCGTGGCCGATAACGGCGGCAAGTTCGTCGTCCGTGAGATGCAGTTTTTCGACAAGGCCGCTGTACACCGCCATTTTCCCGCCCGGCATCGCCCAGGCGTTCAATTCGTCAGAGCGCAGCACGTTCATCTGCCAGTCAAAGGGGATACCAGTGCGGTTATCGGCATTCGCCACTGGCACCATGCGGTTGAAGACTTGATGCACGCGCTGTGCGGTCGGCGAGCGGGTATCCAGCGCGTTTTCGCTTTGCGCTTCGGAGAGCAGGGTGTTGTAGCTTTGTGCGGCTTTGAGGTTTAGCGCCTGCGAGTTGTAGCCGGCGAGATCGGCCATGGATTCGCAACCGGCGATGGCGGTGAGGGCGCTGATGTACAGGATTTTTTTGAATTTCATGCGTCTTCCAATGGATAAAGGGGTGAGATTGACTATTTTTCCATAGAATCTGATGTTTTTTCTGCGCGGTTTCTTGACTTTCCATTAACTTAATTTCAAGATTCGGCACTTCATCCCTATATGAGGCTTTGTTATATGTCCACTCATACGCTCTCTGACCCTCTTGCCAACGTGCGCGAGCTGACCCTGCGCGGTATGGTGCTTGGTGCGCTGATTACGGTGGTGTTCACCGCTTCCAACGTTTATCTCGGCCTGAAAGTCGGTCTGACCTTCGCCTCCTCCATTCCGGCGGCGGTCATTTCCATGGCAGTGCTGAAATTTGCCAGCGGCAGCAATATTCTGGAAAACAACATGGTGCAGACACAGGCCTCCGCTGCCGGCACCATTTCCAGCGTGATTTTTGTCCTGCCCGGCCTGTTAATGGCAGGTTACTGGGCAGGGTTCCCCTTCTGGCAGACGACGCTGCTCTGCACCGCCGGCGGTATCCTCGGCGTGATTTTCACCATTCCGCTGCGCTATGCGATGGTGGTGAAGAGTGATTTGCCCTACCCGGAAGGGGTTGCAGCGGCGGAAATCCTCAAAGTCGGCAGTCATAGCGAAACAGCAGGCGGCGAAGGCAGCGGCATCCGCGAAATTGTCGCTGGCGGCCTGCTCGCCGGGCTGTTCGGCCTGTTGAGCAACGGCCTGCGCGTCATCAGCGACAGTGCCAGTTACTGGTTCAAAAGCGGCAACGCCGTGTTCCAGTTGCCGATGGGCTATTCACTGGCGCTGCTCGGCGCCGGCTATTTGGTCGGCCTGACCGGCGGTATCGCCATCCTTATCGGCATTGCCTTTGCCTGGGGCGGCGCGGTGCCGTGGTTTACCGCGACTACGCCAATGCCGGACGGTATGGATATGACTTCCTTTGCCATGAGCCTGTGGAAAAACAAAGTGCGTTTCATCGGCGCAGGCACCATCGGTATTGCCGCCATCTGGACGCTTATTACCCTGCTGAAACCAACCATTGAAGGGATGAAGCAGTCTTTCCGCACCTTGAGCGGCAACGCCACCGTCTCGACCGCGCGCATCGAGCAGGATCTGTCGCCGCAAGCGATGATCTTCATCACCCTCGGCATGATGGTGCTGCTCGGCTTCAGCTTCTACCACTTCATTGATGCGGCAACGATCCCCAGCGGTATCGCCTGGTTGCTGGTCGTCGTCTGCGTGCTGCTCACCGTCATCATCGGCTTCCTCGTCGCCGCCGCCTGCGGTTACATGGCAGGGTTGGTCGGTTCCTCATCCAGCCCGATTTCCGGTATCGGCATCATCTCCATCATCATCATCTCGCTGGTGCTGCTCCTGATCGGCGAATCTGGCGGCCTCTTCGCCGACGCGGCCAACCGCCAATTCCTGCTGGCGCTCACCCTCTTCTGCGGCACGGCGGTCGTTTCCGTTGCATCCATCTCCAACGACAACCTGCAAGACCTGAAAACCGGCTATTTGTTGCAAGCAACGCCGTGGCGGCAACAGGTCGCGCTCATCATCGGTGTGGTGGTCGGCGCCATCGTCGTCGCGCCCGTCTTGCAACTGCTCTATCAGGCCTATGGCTTCCCGGATGCCATGCCGCGTGCGGGTATGAATCCTGCCCAGGCGATGTCCGCCCCGCAAGCAACGCTGATGACCAGCATCACTCAAGGCATCTTCGAACATAAACTGCAGTGGCAGTACATCCTGAGCGGCGTCGCCATCGGCGTGGCACTGATTGTCGTTGATGTCCTGCTGCGCAAGGGCAGCGGTGGCCGCAAAGCGCTGCCGGTGCTGGCGGTCGGCATGGGCATCTACCTGCCGCCGTCCATCAACATGCCGATTATCGTTGGCGCCTTCCTCGCCGCCTTCCTGCGCAGCCGTATCCGCAGCCGCTACGGCGCGGACAGCGAAAAACGCGTCGCCGCCGCCGACCGCATCGGCACACTCTTCGCTGCCGGACTTATCGTCGGGGAAAGCCTGATTGGCGTCATCCTCGCCTTCATCATCGTCGTCTCTGTGACTAACGGCGGATCGGACGCACCACTCGCGATTCCGCTAGAAAATTGGGGCACCACCGCCGCCTGGCTGGGTCTCGCCTTCTTTATCGGCGCCATACTCATCTTCGCCCGCCGCACCCTCGCTGCCGCCAAGCGCTGATGACGCGGCATCAATGAAAAACGCCCCTGCGGGGGCGTTTTTTATGCCCGCCAAGCGGGATGAATGCTGGGTTTGTGAGCGGCCGCCAAGCGGGATAAATGCTGGGCTCGTGGCAGGCCGCCAAGCGGGATAAACACTGGGTTTGTAAGCGGCCGCCAAGCGGGATGAATGCTGGGTTTGTGAGCGGCCGCCAAGCGGGATGAATGCTGGGTTTGTGAGCGGTCGCCAAGCGGGATAAACACTGGGTTTGTAAGCGGCCGCCAAGCGGGATAAATGCTGGGTTTGGGGTGGTTGCCAAGCGGGATGAATGCTGGGTTTGTGGTGGCTGCCAAGCGGGATAAACACTGGGTTTGTGGGTGGCCGCCAAGCGGGATGAATGCTGGGTTTGGGGCGGCCGCCAAGCGGGATGAATGCTGGGCTCTCGGCAAGCGGGATAAAGCTTGGGTTTTGTCGCTGCGCAGTTTGTCTAACCCTCTCCCCAACCCCTCTCCCACGGGGCGAGGGGCTTGTTGGTGCAGCTTTCTGTTTGTGGACACACGTCAAGCGGGATGAATGCTGGGTTTGGGGCGGCCGCGAAGCGGCGAAATGTCCGTTTTCAGTTGAGGGCGAAGATGTCCCGCCAGATGGCGCAGATGTTGTCGCGCAGTGCTTGCCAGGGGGCGGCGGGAACGCGTTTGTCGCGGTCATTCAGCTGGCGGTGGTGGGCTTCTGCGCGCAGTTTGCGGTAGGCGTCACGCAGGGTCATGGCCTGCGATGAGGTGAGGATGCCGGTGGCTTCCAGTGCGGCGAGCTGGCGGATGTTGTCGCTCATGCGGCTGAGGATGGGTTCTGCCTCGCCGCGGGCGAGTAGCAGGTATTGGACGATGAATTCGATGTCGATGAGGCCGCCCGTGCTTTGTTTGAGGTGGAAGGTGTCCGGCGGCAGTGGCGCGGCGTTGTCGTGCATTTTTTGCCGCATGGCAAGGATGTCTTCGCGCAGGGTCGCTTTGGCCGGACGGGTGAGCAGTTCGTGGCGCAGGCGGGTGTAGCGTTCGCCGAGGGCAGGGCTGCCCGCTACGGCGCGGCTGCGGGTGAGTGCCTGGTGTTCCCAGGTCCAGGCGTTTTCGCGCTGGTAGCGGGCGAATCCCTGGATGCTGACGGCGGGCAGGCCGCTTGCCCCGCCGGGGCGCAGGCGGGTGTCGATGGTGTAGATGGTGCCGTTGCTGCTGGCGGCGCCGAGCAGGTTGCTGGTGCGCTGGGCGAGGCGGGTGTAGTAGCGCTGGTTGTCGATGGGTTTTTCGCCGTCGGTCATGCCGTCCGTGTCGCCATCGTCGTAGAGGTAGATGATGTCGAGGTCTGAGCCGTAGCCGAGTTCGAGGCCGCCCAGTTTGCCGTAGCCGATGATGGCGATTTCTGCCGGGCTGCCGTCGGTTTTGCGCGGGATGCCGTGTTTTTCGCGCAGGGTGTGTTCGGCGTGTTCGAGCGCGGCTTGCAGGGTGGTTTCGGCGATGTGGCTGAGTTGGTCGCTGACTTGCATCAGCGGCAGGTGGCCGTGGATGTCTGCCCAGGCGGTTTTGAAGGTCTGGACGTGTTTGTAGTCGCGCAGGGCGTGTTGCCAGGTTTCTTCGTCGTTGATGTTTTGCAGGCGTGCGGTGAGGTCTTGTTGCAGGGCGGTGCGACCCGGCGGCAGGCGACGTTCGTTGTTGAGGTCGTCGAGGACGAGCGGGTGCGCGGCGATGTAGTGGATGAGCCAGGCGGCGTTGGCGGCGATGTTGAGCAGGTGGTTGGTGAGCGCGGGTTGTTCGGTGAGCAGGGTGATGTAGTTGTTGCGGCCGCTGACGGCGGTGATGAGGTCGAGGATGCCGGCGAGGCCGTCAAGTTGGGCGTTTTGTACGGCCTGGCTGAGGACGGCAGGGATGAGGCGGTGCAGGCGGCTGCTGGTCTGTTGTGGCAGGCGGTGCCAGTTGTTGGCGCGGGTGTAGGCGGCTAGGGCGGCGGCGGTTTGGGTGCGGCTGTCGTCGTCGCGGATGTTGTCGTCAAGCCAGCGCGCGAGGTGGGCGTCGTCCGGGTCGGTCCAGTCCACGGCGGCGAGGTCGTCGGCGATGGGATCGGGTGCGGGGGTGTCTTCGTCGGCGATGGTCGCGGTGTAGTGCTGGTGGATGGTGTCGCGCGCCTGCTGGATGCGCGTTTGCAGGGCGGGGATGTTTTCGGCGTGGCAGGCGGTGGCGAGGCGCTGCCAGGCGCTGTCGTCATCGTTGTCCGGCAGGCTGTGGGTTTGTTGGTCGTCGCGGTATTGCAGGGCGTTTTCGACGCTGCGCAGGGTGAGGTAGGCGTCTTGCAGGGCCTGTGTGTCGGCGGCGGACATGAGGCCGCGCGCGCGGATGTGGTCAAGGGCGGTGAGGAGTGACGGGGTTTGGAGTGCCGGGTATTGGCCGCCGTAGATCATCTGGATAGCCTGCACGGTGAATTCGGCTTCGCGGATGCCGCCCGCGCCGAGTTTGATGTGGCGTTCCATGCCTTCTTCGCGGATTTGCCGGTTGATGCTTTGTTTCATGTCGGCGAGCGCGTTCAGGGCAGCATAGTCGAGGTAGCGGCGGTAGGTGAAGGGGCGCAGGGTGGCGAGCAGTTCGCGGCCGCCGTCGATGTCGCCGGCGACGGGGCGGGCTTTCATCAGGGCGTAGCGTTCCCAGTCGCGGCCGTGGATGAGGTAGTACTGTTCCATCGCGGTGTAGGTCAGGGCGAGCGGGCCGGTCTGGCCGAAGGGGCGCAGGCGCATGTCCACGCGGTAAACGTTGCCGTCTTCTGTCACGGCGTCAAGGGTGTGGATGAGGCGCTGCGCGAGTTTGCGGTACCAGGTTTCGTGTTCTTCGGGTTTGCGTCCGCCGCTTGTCGTGCCGCTCTCGCGGTAGGCGTAGATGAGGTCGATGTCGGAGGAGAAGTTGAGTTCGCCGCCGCCGAGTTTGCCCATGCCGAGGATGAGCATGGGCATGGGGTTGCCGTCGCTATCCAGCGGGGTGCCGTAACGGGCGCAGTGGGCGGCGAATTGCCAGTCGTGCGCGGCGACAATCAGGGTTTCGGCGAGCGCGCTGGTGCGGGCGAGGAAGGTGGGTTCGTCGATGTGGCCATTCACGATGGCGTGGATGTGGCGGATTTGCCGGCGGTGTTTGTACTGGCGCAGTTGCCGCATCAGCGTTGCTTCGTCTTCCGGCGGCGGGTTTTCGGCGACGTAAGTGGCGCGGTAGTCTTCGTCGGGAGACGATTCCGGGGTGAGATCGGCCAGCCAGTCGGGGTGGCGTTCGAGTTGGGCGGCGGCGTAGGGGCTGGCTTCGTAGAGGCGGGCGAGGTCGGGGCGGGTCATGGGCGGCGAGTGGGTTAGAAAAGAGGGGATAGTGTAGTGCGCGCCAACCTTGTTTGGGCAGGTATTTGGGTCACAGATTTTGTCTATCCTAGCGACAAACCTGGGTTTTATAGTCAATGCTCTTAATCCTTCATACAAATCTTCCCTGAATATTGCGCAAA